>Ga0126378_10001875_pt1 | contig 15534 bp, 12 predicted proteins | sample PanSoiMetPlot_23_FD_92587 | JGI IMG/M metagenome (GOLD analysis project Ga0126378, IMG submission 92587) | Tropical forest soil microbial communities from Panama - MetaG Plot_23 | ecosystem: Environmental > Terrestrial > Soil > Tropical forest > Bulk soil | place: Panama | collected 2016-02-17 | reverse complement strand
GGAAGCGGGCCCGGATGATGCAGCCGCCGCGCCATATCGTCGCCATCGCGCCACGGTCGATGCCCCAGGTGTACTCGGCGCTGCCGGCCGCAATGTGGTCGAAACCTTGCGCGTACGCGACGACCTTCGAGGCGTACAGGGCGCGGCGCACGTCGTCGACGTCGAGCTCGAGCTTGCTCACCGCGCTGCCGAAGGCGTCCCGGGCCGCCGCGCGTTGGTCCGCGTGCCCGGACAGCGAGCGGGCGAACGTCGCCTCCGCGATGCCGGTGATGGGGATGCCGAGGTCGAGTGCGCTCTGCACGGTCCAGCGACCGGTGCCCTTCTGCTCGGCCTGATCGAGCACCACGTCGATGAACGGCCCGCCGGTTTCCGCGTCCGTGTGTGCGAGCACATCGGCGGTGATCTCGATCAGGAACGACTCAAGATCGCCCTCGTTCCATGACTTGAAGATCGCGGCGAGCTCAGCCGGTTCGGGCGACACGCCTGCGCGCAGCAGGTCGTACGCCTCGGCGATCAGCTGCATGTCGGCGTATTCGATGCCGTTGTGCACCATCTTGACGAAGTGGCCGGCACCGTCCGGGCCGACGTGGACGCAGCACGGCGTGCCGTCTACCTGCGCCGCGATCGACTCGAACATCGGCCCAAGGCGCGCGTACGACTCGGCCGAGCCACCCGGCATGATCGACGGACCGTGCAGTGCGCCCTCCTCGCCTCCGGACACGCCGCATCCGACGAAGTGCAGCCCACGATCACGAAGCGAGGCCTCGCGTCGCCGGGTGTCCATGTAGTGGGCGTTGCCGCAGTCGACGATGATGTCGCCGTCGTCGAGCAGCGGGACAAGCTCTTCGATCACAGCGTCGGTGCCCGCGCCCGCTTGCACCATGATGATGATCACCCGGGGACGCTCGAGCGAGGCCACGAAGTCGACCACCGATTCGCTCGGCACGAATCGTCCCTCGTCGCCGTGCTCGGACATGAGCGATTGGGTGCGCGCGTAGGTGCGGTTGTGCAAGGCTACGACGAGCCCGTGCTGAGCCAGGTTGCGGGCGAGGTTGCGGCCCATGACCGCCAATCCGGTAACGCCGACCTGTGCTGTCTCCATCCGCGTCACCGTACGCTCACCCGCATGCGCGCATACCGAACGAGCCTTGCCGCGTGACGGCACTCGCCGCGATCTCCGTGGCGGCCTGGCTGTGGCTCGCCCTGGTGTGGGGACGCTTCTGGCGCACCGACCAACGGCTGCCTCCGCGTGTCCGGCCGGACAGCTGGCCGGCCGTCGCCGTCGTCGTGCCGGCGCGCGACGAGGCGGCGATGCTGCCCCGCACGCTGCCCACGCTGCTCGCCCAGGACTACGCCGGCTCGGTTCGAGTGATCGTCGTCGACGACGGCAGCGCGGACGCGACGGCGACGATCGCCCGGTCACTCGGCGCCGAGGTCGTCGACGCCGGCGATCCGCCGCCCGGCTGGACCGGGAAGGTTAACGCGCTGCACCGGGGTGTCCAGGAGGTGCCCGACGCGGAGTTCGTGCTGTTCACCGACGCCGACATCGCGCACGCGCCTTCGTCGTTGACCGCCCTGGTGTCGGGGTCCGCCGGCGTTGATCTCCTCTCGCAGATGGCACGCCTGCGCGTGGATACCGTGTGGGAGCGGCTCATCGTCCCGGCGTTCGTGTACTTCTTCGCGATGCTCTACCCGTTCCGGTGGGTGAACCGGCCCGGGTCGAGAACCGCGGCCGCGGCCGGTGGCTGCTCGCTGGTCCGGCGCCTGACCCTGGAGCGGGCGGGCGGACTCGAAGCGGTGCGCGGTGCGGTGATCGACGACGTCGCGATCGCCCGGCTGATCAAGCGCTCGGGCGGGCGAATCTGGCTGGGCCTGGGGGACTTCGTCGACAGCGTGCGGCCTTACCCGCGACTCGGTGACCTCTGGCGGATGGTGGCCCGCAGCGCGTTTTCGCAGCTGCGCTACTCAGCCGCGGTACTGATCGGGACGGTGCTTGCGCTGGCGGTTGTCTTCGTCGTTCCCGTCGCTGCGCTCGCCGGGGGTGCGCTTGCCGCAATACTCGGCGGGAGCGCCTGGCTGATCATGGCGCTGACGTTCGTGCCGATGCTGCGCTACTACCGCCAGCCCGCTGTACTCGCAGTGTTGTTGCCGTTCACAGCCGTGCTGTACACCTTGATGACCCTCGATTCCGCGCGCCGGCACTGGGCGGGCAAAGGAGCGGCGTGGAAGGGCCGTACCTATTCACTTGGTAACCATTAGTCTTCATTCGGTAACCACTAATCGCGGCAAAGTGCCACTGACGCTTGTGTGCCACGAGCCCTCGAGGCACAAACCGTCGGCCCGCCGCGGCGACCACACGGCGATGAGGATCGGGGGCCACCACGGCGGTCCGGACACCCGCGGTAGCCACTTCGGAGGCTGGAATCCCCCCAAGACTCCAGAAATCCGGCGGGCTACGCTGCTGTCGAGCACCGAAACGCCTGCTCGACGGATGGCTTGACTAAAGCGTCATCCCCAGCCCTTGCCCTTCATGGAGATCACCTCCTCCCGTTACTCAGGTGGTTTGACCGCTTACCGGGCAGTGGCAGCAGTTCGGAAGGTGCGATAGCTTTTCGAATGCAGTGTGGCTCGATCTGATGAACCCCTGGCAACAGGACGGGATCTGATGAAGCATGTTCGGCCCGCGTCGCCTGGGCGATGGGAGTTATGGACCGCTCCGCGGCGGGTCATCGCATTAGTCCTTGCAGTCGATGTGGTCGCGCTGTCGGTCACCGTACTAGCGGCCGTCCATCAGAAGGTCGACGCGACCGATCTCTGGCGCTTCGCCGGCCTCGCCACCTTGGCGCTCGGATACACGGCCTTCTCCAGCCGGGTCGAGCGCACCTGGCTTGTGCTGGTGCTTTCGCGTGGCACAAAGTACGTCGACTTCCTATCCGTTTGGACATTTGCTGCAGCCGTGCTGTTGCCGAGCCACCTGATGGCTCCGCTAGTTGTCGTCGTCTATCTCCAGGCGTGGCTGCGTGCATCTGTGCGACCCGCCGGTCGCCCGAAACTCTACCGGCACATGTATACCCTTGCGGCAAAGCTGATTGCGGCTTACTGCACCGCTGAGATCGTCATGCGGATCGACCCGAGCGGGCTTACCCATAGCCCAGCTGTAACCGTATCGGCACTGGCCGTAGGGATTGCCGTCTTCCTCGTTGTCGACACTGCGGTCGTCGCACTGGCACTCTGCGCGAGCGGCGCCGGCCGGAAGCCCTCGGAACTGCTGGGCACGTGGTCTGAAAACGGCATCGACCTGGCAACGCTGGTTCTCGGTGCGACGACGGTCGTGTGTGTGCTGTACGCACCTTGGGCCGCGGTGCTGGTGCTACCGCCGGTGTTTCTGCTGCAACACCAGGCATTGCTGCGACAACTGGTCGAGGCGGCCACGACGGACGTCAAGACCGAGCTACTCAACGCGATGGCCTGGAGGCAGGTCGCGCAGCGTGAGATCACCAGGGCGACCCAGCGCGGCGGCAGCGTGGCGATCCTCGTGCTGGACATGGACCACTTCAAGCGCATCAACGACGAGCACGGGCACCTGGTCGGCGACGCCGCGCTGAAGTGCGTCGGCGCCGCGCTGGCTGACGAGCTGCGCGGGTACGACGCCCTAGGTCGCTTCGGCGGCGAGGAGTTCGTCGCACTGCTTCCGAACGTCGACGCGTCCGGCGCGAGGCATGCCGCCGAGCGACTGCGCAGGCGCATCGAGTCGATAGCGGTGCCGCTGCCGGAAGGCGACCAGACGGTGAGCATCAGCGCCTCGATCGGGGTGGCACTCTGCCCCGACAACGGCGCTTCTCTGGACGACGTGCTGCACGCCGCCGACGACGCCATGTACCAGGCGAAGCGATCGGGGCGCAACACCGTGCGGGTAGCACCAGCAGCAGCGTGGTTGCCCGCCGCGGCATCATGACCCGGTGACGCACACCCACCGACTCGACCTGGACGATCCGACGCTGCGGGAGTGGAACGCAGTCGTCGTCGGCATCGACGAACGCGGCATCGTCCTGGACCGCTCGGCCTTCTACCCGGGAGGCGGCGGCCAGCCACCAGATGCGGGCGTGCTGTTGTGGGGAGGCGTGCGTACCCGCATAACCGGCACTGTCAAGGGAGACGACCTCTACCTGGTACCCGCCGAAGGTGATCCGGTGCCGCCGCCCGGCACCACTGTCCGCGGCGCCCTTGACGACGAGCGGCGCACCGCTTTGATGCGCACCCACTCCGGGCTGCACGTGCTGTGCGGCGTGGTCTACCGCGACTTCGGGGCGCTCGTCACCGGGGGCAACATGGAACCCCTGTCCGCGCGGATGGACTTCGATCTGGCCGAGGTGCCGCCCGACTTCAAGGAACGGGTCGCCGAGGCGTGCAATCGCGAGATCGCGCTCGACCGGAGCATCGAGGTCAAGACGCTGCCCCGCGACGAGGCATTCGCCATCCCCGACATCATCCGCACCGCGACCAACCTGCTGCCGCCTGACATCGAGGTAGTGCGCATCGTCGACATCGTCGGCCTGGACACCCAGGCTGATGGGGGGACGCATGTCGCATCGACCGCGATGATCGGCCGGCTCGACATTGCCAAGATGGAGAACAAGGGCCGCGGCTTCCGCCGGCTGCGCGTCCGCATCGGCTAGGGCACCCGGTCCGCGAGCGTTACGTGAGCTCCAGTCCCGGATACAGCGGGTGGGCTTGCAGTAGCTCGGCGGCGACCGCGTGGGCCTTCTCAGCGACGTCTTCCGGCAGGTCGTACTTCGCCTTGGAGGTCCGCCCGTCGGCAGCCGGCGCCGGGGAGGTTGCCGACAGCACCTCGATGATGAGTTCGGCGACGCGGTCGAACTCATCCGGGCCGAAACCGCGGGTCGTCAGGGCCGGCGTGCCGAGGCGGATGCCGGACGTGTACCAGGCGCCGTTGGGATCGCGCGGGATCGAGTTGCGGTTGGTGACGATGCCCGCGTCGAGCAGCGCCGACTCGGCCTGCCGTCCGGTGATGCCGTACGTCGAAACGTCCAGCAACACAAGGTGATTCTCCGTACCGCCGGTGACGAGCCGCGCGCCGCGGCGCAACAGGCCCTCCGCGAGGGTGACCGCGTTGGCGGCGACGTTGGTTGCGTAGACGGCGAAGCCGGGCTGGCGCGCCTCGGCAAAGGCGACCGCCTTGGCAGCCATGACGTGCGCAAGAGGGCCGCCCAGCACCATCGGGCAGCCGCGGTCGACCGAGTCGGCGAACTCCGGCTGGCACAGCACCATTCCGCCGCGCGGCCCACGCAGCGACTTGTGCGTGGTGGTCGTGGTGACGTGTGCGAACGGCACCGGGTCGTAGTCGCCGGTGAAGACCTTGCCCGCGACCAATCCCGCGAAGTGGGCCATGTCGACGATGAGCGTGGCTCCGACCTCGTCCGCGATCTGCCGCATCGTGGCGAAGTTGATGCGCCGCGGGTATGCCGAGTAGCCGGCCATCAGAATCAGCGGCTTGAACTCGCGGGCCAGCCGGGCCACCTCGTCGTAGTCGAGCAGGCCCGTAACCGGAGCGGTGCCGTACGAGCGTTGGTGGAACATCTTCCCCGAGATGTTCGGACGGAATCCGTGCGTCAGATGCCCACCTGCGTCGAGCGCCATGCCGATCATCCGTTGGTCGCCGAACGTCTTGCGCAGCTGCTCCCAGTCGGCCTCGGACAGATCGTTGACGTGGCGCGCGCCGGCCGTGGCGAGAGCCGGCGACTCGATGCGTTGCGCCAACACCGCCCAGAATGCGACGAGGTTGGCGTCGATGCCCGAGTGCGGCTGTACGTAGGCGTGGGGGGCGCCGAACAGTGCTTTGGCGTGGTCAGCGGCGGCGCGCTCGACGGTGTCGACGTTCTGGCAGCCGGCGTAGAAGCGATGCCCGATCGTGCCCTCGGCGTATTTGTCGGAGAGGAAGTTGCCCATCGCGAGCAGCACGGCCGGCGACGCATAGTTCTCGCTGGCAATGAGCTTCAGCGACGCGCGCTGGTCGGCCAGCTCCTGGGCGATCGCGCCGGCGACCGTCGGCTCGACGGCGCCGATGACGCGCAGCGCGTTCTGATACGCGGCCGACGCCGCCGCTGCGTCGAAGTGGGTGAGGTCGTTGGTCTGGGTCATGGGCGCGCCCTTCTACGTCGGAAGGCCCAGGCGCGCGGCAGGTCCGTAAGCCGCTCCCCGGTGGTGGACTCCACCTTACGAACACGCCAGTCACGGCTGTGCGGAACCTTACCCGCCGGAGCGGATCCCGTCTCCACCACTCGCTGCGCTCGGGTGGAACCGGGTCTCCGCACGCGCCTTCGGCGCGACCGCGTCGCGGCGGCGGGGCTCTTCGCGCGAGCGCTCATCGCAGCGCTAATCAGTACGGCCGGTCGCGGCGACGCTGACGCCGAGCCCAATCATGACGAGACCGCCGGCGCCGCCCACCAACGCCAGCCGGCGCGGCGAGCGGGTGAACCACTGCCGAGCGGTGCCGGCCGCCATCGCCCACAGACTGTCGAGCACGAGCGCGATGAGCGGACCTAGCGCGCCCAGGATCAGCATTTGCCCAGTGCCGTTAGCGAAGTGCGGCAAGACCACGACGAAGAACACGATCGTCTTGGGGTTGCTCGCCCCGACGACGAACCCGTCACGGATGGCCCGCAGCGGACGCACCGGCGGTATCCGGGCGGCCAGCGCCTCGGCCATCGACCGCCGGTGCCGCACGGCCTGCACGCCCAGGTAGACCAGGTAGGCAGCACCTACCCACTTCACGACCGTGAGGATCTCCGCCCAGCGCTCCAGCACCGCGCCCGCGCCGAGCGCAACAGCGGTTGCCTGGACGCACAGGCCCAGCTCGTTCCCGGCGACCGTGAGCAGCGCGCCCCGCCGCCCGACGGTCAGCGCCCTGCTGATTGTGAACAGCACGCTCGGGCCCGGGATCACAATGAGCACGCTGACGATGCCGGCGTACACCAGCAGCTGACTTACCGGGATCACGCCGCGAATCTAACCGACGCTTGGACGTCCTACGATCGAGTTATGAGCGCCCCTGATTTCGGTGCGTACCGCCTCTCTGACGAGCACGTGATGCTGCGCGAAGCGGTGCGGCAGCTCACCGAGGACAAGATCGCACCGTATGCCGCCGAGGTGGACGAGGACGCCCGGTTCCCGCAGGAGGCGCACGACGCACTTGTCCAGGCCGGCTTCCACGCCGTCCACATCCCCGAGCAATACGGCGGGGCCGGCGCCGACGCGATTGCCGCAGCGATCGTGATCGAGGAGGTGGCCCGGGCGTGCGCTTCGTCGTCGCTGATCCCGGCGGTGAACAAGCTCGGCACGATGCCGCTGCTGCTGTCGGCGTCCGAGGAGCTCAAGAAGCAGATGCTGCCACCGGTGGCTACCGGCGAGGCGATGTTCAGCTACGCGCTGTCCGAGCGGGAGGCCGGTTCCGACGCGGCAGCGATGCGCAGCCGGGCTGTACAAGACGGCGACCACTGGGTGCTCAACGGCACCAAATGCTGGATCACCAATGCCGGCGTCTCGACGCACTACACGGTCATGGCGGTGACCGACCCGGGCCAGGGGCCACGTGGGATCTCGGCGTTCGTGGTCCATCGCGACGACCCCGGCTTCAGCGTCGGGCCGAAGGAGCGCAAGCTCGGCATCAAGGGCAGCCCCACCTGCGAGATCTACTTCGAGGACTGCATGATCCCCGCCGACCGGATCATCGGCGAGCCGGGCACCGGCTTCAAGACCGCACTTGCCACCCTGGACCACACCCGGCTCACGATCGGAGCCCAGGCGCTAGGCATCGCGCAGGGCGCGATCGACGCGTCCATCGCGTACGTGAAGGAGCGCCGGCAATTCGGCCGGCCGATCGGGGACTTCCAGGGCGTGCAGTTCATGCTCGCCGACATGGCGATGCGCACGGAGGCAGCTCGGCAGCTCATCTACGCCGCTGCCGCCCGCGCGGAGCGGGGCGAGCCGGATCTGACGTTCCACTCGGCGGCGGCCAAGTGCTTCGCGTCCGACACCGCGATGGCGGTGACCACCGACGCCGTGCAGCTGTTCGGCGGGTACGGCTATACACGCGACTTCCCGGTCGAGCGCATGATGCGAGACGCCAAGATCACCCAGATCTATGAGGGCACCAACCAGATCAACCGGATGGTCATGGCGCGCCAGCTGCTGAAGTAGCAGCGCTAGATCCAGCCCCGGCGCACCGCATACGCGACAGCCTGGGTGCGGTTGCGCAGCTGGAGCCGGGTGGTGAACTCCTGCAGGACATTCTTGATCGTCCGCTCGGAGTAGGCGAGGCGCTGGGCGACCTCGCGGGTCGAGTGCCCCTCGGCGAGCAGCGCGAGGACCTGACGTTCACGGCGGGTAACCCGGGCCTCCGGGGTCGGCAGATGCCATCGGCTGACCGGCCGTGGAGACGGAATCGGGTCCGCTGCGGACAGACGGCGTGCCCCGTACCCTGACGTGACGCGCTGCACCGCCAGTACCGAATTGTTCACCGTCTGCCTCCCACCCGAGATCAGCGAACCCTGATCATGCGGAGCGGGTCAGCCCGGACTTTGATACACGTGCGCCGATCGCTACGCGCCGGCCGGCAGTTCCATCTCGCGCAGGTCGTACGCGTCGACGAGCGGCGGCTCGGTCGCGGCCCGCACCGCCTGTAGGGAGACACCGGGTGCGAGCTCGCGCAGTATCAGCCCGTCTTCGGTCACGTCGATCACCGCGAGATCCGTGATGATCTGCTGCACGCAGTGCTTTCCCGTCAGCGGCAGGGAGCACTCATTGACGATCTTGGAGCTGCCGTCGCGCGCGACGTGTTCCATCATCACGATGACCTTCTTGGCCCCGTGGACCAGGTCCATCGCGCCACCCATCCCCTTGATCATCTTGCCGGGGATGGTCCAGTTCGCGAGATCGCCGTTGGTCGACACCTGCATGGCGCCCAGGATGGCGACGTCGATGTGCCCGCCGCGGATCATGCCGAACGACGTGGCCGAGTCGAAGTACGACGCCCCGGGCAGCACCGTCACGGTCTCCTTGCCGGCGTTGATCAGGTCCGCGTCGACCTCGTCGTCGTACGGATACGGGCCGACCCCGAGCACGCCGTTCTCCGACTGCAGCACCACGTGCACACCGTCGGGGACGTAGTTGGGCACCAGCGTCGGCAGCCCGATGCCGAGGTTGACGTACTGCCCGTCACGCAGCTCGGCGGCTACCCGGGCGGCCAGCTGAGGGCGAGTCAGCGCCATTTCACACCCCGCCCGCGCCGATCCGAGTCTGCACAGCTCGCTGACGCTCGGGTACATCCTCGGCTCGACCCCGCGCCTTCGGCGCGGGCCGCGTCGCGGCGGCGGGGCTCTTCGCGCGAGCGCTCATCGCTTTCACACCCTTTCCCGAACGGTGCGCTTTTCGATCTGCTTACCCTCCGTGCCCACTTCGACGACGCGCTGCACGAACACGCCGGGGGTGTCGACCTCGTGCGGATCGATCTCGCCGGGCTCGACCAGCCGCTCGACCTCGGCGATCGTGATCCGTCCCGACATCGCGCACAGCGGGTTGAAGTTGCGCGCCGACTTGGCGTAGACGAGGTTGCCGTGGCGATCGCCCACGGCGGCGCGCACCAGACCGAAGTCGCAGACGATGCCACGTTCGAGCACGTACTCGTCCCCGTCGAACTCGCGTACCTCCTTCGGGGCGGACGCCAGCGCCACCGTGCCGTCGGGCGCATAGCGCCACGGCAGCCCGCCGTCGGCGACCCAGGTGCCGACGCCGGCAGGGGTGTAGAACGCCGGGATGCCCGAGCCACCCGCCCGCAGCCGCTCCGCCAACGTCCCCTGCGGGCACAGCTCCACCTCGAGCTCCCCGGACAGGTACTGCCGGGCGAACTCCCGGTTCTCCCCGACGTAGGACGACACGGTGCGCCGGATGCGCCGCTTGTCCAGCAGCAAGCCGAGCCCGGCGCCGTCCACGCCGCAGTTGTTGGACACGGTCTCGAAGTCCGTGCCGCCCTGCTCGAGCAAGGCCTCGATCAGCCGTATCGGCACGCCGCACAGCCCGAAACCGCCTACGGCCAGCGACGCACCGTCGGGGATGTCCCGAACTGCGGCGGCGACCGAACTGACTGTCTTGTCCATATATGCGCTCCCGGCATCCTCGCCCGCTCCGCACCCTACCCAGGCTGCGGCAGGTAGGGTGCGGGGGCGCGGGAGGTCAGGACAGGAGGCGCCCATGACCGCAGTCGCGCCCGCGGCTGCAACGGTCCAGGCGCACGCGACCTCGTCCCGGCTCGGTGTCCGCATCGTGCATTCCGTACCCGACCTGGTGACGAGCGCGCTTGCCGGCTTCGCGTTGCCCGCGATGGTGCTGCTGCTGGCCGGGCGCTTCAGCCCGGGCTGGGTGCTGCCGGCAGGCGTCGCCGGTGCCGCCGTCGCGGTCGCGGTCTGCGGCGCGGGGTCCGAGCAGGTCGACCGCAGAGCGTTGCGCTACACGCTGATCGCTATCGGGTTGGCATTCGCATGGTGCGTCGTCAACTCCTTCTTCTCCGCCGAGAACCTGTTCGCACACCGCGACCCGGCGACGTACAACCTCACTGGCCGCTGGCTGATGGACCACCCGGGGCTGGGCATACCGGCTCAGCCCGAGATCTTCGGCTCGCCCTCAAGCGGTTCCGGCTCGTCGGCCGGCTTCGGGGTCAGCGGCCCGACGCAGTTGTATGCGCAGGGCAACCACCTGCTGCCGGCGCTCTTGGCGGTGGCGGGATGGCTCTTCGGCGTCACCGCGCTGCTCAAGGCGAATGTGACGTTCGGGGCGTTGGCGCTGCTCGCGTTCTTCGGCCTGGCGCGACGGGTGGTGGATGCCCCGCTGGCACTCGTGGCGATGGTGGCCTTCGCGGTCTCGATGCCGCTGATCTTCGTCAGCCGCGATACGTACTCCGAGCCTCTGGCCCTGCTGTTCCTCGTGGGCGGGCTCGGCCTGCTGCACCGGGCAGTGGAGTCCGGGCGGGTGCGTGACTTCGCCCTTGCCGGGTTCGTGCTGGGGACGTCGGCCATGGCGCGCATCGACAGCGACGTCAGCCTGCTGGCAGTGCTGGTGACCGCAGCCGTCTTCCCGATATTCGCGGCGCGCACCGCGCGGACTACGGCGGTGTGGCAGGCGTGCGCGCTTGTCGGCGGAACGGTCGTCCCGGTGCTGGTCGGCTGGCTGGACGTGGCCCACCTGTCCTACGGGTACTACCGCGACGAGCGGCACCACATTCTCCCGATCTTCGACGCCGGATACGCGCTGCTCCTGGTCCTGCCGCTGCTGGTCTGGGCGAGCTGGCATCCTGCGGTGCGCCGTGTGCTGCGCTCACCACAATTGCCGCGGCGCGCCACGATCGCCGCGGGCGTGCTGATCGGCGGCGCAAGCGTGTTCTTGGCCAGCCGTCCACTGTGGATGGTCGCGCACGACAGGAACAACCCGTTCGTCGCTGATCTGCAGGCGCGTGCCGGCGATGCCGTGGACGGCACGCGCAGCTACGACGAACAGACCGTCCACTGGCTCGCCCAGTACCTGGGCTGGCCGCTCGTGATCCTCGGCGTAGTCGGATACATCCTGTTGGTGCGCCGGTGCATCCGCACCAGGTCGCTCGCCACGGTGGGGATGATCACCGTGGGGCTCGCGATGTCGCTGCTGTACCTGCGGGCATCGACGATTACGCCGGACCAGCCCTGGGCGATGCGGCGCTACGTCCCGGTCGTGCTGCCCATCTTGATCATCGCGGCCGCGTACACCGTCTGCGTTCTGCTGCGCCAGTCGGCCGCGCCGGTGCGGGCGGCCGCCGTGCTGCTGGCCGCGTCGATGATCGCAATCCCCGCCGCCGTGACCGCCCCCATGGCCGGCGCTCGGGAAGAGGTGCCGCAGCTCGTCCAGGTGCAGCGCATCTGTGCTGCGTTTGGTTCCCGCGGTGCGGTGCTCGAGGTCGATCCGCCGGCGCAGACGAGCTACGCCCAAACGATCCGGTCGTACTGCAATGTGCCGTCATACGCGTTGATCGACGCGCAGCCGGCGCAACTCGCCCCGGTGCGGGTGGCAGTCGCCGCGCACCACCGTGTGCTGTACCTGTTGTCCACCGACCCCACGAAGATCCACTTCGCGGGGTCGCCGCCCGCCGCGCCGTTCTCGGAGGTCACGACGATGCGGTGGCCCAGCGTGTTGCACGGACCGCCCACCACCGTCGATCACGAGAGCGTTGCGGTGTATCTCGCGAAGGTGCGAGCCGACGGGCTGGCCGAGGCGGTCACAGCACCCGGCTGACCCGCTCCTGCTCGGCGCGTCGAGCCACGACGTCTGCTTCCGCGTTGCGGACGATCACCAGTGAGCCGCCTATCGCCAGCGGCACGAGTAATGCATCGAGCCAGTCGTCGCGCGTCGTGAGGATTCGCGCGCCTGCGCTCAGCCCGAGCTCACCGGCACGGGCTTGCGCCCGCGCCACCACGTCAGCGCGCGACACGCCGTCCAGTGCCGGGTCGTCCGGGGATGCCGGCGGGTGCACCGTCGCCCAGGCATCCTGCTGCGGCCGCACGGCGGCGACGTAGTCGGACGTGCCGGATGGTGGCGCACCCGCGAAGCCGCGTGCGGCCGAATCGAGTGCGACGGCGTACGTGTCGGCGGGGCCGGACGCACCTGGGCCGGCCACGAACGCCACCGCGGCACCATCCGGATCCGTGGCCACGTCAAGCCCGGCTGTCCAGCACCCGAGCAGCACCGGCACCGCGATCCAGTGCACCGGCAGATCGACGTAGGCCGGGGCGCCGATCCCGAGGCCAAGCTCGTCGGTGAGCAGGAAGTGCGTCTTGGCCACCCAGTTCGCAAGGGAACGCACGGACAGTTCCGTGCGCTCGCCGGTGCCATCGTCGTAGAACGTGACGAACGGCCGTGAGGGTGCGGTAGCGACCAGCGCCGCGAACAGCGCCTCGGGGGAGGCCGGCATCAGTTGATGCAACCGGCGGTGTCAGCGGCGGTCATGCCGTTCGACGACGACGCCGACGATGGTGACGACGACGGTGACGCCGCGGCCAGCGGGCGATGGGTGGCGTCGTGGGGTGTGTGCTGGGCGCTCGAGCTACCCACGAGCTGATCGACGAACTGTTGGACCTTGCCCGGCTTCACGATCTCGACGCTGCCCGCATCGTTCGTGGTGAAGCCTTCGATCGGGATCGTCTTGAAGACCAAGTTGCCGGCGCTGAGGTCTTGGAACTGCTCAGCCAACTTGAGCGGGTCCATCGAGTTGTCCATCTGAAGGGACGTGCTCACCGCCTTGAGCAGCTTCTGGAGCTTGAACGGGTTGAGCAGCGTGCCGGCGCTGGACACCTTGCGGAACGCTGCGGACAGGAAGTATTGCTGCCGTTTGATGCGGTCCAGGTCGCCGCCAGGTAGGCCGTAGCGCTGCCGGACAAACGCGAGCGCCTGCGTACCCTTGATCGTCGAAACGCCCTTCGGCAGGTCGATGCCCGAGTTCGCCTCGTGCTGCGCCTGGCACAGGTTTACCCTTACGCCGCCTATGGCGTTGCTGATGCGGTAGAACCCGAGCAGGTCGACCTGGACGAAGTGGTCGATGGTGAGGCCGGTGAGGTTCTCGATGGTCTGGACCAGCAGCCGGGCGCCCGCGGCCTTGTCGCCGTTATGGTCCCGCATGCCGTCGACGTACGCCGAGTTCAGCTTCGCCATGCCGTGCCCGGGAATTGCCACATAGGAATCGCGTGGGAACGAGATGACCGTCGCTTTCTGCCCGTTGGCCGGCAGGTGCATGAGCATCATCGTGTCGGTGTTGTAGCTGCCGCCGTCGCGCGTCGTGCCGAGCTGACGCAGTTCGGCATCCGTCGCCGTGTCCCGGTCGTCGTTGCCGACCACCAGGATGTTCTGGTCCTTGCCGTCAAGGTCGTGGGTCGGCTTGCCGGCGCCGCCGATCGCGTCCACCCGCCGGATGTCGGACGTGAAGCCGTTGTAGGTCGACCAGGCCCAGCCGCTGACGGCCACGATCCCGACCGAGAGCACGGTGGCGACGATCGCAATGCCGACGATGAGCCCGCGCTTGACCTCGCGGCGCGCGCTTACCGGCGACTCGCCCGGCGGCGGCGGTTCGGGTGCCCGGCGCTCCCGCCCGGCACGCCGCAGGCCGCGCGGGTCGAGCTCGGGTGGGAGTGCGGAGCCACCGTCGTCGGAGGGCACCCGCCCGAGGGTACCTGCTCAGTTGATGCAGTCCGGCTGATCGAGCGGCGCCGGGTGCTGCGAAACGGGCGTTTCGCCGAGCCCGAGCTCCTTGGCCTGCACGCCGTTGCCGCCCAGTACAAGCGTCACCTTCTGTACCGAGCCGGTCTCGGTTAGTGCGGCCCCGGGCACTTGGGCGGCCACCGCCAAGGCTTGCGACTGCGCGCCGTTCGGGTACTCGATCGTGGTCGCCTCTGTCGGCTCGGTCGAGTCGATCACGTCGACGTGGAAGCCTGCTGCACGCAGCGCGTTCGCGTTCCGGCCGGCCAGCCGGCTCAGCGTCGTGCCGTTGAGCACGTCAAGCGTGACATCGCCAGGTGTTGCGGGGCGTGCGCCGGCCAGCGCCGGATCCGCCGGCTTGCCGGAGAGCCGATTGACGAACCCGGGCATGGCGGCGGTGTCCACGGCGACGATCGAGGTCGCGACGCCGTCCGGATAGATGAGCTGCGCACCGTCATTGGGGATGGTCGCGTACTTGATGTTGCCTCGGGACAGCTCCTGGAACTGCCGGGCCAGCGAGATCGGGTTGAGCGCCGGATCGGTCAGCAGTGACGAACCGACGGCGGACAGCAGGCTGTGCAGCTTGAACGGATTGAGCAGCACGCCGCCGGAGAGCACCTTGTCGAACGCAGCGGACAGGAAGTACTGCTGCCGGCGGATCCGGTCAAGATCGCCACCGGGCAGCCCGTGCCGTTGCCGCACGAACGCTAGCGCCTGCGAGCCTTTGATGATCGAGTGTCCGGCCGGCAGGTCGATGCCGGAGTAGTGATCTCGCTGTGCCTGCCGAAGGCACACATCCACGCCACCGATCGCGTTGCTGATCCGATAGAAGCCGAGCAGATCGACCTGGAGATAGTGATCGATGTGCAGGCCGGTCAGCGCGCTGATCGTCCTGATCAGCAAGCGGATTCCGGCGCTCTCCCGCTGGACCTCGTTCTTGCCGGCCGCCTTCGCGGACGCGTACCCGTCCCCGTACGCAGAGTTGATCTTGCCCTTGCCGTTGTCCGGGATGCTCACCCACGAATCACGCGGGAACGACACCACGGTCGCTTTGCCGCCGTCGGCCGGAACGTGCAGCAGCATCATCGTGTCGGTGTTGACGCTGTCCCCGTCGTCCTGCGTCGAAAGGGCGCGCAACTCGGCACGTGTGGCGTCCGCGCGGCTGTCGTTGCCGAGCAGCAGGATGTCCTGGTCGCTGCCGTCGATGTCGTGCTGGCCACTGCCCAGCGCCGGCACCGGATCGCCGTG
>Ga0126378_10001874_pt1 | contig 15534 bp, 16 predicted proteins | sample PanSoiMetPlot_23_FD_92587 | JGI IMG/M metagenome (GOLD analysis project Ga0126378, IMG submission 92587) | Tropical forest soil microbial communities from Panama - MetaG Plot_23 | ecosystem: Environmental > Terrestrial > Soil > Tropical forest > Bulk soil | place: Panama | collected 2016-02-17 | reverse complement strand
GAGTCAGTCATGCCAGAACCGAACGAATCCTCCGACGAAATCTGGGAGTTGGCGGAGTTTTGCGCCTGCGAGGCAATGCTTCTCCGGTCTTTCGTTGAGTACTTGCGCGCTTGGCCAGACCCAACGGAAAGGAAAGCGGAACGCCTGCAACACTGGAAGCAGGAAATTGGGCTTCTGCTTGGAAATCCGAGCCTGTCAAACTGTGTGTCTCGGCAATTCGAAAAGCTTCGGGCCGCACCGCCAGGAGACCGGAAAGCGATTCTCCGAAAAGCTCTTGAGTGTATGTATTCCTCTTATTTTTTTGCTTCATCTTAGAACACCTCAAATTCCGTCCAACCGGTTGTCCCCCTGCACAGGCCAGAGGTTCTTGGTGGATCCTCACTCTAGAGCCATGCGTAGACCGTATATTGTGGCGTCGTGGTACAGCCTGTACTGCGAAGCGTGCTGCTCGTCGTGTACGTCACAGATGTGCCTGTCTTGGCCACGGAACCCACAACGATTTGGGTTTGCGAGAAAGCCGCGCCCGAATCCACCGCGCCAGTGCCCGATATGTTCAGGGACATGTTGCCCATTGCCTGTGACTCGGCTGTGCCCCGGGCGCCGTCCAGTTAACCACTCCCGAAACGCTGTTGTTGGTACCAGAGCAGCCGACACCCGCAAGGCTTTGAATCACACGCCAGTTAACAAACACCACGGCGTTTGATGGAAGGTTAGCAACAAGTGTCTGCGTGCCTAGCGCGACACCAAAGTTGGTACCTGCGCTTTTCAAAAGATTGAACGTGAGCCGCGCCAAGAGAATAACCATCAAGCGTTGGCTGTGTGATTACTGGCGAAGTTAGAGTCTTCGCCGTCAAGGTTTGGGTTCGTTGATTCCAACTATTGACGATGCTGGCGCACTCAGGCCGTCGTGAAGTGCTGCGTTGAGGTTTGGCACAGGCGTAGTCGAAGCAATCGAGAGCGGCGCCGTTCCTGTGGACAGGTGTTCAACAAGTGCTCAACGAAACAGGAAGGGAAATCCGATGCTGCTAACATCTTTGTTCTTAGTGGTATATATGGCGGGGACGACGGGACTCGAACCCGCGGCCTCTGCCGTGACAGTTCCGCTGGAAGTGGTAACACATTGAAATTTGGCGGTACGAATGGCTACGAATGGAAATGTGAAAGCCGCTTCGGGACGTTCCGGGAACATGAAATTAGGCGCAAGTGGACCATAAATGGTCCATGACGTGCTCTCGCGTTGACGCCGGCAGCGTCCCTTCTGATTAGCGCCAAACATGGCTAAGCAACAGCAGATTGTTTTGCAGACCAGCGTTTGCACTGAGGATCAGGAATGCGGGCTAGCCCAGTTTTGCAGCTTGAGGCCAGGGACGCGTTTGAATTCGCGCTCATTGCTGGTGACGAGAGTGAGGCCTGCAGATCTGGCGTGAGCTGCGATCCAGAGATCGTTGCCGCCGATCATCTCGCCGCGTTTCTCTAGTGCGGCACGAATCTCGCCCTACGAGGACGCTGCTTCCTCCGGTAAGGGAAGCACAGGTAACACAGATACAAGCCGGGCGAGAGACTCCAAGGCCCGCGTGCGTTGCTGGCTTCGTTCCGCGCGATACAGCTGCCAGTCCAGCTTCTCCGACTTGCGCCCGAACTGTATCCGCCGCAGCTTGGCGATCAACAGCTTCAGCTGCTCGATCTGTGGTTCCCGAAAACTCTATCCGACTAAAATCAACAAGATACGGTGCGGATGCATCACATTGTTACTTGGACGCAACGGATGAATTCCGTCCTCGAGACAATCCAGAGTTCTTCCAATAGCGCAGCGTGCGGAATTATTGCGGAGGACAGGCCTCGGTGTGTTTGTGCTAACCGTCGCCTGCCCGGTCTGGCTCAGCCAGTTGTCAGGTCTTCCGCCACTCAAGCTTCTTCAGGTCGAGCCTGATGTTGCCCAACAGCATCCCCGCTATCGTGCCCATGATCGTAACTGGTTCTCCCTCATGGACGCTCCGCAACCGAGGATATTTGTCGAGTTCGACCTCGACAAAGATTACTGCACCAACGCCTCTGTCTCCGTAGCGTAACGTGACATCAGCAGTGCCTGGTCTCGTGCGAAGCTCCGTTATGTGGGAAATTCGTGCAGGCCACTTTACTTTCATCCCTTTGTAGCATGTACGTGCGACTTCTTGCCAAAGAAATGGGAGAGAATTCGTTTGCGCCATAATCTCGTCTGCGGTTGGCGTTTCGTTGTATTCGTCGTCGGTCGGGTCGTGGCTCGGTGGGATGTTGATGGTCTGAATGATGTTGTCTTGGCCAGTGACCACCGAACCAGAAACCTTGCTCTTCGAAGTGTTCACTGAACTGCCGTGGGCAGACTTGCCCTTTCTTCGCACCAACCACCCGACCACGCCAACAAGCAAAGCGACACCGACACCCGAGAATAACCAGGTATAGTTGTCAGCGAGCAATTTAAGGAAGCGAGACACGGTTAGATTTCTTTGCGCTCCTCTAGAATCGGATTCTATCTCAAAACGTTAGGATGAGGCCCCCTCCGTCTTCGCCTTTTCCAAACAAACCTGCGACTAATCGCTGCGCAACCGCGAGCCAGTAGGTTTGAGCCGCGCCTTCCGACGAGGCGGTGCTCGAGCCGTACTTTCTGGGCCAGCGGCACGACGAAAGCCTGGCCCGATTCCTCGAAAAGTACTCGAAGCGTTTGCCCCCACCAAGCCTGCTCACTCCTACTGAAATCAAGGCCCCAGTAGACACCCTAGGTCTTCGCGAACAGACACTGGTGCTGCTGGATGCATCGACCGGCCTGGAGACAAAGTGAGCTGTTTGCGTTGAAATGGGGGGACATCGACTTCGCGGGAGGGACGATGAGCGTGACACGCTCGATCGTTTATGGCGTAGTGGGCCGGTGCAAGACTGAATCTTCACAAAAGCCCGTGCCATTGCATCCCCGTGTTGCCGAGACGCTAACGCAGTGGAAGGAACGCTGCACATACCGAGATGCGGATGACTGGGTTTTCGCTAGCAAAGTTCATCGGGGTCGAAGCCCATATTGGGGGCAAGCGATCTTGCGCAGGTATTTGCGACCGGCGGCACGAGCGCTGGGAATCGAGAAGCGAATCGGATGGCATACCTTTAGGCATTCCTATTCAAGTCTGTTGCGAAGCGTAGGCACGGATCTGAAGGTGATGCAAGAGCTGCTGCGGCACTCTTCCTTCCGATCCACCTTGGATGTTTACACCCAGCGATCACGCCTGCGAAGCATGCGGCGCAAGCAGCGGTACTTTCGCTGATATTCTGCTCGACGCGCAGTGGCGCAACGGTTTCCGATATTCCGGAGAACAAGGCATAGCAGAAACCACGGAAGGGAAGTCTCGGCAATGGGCGATAGGGGCACAAAAAGGTGCAAATTTATGTCTCTTTGCACCCTCGTTGGTTTTCGGGTAACCGTACATCTCTAACGATGTCGGCTCTGTCAAGTCCTTTGCGTTGCGCAGACTGTCGCTGACATCGCACACGTTGTCGAAACAATGCCCATGGAGATCGATCTCAGAGACCCTGAGAATGTGTGGAAGTTGATTGTCGCGTTGAACGATGCGGAGACGCAAATGAGCCTTCCGTTGCAAGAACCGTTGGACTTTTCGGATTTGCGTACGAAGGCCGGGGCAGCCGAGTAAGGCATGAAGCTACTCGGCAGAAGCGCCAGGAGGTGCACCGTGTTTGCGATCCCATTCTGCCGTAAATGTGCGGCTTTTCTTGAGGGTGCGCTTTGCACGGAAAAGCAACCACTCTTCGTTCAGCCAGTCCGGTAAGGCTGCGAGGGCGACGACAACCAGCAGAAAGCCTACAGCCCGTGCGGGCCAGAATTTCAGGTACGCGTCGACAAAGGTAAGAAATAGGGTGGTAAGGAACAAAAACAAAAATATTCGCCAACCCACTTTTCGTACGCGTTTGACTGGAGCGACGTTCCACAACCTGCCAAGAACCGCATCGACTCTCTTGTTTATAGCCGGGAACGCGAAAAGATTAAAGACACTGATGAAGAGCACGCCAAAAATCAACGCGAATGCCGCTTCCGCGTTCATAACTACGAAGGGTACATCCCATTAGGATCAGTGGCAACGATTTTCCTCGTCCGAGCATTTCGCGGCACGCGGATGACGGGGCTACCTTGCCCGCAGTAAAGTCTTACTTCGATGGAAGCGATTGAACGTGAAGGTTCGGTGCGGAGCAGATGAACCTGGAGCCACTCCAGAACGCTATTCGCAATCCGGTGTGTCAGGACGTTCATCTCGGCTTGCGCGGACCGAACTGTCTGTCCCGGACGTGGTTTGCCCACCGCGATGAGCCAGGACCTAAAGTTCCGCTCTTGAGAGTCCGGCCCCGGCCGCTCGATCGGTGCTTCGTAACTTCGGGGCTCCCTGCTCCAAGCGGACTGCGCGAAGAGCGTCTTTGCGGCTCATCCCGCACTTCATCTTCTCTTCGGCGGCCATCTCCTGATAGGCGCGAAGCTCGTCATCCAACTCCCGGTCGACCTGTTCCTTTCGGAACAATGATCGAAGCCCAATCGTTATATTTCGCAGGAGCGACATGGTCCCTCACTCGTAACGCAAGGCCACAAGGGGATCGACCCGCATCGCGCGGCGCGCCGGAAGGTAAGAGGCAAGCAGAGCCGCCATCACAACGATGGCCGGAGCGATTGCGAGAATCAACAGTCCTTGAATCCACGAGTCCGAGTAGACGGCGCTAGCGGCGAATCGAATGAAGATAAAAGATCCAATGAGCCCCACTGCAGTTCCAGTTGCAGAAAGGAAGATAGTTCTGCCTAATACGCGTCGGAAAATATCGCGTTTCTGCGCACCAAGAGCCATTCGCACGCCAATTTCATGCGTGCGTTGCGCAACTACATAGGTAACCACACCGAAGATTCCAGTCGTTGCGAGCCCGAGCGCAACGCTTGCAAAGATAGCCAGCAAGCCGGTTAAGAGGCGGTCACCAGAACCCTTCGCTCCAATTATTTGCGTCATCGCCTGGACGTCACCAATCGGTTGATCTTTGTCAATTGCCCAAACCGAAGCACGCACGGAGGGAGCGAGAGTCGTTGGGTCACCGTTCACACGAAGGACAAGGGTCATGCCACCCATGGGGTTTTGACTGAACGGTACATAGATTTGGGGAACGCTTTGTCTCTGCCCCACTCGGTCGATGACATCCCCTGCGATTCCCACGATCTGACGCGAAACCGCCGCACTGGAGGGGGCCGCATACGTGCGAAGGAACCTCCCAATTGGGTCCGCGTTCGGAAAGTACTGCTTCGCAAGAGAATCGTTGACGATAGCCACCTTTGGCGAAAGAGTACTGTCAGCGTCCGAGAAAGCGCGCCTCTTCAAAAGCGGAATTCCCATCACGCGAAAATAATCGGGAGAAACGAAGTAGCCTCCGGCCTGGGGTCGTTCCTCCGGCTTCAAGGCCAGATCGGCTCCGGCTTCAAATGCGAGTCGGCCTGGGAACGACTCTGGAATCGTTTGTGTCACGGCAGCGGACTGAATCCCAGGAAGTGCTTGAACTCTCTGAACAAGTTCGCTGAAAAACCTCGCCTGGGCCTCAGGAGTTTGATACTTCGAACTCGGAAGGGACAAATTGACGGAAAGCACGCCTTGGGGATCGAACCCCAGGTTGGCTCGCATTTCTCTTATGACCAGCTGGATCGCAGTTCCTGCTGCAGCGAGCAGTATTATTGTCAAAGCGATTTGGCCGACCACGAATCCACTCCGCAGATGGCTCTCCCTTTGACCTTGAGACCGTGCTCCACCGCCGCCGTGTAAAGTCGACTGTATTTCAAGTTTCGAGTTTTTGAGTGCAGGGAACACACCAAACAACAGCACGGTTAGAAAAGACGTGAAACAAGTGAAGATAAAAACCCTGCTGTCGACTTGAAGTTTTCCGGCCAGCCAAGCCGTTTCAGCGTTGAAACTCAGTTTAGCCCGCAGCAGGTGAACACCCCAGAACGAGAGCAGTAGACCAAGAGTGCCTCCAAAGAATGCAAAGAGGAAGCTCTCTCCCAACAATTGTTGAATTAACCTCAGTCGCCCAGCTCCCAGCGCCGTGCGAACGGCGAATTCCATCTCGCGGCCCGCATAGCGGGCAAGGAACATGCCTGCAACATTGGCGCACGCGATGACGAGAACAAAAACCACCGCTGCCGTTAAAAGAAGGACCGCAATTCGGGTGCCCTCCTCGACTAAGGCGTCCTGGAGTGTTAGGACGTGTGCAAACCAACCCTTATCAGCGGACGTGTCGTGCGCAAGGCGCTGGATGGTCGCGTTCGTCTGAACCTGGGCGTCACGAAGAGTCGCGCCCGCCCTCAACCTTCCGAAAATGTTAAGGTCTCGCTTTTCGCTCTGGGCAGAACTGAGCGGTTGTGCATCGAAAGAATCTGGAATCCAAACCGCACACGGCACGAATGCATACTTGAACTGCTCCGGCATAATTCCGATAACCGTGTAGATTTGCCCGGCTAGTGTAAGTGTCTTTCCAATGATTGCAGGATCGGCATTGAAGCGACGCTGCCATAGATCGAAGCCGATTATGACGTTGAACTCTTGCTCCGCTTGGCTCCTGTCGGGGCTAAAAGTCCGTCCCCGGCTGGCCGGCACACCGAGAAGTGCAAAATAGTTGGGGGTAACGCGCGCGACCGTCACACTTTCCGGATCGCCGCGTCCAGTCAACGGCCGATTCTCAAGCTGGACCGCTGCTATCTCATCGAATAAATGCGACTCCCGCTGCAGAGCCAAGAACTCCCTTGGCGTTGCTGCGTCTCGTTGCCGGCCTTTCGAAGGGTTGGTCATCGTCACCATCACCATGCTGGAAGGATCTGTGATCGGAGGCTTGCGAAGCAGGAAGCCATTCGCCACGGTGAAAATTGCCGAGTTCATCCCGATTCCCAATCCGAGTATGAGAATCACAGTGGAAGAAAAGGCGAGGTTCTTGCATAACATGCGGAGGCCCAAACGAAGATCCTGCCACCATGTATGGAGAAGAGATTCCCAGTGTGCGGAGCGAAGAATTTGCTTCGTGACTTCGACGTTGCCACGCTCCAACCGGACTGCGCGAAGGGCCTCTTTGCGGCTCATCCCGTCCTTCATCTTGTCTTCGGCGGCCATCTCCTGATAGGCGCGAAGCTCTTCATCCAACTCCCGGTCGACCTGTTCCTTCCGGAACAATGATCGAAGGCCGCTTGTGATGTTCCGCAACAGGGACATGCGTGGCCTCCTACTCGTAACGCAAGGCCACTATGGGATCGACACGCGTAGCGCGTCGTGCTGGAACGGACGCAGCGAGAAAGGCGCAGCCGGCCAGAATCACGGCAGCAAAGCCAAAAATCATGGGGTCATAGCTCTTGACGCCATAAAGTTCGTGCGCGAGCAGCAGACCTCCCGGTAAGGCGGCTGGTATGCCGATGGCCAGTCCCAATCCGACCTGGGCCAGCGCAGCGCGCAACACCAAACCAAGCACATTTCCACGGTCGGCGCCGAGCGCCATACGAATCCCAATCTCATTGGTTCGCCGCGCGACCGCATAAGCTGTAACGCCGTACAACCCGACACAGGCCAGGATGAGTGCCAGCGCACCGAACAGCTCTGTAAGCCGCGCGATAAGCCGTTCTTGATTAAAGTTGCGCGCTACCTGCTCGCCAAAACTCATCATGTGGAGAATGGTGAGATTCGGATCGACGCTAGCAACCGTTTTCCGAACTGCCGGTTCGATATTCTCCGGTCTGCCCGCAACATGCAGCTCGATGGCGCCGACCCATCCACGGAAGGACTCTCCCGGTGGGGTTTGAAGTAACGGCAGAAAGTATGTGGCATGGGCGGGCCCGCGGGTGTCCTGGTATTTCGCATCCTCGGCAATGCCGACGATTTCATAGTCGCCGCTGTGACCCGTGTCCATTCCGAAGTGCTGGCCGATAGGATCCTCGTTCGGAAAGAATCGGCTCGCAAACGTTTCGTTGACGACGGCTACGTTTGGGGCGCCCGGCTTATCGCGTTCGCTGATGACGCGTCCTCGCAGCAGGCGCGTGCCAATCGTCTCGAAGTAATGAGGACCAACCCGATCCCAGGAGGGCGCCGTGAAGCGATAGTCGGGTACTTTTCCCTGAATGAGGACGCGTTCGTTCGAGTTGCTACCGCTCAGCGGGCTGTACCACGACAGGCTTGCGCTCAAGATGCCGGGTATTCGCGGCATCTTCTCCCCAAGCCGTTGATAGAGCGCCGGAAGCTTCTCTGGCGTGTAACCGGACAGCCCCGGTTCGATATTCACGATCAGGCGGCCTTCCGTGACAAACCCGAAATGCTGGTCTTCCAGATTGCGCAGGCTTTGCGTGACCAGGCCCGCTCCAATCAAAAGCACAATCGAGAACGCAACTTGTGCGATAACCAGAGACTTCTGCAGAATCGGAGACCGATCGCCCGTGGAACGGCCCACTCCGCGCAGGGCTTCGAGCGGATCAGACTTGGACGCTGTCCAGGCGGGTAAAATCCCGAACACGATTCCTGTAATCAGCGATAAAAGGACAGAGAAGCTCAGCACCGGCAAGGAAGGCCGCGCGTCGATAGGAATGAAGTTGGCTCCGCGAAAAGCAAGTAGCAGGATGGCGCGTGTCCCGGTGTAGGCTACGTAGAGTCCGGCCGCGCCTCCTGCCAGTGCCAGCACAACACTTTCCGTGAGCATTTGTCGAATCAACCTGCCCCTCGGCGCTCCCAGCGCCAAGCGAACTGCCGTCTGAGAACGGTTGGCCGAGCCTCGCGCCAGCAACAAGTTAGCGATGTTCGCGCAGGCGATCAACAGTAGCAAGGCAGAGAGCGTCACCAACAATTGGAGGCCCGTTTCATAGTCAGTCTGTAGTATCTCGACACCATGGATCGCCGGCGTCAGGTGGACATGTTGCTGAGGAATCTCTTTCCGGTCTCGCTCGGGAATAACTTCCTTATGGTTGTTGAGCCAATCCTGCAATTCGACGTTAAGCCTCGCCTGCACAGGCTCCGCTGCAAGACCAGATTTCAGCCGTCCCACAAGATACAGCCACTCGACTCCAGGGTTAGGGAGGCGCCATCCTTCCGGGTCGGCCGCCAAGGGCATCCAGAAGTCCGGAGGATCGCTGCGGAGAGTGTCGCCGTAGAATCCCGGTGGAGTCACACCGGCAATCACACAAGGGGCACCGTTGATATACAAGGTTGCGCCAATCACAGAAGGATCGAGCCCGAAGCGCCGCTGCCAGGTGTGATAATTCATCACCGCAACGCGAGCCGCGCCTGCGGAATCATCCGAGGGTGCGAGCAATCGGCCGGCAAAGGCAAGCACGCCAAGCGTGTTGAAGTAATTTCCCGAAACATACTCGCCTTTGTAGGGCTCGCCTGCAGAAGCGCCGCGGCGAACGCTTAAGTCCGCTGTCCACGGTGTAAAAGCGGCTACCTCGCTAAATTCAGGTGTGTGGTCGCGAAGGCTCTCGTAAAGCTGATATGAGTAAAGAACGAAGCTACCCCCGTCTTGTTGCGTGCCGGTAAATACGCAGCACCTGTTGTTGTCGCCCAAGCGATAGAGCTGCGCAGGCTTTGGCACAGGCAGCGGCTTCAGCATCACCGCATCAATGAGTGTGAAAATCGCCGTATTCGCGCCGATACCTAGCGCCAGCGTGAGCACCACAGCAGCAGTGAACCCCGGAGACTTGAGCAGCGTACGAATGGCAAAGCGCACGTCTCGCCAGCACGTTTCCACAAGAAATTCCCATCCGCCGGAGCGAACCACTTCTTTGCTAAGTTCGACACTGCCGCGCTCCAAGCGGACAGCGCGGAGCGCCTCCTGGCGGTTCATGCCTTGCTTCATTTTTTCCGCCGCTGCCATTTCCTCGTAGCCGCGCAGCTCCTCATCCAACTCCCGGTCGACCTGTTCCTTTCGAAACAGTGATCGAATCCCGCTGGCAAGATTTCGCAGCAACGACATAGCTCACCCCTTATGACGCCTCGAGAATCCTTTCAATTGCCGCCGCTTGCCTGCCCCATTCTCGCGTCTCGCTATTGAGTCTCTTTCGTCCCTTCTCCGTCAGAACGTAGCATTTCGCACGCCTGTTGTTCTCGCTTGCTTTCCATTCGCCCTTGATTAACCCATCCCGCTCTAACCTCTGGATCGCAAGAAATAACGAGCCCGGATTGACGTGGGAAACGCCCTTACTCATCTGCTCGATTCGGACGGTGATCCCGTATCCGTGCATTGGTTCCAGTGCCAGCGTCTTCAGAACGAGCATGTCCAGAGTCCCCTGAACGAGATCGCTTGATTTGTCTCCCATAATGCCTTTCTCTTGGCTACCAGGAGGAGCGTACGCCTCTCCTATTGGTTGTCAAGAGGGGAAAGACCTGAAACACCTGAGCTGGAGCATCAGCTTGGAGCGAGTGTTTGTTCGAAGATTCCAGCACGGTGGGGATGAACTGCGCGCAGAATTAAAAACAAGAAACCAAGAGGCTCAAGTGGAAACTTGAGCGTCCCGGGGCTTGGGTTCTCTCGTTTTACTTCGACCGTTTGTGACTTGGCGATTTAGCGGCGGTTAGCCATGTTGCCCGCACCGGGTGATATTTCTCCCGAATGAGTTCTAGCGGACTTTCTCGTTGATTGCTTTGTGTCACAGTATCTGCGGACCATGGTGGTCGGTATGCTATGAAGCTGGCTCTCTAGATCCTGATAGACCGTGTAGCCGGAAAGGTTACTTCCAAGTACGCGAATGGTTGTGCAAACCACCAGGCACATCCATGATGCAAGCGTACTGGTACCCGGCCAGACCTCGCCTCGATTTTCCCGCAGATATTTCGCCAGAAGCCAAGGACACCCCTCGCTCAGTACTTCTACTGCTTGTGCGGGCACTTGATCGCACACTATGTGGAAAGGAAACTGGCAGAGGACAATCACAAACGAGCCTATTCAATAAAGGCAGCATACAGATGCTACCTGGACAATTGGATTGTTCCTCGGTGGGTCATACCGTCTCACCGATGTTAGGACGGTCGCCGTTGAAGAGTGGCTAGGCCATCTCTCCTTGGCGGCGGGAACAAAGGCGAAGCTACGAAACATCATGAGCGCCCTTTTCAATCATGCGGTCCGTCACGAGTGCTTGGGCAAAAATCCAATCTCACTCGTGCGGCAGAGCGCCAAGCGCGAGTGCATTCCAGTCATCTTGGATGCCACTGAAATCGGTGCTTTGCTGGCCGAACTTCCATGCCCGTACAAACAGATGGTGTTCCTGGCGGCGACGACAGGGCTTCGTGTGAGCGAACTCCTTGGCTTGAAACGGCATGACATCGATTTCGACTTGCAGGAGATTCGACTCAATCGCGGAGTCGTGTCAGGTCGCAAGCGAGCTGAAGACCGAAGCCTCACGAAAGCCGTTGCCTTTTAGACCCGGACCTTGCTCAATCACTTCTTGCATGGTGGCAACTGTCGCCGTTCAATCAAGAGAAGGATTGGGTTTTTGCGAGCACAGAGATGAAGGGTCAACAACCATACTGGCCCGAGAACCTATTGCGCCGGCACATTCGTCCAGCCGCGAAGCGCTGCGGGATAACCAATCCGATTGGCTGGCATACGTTCCGCCACAGCTACGCGACGCATTTGAAAGCGAATGCCGAGGACATAAAGGTCGTTCAACGATCTTTGCGCCATGCCAACAGCCGGATAACGCTGGACACCTACACCCAAGCGTTGACTCCCGCGAAGCGGGAGGCACAAACCAAAATGGTTCGAATGATTCTGCCTGAGCGGACTCAAACCGCTGGTGAACCTTCTTATTGTTCCTTTTTGTTCCCACGCCGGAGAGCCAAACTCTCCGCAAGTGCTTGAGAAATATGGCGGGGACTACGGGACTCGAACCCGCGGCCTCTGCCGTGACAGGGCAGCGTCGTAATGTAATCGCTTGATATCAAACGGTGTTGGCGGACATCCTTTGATACCACAAGATACCGCATGTTAGCTGTTATCGTCCCCTTATTGTCCCCAGATTTGTCATGAGCTTGTCGTAATTGGTCGACCGGCCCTAGGCGGCACCATTCAATGCCGTCCCCCGAGCCAGGGTAGAATTCCGAGTTACTGCTGGAATACTGGAGGGGGCCCGCTAACCCGCTTCCATTTCAGGTTGACATTTACTTCCACACGGTTGGCAATTTTGATGAAGGGAATGCCGCTGTTCATGCCGTAGTCTTTGCGATTGAAGGCCATTGTGCCTTCGATGCTCCCGGAGCTTGTTCCTTTGCCGTTGTCCGTAACTGTGAGTTTCTCCTTTTTTGTGACGCCACGAATGGTAAAGTCGCCTTCTACGTCGAACGTATTCGGACCGGTCTGGACGACTTTCGTGGATTTGAACGTGATCGTCTGGGAGTTTTTCACGTCAAAGAAATCCTTGCCTTTTAGCTTGTTGTTCTTCATGCCGCTGCCGGTCTCCACGCTGTCTGCCTGAATCTCGATTTCCAAAACGGCGCTCCTCACATCCGTGGAGGAGAACTTCAAGCTTGCGTTCCATTTGTCGAAGGTGCCTTTAATGGCGACTGAAGACTCGACACCAAATTTGATCGTGCTTTCTACTGGCGTGATTTCGTACATCGGAATCTGTGCATGGCCTACCGACGGAAAAGTGCAAAACGCAAGTAGACACAGAACCACCATCCGTAGCTCGCGAGTTCTTGCTCTCGCGAGATCTCGCTCGCTGTTGGTGCTGGACCAGTTCATTCTCGCAGGAATCCTATTTCCCAACGGACTGTGTTTCGATCCGGGCATGTGCTACCTCTTCCGTGGATTGGAAGCTCGCTCCGATTTCGCCGGCGTTCAACCCAGCGGCACGAGTCCGCCTCCTCCGATCCGATACGCAAGTTGGTCCCATTTGCCAGGGTTTAGGTGCAGGTCAGCAACTGCATCACCGATAATAGTGGGCGTCAACGCAGGCATCAACCTCTGAATGAATTGCTCGACGCTCACGTTCGCACGCTCGGCGTATGCCGCAATCGCCGCGCGTCCAAGGTCGGTATTGAGGTTCAATACAGGCAGGAGGCAATGGACGCGGAGGCCAAGCTTTAGCCGGCTTGCTTCCTGCGACGCATAATCGGCCATGAACCACTGCATTCGCTTTGCGCCGGCATAGCTACCGCTCAAGGGTGATCCGTTGACGGCCGCCATACTAGAAACGATCACGATGTGGCTGCCGGGCTTCATCGGCAAGAGCAAAGCATTGCGCAGCCATACAAACGTGGCCTTCGCGTCCGCGTCCCAATTCTGGGAGAACGTCTCCCAACTGTGCAGGTGGAGCGGTCGCAGCAGAGCAGATGCCCCGGCGCAAAGCACGAGGAGGTCGGGGCGAAAATCTTGCAACAATCTGCCTGCGGTGAGTTCGTCCGCTACGTCTGCGGCCAAGTGTTCAACACGCATCTCTTTCGCTTCGGCTTCGAGACTCGCGCGGCCCCGCGCCACCGCCACTACCTTGACCTGTCTCACAGCGAGAGCCTCGACGATGCCTCGGCCTAATCCGCGGCTTCCGCCGGTTACAATCGCGGTCTCTTGTGGGAAACCTAAGGTTTCGGCCATTTCAGTCCCTAAACGTAGGCGCTGTAAATTTGGTGTCCAGCTGCTCCAGGCAGCGGACTCTATAACGCGGAGCAGGTCGTAACAATTAGGGACAAAAATGTCCATATGGACTTTTCTTTTGTAGCGGTATTAGTCTTTGTTGCCGCAATCTTAGGAGCGCACCATCATGATGACTACCTCCGACGGGAAGCTGGTAACCGACAGTATGACCGTGAAACGAGGAGGTAAAACCATCTGCCCGGCCTCCAGGTTTCAGCAAATGGTTAGCGGAAAGTACAAGGTGAGAATTCTGTGGGGGCTAAAGAACGGTTGGCAGCGCTATAGCGAAATCAAAAAGGGACTCCTCACCGGAAGCGTCGATAGCAAGGAAATCGCTCCAAGAGTCCTAAGTCGCGAGTTAAGGAATTTGGTAGCTATGGGAATGGTTCAGCGGAAAGATCATCACGTTTTTCCTCTCAAAGTAGAATACAGACTGACGCGCAAAGGGCGAACTTTTTTGCCGATAATCGTTGTGATTCACAAGTGGGGTTTGAGGCACTTGGTGTAGTCACACGAACGTTTTGAACGTGGTGGAAGTAATTGTTGCAAAAAGGGGACGATTGGTTAACGAGAGTCTGCGAGCGCGCGAGCGGCTTATGTGCGACTGCGAGCGTTCATCTCTTCTTTTGGCCGGCGCGCCTGAAGCCCCGTCCTTAACTTGAAGCCAGCTGTGGCTGAGAATCCGCTGTTCTAAAAGGGGTGCTTGTGACGATCTCGCATGTGCACTGCCGGGTAAAGGATTTGCTCTTCGCGGTCGAGTGGTTCACGTCGAAATGCGGTGTCGTGCCGAGCTTCAGCGACGCGCGCATGGCCGTCCTCGAGTTCGGTCCGTTTACGCTGATTCTCGACGCCGCGTCCGACGACAGCGTCGCTACTATCGGCTTCAACAGCCCCGATTGCGACGCCGACTTCGCCACGATAGTGGCGCGCGGCGCGCGAGTCGTGCAGCCACCACAAGATCGGCCGTATGGTGCACGCGTCGCCTATCTGGAGGGGCCCGGGGCGCTCACCATCGAGCTCGAACGGTTGCTCTCATCCCCTGCATAAGGGGCCATCCCCTTTCCCTCCCGTGGTCCCGGAGACTAGCGCACTCGGTCATCTCCCGCCTGTAGTATCCTTTTTATCCCTTATTGACTCTTCTTCAAAACACACCATAATCGCGCTCGCTCAACGAAGTTTTCTTTCTGTGATCTCTCCTGGCCGCGTGTTTGGGACGCGTCGCCGAAGCCTTTCGGGGCTGGAGAATAAAGGGAAACTACTATGAACCGTGCGTTTGGACTTGGAATTTCGCTGCTTGCTTGCATGAGCTGCCTTGCGCAAACCGGTAAGACCGGCGGAAGCACGGACACGCTAAACCCCAAGCTAGAAAAAATGCCGGAGTCTCTCGAAGTGCGTTTCGCGCTGAGCGCGCTCCCTCCGCACCTGCGCGACGGTGCCACAACGTATGCTCTCGATCCACAAAGGGGATATGTCGTCGACCGCCAAGGAACGAATGCTTTCAGTTGCATCGTAATGCGTACCGAGTGGTCCTGGCCACAGCTGGCCTTCCGAGACGACATCTTCGTTCCCATCTGCTACGACGACGAAGGCTCGAAAAAAATGCTGCCAGTCTGGATGGATGCCGCAAAGCTGAGAGCTCAGGGCCTTGGGCCCAGGCAAGTCTATGAAGAGACGATGAAGAAATTTGCCAACGGCACCTACGAAAAGCCCGCGCGCGCAGGCATCTCTTACATGATTGCTCCTTTTATGCGCACTTATCCTTCCCCCGACGCTACCGACGTCGTGACTATGAGCATACCTCATTACATGTTTTACGCTCCGAATGTGAAAGATGCTGACATTGGGGGAAAGCCTTTGAGTCAGTACCCATTCGCCCTATCGCAGGGT
>Ga0126378_10001873_pt1 | contig 15544 bp, 15 predicted proteins | sample PanSoiMetPlot_23_FD_92587 | JGI IMG/M metagenome (GOLD analysis project Ga0126378, IMG submission 92587) | Tropical forest soil microbial communities from Panama - MetaG Plot_23 | ecosystem: Environmental > Terrestrial > Soil > Tropical forest > Bulk soil | place: Panama | collected 2016-02-17 | reverse complement strand
GCTTCAGGCTCTATTCCGATCTGGGCGACGTGCTGATGACCGTGGCCGAGGATACCGTGGGCTATCACGACACCATCGGCGGCTGCTGCAGCGCCGAGAGCAACTACGCGCGCTACGGCATCAAGGGCACGGCGAGCTGCCGAGCCAATTTCATGACGGCGCTCGCCGAGCACGGCATGGAGGCCCGCGACATCCCCGCCAACATCAACTGGTTCATGTACGTGCCGGTGAAGCCGGACGGCTCGACCGAGATCGTCGACGGCCGCTCTGAGCCCGGCGACTACGTGGATCTCCGCGCGGAGCGCGACGTGCTGGTGGCGATCTCCAACTGTCCGCAGCTCTACAACCCCTGCAACGGCTGGAACCCCACGCCGGTGCGGATCATCGAATGGCGGCCCAGGACCGGGCCCTGAGGGAGAACGTTCGCATGCTGGCATCGCAACGCCATCTGTTCGATATGCCGCGCGAGGTCTGCTACTTGAACGCGGCGTCCTGGAGCCCGCTGCCGCTCGCGACCCAGGAGGCGGGCCGCGCCGCCGTCGCGCGCAAGGGCCGGCCCTGGACGCTCGATCCCGCCTTCGCGGGACAGCAGTACGAGCGCGCGCGTGCCGCCGCCGCGCGGCTCATCAACGCCGCGCCCACCGACGTCGCGCTGATCTCCTCGGTGGGCTACGGCGTCGCGACCGCCGGCAAGCTGCTGCGCGTGCCCAAGGGCTCGCGCGTGATCCTGCTCGAGAACGACCACACCTCGCCGGTCCTGGAGTGGATGAGTCGCGCGCCCGCGGAGGGTTTCTCGGTCGAGGTGGTGCCCCAGCCCGCGGACACCGACTGGACCGCGGCTTTGCTCGCCGCGATCGAGCGGCCGGGCGTGCCGCCGGTCGGGCTCGCCTCGATCTCCTCGGTGCACTGGTCCGACGGCGGTGCCGTCGACCTCGCGGCGGTGCAGAGCGCGCTCCGCAAACAGGGTGCCGGCTTCCTGGTCGATGCCACCCACGGCGCCGGTGTCATGCGCCTCGACGTGCAGGCGCTCGATCCGGACTTCCTCGTGTTCCCCACCTACAAGTGGGTGCTCGGTCCCTATGGTCGCGCCTTCCTTTATGTCGCGAAGCGCCGGCAGGACGGTGTGCCGCTGGAGCAGACCTCCTACGGCCGGCGCGCCATCGGCTCCGAGCACACGGAATACATGCGGGACACCCGCTACGTCGCGGACGCGCGCCGCTTCGACATGGGCGAGCGAGATCATTTCATCTCGCTCGAGATGGCGTCGATCGGCATGGAAATGATGGCGGCTTGGGGCCAGGGGGCGATCCAGCAGCGGCTCCAGATGCTGACCGACCGCCTCGCCGAGGGCCTGCGCAACGCCGGCGTCACGATCGCCGATCGTCGTCTGCGCGCGCCGCACATCCTGAGCCTGAAATTCCCCCGCGGCATCCCCGAGGGACTGATCGAGCGCCTCGCCGCCGAGCGCGTCTATGTCGCCCCGCGCCTCGGCCGCATCCGCATCAGTCCCCACGTTTACAACGACGAGGCCGACGTCGACCGCTTCATCGACGCATTCCGGAAGCTCGCGGCTTAGCGATGCTTTGATCGAAAGCAGATCGGCGATCTTCTTTCGCGGGATGCGTCGAGGTCGGGCCTCGGCGCCGCTCCTGCCGCAATCGGCCGCAGCCCGCTCTAAGCACTTTTTAACGCGGCGCTGGCATCATCGTCCGTTTTTCGGGCAGGTCTCGGTGGGGCCGAAATGGCCTTTGAATACAGCGGCATGTCTGGTGTGGTTGCGCTCGGTCTGATCGCGCGGATGGCCGTGCTCGCGGCGGCCGTGGCGCTCCATCCCGCGGTCTGTCGGCTCGCGTCTCGTGGCTACCGGCGAGGCGAGGAGATCGAGTTGGGCCTGTTGCTCGGCGCCGCTGCGGGCATCGCGATGCTCCTGCCGGGTTCCGCGGGCGCTGTTGGCGCGGGGATCGGCGCCACCGGAGTCGCGGGGTTGCTCGGGAGCCCGATCACCGCGGCGCTCACGGCCACTTTCGCCCTACTCGCATTCTCCGTGATCGAGCCGGCTGGCACGATCGCCGGCCTCGCGGCCCTGCTCGCGAGCGCGTCTCTCGGCCTGTTGCTCGCCCGCGCTGCGGCGCGTCGGCACCGCACCGTCGGCTCGCTCGATCTCGCGGTGCTCGGGGCCATCCTGGCCTTGATGGGCGCCCTCGCCCATCTCGGCCTCGTTGATGCCGTGACCGCGCCCTTGAGCGCCCTCGCCGCGGGTGGGCTCATGCTCGAGGACCGGCGCCGCCGCGAAGCGCTCCGCCGGCTCACCGAGAGCGAGGCGAATTTCCGGCTGATCGCCGACATGGCGAGCGACGTGCTCGTGCGCCGCACGATCGACGGCAAGCGGCTCTACGTATCGCCGTCCTCCCGCCAGGTGTTCGGCTACGAGCCGGAGGAACTGCTCGGCAAGTCGGTGCTCGAGTTCGTGCATCCAGAGGATCTCGCCGTAGTGCGCGGGCCCATGACGGCGCCCGGCAGCGATTCCAGCCGGCTCACCTGGCGCTTCCGGCACAAGGACGGGCATTACATCTGGGTCGAGGGCGTGCGGCGCTTCGTCTACGACCCCGTGACCGGCGCGCCCAAGGAAGTGGTGAGCGCCGCGCGCGACGTGAGCGCGCAGAAGGCGACCGAGGCGGAGCTGCGGCTCGCCCGCGACGCTGCCGAGGCGGCGAGCCGCGCCAAGTCTGAGTTCCTTGCCAAGATGAGCCACGAGATCCGCACGCCCATGAACGGTGTCATGGGCATGAACGGCCTTCTGCTCGAGACCGACCTCGACGAGGAGCAGCGCAAGTACGCGCTCCTGGTGCAGCGGTCGGCGGAGGGGCTGCTGAAGGTGATCGACGACATCCTCGATGTCTCCAAGCTCGAGGCGGGCCGGCTCGAGCTCGAGACGATCGACTTCGACCTCGCGGAGAAGGTGGAGAATGTCGTCGCGGTGCTGGCCCCCATCGCTCAGCAGAAGCACATCGAGCTCTCCGCGGCGATCGACCCGGCGGCGCGCGGATGCTTCCGCGGCGATCCCACGCGGCTACGCCAGATCCTGCTGAACCTGCTGGGCAATGCCTGCAAATTCACCGACGCTGGCCGCGTCTTGGTCGAGGTGGCCCCGGCCGCGGGCGCGCGGGCGGCCTCGAACCCGGGCGAGCCCCCGCGGCTTCGCGTCTCCGTGACCGATACCGGCCCCGGCATTGCCGAGGACATGCAACCGCGGCTCTTCGAGAAATTCACCCAGGCGGATGGCTCGTTCACCCGCCGTTTCGGTGGCACCGGGCTCGGCCTCGCGATCTGCAAGCAGCTGGTGGAGATGATGGGCGGCGAGATCGGGGTCGAGAGCCGGCTTGGCCAGGGCTCGACCTTCTGGTTCGAGCTGCCGCTGGCCCGTGGCGATCGCGCGCGGCACGCCGCCCGGAGCGCCGAGGCCAAACAGTCGCCGAAGCCGGCACGCCGCCTGCGCATCCTGCTCGCCGAGGACAATGCCACCAACCGGGAGTTCGGCTTGGCGGTTTTGCGCCGGGCAGGCCACACGGTGGTAAGCGTCTCCGACGGCCGCGCCGCGGTGGCGGCGGTGCGCGAGCGCGCCTTCGACGTCGTGTTGATGGACGTTGAGATGCCCGAGCTCGACGGCGAGCGCGCGACCCGGGCGATCCGGCGGCTCGCGAGGCCCGCCTGCGACGTGCCGATCATCGGGCTCACCGCCCATGCCATGGCGGGCGCCCGCGAGCGCTTCCTCGCGGCCGGCATGACCGATTATCTCGCCAAGCCCATGACGGGGCCAGCGCTCCTCGCGAAGCTGGCCGCGCTCTCGGAAGGCGCCGAGCCGGAGGCCGAAGCCGAGCCTGTTCGGGCGACCGGCAGTGCCGTGCTCGAGACGCCCGTGCTCGACGCTCTGGCTCGGGCTCTACCGGCGGCCAAGGTCGCTGCGCTGATCAGGCTCTATCGCGAGCAGGCAGGGGCTGCGCTCGCGCGCATCGAGGCCCGCATCCGCGACGCGGATCTCTCGGGTCTCCGGCGCGAGGCGCACGATCTCGCGGGCTCCGCCGGCAATGTCGGCGCCCTGCGCGTCACCGGAATCGCCCGCGCTGTCGAGGAGGCCTGCATGGCGGCCGATGGCGAGCTCGCCGCGCGCTTGGTGGGCGATCTCCGCAGGGCCGCCGCCGACGCCGACCACGCCATCCTCCGATGGCTCGACCTCAAGGCGCTGGCGATCGCGGGCTGACTTGCGTCTGCGCTCCCTTGCTATTTGGCGCGGCGTTGCTATCTGGAGGAGCGCATGGCGACTCCCAGAGAGCACTGACTGAGGGCGATGGACGAGGCGCGTTTAGCGGAGCTTGCGCAATGGATCACCGGCGTCGGCCTCGCGGGCGAGACCGAGACGGTGATGATGACCGGCTTCTGCGAGCGCTTGGTGGCAGCCGGACTACCGCTCGCCGCCGGCATCATGATCATCGACACCCTGCATCCCGTCTATGAGGGACGCGCCGTGCGCTGGTTTCGCGCCGAGGAGAAGCAGACCGAGCTCGTCGAGTACGGCCGCACCAACGAGGGCGAAGCGGCCGCGAACTGGCGCGCCTCCCCATTCTACCGTCTGCTCGAGAGCGGCGAGAAATTCAGCCGGCATGACGTCCGCGCCGAAGCCGCGGGCGGCTCGCACTACTTCAAGGCGAGGGCCGAGGAAGGACTGACCGAGGTCGTCGCGGTGATCAACCGGTTCGCCGCGGAAGGCATCATCGGCGACATGGACTGCGTCTACTCCAGCTGGGGCACCGACCGGCCGGACGGCTTCGCCAGCGCCGACCTCTTGGCCTTGAAGCGGCTCCTGCCGTTCCTGGCCCTGGCGATGAAATGCGCCGCGCTCGGCCGCATCGCAGGCACGCTGGTCGAGACCTATCTCGGCCGGGGCGCCGGGCAGCTCGTGCTCGGCGGGCGGATCGCCCGCGGCGTCGCCGACCGCATCAGCGCCGCGCTGTGGTTCAGCGATCTCCGCGGCTATACCCGGATCACCGATACCGCCGCACCCGAGCAGATCATTCCGCTCTTGAACGACTACGCAGACGCAGTGGTGACCGCGATCCACGATCGCGGCGGCGACGTCCTCAAGCTCATCGGCGACGGCGTGCTGGGGATCTTCCGGTCGGACGATGGCCAACTCGCCTGCCGCGCGGCGGTTGCGGCGGCGCGATCCGCGGCCGAGCGCATCGAGGCGCTGAACCGCCGCCGCGAATCCCAGCAATTGCCGACCACGCACATGTACGTCGGCCTCCACATGGGTGAGGTGTTCTTCGGCAATATCGGCAGCAAGGACCGGCTCGATTTCACCGTGGTGGGGCCCGCGGTCAACGAGACCAGCCGCATCGCCGCCATGTGCCGCTCGGCCGACCAGCCGCTCCTGATGTCCGCCGCCTTCGCCGAGGCGCTTCGCGATTCCCGCCGCGTGATCTCCGTCGGCCGCTTCGCGCTCCGCGGCGTCGGCCGCCCGCAAGAGCTCTTCACGCTAGACCCTGATCAGCCCTCGGACTGAGCGCGGTTAGCGCCGAGACGGTCGGTCGAGCTCGGCTCAGAGCGATTGCGGCGCGATCAGCACCCAGAGGAACACTGCCGCGCAGAACGCCAGGACCACGTAGCTCGAATAGACGTAGCGCCAGAATCTCTTGGGCTGTCCGCGCCGTGTAATCGTCCCGAATCTGCCGCGCGCTCGGCCGGAGCGGAGCGTCCATGCGAGATCGGCGGCCACGAGCACCGCCAGCGCCGCGTCGGGGATGAGAATGGACTGGGGCCGCATGGATGCGACCTTGCCGAGGGCTGCGATTAGTTCGACTTCGCCGGCGAGCGTGCTTGGGCGACGCCGATCATGCTGTCGCGGGTGACGAGGTCGGCGAGCGCACTCTCGCTCATGCCGTCGGTGCCCGCGGGCCGCTCGGGCAGTACGAGATAGCGCATGTCCGCGGTCGAATCGTGGACGTGCACCGCGACGTGATGCGGGATCTCGGTACCGAACTCGCGCAGCACGGCGCGCGGCTCGCGCACCGCGCGGCTCCGGTAGGCGCGGCTCTTGTACCAGTCGGGCGGCAGGCCCAGGACGGCGCGGGGATAGCAGGAACAGAGCGTGCAGACCACGAGATTGTGGACCCGCAGCGTATTCTCCAGCACCACCAGCTTGTAGACGCCAGGCTCGATGCCGAGCTCCCGAATGGCGGCGTTGGGATCGGCGAGGAGCCTCGCCTTGTAGGCGGGGTCGGTCCAGGCGCGAGCGACGATACGCGCGCCCTGGGCGGGGCTCCGCGCGTCCATCGCCTCGATGGCGCGGCGCACGTCGTCGGCGCTGATCACGCCCTTCTCGATCAGGAACTCGCGGACCGCAATTTCCATCGCCTTATAATAAGTGAGCTCGTCGTCGGTGTCGGGTCGCGCCGGCGGATGGGGCGCGTGCGCGTGTTCGTGGCCATCCTCGTGATCGTGGTCGTGCGGCTCGTCGGGTGCGGTCATCATGTGTCTCCGGGCTCGAGCCAATGCTGAAAGATCTCGATGTCGACGGTGTCGGTGGCGGCGCCGCGGTAGTCCGGCCAGACTTGGCTCTGGCGGAAGCGCACGCGGTAGAGCGGCTGGCGCGGCGTGCCCGGTCGGTTGAAGGCGAGCTCCTCGGGATTGCCGTAAGTGCCACAGAGCCGCTCGATCACGCCGGCTTGGCCGCGGATGTACCAGGGCGTGCGGATGTGGCCGGGGGGATCGGCGAACCGCACGCGCACGGCATCGCCCGCCTGGAACTGCGGAGCGACCGCGTCGGGCGCGCTCACGCCTTGACCTCGCGCGCCTTCACGGCCTCGATCCTGCGGCCGAGCTCGTCGGAGGTGATCACGCCGCGCTCCAGCAGCACGCGGGTGATCGCGGCGATCCAGCGCTCGTAATAGCTCATGGCGTCGTAGGCGTCGGGCCTCAGGCTCTCGATGTTCCGGCGCAGCTCGTCGACGCGCAGCAGCCGGCGCTCGGGTGCGGAGAGCAGCACCATCAGCGCGTCGACGCGCTTCTCCCAATGCGCGTAGTCGTGCTCACTCGGCTCGACGGGTCCCGCCGGCAGCCCTCCCATGTCGTGATGACCGCGCAAAACCAATCGCTCCCTAAGTGCACCCGATGAGTTTCGGAGTATCGGTCCGGCGGCGGATCGCGCGCAAGCGCGCAATGCCGAACGCTCGAGGACGCCCCTAAGGTGCCGGAGATCTCCGGTTCCTCAACCGCAGCCTCGCCCTTCTCAATCCGCCGGTGTCATGCCTAGCTCCGCGTAGAGCTTCTCCGCCATCTTCAGCGCGTCCGCGCGCATCGAGAGCCGCTCCAGCGCTCTATGGCAGTGCGCCGCCAACGGACGCATGCCCAGCGTCTTGGCGAGGCGCAAGGCGCGCTCGATAGGGTCGGCAGCCTGCGTGCCACCCCCGGCGCCGGAGCGTGCCGCGATCTCGCCCATGAGCAAGAGCGCGTGCGCTTGCGGTCCCGGCTCGCCTTGCTTGACCGCCAGGTCCTCGGCGCGCGTGGCGCAATCGAGTGCTGCGGCGTGGTCGCCCAGCTCCATCTGGGCGCGGCCCAAGGCGGCGAGCCGCGCGGGTTGGTTCACCATGAGCTTCATCGCCGCGGCGTCGTCGATCGCATCCCGGAGCAGCACGATCGCCTCGGCCGCCCGCCCGCTGCTCGCATAGGCCGCGCCCAGGAATCCGGCGGCGATCGGAGTCATCAGGCGCTCCTCGGTCGAGCGCGTGAGCTCGAGACCGCGCTCGAGGAGGGGAATCGCCTCGGCGTAAGCCGCCTTCCGGTCATAGGCGTAGCCGGCGCTCACATAAGCGATGATGGTCGAGAACGGCCGACGCTCGGCTTCGGAAATCCGAATGCCCTCGGCGGCAAGTTCGATCGCCTCGCGGAACTCGCCGAGCTCCGCAAGGGCGCGCACGAGATAGCCGAGCGCCATGCTGAGCAGCGGCCCGAGCGGTCCGGAGAGCGCGGCGCTCCGGCAGGAGACGACCGTCTCGCGCATGATCTCGATCGCCGGTCGAAAGTCGCAGCGGGCGAGGTGGGTGAGGCCGATGTGAAACTGCGTTCGCACCCGCCGCTCGGCGTCGCCGTGCGCCGCCGCGATCTCCGCGGCCTTTTGTCCCGTTCCAAAGGCCGTCTCCTGGTCGCCCATCAGCCAGTTGACGTGGCTCAGGTACATGAGGGCCCGGGCGAGGCGCGCCCGGTCGCCGAGTTCCTCGGCAAGGTTGCGGGCGTCACTCAGGTGCCGGGTTGCGGCGTCCAGATTGCCGAGCTGGAAGCTCGGATTGCGCAGGTCGAAGCGGATGTCGATGGCGAGCGCGCGATTACCCGCGTCCCGCGCCAGATGCTGCAGCCCCTCGAGCGCCTGCTCGAGGAAATTCACGGCCTCGCGGTTGGAGGAGCGCCAGGCGGCCTTGGCGCCGGCGATCCGCCCATAGTGCACGACCTTGTCCCAGACCCGGCCTTCGCGCGCGTGGTGCACGAGCCGCTCGGCGTAGTCGGCCGCCCGCTCGCCGAAATGCGTCTCGATCGCCCAGACTACCTTGGCGTGGATTGCACGCCGCGGCTCGCGCAGCATGCTGCCATAGGCCACGTCGTGGGTGAGCGCATGCCGGAAGCTGTACTCGACCTCGGGAAAGTACTGGGTCTCGTAGAGAAGCTCCGCTCTGCGGAGCGTCGCGATCGCATCGTGCAGCTCGCGCTCGGACAGGTCTTCCACCATGGCCAGGATCGGCAGCTTCGCGGTCTCGCCGATCACCGCGGCGGATTGCAGGATGCGTTTGTCCCGGGGCGGCAGGCGATCGATCCGGGCGGAGAGCACCGCGCGCACGGTCCCGGGGATGCGCAAGAGATCGACCGTGCCCGTCACTTGATAAGCGCCGCGCTCGCCCACCAGCGTGCGATCGTCGACCAGCGAGTAGACCTGCTCCTCCAGGAAGAACGGATTCGCCTCGGTGCGGTCGAGCAGCATCCGCTTCAGGCGATCGACCTGCGCATCCGTGCCGATGAGCGATTGCAAAAGCTGGGACGCGTCCTCCTCGCGGAGCGCACCGAGCCGGATATGATGATAGTAGGATTTCCCGCTCCATTCGTCGCGGTACTCCGGCCGGTAGGTCAGGATGCAGAGGATCGGCACCCGCGCCAGGTTGTCGACGATGTGCTCGAGCGCGCTCTGGGTCTCGGTGTCGATCCAGTGCAAGTCCTCGATGACGAGAATGAGCGGCTGCGCGCGGCACAGCAGGAGCAACACGGTGCGAATGGCGTCGATCAGCCGTTGCCGGCGCGCCGGCGGCTCGAGCGCCCGCCAGGTCCGGTCATCCGACCCCGCCCCCAGCAGATAGAGGAGCGCCGGATAAACCCGATCGATGTCCGCGCCGAGCTCGGTCAAACGATCGCGGACCTTGGTGCCGATCGCCTCCGGGGTCTCGTTGGGTCCGATCGACAGCAGCTTCTGGAAAATGCGGACGAACGGCAGGTAATTCGTCAGGCTGTCGTAGGAGCGGGATGCGGCCCGCAGCGTGGTCCAGCCCCGGACGCGCGGGGAATGCAGGAATTCCGTGACCAGCCGGGATTTGCCGAATCCGGCGGCGCCGGCGACCGCGACGAGCTGGCCGCGGGCCAGAGCCGCCTCCGCCAACGCCTGGTGCAGCATCGCCATCTCGGTCTTGCGGTTCGTGAAGGGCGTGAGGCCGAGGCGGCTCGGCGGGCGGCCTACCAGGGGTGCCGCCGCGATGCCGGTGAGCTCGTAGACCTCGATCGGCCGGGTGATGCCCTTGATGGGTTGCGCGCCGAGCGGGCGGGTCTCCACCACGCCCTCCGCTAGGCGCAGGGTGTCGCCGGTGATGCGGATCGTGCCGGGCTCGGCGGTTTGCTCCATGCGCGAGGCGAGGTGCACCACGTCGCCGACGGCGTCGTAGTCGACGGAGATGTCGGTGCGCATCTGGCGCACCACGGCCTCGCCCGAGTTGATCCCGATGCGGATCTTCACGGCGACGTCGGGCGCGTCCTTGATCTCTTTCTCCTGGGTCAGGTTCCGGATCGCCACGGCGGCACAGCAGGCGCGCGCGGCGTGGTCCTCCTGCGCGCGCGGCGCGCCGAACAGCGCCATGATGCCGTCGCCGCGCATCTTGTTGACGGTGCCGCCATAGCGGTTCACGGCGTCCCGCATGCGCTCCATGATCTCCGACAGGATGGCGTCGGCGGCCTCGGGGTCGCGGTCGACGATGAGCGCGAGCGAGCCCGAGATGTCCGCGAAGAGCACAGAGACTTCCTTGCGCTCCCCTTCCGGCGGGAGCGGCGGCGTCGATCGTGGACCCTCCTCGGCCACGGCCGCTGCCGGCGTCTCGAGCCGGCTGCCGCAACCGGTGCAGAAGCGCGCGGTCGGGGCATTGCTCGTGCCACAGCGCGCGCACGCAACCGTCAGGCGCGTGCCGCACTTGGCGCAAAAGCCGGCGTGCTCGGGGTTCTCGGTCGAGCAAGACGGGCAGAGCATGGAAATCTCAGTCCCCTATCGCAGCCCCGACCGGCCCTTATTGCATTGCACCCCGGCAAAGGGAAGCGTCCTGCCGCTGTACCGGGCGGATTATTGCCGGTATTGTTCGCTTCACCCGTTGATTGTGTGCGACGCGCGTCCGTCAAGTAACGGGGTATGCCTCAACGGCAAAAGCAAACGGAGGGGGTCGATGGCAGCGAAGAGCGGGCGGGGCAAGTTCAGGGTCAAACACGCCTACCGGGATAAATCCAGAGCGGTTCGCGTTATCTCGCTCGCCGCCGGTGCCAGCACCGGCCGGCACCCCGAGAAGAAGGACTATGTCGTCGTTCCACTCACGGACGGCACGATCCATCTGGAGATCGTCCGCACGGTCCGGGGCAAAGAGGTGCGCACCGAGGAGATCCGGAAGCTCAAGAAGCATCAGGGCTACCACCGCAAGGTCGGCAAGGGCTCCCACATCAACCTCACCAACCGCGGCAAGGGCACGGTCCATATCCTCAAGGATTGAGGCGCCGTCCACACCCTGCTCGGGCCGTGATGAGCGGCGTGCATGTCGCGCGGTGGAAGTGGAGATAACGTCGTGACGTCAGCGGCGGCACCTTGCCCCAAGTGCGGCGCCGACAGTCTCACTCGGCGCCATGTTCTGCGACCGCTGCGGGGTTCTCGGTCGCGCAAGACGGCCACAGCATGGAAATCTCAGTCCCCTATCGCAGCCTCGACCGGCTCTTATTGCATCGCACCCCAGCAAAAGGAGGTGCCCTGCCGTCTGTACCGGCCGAAATAATGCCGGTATTGTCTGTTTCACCCGTTGATTGTGCGCGACCAGCGTTCCACAAGTAATGGAGTGCGCCTCAACAGAACGCAAACGGAGGGGTCAATGGCAGCAAAGAGCGGACGTGGCAAGTTCAGGGTCAAGCATGCCTACCGCGACAAATCCAGGAGCGTTCGCGTTATCTCGCTCGCGCCCGGCGCCAGCACGGGACCGCACCCCGAGAAACGCGACTATATCGTCGTCCCGCTCGTGGACGGCAAAATCTGTCTCGAGATCACCCGGACGATCCGGGGCAGGAGGCAGACGACCAAGGAAGTGCGCAAGCTCAAGAAGCACAAGGGCTACTTGCGCCGTGTCGGTCGTGGTTGCCAGATCAACCTCACGAACTGTGGCACGCGCCCGATCCATATATTCAAGGATTGAGACGTAGCCACGTACGCCTGCGTGAGGCATGGGGCGCGGGCTCGATGCCCATGATGCCGGTCGTCTCGATCGGCCGACGGAAGGGTCACAAGCCGTGGGACGACGTTCGAGCCTATTTGTGATTGCGCTCCTGTCGCTCTATGCGGCGGTCAGCCTCGCCTCGCCGGTGCATGCCGACACGGCGCCGCTCCGCGTCAGCATGTTCTCGGGGCCGCAGGATCTCGCCGTGTTCTCGGCGCTGGACCAGGGGCTCTATGCGAAGCGCGGACTCGCGGTCGAGGTCAGCCTCACGCCGAGCTCCCAGGGGCTGCGCGACGGCATCGCGAACGGCAGCGTCGATATCGCCTCCTCTGGCGTCGACAACGCCGTCTACATGGTCGACGCCGCCAAGGCCGATGTGGTGATCGTCGCCGGGGGCGACGACGGCATGACGGACCTCATCGTTCGGCCGGAGGTCCATGCGTACGAGGATCTTCGCGGCAGGACCGTGCTGGTCGATGCGCCCAATACCGCCTACGCCTTCCAGCTCTACAAGATGTTGGAGCTCAACGGCGTGAAGCGCGGCGAGTACACGGTCGTTCCCAAGGGGGGCACGCCGCAGCGCCTGGCGGGCCTCAAGGAAGACAGCGTCAGCGCCGCGACCATGCTGTTCCCGCCGTGGAGCATTCTTGCGGAGCAGGCGGGTTTCCACAGCCTCGGCAGGGCGGTCGAGGTACTCGGGCCCTATCAGGGCACCGGCATCTGGGTGCGGCGCGACTGGGCCGAAGGCCACGCCGAGACGCTCGTCAAATACCTGCGGGCGACGATCGAGGGGCTGCGCTGGGCGCGCGAGCCGGCCAGCCGTGCCGCCGCCGCCAGCATCCTGGCGCGGCATCTCAAGATCGAGGAGGACCTCGCCGCCGCGGCGATCGAGCGCGCCTTCGCGCCCGGCCAAGGCCTCGCGGTCGACGCCAGGCTCGACCTCGACGCCTTCCGAAACACCCTCAAGCTCCGCGCCGAGATGGAAGGCGGCGAGCCCCAGCCGCCCGAGAAATACCTGGATCTCTCCTACTACGACCGCGCCCTCAACGGGCTCTGACGCGCGAGCGTCACCCCTCAGCTCTTTTTCTTCTTCCGCTTCGGCCGGGTCGGATAGTGCATGCCCTCGAGCTTGAGACCGTCGGGGTCGAGGAAGAAGACCGCGTAATAACCGCCCGCGTAGTATTCGGCCGCGGGGTCGACGATGGTGATCTTCTTTTTCTTCAGGAACGCCTCGAGGTCGAACACGTCCTGGCGCTTGGCCAATTCGAAGGCGTAGTGGTGGAAGCCGATGTTGCCGATGCGGTGCTTGTGCCGCTTGCCCTCGCGGTCGGCCGTCCCGATCCAGAACAGCGTCTTGCCGTTGCTCCAGCCGGCGGCGTCGCCGTAGTCGTACTTGAGCTTGAACCCGAGGAAGCCCAGGACGTCGTTGTAGAAGCGCTTCGACCGCGCGAAGTCGGAGACGCGGATCACCAGATGGTCGATGCCGACGACGCGCGCCATCGGCGCCTCGCCGCCCCGACTATTTCGCGGGCTCGGTCACCTTGGCCTTGCGCTCCCGCACCGTTACCTCGGCGACATCAGCGGGCGCGGCACCCACCCAGGGATGGTCGGCGAGATCGAACACCACGCCGTCGGGTCCGCGGAACTTGGTCTCGAAGTAGGAGTTGGCGGTGCTCGGGTCCGCCTTCATGAAGCAGGGGGCACCCATCTCGGCGAGCTTCTTCTCATAGGCTTCGATGTCGTCCACCAGGATGCCGAAGTGATGCACGCCCACATAGTCGAGCCCTTTGCCGAGCTGGTCGACATTCCGGAACTTGAGGATCGCGAGGTTGAGCGTGCCGTCGCTCAGGTAGAAGCCCCAGGCGAGCCCCTTGGAATTCTCGGGGCTGCCGGTGCGGCCCACTTCCTTGAAGCCGAAGGCCTCCTTGTAGAAGGCGGCGGTCTTGACGGGGTCGTTGGTGGCGAGCGCGATGTGCCTGATCTTCGGCATGGGCTTCCTCCGGGGCTCGGTTTCGCGAGGATGATGCACCATGCGGGGCGCTGACGGCAAACCCGCGCGGCAGGCGGAGTGTCTCATTTTGAAATTGGACTGGGTGCTGGTGTTACAGTCGGCCGGCTTATGGGAAGGCTGACCTTCTAATGCCGATGTAAATCGCGAAACCAGCCGCAATCGATGTTCCTAGCACGATGGCTGCGGTTTGTTTGAAGGTTCCCACGGGATAGAGGCCGCTCATGACCATAGCAATGCGCCCGGCAACGACGACGACAAGAAGCGCGATGGCCAATATCGCTCTATGCCGGGTCATGGTGAGAATAAGAAAGCCGGCCGCAGCATAGAGAGCACCGATAATTGTAACAATATAAGCAGAGGCCGCCCCCTGTGCGGTATGAAGGCCTAAGAAACTGTGGGTGAAGCCGGTAATAATCTCCGCCAATCCAAAGGCAATCATGAGCGATGCGATGATTGTAATGTCCAGTGGACGGCGCCGGTCCATAACGGTTTGGTCCGTTCAAAACTTCGGCGCTGGGATAGTGCTCCGGTTCAGGTCAATTTCAAACGGAGACACTAGCCGGCTGGCGTAAGGACGAATGGGAAAACAAGAAGGGCCGCTCTCGAGGAGCAGCCCTTCCATTGTCGGACCGCGTTCCGGCTTCTGACCGGAGAAACGTCAGGTCAGGCGGCGTGGACCTCGACAGTGGCGAGGATCCAGGCCCGAGCCCCTAACGACCGCGGCGTGAGACAATGAGACACTGGATCACCTCCTTTCAATGGTTGCAGAACCTCCCCTTTATACAGGACGCGGTCGCCGGGTGGAAGCGGGCGCGCACCCCGCAGGGCCGGGCCAGGACGCGGGCGGTTGCGTTCGGCGGCGACTTCTCTTAGCAAGTTCGATGGACACCTGTTCTCTACCCGCGTCCGGAGCATGAGGCTGTCGTGCGGCTGCTCCTGATCAATCACGAATACACGATCAGCGGCGCCAGCCGGATGATGCTCAGGCTCGCCCTGCATCTACAGGAGGCCGGCCATCACTGCGACGTGATGGCAATGGCGTCCCACGACGGTCCACTTCGACAGGAGTACGAGTCCCATGGATTCAACCATCTGATCACGACCGAGTTCACCGCCTACGACGTCGTCATCTGCAACACGATCTTCTCGGCGCCGATCGTGCCCGCGGCCGCCAAATTCAAGCCCACCATCTGGTGGATCCACGAGGGGGAGAACGGCATCGACTACATCCTCAAGCGCCCGGCTGACGTGCTCGCATTCCGCGACGCCACGGCGATCGTGTTCCAGACCGAGTTCCAGCGAGACGTCATCTACCGGTCCTTCGTCTTCATGCAGGATCCGACCAAGCTGTTCGTCATCCCATCCGCCGTGGCGGTCGACTCGACGGGACCGAGCGTGCCCAAGACCCGGGCGCTCAGAATCGTGTCGATCGGGAGCATCGACGCGCGCAAGCGGCACGGCGACCTGATACGCGCCGTCCACGCGCTGAAGCGCGATGACATCGAGTGCGTGATCGTCGGCAAGTATTATCACCTTGGCGACGAGGAGCGCGCGATCGCCGCGGCGGCACCCGATACCTTCAAGATCCTGGGCGAGATGGCGAATGCGGAGGCGCTCGCGTGGCTGCGCTCGGCGGACCTGTTCTGCCTGCCCTCGCAGGTCGAATCTCAGCCGATCTCGATCCTGGAAGCCGCGCTGCTCGGCAAGCCACTGGTGCTCACGGACTTGCCTCCCTACCGGGGTATCTGGCGGCACCGGCAGAATTGCTTGC
>Ga0126378_10001872_pt1 | contig 15545 bp, 14 predicted proteins | sample PanSoiMetPlot_23_FD_92587 | JGI IMG/M metagenome (GOLD analysis project Ga0126378, IMG submission 92587) | Tropical forest soil microbial communities from Panama - MetaG Plot_23 | ecosystem: Environmental > Terrestrial > Soil > Tropical forest > Bulk soil | place: Panama | collected 2016-02-17 | reverse complement strand
CCCCCGCCGCCTCTCCCTCCACTACAGCCTAGACCATCAAGACGGATCGTGCGGGTTGATTCAAAATTCAAGGCACCGCGTCAGATCCTTTCTCAAAATCCAGAATACCCGCCGCTGGCGCGCCAAGCGCACATTTCAGGCACTGTGGTGGTTGATGCTCTGATCGACGAGCACGGCAACGTTGTCCAAGCGCACGCCGTTAGCGGGCCCCCTCTCCTAATACCTGCAGCCATAAAAGCTGTATTGCAGTGGAAGTACGAGCCGACTTTTCTAAATGGCCAGCCGGTATCAGTCGAGTTGCAAGTAGAGGTGCGCTTTAAGACGTGATTAAGCAGTGAGGCCGTACACGAAATGCCATTCCAAGAAACGCTTTCGAGGTGAGACGAACATGCGTTGGACAACATTTTTAGTTGTTATCAGCTTTGGGTTTGTCATTTCAGCTCAGGCGCAGTACCGCGCTGGAATCCAAGGTGTAATCGCTGATCCTCAAGGCGCTGTTATCTCAGAGGCTACTATTACGCTCACGAACAAAGAAACGAACGCAACCCGTCAAATAAAAAGCGATGTCAATGGGGTTTACAATTTTCTCAGCCTTGCCCCCGGTCACTACACAATTACGGTGGAGAGCACAGGATTCAAGAAGAAGGCTCTTGAGGATGTGACTGTTTCTGCCGAACAAACGCAAGCAGTGAACATCCAGCTTGACCTTGGAGCAATCAACCAGACAATCACAGTGCAAGCTGAATCCAATGCCACAATTGATACAGAGACGGGAAAGATCAGCAGCACTCTGACGAGCGACGAAGTGCAGAACCTTCCGTCGCTTGGTCGCGACCCATTTCAGTTGCTACGCCTTGCCTCTGGAGTATTCGGTGACGGGTCCCACAACAACGGCGGGGGAAGTCAGAACTTACCGGGAAGTGCTGGGCCAGGAGGCAGTGGGCCGACCTCGAGCATTTTCCAAACTGAGAATCAGGTCCAAATCAATGCGAATGGCCAGCGAAATACAGCAAACAGTTTTCAGATTGATGGCGTAGAGGTGAACAGCCTGGACTGGGGTGGAGCGGCTACCATCACACCGAACGAGGAATCCGTGAAGGAGGTCAGAGTCACGGCCAATGAGTACAGCGCCGAGTACGGCCGAAACAGTGGAGCGCAGGTGGAGGTTGTTTCACAGAACGGTACGAATGAATATCACGGAAGCTTGTTCATCAAGATTGATAGGCCCGGATTGAACGCCTTTCAGCGACTCAACAATCCCAACAATCCAAATTCCGTTCAGCGGGTAAGTAACCGATTCAATCAGTTTGGCGGCAGCGTTGGCGGCCCGATCGTCCACAATCATTTGTTCGCCTTCTTTTCATACGAGACTCTGCGGAACGACTCAGTGAACACGGGCACGGCGTGGGTTGAAACTCCTCAATATCAACAACTCGTGGCTGCTGAAGCAGGCTACATCGCCGGTGGCTTGTTGAGTTTCCCTGGTGAAGGCGCTTCTTACAATCTCGTGTTCAACGCGACTTGCGCACAGGCCAACTTGCAGGCGACGAATTGCCGGGAGGTACCTCTGCCTACCAGTGGCGTAGCTTTGAACGTAGGTTCACCACTAACGGGAACTCCCCGCGGAACCCAAGATCCGACTTTTGGGCAGCCTAGCACTCCTTTCGGAGTCGGAAATGGCCTTAATGGGACGCCCGATATCCAATTCGTGCAGTACACAAATCCGAACAACACGATTTCAACCCAATACAATGGGCGCGTCGACTATCAGATCACACCGAAGGATCTCGTTGCATACAGCAACTACTGGGTGCCGAACAATTCCACTTTCTATAACGGGCAGGCGCGAGCCGCTAACCTTTGGCACTCCGATCGTTTGAACTATAGCCAAGCGGTCCTTTGGGATCACACTTTTGACGCCAACATGCTGAACGAAGTGCGCTTTAACGTTTCACGTTGGTATTTTAACGAACTTAAATCCAATCCCCAGGAGCCATGGGGCTTACCACTGGATTTTGTGAATTGCACGGGCAGCGCGTGCGGTATCACCTACGGTACGCAGGGCCCTGGCATTTATTACAAAACTGGCTATAACATTCGAGACTCCCTAACACGAGTGCAAGGCAGGCACACAGTAAAGTACGGGGTGGACATCTCCAAGGAACAGAATACCCAAACTCAATCTCAAGGTGCACGCCCTGACTATGTCTTCCGAAACATGTGGGACTTTGCTAACGATGCCCCGTTTCAGGAGTTTGGGAATTTCAATCCCGGAACAGGTGTTCCGACATCAGTGACCGCTTACGGCCGCTCAAGCATTTACGCCTTGTTTATTCAGGACGACTACAAAGTGAAACGGAGCCTGACACTAAATTTGGGTTTACGATGGGAGTACTTCACACCACTTCACGAGAAATACGGACACATCAGCAATCCCATTCTAGGAACCACGCCAAACCAGCTCGCAGATCTGAATCTCCGAGTAGGCGGTGATTCGTATCAGACCAGTGCTTGCAATTTCGGGCCCCAGATTGGGTTTGCCTGGAGTCCTGATTCCCTTCCGCTAATCCACCATTCGTTCCGCAACCGCTTGGTGGTCCGCGGCGGATTTGGCATTGGATACAACCGCATGGAAGAAGCTATCACACTTAACCCCATCGCGAATGTCCCATTCGATTCCTTCTTTAATTTCACAGGGAGTTCGGCCGCCAACATTCTCTACAGCGCTCCAGCAGATGCTCATCAATTCACGAATTGGCCTCGGAACGCAGCCGCAGTCCTTACGTTTGATCCAAAAACGAATCTACCAACAAGCGGGAATCCCATAACTCTTTATGGGATACAGAAGCATTTGCCCACGCCATACACGTACCGCTTTTCACTAGAGACGCAATATGACTTGGGACACAACTGGGTGGCGACGGTTGGCTATCAGGGCAGCCAGAGCAGACATTACACACGGGAACATGACCTCAATTGGGAGTACGCACCGCTCAATCCTGCTCTCAACCACCTCTTCTTCTGGACCAACGATGCAACCGGCAATTACCATGCGCTTCTTACAGAGCTCCAGCACAGTTTTGCCAGTTCGTTCGAGGTAGATGCGCAATACACCTATAGCAGGGCCATGGACGACGGTTCGTCTGACTTTTCCATTGGAGACTATCCATTCGATCGACGAAACGAATACGGACCCTCTGATTATGATGCGACTCACAACGTCAAGTTGTGGGGTGTCTGGTCGCCCCATATCTTCCAGGGCGAGCGCAGTTGGCTCGAGAAAATAACTGGAGAATGGACGGTCAGCGGAATCTGGAACTTGCACTCCGGATTTCCGTGGACGCCGGTATACAACGTCCAGGTCGTTAATTCTCCAGGCGGAAACTCGTGTAGTCTGATTTATCCAGGAAGTGGTTTCTGCCAAGTCAGACCGGCTGCCTATCTTGGAGGCGGCGGGACCGATTACAGCAACAACACGTTTAAAAAACTGCTCAGTAACTTCCCGAATGGCCCCGCTTCGTATTTTATGCCACCAGTGTTGACGTCGGCAGGCATCCCACCAGCGCCAGGAATTGGACGAAACATCTTCCGCGGGCCTCGGTACTCCTCGGTTGACTTTACCCTTGCCAAGGCGTTTGGGTTTCCGCGCGCTCGGGTTCTTGGCGAGAGTTCAAAATTAGAGATCCGCGCCAACTTCTACAATATCTTCAACCACCTTGATTTTGCGCCCCTTCAGAATCCACTGTCGATCGGAACGATACAGCTGAATGCAGCCACCGGCGTTCAAACCAACCCCGGCCCCGGCAACGCGCTCCAGAGTACGGTGTTTGGTCAAGCGCAAAGCGGACTGGCTGGAAGAGTGATCGAGCTGGAGGCTCGATTTAGTTTCTAGACAACAATTTGGCCAGTTTCGAAGCGTTCATGGCTGACGATTCGATGAACTCTCTGCAAAGAATGACCTTGCCGACCTTGCCCTAAGCGATCGGGTTTTGCGCTTTTCTGCTGTGGGTGTTGTTCGCAGGTTTCATTTCATCGATGACATCAGGTCAGGCTCCTGCAGAAGACGGTATGCGAGGAGAATATCCAGAATGGTGGAAGTTTTCACGATTGGCCACTCCACGCGCACGTGGAAGGTCTTTCTCGAACTACTGCGCGCGCACGGTATCAAGCGCGTCATAGACGTTCGTAGTATCCCTCGCTCGCAACACAACCCGCAGTTCAACCGGGAAACGGTGGCTGCGAAGTTGCGCTCTGCGAGGATTGGCTATGTGCATTTGCGCAAGCTGGGTGGGTTGCGTCACGCGCGTCGCGATTCCCCCGAACACAGCCTGGCGTAACGCGTCGTTTCAAGGGTTTGCAGATTATATGCAGACACGCGAGTTCGAGGCGGGATTGCAGCGAGTGATCAAATTGGCGAAGCAGAAAAGAAGTGCACTAATGTGCGCGGAAGCAGTGCCATGGCGTTGTCACCGCTCGCTCATCGCCGATGCGCTGGTTGTCCGAGCGATCTTTGTAGCAGATATTATCAGCGGAAAGAAATCCCGCGTTCACGCACTGACTTCGTTTGCAAACGTTCAAGGAAGTCACATCACCTACCCTCTCATGGGGCCCACACATCAGCAAAGAAAACCTCTCCGCCGGAGCTGAAATACCTCGCCTGACTGCATGTTGAGGATTGGGATACTTGTTTCTGAGCTTCTGCAGTGGAGAGTACGGGCGGCATCGTCCCGTGCTCGTCTTGCCTGCGAAAGTGGCTCAGCCCCCCTCAGAAGTTGTTGTGGTGGATCGAAAAGAAAGAACAAAGTTGCCAGAGCCTGTGAGGGCGGGGTCCAACGACTATATCGAAGGACAAGTCAGAGATAGTTACGAAAAATGGGCATGCTGCGGAAATGTTGATCACGGAGAAGGACCTCGAAAGTGGAATCCAATGGTTTCCTAGACATGTTGTACAGCGGAAACAGCGGTCTGCACGGAGAGTGGATTTCAACCTCCCACGTCCTAATGAAATGCCAGGAGGTATTCGGGTCGAATCTTAACGTCTGAAGCCTGGCGAGCTTCTGATGTTGGAAATCAGCATGAATTCCCCAAATGGACCCATCGTGGAGACAACTCCGCTAGTTTCCATGTTCAAAATTTTGGGCACTAAGCGGGCACCTGAAACTGAAAAGAGCGCCAAGTCGCGTAATATACAACGCGCGCCGTGAACCAACTGGTAGCTCGTCGGGCCCGTATCCCTCCGATCGTACCTTCCTGTCTTGGGAGGATCGCTTCTAAATCCGAAAGGCGAGGATTTCCTGGACCGTTACAGCGGGCCAAATGAAGCAGTTCCGTAATTGTTGCGTAAGGAATCGGGCGTGTTTGTAGGCATCAGATTTTCCAGCGGCACTGGAGAAATGGAATTCACTTAATTATGTCGGCCCAGTTCTTCGCTTTCTCTCAGTATGTGTGCTAGGATAAATCTCGCAATGAGCGCACTGAGATTTGTAGGCGGTTTGGTGGCGGTTGCGCCGGTAATAGCTGCTATTCTTGACAAGCATTGCAGTCCAGTGCGCTGTATGCGAATCTTGCAAGGCCTTAGTTTGCAAGGTTTTACGCTAAGTTGTTGATTTTCCAAGTGGGGACGTAGTTCAGCTGGTTAGAACGCTGCCCTGTCACGGCAGAGGCCGCGGGTTCGAGTCCCGTCGTCCCCGCCATTTTTTTCAACAACTTAGGACCCGCATAAGATGGCTGAAGCGGAAATCCCCATGAAAAACCCCACGAAAAATGCGTGGGTCATCTGCTTTTCCTATGATTCTAAAGAAGTTGCTGCCGCCTATCAGAACTGAAGTTCCAGTTGAACAGCCGTTTTGAAGGCCATTTGCTGCAAAATCGGCTCGCTGTCGAGCAGCGCGACCGCGTTGCGAGCCGCCCCAGTTGTGATGTGAGTGTAGTGACGGACCATACGGGCGTTGACATGCCCAACTGAACTCTGAATCAGAGCCACAGGTGCTCCGCGCTCAATCATGTGAGTGATGAACGTGGGGCGAAGATCGTGAAAGCGAAGGCCTTTCAGGTTTGCTTTCTTCGTCAGGCTGGCCCAGACTTTGCGCCAACAATTCTGGTGTTGAGTGGGGTCGTAGCCTCGCTTGCCTGCGTCCGGGCCATACTTGATGCGCGAAAGATGCTTGGGCAGCAGGAAGTGTTCAGGGTTTTGCGAGCCAAATGAACAGGCGCGCGACAGCAATCGCAATACAGCCTCAGTTGCATCACGGTTTAGCTCAACGTGCCTAGCACCAGCATCGGTCTTTGAACCGTTGCGGCGCACAACCAAACAACGGCGCTCAATATCAATTGCCCCAATCCGCAGTTTTTTGATCTCACCGCCGCGCAGCCCCGTGTTTGCCGCCAGCACAAAAGCATAGAAAACTGCTTGCCACATCTCGTTCCCTTGAGCGATCTTTGCTAAATTCTGAAGGTATTCGCGGGAGACTACGCGCCCAATATCACTGACCTTCGTTGACAGAGGCTCATAATCATCTCGGAGCCGGTGCCACAATTTGGCCTTCTTCAAAATGAGACTCCAAACCTGAAGTTCTTTGTTGACGCTCCATGCGCCGGCGCCTTCGCTCAATCTCTTGCTAACATACCGATTCAAGTCGCCATTAGTGATTTCACACAACTGCTTGTTGCCCAGAAACTGTCTGAAATCTCTGAGGCGATATTTTTCCGCATTGAAGGTGGTGTCGGAAATGCGCGGCATTCTAAACTCGATCCACCACTTTTCAGCAACCTCCATCGACCAACCTGCCATTTCCGTTGGCCTAGTTGCTTTATGCAGGCCCTCGAGAAACGCTTTGCAGATTCTGCGTCCTTCCACGCGGTCCCTCGTGCCCGTGTATTTCTCCCGCCAAACGTCCCGCTCATCCCGATACGAAAACGCCAGAATCCAGTGCTCACGCCGATGAAGTCTATCTCTACTGTGTGCCATGATGGCCTCCTAAACCGCCGTTCCCATGGATAATAGGAAATGAGCTTTGGGCAGCACCGATAAATGAAGTCCCGTCCCGTTCTCCTTTTTGCGCTGACGCTTTTTCTGCCCGAGATTTGCCCTAGCCGCGGGCATCCGCTAGAGTTCGTCAAGAATCTTAGGTGCCCGTCGACGGCAGCCTCGTTGCCCTTGCCTGGTATTCCGCGCACAAAACTCGTGACTGAGATAATCCCTAGTAAAGTGACCGTAAGCCCTGATTTACGAGCTAAACGCCGAACTCGATTTCGGAGCAAGGACCTTACCGATAGCTGACTTACCGGGGAGCTGACGCGGTTAAAACGAGAGTTTCAATCATCAGAGGTATCGAACACTGGGTAGCGCCGTCGCCCACGATCAACTACTATCCGGCAGCTCGAATCGATTATCAGGCGACTCCGAAGCTGCTGATCAGCGCATCGGATACTTGGTCGCGCACGGTCAACTCGAAGGGATTTCGCGGGACGGTTCTGCCGGGCATCTTCACGCAGGAGCAAGCGCAGGCGCAAATCGCCAATCCGTATATCGCCACACTCAGCGCAACCTGGACGCTGCGGCCCAACATGATCAATGAAGCGAGTTTCGGCACACAAAGCAATCAGGAAACGTTCGGAATCGGCTTCAACATTGACCTGTTCAAGCCACAGCTATTGAATTTCCCGCTCAGTCTGCCGAGCGGGCTGGAAGAGCGAAACGGGCAGGGCTTCGGCAACACGTTCAGCCACGCAACAATCCGGTTTACAACCTTGTGGACAACTTTCATTGGCAGCGCGGGGTACATGCATTTGCCTTTGGCGGGAACATGATCCGCTCTTCCATGCATCAGTCAACATTGGGTGACGCGGGCATCCCCCGCTATAGCTTCGGAGTCGTCAGCGCGGACCCGGCAAACTCCATGTTCACCGCCTCGAATTTTCCCGCGCTCCCTTCCGGAGCCGTGGGGAACAACATCCTGAGCGATGCACGGAACCTTTATGCCCTGATTACGGGGCGCGTTTCCAGCGTGACCAAGACAGTGAATATCGACGAGAAGACGCATCAGTATATGGATTTCTCGCCAGTAATGGTCCGCGAGCGCGAAACGTCTTTTGGGCTCTATTTTGCGGATTCCTGGCGCGTGAATCGCGCTCTTACATTGAATTATGGGCTGCGCTGGGACTTTCAAGGGGACAATGAGAACACCAATGGGCTCTACACGAGTCCGACGTTGGCGGATCTTTTCGGTCCCTCAGGCGCGCTACCCAGCACGGACCCGCGCACACCAAACCTCTTCAACCCGGGGTCCTTGCTAGGAATCGCGAACCCCAGTATTTATCAGCGGTGGAAGGCTTACAACGCGGATTACATTAATCCGGCGCCGCACGTAGGAGCGGCCTGGAACCCGAGCTTCCAAAGCGGGATTTTGCGGAGATTCATCGGAGACCGGAAAACCGTATTCCGAACGGGGTATTCTATCAACAATTACTCAGAAGGAATGCTCAATTTTTCTGACTTCGCTGGCAGCAATCCCGGGTTGCGACAGACGGGCGCGCTTGCTCCCGGAGTGAATTTCGCTCCGGGCTCTCTTAGCGTGAGCGATCCGTTACCGGCATTTCCACTGTTTCCCCCGAGCTTCAGTTTTCCGCTGGCTCTAGCGAATTTCGCTTTCAAGAATCAAACGGTCGGAACGATCAATCCCGCGCTCCGGGCTCCCTTCGTGCAAACGTGGTCGTTTGGAGCGCAACGGGAGATAAGGCCGAACACGGTGGTGGAAATTCGGTATGCGGGCAATTACGGCAAGCGGCTTTGGCACGGCTACAACGTGAACGAGGTAAATATTTTCGAAAATCACTTCGTGGACCAGTTTAAGGCGGCGCAAAACAACCTTGCGGTCAACGCGGCGAATGGGACGAACAACTCTTTCAGCGATCAGACCGGATTCGCGGGGCTTCTTCCCACGCCGATCTTTGAAGCCGCGTTTCAGGGGCTCGCGGCGAGCACGGGTTTCAGCAACAAGGGTTTCATTGATTTATTGAACAGCGGGCAAGCAGGCGGACTGGCAAATGCGCTGGCCCAGAATTCGACATATTTCTGCCGCATCGTGGGAAGCAACTTCGCGCCCTGCGCGAACCTGGGTTTTACAACGCCAGGCCAATTCCCCATCAATTTTTTCCAACTGAATCCGTACGTCGGCACAGCCAATTTGCTGAACGACAATTCGTTTTCGAGCTACCGCGGATTACAGATCGAATTCCGGCAGCGTTTTTCGCATGGCCTGGTTCTCAATGCAAACTACACCTGGTCGCACTCACTCACGGACCGCTACAACAAGAACGTGGACGGTCTCAGTAACTTCAGGACTCTGCGCGATCCTGCTCTGGATCGCGGACCATCTCCCTTCGACATCCGGCATGTGTTTCAGGCTTACGGAACTTACGATATACCGTTCGGACGAGGCCGCCGCTTCACCATCAAAAACGGCCTGCTGGACCGAATCGCGGGCGGCTGGACGATGGGCTCCATCTTCCGCTTACAGACCGGCCTGCTCCCCGTTAGAACGTGAAACGCAGGCGGAACTGAAATGGGCAGGCGAATCCAGCGGATTTGAAATGAAGCTTCCGAATTGCCCGGGGGTCGTTGGCGCGCTCAGCATGCCTCACGCGCCGCACCGGCACCGTCACGAAGAAATGGTGTTCGTAGTAGAAGGTATACTGGAGTTTGCTGTTAATGGCAAGGCTACCCGGGCAGGAGAGGGCTCGGTGTTGTTTGCCGGTTCCAACGACAAGCATGGCATTTCTAATCCGGAATCGACGCACGCAAAATATTTCGTTCTAGCCCTGGGCGCCGAGGACGAATAGCGGCACCGAAGGAATAACATGGACCTGGTGAAATCAGGCGGTGTGATCAGTAATCGGGCGAAAAAGACGCTCATTTTAGCGGTGCTGATAGCGTGCATTCTGGGCATACATTTGTTGCGCGCGGGCCAGCTCAAGCAGTCCGAACTAACGCAGGCGCTCCCTGTAGGGGTGGAAACAGATTGGGAATTTTACCTGGGTTCGCCTGGCAACACGCATTATTCACCTCTGACGCAAATCAATGTGAGCAACGTTTCGAAGCTACAGCAGGTGTGGAGCTTCGATACGAAAGAAACGGGTGGTCTGGAAACCACGCCGCTCATGATTGACGGCGTGCTGTACGCTTACACACCAAAGCAAGAAGTGATGGCTCTAGATGCGGCCACGGGCGCGCTGCGCTGGACTTTCGACTCGCAGAGAGATTTCCCTTCGGAAAAAGTCGCGTCGCGAGCCGAGCGAGGGCTTGCCTATTGGCACAACGGAAATGAAAAACGGATTTTCGCTGGAATTTCGAGTTACGTGTATGCCGTTGATCCAGCGACCGGGAAGGTCATTCGCTCGTTTGGTGAAGGTGGCCGCATTGATCTGCGGGAAAATTTGCGCGGCGATGCAAAGTTGCAATCAGTCTCCATCACCAGCCCCGGAGTGATTTATAAAGACGTTCTTATTCTTGGGGATGCCACTCCAGAGGCCCTGCCCGCTCCACCTGGCGATATACGCGCCTATGACGTGCGCACCGGAAGGTCGCGCTGGACTTTCCACACCATCCCCCATCCGGAAGAGTTCGGCTACGAAACGTGGCCGAAAAACGCCTGGACATATAGCGGCTCGGCCAACAACTGGACCGGCATGGCGCTCGATCCCGAGCGCGGCATTGTCTATGTCCCCACGGGCTCAGCAGCAACGGACTGGTACGGCGCCGACCGCATTGGCAATGATCTCTTCGCAAATACTCTGATTGCATTGGACGCAGAAACGGGAAAGAGAATCTGGCATTTTCAGGCGGTGCGCCATGATCTCTGGGACCGTGATCTTCCTTCCCCGCCGACATTGGTGACGGTGACGCGCGACGGAAAGGAAATTCCATCGGTCGCTCAGACGTCAAAGCAGGGCTTTCTTTTCCTTTTTAACCGAGTAAGCGGCGAACCACTTTTTCCCATTGAACATCGCCGCGTGCCAGCCAGTACTGTTCCGGGGGAAGTCGCGGCTGCGGAGCAGCCTTTTCCCATCAAGCCTTTGCCGTTCGCAAGGCAGAAAATCACCGAGAACGATCTGACGGACCGGACTCCACAAGCCCACCAGTGGGCCGTTGAGCACTTCCGTAAATTCCATTATGAAGGACAGTTCACCCCCAATAGCGTCGGGGCGGATACCCTAATGTTCCCCGGCTTCGACGGCGGCGCCGAGTGGGGCGGCTCTGCATTCGACCCAGAAACGCACATCCTTTATATAAATGGCAACAATGTGGGGTTAACGGAATCGCTGGTCAAACGAACGGCCAGCTCTCCTGGCCGCGCCATCTACTTAAGCCAATGCAGCGCTTGTCACCGTGAGAATCGCTCGGGATCGCCACCGGAAATTCCTTCGTTGGTCGCTATCGGTAAGCGAATGAACGCGGAGCAGATCGGCAAAATTCTGCAGTCTGGGAAAGGCCGGATGCCAGCCTTCCCGAATCTTGATCCAGCCAGTGGCCAAGCTCGCGCCCTCATCCGGTATCTGCTTGGCGGCGAACCAAAAGACGTCGGTCGTGTAGTGCCGGACAGTGGGCATCCACAATACGATACGACCGGATACGACAAATTTCTCGACCCGGAGGGATATCCGGCTACAGCCCCACCCTGGGGAACATTGAACGCTATCAATCTGGATACCGGCGAATACGTGTGGAAAGAGACTTTTGGTGAATATCCGGAACTCGTTGCCAAGGGCCTTCCCGACACCGGTTCGGAGAATTACGGCGGTCCCGTGGTTACGGCTGGCGGAGTGCTCTTTATCGGAGCCACTGTTCTCGACAAGAAGTTCCGCGCTTACGACAAGACCACGGGGAAGTTGTTGTGGGAAACTCGGCTGCCGTTCTCCGCGAATGCTACGCCTATTACATATGAAATCCGCGGACGGCAATACGTTGTCATCGCCGCCGGCGGACAGCGGGACCCGAGTACTCCCGGGGGCGGAGGAGTGTACCTGGCTTTCGCCCTCCCATAGCGACAAGTGCATGCCTTTAGCTACTTCTACAGCTTAAGCCGAAAGGAGAGAAATGGACGATTCAGAGGAAAAGGGCTTAGAAAACTCCCGCCGCATATTTCTTAAAGCAATCAGCGCAGTCCCTCTTACGGCCCTTACACGTGGCTGGGGCTTCGCAGCCCCTTCCGCGACGGTGCCGGTTCCCGCAAGGAAGGACCAATCAGCGGAAAAGACGAAGCCAACCGACAATAGGAAATTCGTCGCTATTCAGATTGGGGCGCGTTCGTTTGTGGATGAAGGTGTCGACAAGTGTTTGGACACGCTCCAGGAAAAAGGCGCGGTGAACGTCCTGATGCCCACGGTGTTTACCTACGGCCGAGGATTGGCAGGCCGGCAGGTTCCGGGGCAGCCTCTGCCTGATCACGGTGTGCAGGAATACGACGAAATTCACGGCGGCAGCTACACAAAACTCCGTCCGGAGTTTTACATCAATTCGGTAATCAAAGATTTCCGCGCGCCTGAACTGGGTGAATTCGACATTTTGGCGGATGTCACTCCGAAGGCCAAAGCCAAGGGAATGCAGGTGTATTGCCTGTTTGAGGAAGCCTACAATCCCCGGCTAATCCCGAATTTCGAAAAAATTGCCGAAGTCGATGTTTATGGCAGGATCGGCGGTAGCACATGCCACAACAATCCCGAAGCGCGGTTGTTCCTGACTTCGATGGTCAAGGATTGGCTCACAAACAATGATCTCGACGGGATGATGTGGGAGTCAGAGCGTCAGGGACCGCTCAATAATACGCTCGGGGCTCACTTCGGCCGGATTGGCAAAGCCAGATCGATCAATTGTTTTTGTACGCATTGCTTGCGGAAAGGGAAAGAATCCGGAATCAATGCCGAGCGGGCACGCGAAGGATACATGACTCTGGATCGTTGGGTAGAGTCGAGCTTGGGCAATGCCCGGCCGAATGACGGAACGTTTGTGAGCCTGTGGCGTCTGTTCCTCGAATATCCTGAGCTCTTGGCTTGGCAGAGTCTCTGGTTTCGCAGCCAAGAGGAAATGTATGGGCTCCTTTACGGTACCGCTAAGGAAGCTAATCCGAAGGCACAAGTGGGGTGGCACATCATGCACCTGGTCACCATGAGTCCCTTTTATCGCGCAGAACAGGATTACGCCAGGCTGGCCCATTTTGCTGACTTCATCAAACCTTGCCCCTACAACAATTGCGCTGGACCTCGGTTTGCGCAGTACATCAGAAACGTCCAATCCACAGTTTTTCGGGATTTCAGTCCCGACGAGGTTCTGGAGTTGCACTATAAGCTCCTGGGTGACGAGGGCGAACCCAGTTTGGACAAGCTGCCTACAGCCGGCCTCTCGGCTGGCTATGTAGCGCGCGAGACACGACGAGCCGTTGCCGACGTTCAAGGCGCCATACCAATCTATCCGGGCATCGATATCGATATTCCTACCGGGCAGCACGAAAAACGGACGCAGCCCTCGGACGTCAAAGCTGCCGTCTTGGCCGCCTTCAAAGGCGGCGCGCCCGGAGTCGTTTTGTCGCGAAAGTATGCGGAAATGAAGCTTACGAATCTTGCAGGAGCTGGCGACGCCCTGCGTGAAAATCGTGCATAGCGGAGTTTGCCGAGGGTTCAAGAAGGAACGCGATTAGGCTTTGAGGCGAAGGCTCAACGAAACGCCACTTCAAAAACGAGACAGGAGGACACGGAAGGATGCTCGCTCAAACCTTTATTATTGCTTTTTGCCCCTGGGAAAAAATGCGCGTCGTCTGTTTCACCTGCTTCAACTTTTTAGCAGGACCATTCATTTGTTCTCAAGTCTGGTAAACGCGCGGTCCGGTAGTAATCTGTGCCATCTCACGGTTCACCCAAGAATCTGGGTGCAATAAGGGTGCAATAAGACTTCCGGAGGATTACTTAGAGCGCCAGAAGTGGCGATCGGCGCCGTGAAATTACAACTAGTTACCACAAAACCGCCGCCTGTCACGGCAGAGGCCGCGGGTTCGAGTCCCGTCGTCCCCGCCATTCATTCTCAAGAACTTACCGAAAGTGCTCCAGTTTCGCGTGGGCACAAAAAGGCACAAAATAGGTACACGAAACTCAGTCTCGTCAGGCAGAGTTCACGTCTAGCGCGTTTTTTGTGGGCACAGGAGCGCGACAACCGCATCCTGCGCATTGCGCTTCTCGGTCGTAACCGCCTGAGCGTACGTATCGAGCGTCACCCGAATCGTGGAGTGACGCGGCAGTTCCTGCATGATTTTCAATTCCGCACCGGTGGATCGAAGCAGTGTCGAATAGGTGTAACGACTATGTCTTCGAAGACATCGCCACTGTCTACTCTTCCTGACTATGTCGAGCGATATGGACAGCAACCTGTTTAAGTCGGAGTATTTGGATCAAAACGCGGGTGCGGTGAGCGTATCGCCCAACATAGTCTTCTCGACTCCACAGGTTGTTAAGGAACCTGAGGAGTTGATCGCCGGGCTGATAGCGGGTTAGTTTGCCATTGGGCGGTGTTGTCTTGGCCAGGGCTTTCTCCTTTATCGCCAGAGTTGCCTCTAAGTAAATCTGTGTAGTCTCCACGGACTCATGTCCGGGCCACAACGCAATCACAGAACGATCGACGCCGGCTTGGAGAAGATCCATGGCTGCGGTATGCCTCAAGCGGTGAACGATCACGCGTTTGTGTTTCAACGACGGGCACACCCTGGAAGCAGCCACACGATATTTGTGCAATAGGTACTGCACGCCGTGGACGGTGAGACGCTTGCCCATGGCGCTCGGGAACAGCACATTCCCACTACCCCGTTGTGGCTCGCGCAGCCAGGCTTTCACCACTGCGCGTGTGGATCGGGCAAGAGGTGTGCAGCGTTCCTTGCGCCCCTTGCCGATGACACGTAGGTGAGCACCGGTGCCAAGGACGACGTCTTCACGGGTGAGCCCGGTCATTTCGGATAGGCGCAGGCCCGTCTGCACGGCCACGAGTAGAAAGGCGTGGTCACGCCGACCAAACCAGGTGCATTGATCCGGAGCAGTCAGTAGAGCCTCGACTTCCGCACGCGAGAGAAACTGGACCAACGTCCGCGTGAAACGCTTGCTGGGAATGGCCAGCACACGCTGGATCTGTGCGGAGTGATCGGGGACCTCGAACGCCGCATATCGAAAGAAGGAGTGGAGCGCGGTGACGCGCAGATTTCGGCTACGAACGCTCACTTGGTGCCGCGGATGGTCAACGCTAGGCGGTGACGAACTGCTGTCCGCCGTCGATATCATAGGTTGCGCCCGTGAGGGCGGTGTTGGTCATAATGTGCACGGCGAGCGCGGCCACGTCCGCCGGTCCGACCACGCGTCCGATGGGAAGCGTGGTGCGAAGCTGGTTGCGACGTTTTTCGAGCTGATCGCCCAGCAAGTCCGCGGATAAAGGCGTATCCACGAATCCCGCGGCGATGAGGTTGACTCGCACGGGCGCGATTTCAAGCGCCAGGTTAGCGGTGAGGGCGGGGAGT
>Ga0126378_10001871_pt1 | contig 15546 bp, 9 predicted proteins | sample PanSoiMetPlot_23_FD_92587 | JGI IMG/M metagenome (GOLD analysis project Ga0126378, IMG submission 92587) | Tropical forest soil microbial communities from Panama - MetaG Plot_23 | ecosystem: Environmental > Terrestrial > Soil > Tropical forest > Bulk soil | place: Panama | collected 2016-02-17 | reverse complement strand
GACAAGAACACGGTCTTCTGGATCGACCAGCGGGGGGAAGGCCGGTCTCGGACTGCGCGCAGTGGGCAACGACACACCGTGCTGCAAGCGGCGCCGATCGACGTCTCTCAGATCCTCAAGCAGACACTCTTCGAGCATGTGGAGACTGCGGTGCTGACCTCGGCAACGCTGGCTGTCGCAGGTCCGCCGGGCCAGGGAAGTTTCGAGTACATTCGCCAGCGGGTAGGCCTGGAGCACGCCCGCGAGCTGGTGTTGCCCTCGCATTTTGATTACGCCAGCCAGGCGATTTTTTATGTGCCGCCTGACTTACCCGATCCCCGCGAGCCCAGCTTCGCCCGGTCTGCCGCGGAAAAAATCTTTCGCCTGCTCGAGATCACACAAGGCCGCGCCTTCTGTCTCTTCACCAGCTACAGCCAGATGCACGACATCCATGACCGGCTGCTGGGAGAACTGCCTTTCCCCACGCTGCTGCAGGGAACGGCTCCCAAGAGCGCGCTTCTGGAAGAATTTCGTGCTACAGCCAACGCTGTGTTATTCGCCACCGCGTCATTCTGGCAGGGCGTGGATGTGCAAGGCGAGCAGCTGAGCTGCGTGATCATTGACCGGCTGCCTTTCGCTGTTCCCAACGATCCGGTAGTAGCGGCGCGGATCCGCGCCATCACGGAAGCGGGCGGAAACGCTTTCTTCGAGTACCAGGTGCCGGCGGCGGTGATTTCCCTGAAACAGGGCTTTGGTCGGCTCATTCGTTCCGTCAAGGACCGCGGGCTTCTCGCCCTGCTCGACAACCGCCTGCTCAAGCAGCGCTACGGCAGAGTCTTTGTCGAAAGCCTGCCCGCCTATAAAAGGACCAAGGACCTGGCGGATGTGGAAAGGTTCTTTGCTCGTTGATTTCTAAAACCCCGAAGCGGAGCGAGGGATCCCTACAATTGCGATCCAGCCTACTCGCCCAAAACAAGAAACTCCCCGTACCCCACGACCTCCCCAAAATGGGAAAGTGGTCTAGGAGCCGCAATCAAGAAATCTGATACAGGCCTCTTTCCTGGAAGACCTACTTCACCGCGCGCGGGCCGGCTGCCTTGTTCTCTTCAAGGACTTCGATGACGAGCTCACGGATCGTAAACTCGTCGTGTGCCGCATGCGTGGAGGTGGTGACGCGGTACAAGGCTACATGGCCGGCATCGATGTCGTCGGCAAGTTTGCGCAGCATTTCTGCGGTGCGGGCTTCGTCCAGCCCAAAAGCATATTTACCGGTCTTGTTGGCGCACTCCGTGGCATTGATCATTACTGCTTTCCTCCGCTGCATAATACGGTTTCGTGTGGCCCCGAGTTCCTGGTGAAGGAATGATCTCGGGAGTTAGACGCGCCTGCGAACGCAAAAGCCTATTGTTTTTGTCACCGCGAACAAAAGAAAGTTCCAGCAAAGAAGTCAAAATTTCTGCAGGAACCGGTAGGTCGATCTCTATACACATATATGAGGTTTTTGAGCCATGTATTGCACTCGCTGGCAAGAAAAACTTTGCCCGCGTTTTCAGTGAGATACAGTGTTAAGAAGCCTTTAGCTCTAAAAAACTTTGCGGATGAACTCGCAGAGGCCAGGCGCGCTAAGCGCTTGCTTGCAGAACCACATTGTCGATCAGCCGCGTGCTGCCGGCGAAGGCGGCGACGGCGACCAGCGCGCCTCGAGAAATATCGGATACCGGCTCTAGCGTATTCGGATTCACAACCTCGTAGTAATCCAGCCTGACGGATGGCTCTTCCGCCATCACCTGTTTACCGGCTTCCGCTAGGCGACGGGCGTCCTGCTCCCCTTCTCCGAACAGCTCCTCAACTCGTGCGAGCGACCGGCTGAGCACTGTGGCTTGTTGGCGCTCTTTCGGGCTGAGATATGCGTTGCGGGAGCTCATGGCGAGACCGTCAGGCTCGCGCACGATGGGGCAGACCGAAATTTCGACATCAAACCATAGATCGCCTACCATTTTGCGGATGACGGCTGCCTGGGCAGCATCTTTCTGTCCGAAGAAAGCCAGATGCGGCTCGGCGATGTTGAACAGCTTGGCGACTACCGTGGCCACTCCACGAAAGTGTCCGGGCCGCGAACGGCCGTCTAGCCGGTCGCTCAGTCCTTCCACGTCGACCCAGGTGCTGGCGCCTGCGGGATAGATCTCTTCTACTGTCGGCACGAACACATAGTCTGTTTTCTCAGCAGCCAGCATAGAGGAATCTTTTTCCAGGCTTCGGGGATACCTGGCGAGGTCTTCGTTCGGTCCGAATTGAGTGGGGTTCACGAAAATGGAGGCAATCACAACGTCGCATTGCGATCGTGCCGCGTGCACCAGCGAAATGTGGCCCTGATGCAACGCGCCCATCGTTGGCACAAGCCCAACTCGCTGGCCGCCACGCCGGGCACGGCGGCTGAGAGCTGTGAGTTCAGACGCGGAGGTTATGGTGAGCATAAAAAGAGCAATTGGCAAATAGCAATTAGCAATTAGCCAGAGCAAAACCTTACCGCAAATGACGCGAATGAACGCGGATTTGTGAAAAAAGGGGAAATCGCCCGTGCCACATCGCTGAAATTGCCAGAGACCACAGACAGGCTCTGGGGGTTTGCCTTGGCTAATTGCTATTTGCCAATTGCTAATTGCTTGTTTAATCCGCGTTCATCCGCTTGAATCCGCGGTAAGTTGTTTGGTTAATCGCCTACCTGCTGTACGCTTTCATCGTTTTCCGGCGCAGAATCGCTTCCAAATCAGCCCGGGTTTCCTTGGGCAAATGGTAGGACTCGGCGTCAGAAGGATAGCCGCCTGATTCTACGTCGGCCTTGAATTGACTGACAGCGTTGCGTATCAGCGCGGCTGCGTCGCCGTAACTCCGGACAAACTTCGCCGGCGGCGCGAACGTCAGGTTCACAATGTCGTGGAAGACCAGCACCTGGCCATCGCACTCCGGCCCGGCGCCGATGCCGATGGTAGGCGCCGCAACCTCGCGTGTGATCATGGCAGCGACCTCACGCGGTACGCCCTCCAGCACGATCGAGAAAACCCCGGCCCGGTCCAGAGCTACTGCATCCTTGACCAGGCGCTCGATGCCGGTGAGGTCTTTCCCCTGCACCTTGTAGCCGCCCATCTTGTGGAGAGATTGCGGGGTCAGCCCGATGTGCCCCATGACCGGGACCTCGGCGTCGAGAATGCGGCGCACCAAGTCGACGCGCCTATCGCCGCCTTCGAGCTTGACGGCTTCGGCGCCGGCTTCCTTGACGAAGGGAACAGCGTTGGCTACGCCCTCTTTGGCTTCGCCCTGGTAGCTGCCAAACGGCAGATCGGCGATGACCAAGGCAGTCTTGACCGCGCGGCGCACCGCCCGCGTATGATGCAACATTTCTTCCATGGTCACCGGCAGCGTGCTTTCATAGCCCAGCACCACCTGGGACAGAGTGTCGCCGACCAGGATCATGTCGATGCCGGCTTCGTCCACCAGCCGCGCCGTAGCGTAGTCGTACGCTGTCAGGCACGTGATAGGAGCCTGCCGCTGCTTCTTTTCCTGAATTGTTAAAATGGTGATTTTCGACCGGGCAGGAGAACCCTGCCCTTCCCTGAGGGAAGTGATGCTCATATTGCCTCCAGTGCAGTTCGGGAGCTTCCCAATACCGCCTGTTATGTCAACGACAGTATTCTACGCGGGACGGGAACTTCCTGGCTAGAGGCAAGATGGGCCATGAATCTTGAGAAGCGGCTCTGCGGGCGAAGTGCGATTTCAAGCCCCTTCGCCCGGATTGCCCGGCTCCTTAACCATTGCGCGATCCATGGCTTAGAACTCTCGTCCTCAAACCGCGCCAGAAACAAAAATCGCATAGCCGGTAGGCAAGCCCAGGATTACAATTCTTGGCGCTTTCGCACTCAACAAGACAATATCTCAGACGACATTCACCTGCCGATCTTGGGTTCCTGGAGGCAAGAGTTATGAATTTTTCAAAGCTGCGAGCGTGGGTTTTGCTGGCATTACTGGCGGCCGCCGCTAGAGCCCAGCAGAAGCGTCCTGGGTTGAAAGCCGAAGACATCTTCAACATGCAGACTGCATCCGACCCGCAGATTTCTCCCGACGGCCAGCGCATCGTCTACGTTCGGGGCTTCGCCGACATCATGCAGGATAGGCGCCATTCCAATCTCTGGATTATCAACGCCGATGGCACCAACCATCGCCCCTTAACCACGGGCCTGAGCAATGACAGCAGCCCGCGGTGGTCGCCCGACGGCACACGTATCGCTTACATCTCCGGAGAGGAAGGCCGCTCACAGATTTTTGTCCGTTGGATGGATACAGGCCAGACAGCGCGCATCACGGCCCTTGAATCTGCGCCTTCCGGAATTGAATGGTCGCCGGACGGAAAACAGATTTCCTTTGCTACTTTTGTTCCTTCCGAACCCATCAAGCTGGCGCAGATGCCGAAGGCGCCTCCTGGAGCCAAGTGGGCGGAGCCGCCGGTCATCTACGATAAATCCATCTATCGCTTCAACGCCGCCGGATATCTGAAGCCCGGCTATACCCACATTTTTGTGGTTTCAGCCGAAGGCGGGACACCTCGCCAGATCACCAACGGCAGCTTTCATTTCGGAGGGCCCGGAATTTTCAGCGCCAGCCCGGCCACCTGGAGTCCGGACGCGAAGTCGCTGCTGATTTCCGCCAACCGCCACGACGACTACGAGTCGAACCCCGCCGATACCGAGGTCTACGAGTTCGCCCTGGAGGATGGGTCGGTGCGCGCGCTCACCGACCGGCGCGGCCCGGACGCCGATCCGCAGGTTTCTCCCGACGGCAAGCATGTTGCCTACACCGGCTATGACGACCATTTCCTCGGATACCAGATCACGCGCCTCTACATCATGAACCGAGACGGCAGCGGATCCCACGAGATCTCCGCCAAGTTGGACCGGGGTGTTCGCGCCTTGCGCTGGGCGCCGGATAGCAACGGCGTCTACTTCATCTTCGACGATCAGGGTGACACCAAGCTGGGCTTTTATTCGACCAGCGGCCAGTTCCGGCTCATCGCCGGCCATCTTCCTCTTGGGGGAAGCTATAGCGTGTCCCGCAACGGGGCCATCGCCTTCGTGCACACTTTGCCGGATGTACCTAATGCCGTAGCCGTGGTCAGCCCCGGCCATCCTGATGTCAAGGTCCTCACCGACCTGAACCGTGACTTGCTGGGGCAACGCACGCTAGGCAAGACCGAGGAGATCTTGTTTAACTCCTCACTGGACAACCGCAAGATTCAAGGCTGGGTGATCACGCCGCCTGACTTCACTCCGGGCAAGAAATATCCGTTGATCCTGGAGATTCACGGCGGGCCGTTCTCGAACTACGGCGATCGCTTCGACCTGGAGAAACAGATCTATGCCGCACACGGCTACGTGGTTGTGTACATCAATCCGCGGGGCAGCACCAGCTACGGCGAGGAGTTCGGCAACCTGATCCACCACGCCTATCCCGGCGATGATTTCTATGATTTGAACTCGGCGGTGGATGCCGTCATCGCGAAAGGTTATGTCGATCCCGACAACATCTTTGTAACCGGCGGGAGCGGGGGCGGCGTCCTGACATGCTGGATGATTGGCCGCACCACTCGTTTCAAAGCCGCAGCCTCGCTGTACCCGGTCATCGACTGGTACAGCTTTGCCCTGACCGCCGACATTCCCATCATCGTGGTGAAGTACTGGTTTCCGGGCATGCCCTGGGATTATCCCGAGCAGTACACCAAGCGCTCCGTCATCTCACTGGTCAAGAATGTAAAGACGCCAACCCTGCTGATGACCGGCGAGTCGGACTACCGGACTCCGATTTCTCAGGCCGAAGAGTACTACGAGGCGCTCAAGCTGCAAAACATAGAGAGCGTGCTGATGCGCGTGCCGGATGAGCCGCACGGTATCGCTGTCCGCCCCAGCCACCACATCGCGAAACTTTTGTCCGTGCTGGCTTGGTTCGACAAGCACCGCGGCGATGTCAAGCCAGACAGCTCCACCTTGAAAGCCGCCGGCGAAGGGGAAAGCCAGTTCTGAAAACCGATGATAAGGGTCGCTCTGCCGCGCTCCAGTGAGTTCAGGGCGAGCAGGTCACAGAAGATTTGGCAATCCGCGTTCATGTGCGTTGATCCGCGGTAAGACTTTTGGTTCTAGGCGCTGGCGGCGTCCGAAGATCCCAAAGGCAAGAAATATTGCGTGCCGCGAATAGGTTCGCTGACGCGGCGGAGCAGTTCCTGCAGGTCAGAGTGCCGTTCGACGAAATCGATGTCGCTGGTATTGACCACCAGCAAATCGGACGACGTGTAGTGAAAGAAAAAGTGCTCGTAAGCCTTGACCACTTCTTCGATGTAATCGTCGCTCACGGTGGTTTCGCCAGGAACGTTCTTCTTGCGCAGCCGTCTCTTGAGTACTTCCGGAGAGGCCTGCAGGTAGATTACCAGGTCGGGGAACGGCAGCTGTTCGCGAAAGTGGTGGTAGTAGCGGTTGTAGATTTCCAGTTCCGCGTCGCTAAGATTGATATACGCGAAGATTTTGTCTTTCTCGAAGATGTAATCGGCCACCACGGTCTTGTGCGATTTCGGTCCTACCTCGAGGCCTTGCAGCTGCTCGAAGCGCCGCAGCAGGAACGCAAACTGGGCCTGGAAGGCTGCTCCCTGCTGGCCCTGGTAGAAAGCGCCCAGGAAAGGGTTGTCTTCCGGCTCCAGGATGCGCTGGGCGTTAAGACGGTCGGCGATAATGTTGGCCAGCGTGCTCTTACCCACGCGTATAGGGCCTTCCAGCGCAATGTAGCGGGGCGGTTCGAAAAGCTTGGCCATGTTCTCAACAAAGTAAGACTGGCGGCAGCATATATCGCCGCGAGCCTGCTGGCAATGACCAATCTTTCAACAGCTGTGGGAAACGCGGAAGTCAGGTTTGGTGTTTCTTGGTTGCTGAGGATCTGGGCAGTTGGGTAACTTTGTAGTAGTCGCAACGAATTGCCAAAATCGATAATTGCCAGAATTGATAATTGAGCCTCACTCTTGCAGACAGTCCTCAATTTTCAATCATGGCAAACATGGCAATCGTCAAGGTCTGATAACCAAACGTGTTCGCCGCGCTCACCGCTCTCGTCTCAGCAGCCGCCGCTTCTTATGCCGGTTACGCCACTATGGCGCCGGGATCGCAGCTCTACGGGCGCACCCTGACTCACGGCAGCGACCCTGGTCAAATCGCCCTGACCTATGATGACGGTCCCAACGATCCCTACACGCAGCGCCTGCTCGATCTTCTCACCCAGCATCGCGCGCTGGCCACGTTCTTCCTGATTGGCCAGTACGTACGCAGGCGGCCGGAAATAGCCCGCGCCATCCACAACGCCGGCCATCTCATTGGTAACCATACTGACCGCCACCCCAACCTGATCTTTGTTTCCGGGGCGCGCTTGCGGCGAGAACTGGAAGACTGCCGCAAGGCGTTGGAAGATGCCATCGGCGCTTCTGCGCCTCTGTTCCGCCCGCCCTTCGGCGGCCGCAGGCCGAACGTCTTGAGAACTGCGCGCTCCATGGGTCTGGAACCGATCATGTGGTCGGTAACAGGGTATGACTGGAGCGCCCCGTCGGCGGACGCCATCGTGCAAAAAGTGACGCGGCAGATCGGCTCCCGTCGCCAGGGAGAGATCGTTCTGCTCCACGATGGCAGCCATTTGGCTTTCGGCGCCGATCGCAGCCGCACCGTGGAAGCCACGCGGGTTCTTCTGGAAAAGTATTCGGGCGAGGGAAAGAAGTTTGTTTCCGTCAGGGAACTCAAGTTTGAGTAATCAGATAATCGGGTAATTGAAAACCCGTGGTCCCAAAAGTTTCAATTACCAAATGATCCGATTACTCAATCGTCAATCTTGTCGGATGCCGCCTAAAAACTGAACCTCACTCCTACCTGCGCCGCAAACGGCATTCCTACCGTGGTGCCAGGACCGAAGAAGTCGCCCAGGGCGCCGGCCGGCTGCCGCACGTCACTCAGCGTGATGGGCCGCACGGCGCTGCAATCCGCGTTCAAGCAGAAATGAGTTACGTTTCCGGCGGCCACTTCACTTGCGGGCACGGGCAGCGCTCCAATGTCACCGATGTAATTGTTACCCGGGTTCGTCCGGTTGAACAGGTTGAAGAACTCGACAAAGCCCTTGAGGGACATTCGCTCGCCAAGTTTGAAATTGCGCGCTACACGCAGATCGACCTGCGCAAAGGGTGTGCCGCGGAACTGGTCCAAAGTGGCCTGTTGCCCGTTGATCACGGCGCGATCGTTCCGTGCGCCGTCGCCGTTGATGTCGGTTGCCGTAGTCAGGGTGTAAGGCCGCGCGCTTTCGAACTGCGAGAGCGTGCTCACTTCAAGTTGCCAGGGCAGATGCCCAACAGCCACAAACACGAAGCGGTGGCGTACGTCTTCACCCGACGGCCCATGATCGCCTGGGCCGAAGGGTTTGTTCACATTAGAAACCCCGTTGACGTAGTCAAAAAGCTCGCCCACGGTCGCGCCCCAGGTAGTGGCTTTAGCCAGCGTGTAGTGGGCGGTCATGTCCAGCCGTTTGGAAAAACTTTGGTTCAGCACCAACGACAAACCGTCATAGCGTGACCGGTTGTCGGTGCGGAATACGGAGATGTTTGGCGCGGTGGGAGGCAACGTTCCGTTGGGAGCCAGAATCGGGTTCTGTGCCGTGTATTCGTAGCGCCGGTACTGGTGGACGCCCTGCTGATGCTGGTACTGGACGATCATGCGCCAGGTCTTGCGCCACGCACGCTCTACGCCAGCCGTGGCCTGGATGGCATACGGCGAGTGGTAGTTGGGATCGATAATCGCTCCCTGGCCAGAGGTCAGCGGAGCAGTTGTTCCCGGGATCACCTCACGAAACGCATCAACCCATCCGTTCTGGGCGAGATCGTTGAAGTAGAAGCCCGCGCCGGCGCGGATGACGGTGTCACCGTCGGCGCCTGGTGAATACGCGATACCCAGGCGTGGTGCAAAAGCTTTGCGATAGTCGTGGGGTACGCCCTTAGGCAGAGCCAGGTTTTCCGCGGCCACTGCCAGCACCGCCGGATTTGCCCGCTGGTCCGCGCCGTTCGAGTTGAACAGGCCGAAGGTCGTGTCATAGCGCAAACCGTAGTTCACGATGACGTGGCGGCGGATCCGCCAGGAATCCTGGGCGTAAAAGCCCAAGCGCTGGACATTCTGCGCGAAGCGGCCGCCGCCTGCAGGCGTATCCGTGATGTTGGCCAGTGGGTTCCCTGACGAATCGACCGGGCACGCGTTGATTGCGGGAGGCACGAGGGTTGGGTCGCACGTAAAGAACGGCGCCAGGCTCTGCCCGCTGCTCAACAAATCGGAAGGGTTGAGTCCGGTGAACTGAATCAGCCTTTCCGCGTTGTCAGACAACCGCCCGCTCAGCACCGGCTCGTGGATGAAATTGATTCCGAACTTTGGCGCGTGGCTGCCGGCGGAGTGGACCACGTCATAGCGGAACTGATATTTCTGCTGGTCGCGGTTGATGGGAAACGCGGTAATGGGCGTGACGAACTGATTATCGCCGAAGGTTTCGAACCCTGACGTAGTCAGCGTGGTGCTGCTGAAAGGGAAGGCCAGGGCGAATCCCAGGGTGGAGTTCCGCTGCTTTACGTGATGAAAGTTGCTGGCTTGAAACACGAAACTGCCGACCCAATCAGGCATGAACGTAAACTGATTGCTGGCCAGCAGGCTGTAATAGTGTGATGTGGTCTTGAATCCGGTAGAAGGCAACGCTCCCTCGTGTACCAGGTCGTTGTCCGTCTGGTTCAGGTCAAAGGCTCCCCGCAGGAACCAGTGGGAGCGTTCCGAGGGCGCGAAGTCTGCGCGCGACGAAAACAACGTGTCGTGGAACGGAGTGCTAACCGAACTAGGCACGGAAATCGAAGGCACTCCTGGAATCTCTCCAGCCGTGGCCAGTTGGGCCAGCGCGTTGAACTCGCCGAGGCTCAACGTGCTATAACCCACACTCGCATCTTCATTGATGTATTCGAGCGAGGTAAAAAACCACAGCTTATCTTTGATCAGCGGCCCGCCTACCTCTCCATCAAAGTTCTCGCGCGAGAAGGGTTGTTTGGGATTCGGTGAGGGATTGTCCAGGTCATTGCGGGCGTTCAGATTCTGGTTGCGGTAGTAAACGCCGGCTCCTCCGTGCCAGTCATTGGTGCCTTGCTTGGTGCTGATGATCACCGATCCGCCGTTGGTCCGGGAGGTGTCGGAATCGAACTGCGCGGTGCGCACTGTAAATTCCTGCATAGCGTCCGGAGAATAGTTCTGCAGAAACCCGCCAATGTAGTCGTCATTGTTGTCGCCACCGTCTACCGAGAGATCCACGTTCAGACCGGAGCTGCCGCCGAATGAAACTGCGGTGATGCGCGCCTTGGTGGGATCGGAAGGCTCGACCGGCTCCGTCCCCGGAGCCATGTAGGCGATGTTGGCAAAGCTGCGATGAGCCAGGGGGACGGTTTCCAGGTCCTGAGCTGTAACGATCGCCTGCTGCACTGTGCTGGAAGTATCGATCGGCTGCGTCGTGATCGAAGATCCCTGGCCCTCGACAGTGATGTTCTGCTGTACCGTCGCCGGCTTAAGGCGGACCGTGACAGCGGCCACGGAACTAATGGTGATCTTCACCTCCGCCCTGGCGTCAGCGAACCCTGGGGCAGCGGCCTGAATATGATAAAGACCTGGCTGCAGATCCTCGATACGGAACTCGCCGCTCTGGTCCGACGTCGTCTCCCGCGCGGAGAACCCAGTGGTGTTCAAACTGATTTTGGCTGAAGCAACGCGGGCGCCAGTCGAATCTTCGACCACGCCCCGCAGTGTCCCCCTGGGATTCTGGGCGATCGCTGCCCAGGGCAGAAAGACCAGAGCGGACAGCAAGCCAATCAGGATTGAGCTTCTTGTTGAAGTTGAATGGGCCGCGGCACCTTGTAAAGTGGTGCTTGCGCCAGATTTACTCCTGGAAGTAACTGGTCCAGGAAGGCCTCTGATCCGCATTGTTGTTTGATCCACCACACCGCATAAGCATTTCGCTGGCATCGGCGGCGGCCAGAGAAAAGCAACTTTAGATTGTACCCTGAATCCGGGCACTCCACCGCACTGCGACCATCCGTCGCGACCGTCGTCGTTTAAGGTAGAATTTTCGAAAAGCTAAGCACTATTTGGGGAACCTATGAGCGTCTTCGTGAAACCTTTGTTTGTGGCAGTGATCTTCCTCTCGCTGGCGGGCGCCGCTTTTGCCGCCGATGCCTCGTCATTGAAGCCGCCTCCTGGAGCCAGGGTGGCGCTGGTGGTCTTTGAGGACCTGCAATGCCCGGATTGCGCCCGCGCCTATCCCGTGGTCTGGCAGGCGGCCAACGCTCATCAGATTCCCGTGGTGCTGCATGATTTCCCGCTGCCAATGCACAACTGGTCATTCCCGGCCGCTGTCTGGGCCCGCTACTTTGATACCAAGTCGGAAAAGATAGGTAACCAGTTTCGGGACTATATCTACACCAACCAGATCAAGATCAACCCCGGCAACCTGCAGCAGTTCGTGCAGAAGTTCGCCGATGAGAACAAAGTCCCGGTGCCCTTCGCCAACGATCCCGATGGCAAGCTGACGGAAAAGGTCAAGTCCGATTACGCCCTGGGCCAGCGCATTGGCCTGGAACACACGCCCACCATTTTCGTAATCGGCCGGGGCAGCGTTTCCACACCCTTCGTGGAAGTCGTGGACCGCGACCAGCTCAACCAGATCATCGAAGATATGCTGAAAAAAGCCGGAACCGCGAAGACCACAACGCACAAGGGACACAAGAAGACTGGGTAATTGAGTAACTTGGTAATTGAGTAATTGAAGATGGCGCTTGAGATGCTCGTCAATTACCCAATGTCTTAGGCTGCTCCAGCAACTTCAACGTCACCAAGCAACCGTTGGCGCCGCATGACAACACCGCCCGCCGCACAATCTTTGCCGACGTATATTCGGGAAACAGCACGGGGTAATCGGCATCGAGGAGTGTTTGCTCAGCGCCTCGCAGCTCCTCATCGCCGGAGTGGAAGTCGACGCGTTGCGGCCGGCCGGAGCCGTCGAATACCAGCGTGAACTCAGCCTGCCCCTTCTTCTGTGTAACGGAAGGCATTTTCACCGAACGCAACTGGGCCAGCTCGGGCAGCGCTGGAGCACCCGTGCTCGACGATGCTCCACTAGCGGCGCCAGCGAGCAACTGCAGATGTTTGGCCTTGGCTGTGTCTCCCGCTTTCTCGTAGATACGGGCCAGGCGTGCGGCCACGGCTCCGTTCTGGCTCAAGCTCCATGCTGAGTCGAGATAGCGGATGCCCTCCAGCCGTTCGCCTTTCAGGAAATGCGCCCACCCGATCCGCGCCCACTCCAAGGCCAAGTAGTACATGGCGGAGAAGACTTCAGGAGAGTCCCTGTCATAATCGCCCGAGTCAAACTGGTCGCCGATGGTCTCTACGATCTTGCGCGCATCGCTCAACGTCTGGTCGGGATCAATGCTGTCGCCGAGCGCCGCCCCGAACCAATCGCTGGCCGGCAGTGAGGTGCTGCCGATGACGCTTTTAAACAGGCTTTGCGATTTCTCCTGGTTCCCGCCGGCCACGTAAAGCTGGGCTAAGGCCAGTTCGATCTCAGGATCATCGGGTGAGGCCGTGGATGCAGTCTCAAGTTCCTTCAGAGCATCCTGAGAGCGCTTCAAGCGTGCCAGCAGCAGGCCATGGTGTTTGCGCGCGCCGCTGTCTACCGGATCGTTGTCAAGCTGTTTCCCATAAGCGGCCAGGGCCTCTTCATACTTGCCTTCGAGCTGCAGCTCGGCGCCCAGATCGTTATAGGCGCGCTTGTGAAAGGGATTCACTTCAACCTGCTTGCGATAAGCTGCAACGGCATCGTTGTGGTTGCTGAGCCCGGTATATGCCCGGCCCAGCTCGTCCCAGGCATCGGCGCTGTCCGGCTGCTGCGCGACGACTCGCTTCAGCAGCTCCGAGGCGTTCTTGAAGTCTCGCTTCTCCAGGGCCTTGACTCCAGCCTTGCGCAGCTCCTGCGGCGTGCCTTCCATTGGCACCGTTGCCGCCAGAGCTGCCTTGGAAGCGGGCCGCACCTCGCAGGTAATGCTCTGCCCCGCGTAACTGGTAGCTACGCTGCGCAGCGACTCCACGTCCGTGCGCCGGGAAGCAGGAAGCTGGCTCACTTTGGCGATGTAGGAGCGTTCGGCGTCAAGCACATTGTTGGCGAGATGGTAGGTCAACGTATATTGGCCGTAATCGCGGGTAATGCTGACATCGGGAGGGAGCCGCAGCGCATAGTTGGAGGCAAATTCCAGGTGCGCCTTGCCGACCATCTCTACTGCCGGACCGAGATCCAGCGGCTCATTCCGCTTTTTCTTAGGCAAGCGCCCCAGGCCCATGGGAGGAAATGGGTAAAGCGTGACTCCGGTGCTGGGAACGGCGAAGTATGTGTCCTGGTGAAGTTTGTAGCGCAGGCGGAACGGTTTGGCCGGCTCTTCCAAACCGGATACATCCAGATCTGAGACCTTGCCCTGATACCCCTGGAAGAAAGAGAGCCTTTCACCAAGGTCCTGCCAGTCCGCCTGGGGTGTCATGCGGAAGAGCATGCGCATGGGCACGGCGCTGTCGCCGTTGGCTGTGATTTCGATGGTGCCGTCAAGGGCGCCGGTCTCCAGCACCTTCCCTTGCATGGTGAACGCCAACGTGTTCTTTACCGGGGAGAGCGCTGGCGTCTTGCGCAGGCCGCCGTTCGCGTCCTCAGCGGCCACAACTGCCTGCTTGTCGCGCAATGGATAAAGGATCAGGCCGAATGGGGCAATCTCGGCGGTCGAGTCCAGCCACACCCACTCTTTGTCGATTTGGGCTATGGTGATCACGTGGTCGAACTGCGCCGGCGAGGGGATGTCCTCATCGAGTTTGCGTTCGGAGTCGATCAGGACTGGATAGCTGGGAATTCCCGCCGCCCGCAGCAGGGCCGAGAGCAGCGTGTGCTTGTCCTTGCAATCGCCGTAGCTGCCCTGCATGACCTCGGGCGCGGCATGCGGCTGATAGCGGCCTACGCCGAATGACAGGCTGACGTAGCGAATGTCCCGCGCTACAAAATCGTATAGCCGCTGCGCTTTTTCCTGCGAACTTGAAGCGCCGCGCGTCAGCTCCGCCGCTTTCTTCTTGATGCTGTCGTCCAGCAGTACCCGTTCGCCCTGCAGCTTGGCGTACCAGTGAGCGATCTGCTGCCAGTCGTGGAAGGTGGTGAGCTGGACGTCAGGAAAGTCGTCTTCATCCTCTGCAGATTCGTCGTCTTCTTCTTCGTTGTCTTTCCGTTCCGGGACAATGTTCTGGACCACCCAGGTATATGTGCGGCGATCGCCCGAATCCGCGGAGGTGTACTTGCGCTTGGGACTCTTCAGTTTGATTTCGCGCGATTTGGGCACATCGATCTCCAGTCGCGCTTCCGTGACCGAGATGTGCCGGGGAAAGTTGTACTCATACCAGAATTCGCCCGGAGCCAACGCGGAGACGATGTGCGTAGTGGTGTGATACTCCAGGACATCGCCCGGCCTCAGCCCTGAGACGGTGACGTGGCGCTGCCGAAAATCGCTGTACATGGGTGCGGAGCGCAGGATTTCCGGCGCCAGGTCCTGCGCTGTCGCCGCCGAAGTTTCCACAACCTGCCCGTCAGGTTTGCGCACCCGGACGTAGTCGATATCCAGCTTTTCCGTGGCCGAACTGTAGCCGAAGAGCAATTGCCCATAGCGCTGAATTCCAGCCTCGCTTTGAATGCGGATGGCGCTCGAATTCTCCACGAAGCCGGTGCCGTCGTTCTCATAATGCACGCGAATGCCCAGGTGCTCGACGATCGCGGCTTCCTTGGCAGAATCGCTGGGAGCTTTCTGCATGCTTTGCGCCGCGGCAAGAACACAAAAGCCAAAGCAAAGGTAAGGAATCAAAGCTGGCTTGTACATGAAGCGTCTTTTAGCACCGTGGAGGGCAAAAAGCAATCCAGAGCAGGCACCACTGATGACACTGATAGTGGAAATGTCATCGGCCAGTATGATCAGCCTGGTCACCTGCGATAATCGGCTCTAGTGGCCGACTCCTTGCAACTCATCCGCGAGCTTGTCTGCCCCGTAGATTTTTCGCAGAGCTTCAATGATGCCGGCGCTGTGGACGGCGATCGCCCGCCCGGTTTCTTCCTGGTAAACGTAAGCCCGCCCCACACCCTCCGCGTTGCGATCAAAATTGATGCCCACCAGCTCGGCGTTCTTGTTAATCACCGGCGAGCCGGAGCTTCCTCCTACCGAGTCGCATGTGTTGGCGAAGTCCAGAGGAGTTGCGAGATCAAGCTTGTCGCGGCCGTCTTTGTAACGTGAGGGTAAAGAGAAGGGCTCAGCCAGGTCAAAACTATAGGCCCGGTCATACAACCCGTAGAAAGTTGTCTTGTGGGGAGCCTTGGTGCCGTTCATGGGATATCCGGCCACGGTGCCGTAAGAAAGCCGCAGGG
>Ga0126378_10001868_pt1 | contig 15549 bp, 11 predicted proteins | sample PanSoiMetPlot_23_FD_92587 | JGI IMG/M metagenome (GOLD analysis project Ga0126378, IMG submission 92587) | Tropical forest soil microbial communities from Panama - MetaG Plot_23 | ecosystem: Environmental > Terrestrial > Soil > Tropical forest > Bulk soil | place: Panama | collected 2016-02-17 | reverse complement strand
TTTTCGTTCCGTGTTGATCGCTCCGAATACCTCGGCTCGGAGCGGATCGTCTATGGCGAGATCGAGGGCGCCGAGACCAGGCAAATCATCACCGCGAAGCTGCCGCCGGCCCATGTCGCCGAGGAGAGCATCCGGCCGGGCGAGTGGCATCCTTACGCCGTGCGCAACGGCGCGCTGCGCTATTTCGACAAGGACGGCAAGCGGGTCAGCCGCCACTGAAGCGAGGTCTCAATCGATGGTCGACATTGCCGCACCCGTCGCTGCCAAGACAGTGTCGCGTTTCCGCTTCATCATGGACCGCCGCGAGGTGCTCGGCTCGGTGCTGGTCTCGCCAGCGGTCCTCTATGTGCTGCTGCTGGTCGGCCTGCCGTTTCTGCTCGCCGTGTATTATTCCGTCAGCGCCTATTCGATCTACAATCCGTCGTGGCGCTTCGTGGGACTGGCGAACTTCGCACAAATCGTGCGCAATCCCGAGTTCCTGCACACCCTGGGGAATACCTTTCTCTTCACCTTCGGATCGCAGGCCCTCGGCCTCGTCCTTGGCAAATTCGGCGCCTTCCTGCTGCTGCGGCCGTTCCCGGGGCGCAGGATCGTCCGGGCGCTGATCATCTTGCCCTGGGCGGTGCCGATCGCGCTGTCGACCGTTGCCTGGCAGTGGATGTTCGATTCGCTCTACAGCGTGATCAACTGGTCCATGATCGCGCTCGGCATCATCACCCGCGAGGACGCTCCGAACTGGCTCGGCACGCCGCATCTCGCAATGCTCTGCATCATCGTCGTCAACGCCTGGCGCTTTTTTCCGTTCGCGATCGTCATTTTCCTGGCCGGCATCACCTCGGTGCCGCAGGACGTCATCGACGCCGCGACCGTGGACGGCGCGGGCTTCTGGCGAAGAAACTACCAGATCATCATGCCGATGATCCTGCCGATCGTCGCCATCGGCCTGATCTTCGGCATCGTGTTCACCTTCACCGATCTTTCCATCGTGCTTCTCCTGACCAATGGCGGTCCGGTGGGCACCACCTCGGTGCTGGGTTTTGAGGGTTACCAGGTCGGCATCATCTCCGGCGACGTCTCCCATGGCGCCGCTATTTCGCTGTTCATGCTGCCGGTGCTGTTTATCGTGGTCGTCGGCATGCTGCGCTTCATCCGGCGCAGGGAGATCTGAAGATGAAGGCTCTCTCCAAGGCCGCCAGCGAGGTCGGCTTCTTCGGTACCGTCGCGTTCTTCGTCGTCATGACGACGTTCCCGTTCTACTGGATGCTGATCACCTCGCTGAAGAGCAACAGTGATCTCTACAACGTCACGAATATTCCGTTCTGGTTCAACGAAGCACCGACGCTGGAACACTTCAAATATCTGTTCGAGCAGACGCTGTTCACGCGCTGGCTGTGGAATTCCCTGGTGGTCGGTCTGTGCGTGGTCGCGATCACCCTCGTCACGGCGGTCCCGGCCGGCTACAGCCTGGCGCGGATGACCGGCCGCACTGCGGAAAGCCTCGGCATTGGCATTTTTCTCACCTATCTGGTGCCGCCGACGCTCTTGTTCCTGCCGCTGTCGCGGATCATCGCGGAGCTCGGTCTGCAGAACTCGATGTGGTCGCTGGTCGTGGTCTACCCCACCTTCACGATCCCGTTCTGCACCTGGCTGCTGATGGGATTTTTCAAGGCGATCCCGGCCGAGATCGAGGAAGCCGCGATCGTCGACGGCTGCAGCCTGTTCGGCGCCTTCATCAAAATGGTGATCCCGCTGTCGGTGCCCGCCATCCTGACAGTGGTGATCTTCACTTTCACCCTGACCTTGCAGGAGTTCGTCTACGCGCTGACTTTCGTATCGGCGGCGGACCAGAAGCCGATCACGCTTGGGGTGACCACCGATCTCGTGCGCGGTGACGTCTTCTTCTGGGGCGAGATCATGGCAGGCGCGTTGATCGCCAGCATCCCGGTGGCGATCGCCTACAACCTGTTCCTCGATCGCTTCATCTCCGGCATTACCGGCGGCGCGGTCAAGTAAGGGCGATCGGGCCCGCGCCACCAGCCGGGCCTTTTGCCTGGCCTCAGGCGCTCTTGCGTTCGCCCGCCTGCCCCGAGCGCAGATTGTGGAAGAACTTCTCCACCTCGCGCGACAGCGTCTCCGCCATGGCCGTGAGCTCGCTGGAGGCCGACAGCACCGAAGACGCTGCCGTATTGGTCTCGCCGATGGCGTCGCGCAGCGAGACGATGTTGGAGACCAGCGTCTCGTTGCCCTGCGCCGCAGACTGTGCGTTGACCGAAATTTCCTTGGTGGCCGCATCCTGCTGGCCGACGGCGCCGGCGATGTTGGAGGTGATGTCGTTGATCTCGCGCACGGCGCTGCCGATCTCGCGCACGGCATCGACCGCGTTTCTGGTCGTCGACTGGATCAGGCTGACATTCTGGCCGATCTCCTCGGTCGCCTTCGCGGTCTGGCCGGCGAGCGCCTTGACCTCGTGCGCCACCACGGCAAAGCCGCGGCCGGCATCGCCCGCACGCGCGGCCTCGATGGTGGCGTTGAGCGCCAGAAGATTGGTCTGCTCGGCGATCGCCTGGATCAGCTGCAGCACGCCGTCGATGCGCTGCGTGGCCGCGGCAAGGCTCTCGATCTCGGAAATCGATTTCTCGGTGCGCAGCCCGGTTTGCTCGACCGCGCCCGCGGACTGGCGGACCTGGCGGCCGATCTCCTGCACCGAGGCCGACAGTTCCTCGGCCGCGCCCGCAACCGCCGAGACGTTGCCGGCCGCCTGCGTTGTGGCGCCGGTCGCCGCCACGGCGCGCTCGCTCGCGTCCGAGGTGACACGGGTGATGCTCTCCGCGGTCTGGCGCATGGAAGATGCATTCTGGTTGACCGCGCGCAGTACCGCGCCAATGGCCTGGCGAAATTCCTCGACGGAGGTCTCGATATGCCGGCTGCGCTCCTCGCGTGCCGCCGAATCAGCCGTGACCTGCGAATTGAGCTTGCGGTTACGCTCCATCGCCTCCTGGAAGATGCCGATCGCGTGGGCCAGCGCGCCGATCTCGTCGGCCCGCCCGGTATGCGGCACCTCGACGTTTTCGGCGCCTTCGGCGACCTGCTTGATGGTCGCGGTGATGACCGAGAGCGGCCGCGCAATCGAGCGGGCGATCAGGACCACGCCAATACCGACCAGCAACAGCGCGGCGCCGCCAAGGCAGGTCAGCAGGAACGACAATTCGCGGTTCACGTCCCCTTGCGCCGCAATCTTCTTGCCGCGCTCGGCATAGACCTTCGACAGCGCTTCGAGATCCTTGTTCAACGCCGTGCGCACGGACCGATTGACATCGTTGTCGCCCCATTCGCGGCCCGCCGCCGGGCTGATCTCGTTGGCGCGACGCACCAGCTCCTTGCGGAAATCGACGAATTGCTCGATGCGCTTCTTGAAGGTCGCGAACTGTTCGGCGTCGTCGGCCTTGACGATCGCCTCCCAGCGCTTCACGACGTCCAGAATCCTGTCGTTGAATTTCAAAAGCCCGTCGCCGTACTTCTTCACCACGTCCTTTTCGGTCGACATGTAGACGCCGCGCGACTCCATCACGACCGCATAGACCAGCGAGTTGACCCGCTCGACATTGAGCGCGGCCAGGTTGACCGTCTCGATCTCCTGGGTCAGCGCCGCATTGCCGCGGGCGTTGTAATCGGAGAGTGCGGTGATGGCGGCCGTCAACAGCGCGAACAGCGCGAAGATCGAGTACAGCCTTGCCGCCAGCGAGAGCCTGGATGCCATAGTTACCAACCCGGGTTTCAGGAAACTTTCAGGGACCGGAAAAACGCTTTCGTTCGGATGCTGGCGACTGCGTCAACCATCTGGAAATCATGCAAAAGCTTCATGGATAAATGATTAATGGGTCTGACTTAAACCTCTGCAACTTTCGCGGGAATTTCGTACCGAATTCATGAGGTTATTCGGGGTACTCAGGTGTGGTCCGTGGGCCTTCCACGTGACTCCCATCCCAACGCCGAGAACCAGGTCATGGAGGTAATTAAGTAGAGGTATACCGAAGTTGGCCGATCGTGATCGGATGATAGGTTTGGCATAGAACTGCCCAGCCGCAGCGGCGCGAGAGGGAAAGCGCCATGGTCTATCGCCACAGCATCGAAGCCACCTCATACGTTTTCGGCGACTTGCGCGATCTGCTCGCCAAGGCAACGTCGCCGCGTTCCGGCGATCGGCTGGCGGGGATTGCCGCCGAAAGCGCCGAAGAAATGATTGCGGCGCGGATGGCGCTGGCGGACGTTCCACTGACCCGGTTCCTGCAGGAGACCGTCATCCCCTACGAGGACGACGAGGTCACCCGGCTGATCATCGACGGCCATGACGCGCGGGCCTTTGCGTCGATCGCAGCGCAAACGGTCGGCAGCTTCCGCGATTTCCTGCTCTCGGATGCCGCAACTCCCGACCTGCTGAAGCAACTCGCGCCGGGCATCACGGCGGAGATGGCAGCGGCGGTTTCCAAGCTGATGCGCAACCAGGACCTGATCCTGGCCGCGAAGAAATGCGAGGTGACCACCGCGTTCCGCAACACAATCGGCCTGCGCGGACGGATGAGCGCACGGCTGCAACCCAACCATCCCTTCGACGATGCGAGAGGCATCACCGCCTCAATCCTCGATGGCCTTTTGCTCGGGTCGGGCGATGCCTGCATCGGCATCAATCCCGCAAGCGACGATCCGGCCGTCATTGGCGGGCTTTTACGGCTGCTCGACGACATCATTGTGCGGCTGGATATCCCGACCCAGGGCTGTGTCCTCACCCACGTGACGACCGCGCTGAAGCTGATCGGCGACGGCCTGCCGGTCGACCTGGTGTTCCAGTCGATCGCGGGCACGGAGGCCGCCAACCGCAGCTTCGGCGTCGACCTGGCGTTGTTGCGCGAGGCGCACGAGGCCGGGCGCGCGCTGAAGCGTGGCACGGCCGGCGACAACGTGATGTATTTCGAGACCGGGCAGGGCTCGGCGCTGTCGGCCAACGCTCACCAAGGCGTCGACCAGCAGACCTGCGAGGCGCGCGCCTACGCGGTGGCCCGGATCTACCGGCCGCTGCTGGTCAACAGCGTGGTCGGCTTCATCGGCCCGGAATACCTCTATGACGGCAAGGAAATCATCCGCGCCGGGCTGGAGGATCACTTCTGCGGCAAGCTGCTCGGCCTGCCACTTGGCGTCGACGTTTGCTACACCAATCACGCCGAGGCCGACCAGGACGACATGGACAATCTCCTGACCCTGCTGGCGGCAGCCGGCGTCTCGTTCATCATGGGGGTGCCAGGGGCCGACGACGTGATGTTGAACTACCAGTCCACCTCCTTCCATGACGCGCTCTACGTCCGCGATCTCTTCGGCCTGAAACGGGCGCCCGAATTTGACGATTGGCTGGTGCGCATGGGGTTGGCGGATTCGGGCTTCCGCCTTGCCGGAAATGCAGGATTGTTGCCCGATTTTGCATCGCGGTTGATCGGAGAAGGGGCGCTCGGGACCGAACCCTAGCAACCATCCGGGCGTCTCATGGGTTAGGTGTGTTGCCACAATGCGTAACAATTTCTGGCCCAGCCTAGTGGCGCGTGCTTAACTTGGGCCGTGAAATGCAGGGTATCGCAGAGGAAGTTCGATGAGAGTTGAGGGCATCGAGGCAGTCCGCCGCGTTCTATGCGTGTTTCCGCGATATACGTCGTCATTCGGCACGTTCGAGCATGCCTACCCGCTTACGGACGGTCAGAAGGCTTTCATGCCGCCGCAGGGTCTGCTGGTGCTCGCGGCCTACCTGCCGGCGCAGTGGCAGGTCCGCTTCGTCGACGAGAACCTGACCTCCGCGACAAGGGAGGATTTCGAGTGGGCGGAAGTCGTGTTCGTCAGCGGCATGCACATCCAGCGCCAGCAGATGAACGACATCTGCCGCCGCGCCCATGAATTCGATTTGCCTGCCGCGATTGGTGGTCCCTCCGTCAGCGCCTGTCCCGAGTATTATCCTTCGTTCGACTATCTGCATGTCGGCGAGCTCGGCGATGCCACCGACGCGCTGCTCCGGCATCTCGCCGAGGATGTGACGCGGCCCGGGCGCCAGGTCGTGTTCACGACCAAAGATCGCGTCGCCATGAGCGACTTTCCGATTCCCGCCTATGAACTCGCCGACATCAGGCGCTACATGCTCAGCAGCCTGCAATATTCGAGCGGCTGCCCCTATCAGTGCGAGTTTTGCGACATCCCCGGACTCTATGGCCGCAATCCGCGGCTGAAGACGCCGCAGCAGATCATCGCCGAGCTCGACAAGATGCGCGAATGCGGCATCGCCGACACCGTGTATTTCGTCGACGACAATTTCATCGGCAACCGCAAGGCTGCGCTCGATCTGCTGCCGCATCTGATCGAATGGCAGAAGAGGAACGGGTATGTCACCCGGCTCGCCTGCGAGGCGACGCTCAACATCGCCAAGCGCCCGGAGATCCTGGAGAAGATGCGCGAGGCCGCCTTCACCACGATCTTCTGCGGCATCGAGACGCCGGATCCCGACGCGCTCAAGGCCATGCACAAGGACCACAACATGATGGTCCCGATCCTCGAAGGCGTGAAGACCATCAACTCCTACGGCATGGAGGTGGTATCAGGCATCATCATGGGACTCGACAGCGACAAGCCGGGCACCGCGGATGCGCTGATATCGTTCATCGACGAGTCCAAGATTCCGCTCCTGACCATCAACCTGTTGCAGGCACTGCCCAAGACGCCGCTGTGGGATCGGCTCGAGCGCGAGAAGCGGCTGATCCTCGACGACGACACGCGCGATTCCAACGTCGACTTCCTGTTGCCCTACGAGGACGTCGTGCGCAGCTGGAAGCGCGCCATGGAGCTGGCTTACGAGCCGGCAAGGCTGTTCGCGCGCTACCAGTACCAGTGCGACTACACCTATGCGAACCGGCTGAAAGTGCCGATCAGTCCGGAGATGAAAACCTGGAAGAACATCAGGCGCGCGCTGATCATGCTGCGCAACATCTTCTGGCAGGTCGGCGTGCTCGGCAGCTACAAGCGCGTGTTCTGGAAGTTCGCGCTCGGCCGGCTGCGGCATGGCGATCTCGAAGGCCTGATCGGTTCCGTGCTGATTGGCCATCACCTGATCATATTCGCGCGCGCGGCTTCCTCGGGTGAGCAGAACGCGTCGAACTATTCGCTCCGGCTGCGCGAGGCTTCCGTTCCTGCCGAATAGAGTTCAATCATGAAGGCTCCGGTGTCCCGATCGACGCTTGACCTTCGGGCGCTGACGCCCGCGCGCGTGGCGCTTGGCCGCGCAGGCCCGGGCCTGCCGACGAAGGCGCTGCTCGACTTCACGCTCGACCACGCACGCGCACGCGATGCTGTTCATGCCGCCTTCGATGTGCCAGCGCTGATTGCGGAGCTTGCGGCCCTCGGCGTCGACGCGAGCGAGGTGCAAAGCCGTGCCGTCAGCCGCCGCGATTACCTGCGCCGTCCCGACCTCGGCCGGCGGCTGGATGAGGCCTCCGCGCAGCGACTTGCCGGCGGCGAAGGTAATGGCAAGCTCGCAATCGTGATCGGCGACGGGCTGTCGCCGGCCGCCGTGCGTGCGCATGCGGTGGAACTGATGCGTCATCTCCTGCCTCTGCTTGCGGCCGCGCGGATCCCGCTCGGGCCGGTCGTCATCGCCTCCGGTGCACGGGTTGCGCTCGGCGATGAGATCGGCGACATCGTCCGCGCCAGCATGGTGGTGGTGCTGATCGGCGAGCGTCCAGGACTGTCCGCGCCGGACAGCCTGGGGGCATATCTCACCTTTGCGCCGAAGATCGGCCGCATGGATGCTGACCGCAATTGTGTTTCCAACATTCATCGCGAGGGACTGAGCTATCATGAGGCCGCCCTCAAGATTGCGTGGCTCACCCGCGAGAGCCTGGCGCGACGGTTGTCAGGTGTTGCGCTCAAGGACGAGAGCGGCGACGGAAGGTCGCAGCTTGCGAGCTCCAGGGGCGGACCGGTGTGACAAATCGGCGACAGCGGAATCAGGCCGATTCAAGCACGATTTCCTGAAGTTGCCGGTGCTTGCGAGCGGGGATCAGGACCTGCTAAATCGGAGGGGTTCATTTTCCTTATGTTTTCAAGGGCTAATGCCGATCGAAGATGGCCGCTGCGGCCGCTTTCGCGCCCTCAAGAGCTAAGCTATTCAGATCAAGGCTCAAGGCCGATGTGAGGATGGGAAAGCCGTATGCTCGAAAAGACCCGCGACAACGAAATCCATGTCGAGGTGGTGGAAGAGCCGCCAGCCAAGAGCATTGCCTTTGGTCTGGAGAAGCTCGGCCTGATCCCGATGAAGGCGCCGATCCTGTCCTGCATCATCCTCGCGGTGCTGATGGTCGGCGCGGTGTTCGGTATCGACCGCATCAAGATCGACGACTCGCTGAGCCAGCTGTTCCGGTCCAACACCAAGGAATTCCACCAATATGAAGAGGTGACGAAGAAATTCCCGGCCGAGGAGTTCGACGTCCTCGTCGTGGCTGAAGGCAAGAACCTGCTGGCGCGCGACAATCTCGAGAAGCTGCGCGACTTCGTCACCGACCTGCAGCTCGTCGATGGTACACGTGGCCTGGTCTCGCTGTTCTCGGCGCGTCAGGCGCCGGCGCCGGGCAAGCTGCCGGCCGCGCTGTTCCCGGCCGACCTTCCCGAGGGCGCCGAGTACGACAAGTTCATCGAGACCGTCAAAGCCAACGAGATCATCCGTGGCAAGCTGTTGTCGGAAGACGGCACGCTGGCGCTGATCGTGCTCTCGCTCGAGCCGGAGGTGGTTGCGTCGAACAAGCTCACCAAGACCATCGGCGATATCCGCAAACTGATGAAAGCAGACCTCGGCGACACCGGCCTCAGCGTGCAATTGTCCGGCGTGCCCGTGATGCAACTCGAAATCCGCAACGCGGTCGAGCGCGACGGGCTGACCTACAACATCCTCGGCATCCTCGCCGGCTGCATCATCGCGATCATCTTTTTCCGCAAGATATCATTCATGGTCGTGGCGGCGTTTCCGCCGATGATCGCGATCATGCTGGCGCTTGGTGGTCTCGGCTGGGCCAATTTCAATCTCAACATGTTCCTGAACGTGATGACGCCGCTCATCATGGTGATCAGCTTCTCCGACTCGATGCAGCTCACCTTCGCCGCGCGAGACCGCCTGATCGCAGGCCAGGACAAGATCACCGCGTTCAAGAACGCGGTGCTGGTGGTGGGTCCGGCCTGCGTACTCACCCATGGCACAGCCGGCATATCCTTTATCGCCCTCCAATTCTCCAATTCCGACCTGATCCGCAAATTCGGCGAGGCAGGGCTTGCCGCCACCATCATCGCGCTGATCGCGGTGCTGTCGCTGGTGCCGGTGTTCGGCGTGCTGTTCGTGCGCAACGAGAAGGTCTTTGCCGTCAAGTTCCAGAGCGCCGACGCCGGCGTGCAGGCGCTGCGCAATTTCTGCTACTGGATTGCGGTGCGCATGGTGAGCCGGCCGGGGCTTTTCAGCCTGATTGCGGTTGCGTTCGTCGGTGGGCTTGCGGTCATTTACGCCAATCTCGAGCCGCGCTACCGGCTTGCCGACCAGGTGCCGGACAAGCGCCAGGCGGTGGCCGCCAGCAATCGGCTTGACGCCAAGCTGACCGGCGCCAATCCCGTCAACGTGCTGATCCAGTTCCCCAGGGGCGAATCGCTCTATTCGCCGGAGACGTTGCAGACCATCGCCGACGTTCACGCAACCGTCGAGCACGAGGCGGGCGTCGGCAACGTCTGGTCGCTGGAGACGCTGCGGCGCTGGCTTGCCGAGAAGGCGGGCTCGACCGACGTCGCGACCCTGAAGGAATATGTCAACCTGATCCCGGAGCATCTGGTACGGCGGTTCATCGACGCCCAGCAGGATGCGGTCGTAGTCGCCGGCCGCGTGCCGGATCTCGACTCCAGCCAGCTTCTGCCCGTCGTCGAGAAGCTCGATCATCAACTGGATGCGGTGCGCAAGAAGCATCCCGGTTACGAGGTCGCCGTCACCGGACTGGCCGCGATCGCGGCGCGCAACTCCGCCAACATGATCGAGAAGCTCAACCGCGGGCTGACGATCGAATTTGCGCTGGTCGCGATGTTCATCGGGCTGGCATTCCGCTCATGGGTGGTGATGTTCGCCTGCATCCTGCCCGGCATCTTCCCGGTGGTGATGTCGGGGACGCTGCTCTATTTCCTGAAGGAGGGGCTGCAGTTCGCCAGCGTGGTTGCGCTGACGGTGTCGTTTGGCCTCGGGCTTTCCGCCACCATCCACTTCCTCAACCGCCTGCGGCTGGAAAGCAAGCCGGGCGTGACCTCCGACGTCGCGGTCGAGCGCGCAACCGTGCTGGTCGGACCGGCCCTGATCCTGACCACCGTCGTGCTCGCCTGCGGACTCGTGGTGACGGTGTTCTCCGACCTGCCGTCGTTGCGGCTGTTCGGCTGGCTCAGCGCCTTCTCGATGGTGGCAGCGCTCGTGGCCGACCTCTTCATCCTGCGGCCGACGGCGATGTGGCTGATCAACCTGTCGGAGCGGTTGCACGGCGGCAGAAGCGGCAACGCGCTGGGTTAGGGTCGCGCTGGGCTTGGTGACGGCCGTCTTCGTGCTCCTGTTCCCGACAAGGGTTTCCCGGTGCTGCTCCGCTGTTGCTTTCATCGATGCCAGGCTTCAGATTGAGCCGAGACCACTAGTGCGGTGGATTTGACATTCGCCACAGTGGGCCAGCGAGTCGTCATAGCGAACGTCAAATCCAAAACCGCACTAGAATCATATTGTTGCTAGTGTCCCTTTGGTTCTGACATTCGCAAACGAGTTCGTCGCGATATGATACGAATGTCAGAACCGGGACACTGACGACTCGTTCGAGGAGGGCGTGTGCAGTCACGCGCGCTGACGATCCGGCTGATCCGGTTGGCGATGGCCGCGGCACTGGTCTTTCCGCTGGCTCTCTTCCTGTTTGCTTCATGGTCGTCCTGGCGGACCATTTCGGCACTGGCCGATGAACGACTGACGCGATCGCTCGATATCGAGCAGGAGGAAGCCGCCAAGGATTTTGAGCTGGTAGGCCTCATCATGCGCCGCGCGGCCGAGTTGGTTGCCGGAATGGACGCGGACGGCCTGCGCGCGAATGAGGAACGGATCCACGACAGCTTCGCCGACCTTGCGAATGCCGTGGCGGCGGTGCAGGCGATAGCGGTCTACGCGGCGGACGGCCATGTGCTGGCGACTTCGGCAAGTCATCCGCCGCCGGCGGAGAGCTTCGCCGACCGCGACTTCATCATGGGTCCGCTGCGAAGTGGCGGCAGTGTCTACTACGGTCGCGTCTATCCTTCATTCTTCGGCGCAGAACCGTTCTTCACGATCAGCCGGCCGCTGGTCGTCAACGGATCGGTTGCGGGGATCCTCGAAGTCTCGGTGCTCCCGGGCAATTTCTTCCAGTTCTATTCGACGCTCGCCTATACCGAGGGTTTGCAATACGCGCTGATCAGGAGCGACGGAGCGTTCTTGGCGCGCTACCCGAAAGTTCCTCCCGGCGCACCCGACAAGCTGGATTTGAACACGAACTTTCATCGCTTGATCGCAGCTCATCCGGAGGGCGGGCCCTACCGGTCGTTATCCCCCATCGACCAGGTCGAACGCCGCTATATCGTTCGGCGCCTCGAAGGTACGCCGCTTTACCTGAGCGCCGGCATCGAGGATGCCACATTGCGCCGGGAATGGATGGTGGGCTTGGCCTATCACCTGATCTTCGGCTTGCCCGCGACCCTGCTAATGATCGCCATGCTGTTCTTCATCCTGCGCCGAACACAAACGCTCTATGCCGAGGTCGATGCCCGCACCAAGGCCGAACAGGCGCTGCGGCAGTCGCAGCGGCTTGATGCCATCGGTCAGCTGACGGGCGGCGTGGCCCACGACTTCAACAACCTGCTCACCATCATTCTCGGAAATCTCGAGGGATTGCAGCGCCAGCTCCGCGATGCCGATGCCGGCATCAAGCGGCGCATCGAGAGCGCCATGCACGGCGGACAGCGCGCCGTCACGCTGATCAAGCGCTTGCTGGCATTTTCGCGGCGGCAGCCGCTGAGCCCGTCGCCGGTCAACGTCAATCAGCTGATGCAAGGCCTGTCCGACTTCCTGCGGCGGGCACTCGGCGAGCAGGTCGAACTGGAAGTGGTCGGAGGCGGCGGATTGTGGCTGGTCGAGGTAGACCCGGCGGAGCTCGAGTCGACGCTTCTGAACCTGGCGGTCAACGCGCGCGATGCCATGTCGACCGGCGGCAAGCTCACGATCGAGGCGAGCAACTGCTTCCTGGATGAAGCCTATTGTCGCGACAAGACCGACATCCAGCCGGGACAATATGTGATGATTTCGGTCTCCGATACGGGATCGGGCATGAGCCAAGATGTTATGGCCCACGCCTTCGAGCCGTTCTTCACCACCAAGCCGGCCGGGCAGGGCACCGGGCTGGGGCTTAGCCAGGTCTATGGCTTCGTCAAGCAATCGGGAGGCCACATCAGCATGTACAGCGAGATCGACGAGGGCACGACGGTCAAGCTCTACCTGCGTCGCTTCTACGGCGCGATGACCGATCACGATTTGAATGCAGTGGCGCCTCCCGCCGGCGGCCATGAATGCGTGCTTGTCGTGGAAGATGACGACGACGTGCGCGCCCATATCGCCGAGACCCTGTGCTCGCTCGGTTACAGGGCGATGCAGGCGGGAGACGGCGAGGCCGCGCTCCGCGTTCTCCATGAGCATCCGGAAATCAAACTGCTGCTCACCGATGTCGTCATGCCCGGCATGAACGGACGCCAGTTGGCGGAAGCAGCACAGGCGGCGGCGCCGCGGCTGAAAGTCCTCTACATGACCGGCTATTCGCGCAACGCAATCGTGCATCAGGGCCGCCTCGATCCGGGCGTCGACCTGATCCAGAAGCCGGTAGCCGCCGACCGGCTCGGCACCATAGTGCGCAAGCTGCTGGATGCGTGAGCGTGAGGTCCTCTGCGCCATCGACAAGCCGAAAGCCCGGCGCGAGGCCGGGGCTTGAAGCTTTACTCTAACTTTGGCGTTTCGGGCTCAGCCCTTCACCATCGTGATGTTCACGCCGCGGATCTCGCCCTTGGACGAGATCTGCACGGTCTGCCTGTTGCCGTTGGTGCGCAGCGTCAGGTTGGCGGCAAAGCCGTTGGCCTCGACGAATACCTCGATCTGGCCGCCGCCGGCGGTGCCCTGCAGATTGCCAAAGATGTTGCGGCTCTTCTCGCTCCAGTTGCCGGAGATGCGATCGCCGTTCGACGTAACATCGCTTGTCAGGTCGAACTTGTAGCTGTCGCTCGCGCAATCCAGCTTCTGCTTGAGGCTCAAGCCGTTCGGGTTGACCTTGTATTCCGCCCTGCAGCGGATGTGCTCGGTCGTGCCATCGGACAGGGAGACCGTTCCGTTGCCCGACCAGGCGCCATCGAAGCCGGCAAACGGCCCGCTCGATTGGGCATGACCGGCCGCCACCGAGAGCATCAGCGTGGCGCCGACGCCTGCAGCCGCGATCGCCTGTCCAGACAGACTGAAGCCAAACATTTTCATGTCGATTTTCCCCGTTCAAAATGACGTCCTCAATTAAGGCACGTCTCGCCACATCGATGGTTTAGTGTTGCGGTCAAAGTGTTAGGTTCAAACGACGCGATGCCGGTCCCGGCGTGGCCATTTCATCCCGCCAGATCAGTCATTGCCACGATCGCGGCGGAACTTGTAGCGGGACCCTGTGCACGCATGCAACAGCCAAACGGGAAAATCGCTGCGCGTCAAATTATCTCCTAGTATCAGATGTTTATATGTGCCAATCAAACCGCGGCGGAAGCCGGGCCGCGGGTAATGACAGGCCATCGTAAATTTGGCCGCATTTGGCGCTGCCTCTTGCTTCCACCGTCGTCAGCGGTTGGCGGCGTTTGCAATACAATGATCGGTGCCGGCGCAGCCTCCCGGCATGTCCGGGGCCGAAAGCCCTGCTGTCAAATGAAGGAACACGATGCGTAAACTTCTCCTCGTCCTCACCCTGTCGTCGCTGTCCACCGCGGCTTTCGCCCAAGGCAACTCGCGCGGCACGCCGGAAGAGCAAAGGGCCTGCACGCGCGACGCGCAGCGTTTCTGCCGTCATGTGATCGACCAGGGCGATCTCGCGGTGCTGTCGTGCTTCCAGCAAAACCGCGCCAAGATCAGCGCGGCGTGTGATGCGGTCCTGAAGAGCCACGGGCAGTAAGCATCGAAAGGGCAGCGTTCGAGGCCGCCACAGCATTGGTTTTGGCGGCATCTTCGCCTATATGGGGAACTCCGAACAACGTCCGAGTTTCCAGTTCCCCGATGACCACCGCGAGCGAATTGCGATCCGGCAAGACGCACCGGGACGAGAATTTCCCGGTGGCGTCATGGCTGATCCAGCCGCGCCACCGCGCGCTGATCCTCGCTTTCTATAATTTCGTCCGCACTGCAGACGATATCGCCGATCATGCCACGCTCGAGGCAGCCGAGAAGCTGCGCTATCTCGATCTGCTCGAGGCCGAGCTTCTGGGCCGGGGCGACAGCCAGAAGGAAGCCGTGACACTGCGGGCAGCGCTTGCGGAACGATCGATGCCGCCGCGCCATGCGCTCGACCTTCTCACCGCCTTTCGTATGGACGTGACCAAGCTCCGCTACGAAGACTGGGACGAGGTGATTCACTATTGCCGCTATTCGGCAATGCCGGTCGGACGCTTCGTGCTCGACGTCCACGGCGAGAGCACCTCGACCTGGGTGGCCTCCGATGCGCTGTGCGCCGGGCTGCAGGTCAACAATCATTTGCAGGATTGCGGCAAGGATTTCAAAAACCTCAATCGCGTCTACCTGCCGCGCGATGCGCTGGATGCGGCTGGCGCCTCGGTCGAGGCGCTCGGGCTGGCGCAGGCGCCGCCAGCCCTGCTGCAATGCCTGCAAGCGCTCGCCATCAAGACCGCAGCGCTGCTCGACGAGGGCAGGCCGCTCGCCGCACAGGTGAAGGATTTTCGCCTTGGGCTGGAAATTTCGGTGATCCAGGCTTTCGCCGACAGGATCGTGCACATGCTCAAGACGCGCGACCCCTTGAGCGAACGCGTGCATCTCGGCAAGGGCGAACTGCTGGCGTTCAGCCTCGGCGCGATTGCGGTTGAGTCCGGGCGGCGCGCGGCCGGGCAGCACCCCGTCTCCAACTCGGTAGCCGGCGCATGACGCTGGAGGCCACAGCGAGCGCCGATCACGGCACCACTGCGTCCGGCAGTTCGTTCTACGCCGCGATGCGCATCCTGCCCGTCGAGCAGCGGCATGCGATGTTCCAGATCTACAGCTTCTGCCGCAAGGTCGACGACATCGCCGATTCCGACGGGCCACGCGCGGAGCGGCTCGCCGCGCTTCAGAAATGGCGCGACGACATCGATGCGCTCTATCGCGGACAGCCGCCGGCGCGGCTTTCCGACTACGTGGCTTCGGTGAAGCGGTTCGACCTGCAGCGC
>Ga0126378_10001866_pt1 | contig 15561 bp, 24 predicted proteins | sample PanSoiMetPlot_23_FD_92587 | JGI IMG/M metagenome (GOLD analysis project Ga0126378, IMG submission 92587) | Tropical forest soil microbial communities from Panama - MetaG Plot_23 | ecosystem: Environmental > Terrestrial > Soil > Tropical forest > Bulk soil | place: Panama | collected 2016-02-17 | reverse complement strand
CTTTATGACGCCGCACGTTCTGTCTTACTGGCGCGTGGGCGATTATACCGTGGAACTGTCAGTCGGAGAGGGCTTCAAACGCGACCCAATTTGGGGCGTAACGGTCAAGACCGAAACCGGCGAAACGGTTCACAAGCTTTGCCGGTGTCATTACAGCATTGGCGCGGCGATGGCTCATATCGCGGACCTAGACTAATGAAGCCCGCCGCGTTCATTCCGCGCGACATCGCGCAACGCAAGCCGCGTCACGGCGCGGCTTGCAACCGTTGCGGGGTCTGCTGCCTCGTGACGCTTTGCGAGCTAGGCGCGGCAGTGTATCGCCGCGACCGTGGCCCGTGCCCCGCTCTGCGCTGGGACGGGCCTAACAGTTCCTGCGCGCTCACCGAGCTAGGCCCGCCGAACCTAAACGCAGCGGCGTTTACCCTGGTGCGCGCGGGCGAAGGCTGCGACTGCCGAATAAATGGCGAGCCGGTCAATACGGCTTTCCATGACTGGCAAGACCGGCGCGACATCGAACGCGCGGCTGAAATCAAAGCCGCGCGCAAACTATGGGGGCTGTAATGTGCACTATGCTTACAATCCTACTTGGCGGTTTCCTAGGGTGCGCTTTCGCTCACATCATCTCGCCTGCGCCACAACAAAAGTCCGCAGGCGAGATTGAGGGGGAGCGCTATTTTAGGGATTACGGCTTCGAACAAGATCAAGATGGGGACTAATACCGGACAGGACCGGGACGGGGCGGAAACGCTCCGACCCGGCCGGTTCCGCGCCGCCGTTTCCCGGCTCGCGCCGCCCGCGCGCGCGAAGTTTTTTGCTTGAAGGCAAAATAGTTTTTTCGTTGCCAGTTAAAAGTTTTTTCAGTGGGTCAATTTTCGTGCTTTTGACTAACCGCCCGGCGACTTCGGCTTGTTCTGTTCTTCGTAGCCTTCGGTGCGGCTCTTGCGGGCAGTTCCTATGGCCACCCACTCGTTGCAGCGGTCTTGACTGTCGATCACGCCGCGCACCAGCTCGCAACTGCCGATCAAGGGGGACGCCGGATAGAACATATCGCAGTTCGTGCAGCGGCGCGGTCCGTCAGCACGTCGGTAGTTGACGGACGCCTTAGAGACTTTCTCTTTGCCTTCCATGGATCGCCACAGACTGTGGTGCCCGGCTTCGTATTCCATTAGGCTTATACCCCGGATCGGGCGGCGCGTCAGGCCCCGGATGCCACATCCGACAGATCAGGCGTTTAAGCTCGCGGACATGCCGCTCGTCGGCTTCTCGCTGCACTCTTGGATACTTATGCACCTTAGCCCGAACCGACGCAGCGCCAGCTTCAGGAAGCCGCGCAGCGCGCGGATCGGATCGGTCCCCGGCAGTGGCTCTAATACGACGACGTAGATCAAAGCTTAACTGTCCAGTCATCAGCCGACATGAACGATGGTTGCCCTGCGGCTATGCGGGTGTCTACCGCTTGAACGAAATCTTTAGCCGCCTGTTCCTCTGCCCGCTTCTGCTTCTTCCACAGCAAGTTATCGTGATTTATTCGTCTTAGCAATCCGGCTGTCGGAGCTTCCGGCGGCACATCCTCGATCTCTCGCGGCGGCCAATAGCCGAAAATGTCCTTGAACTTGGCGAGCGCAAATCCCTGTTTGTGCCTCTTTGTGTCTCGCAACCACTTAAGTCCCGCATAAGCTCTGCGCTGCGCCTCGATATTGCTTATCCCATCCTTATTGGACCAATCCTCGACTTGCCTGTGATCGCGTACAATACGGGGATCGCGGACACCACAGTTCGAGCAAATATTTATCCCATAAGTGTCAAATACTTTACGCTGGCGATCACAGATCAGGCAGACGATCAACGCGCTCATTTCTCCAATCTCCCGCCTTTGAGATAGACGGGCTTGCCGCAATGCGGGCATTCATATTCTCGTTCTGGCTTGGGCCTAGCTTTTTTCTTTGGCTTGTTCTGATTTCTGGCAACCATTTCGGCATGGCGTTCATTCTGTGCCGCGCCGTTAACAAAAAACTCTTTCCAATCCTCATTATCCAGCGCAGCCAGCTTACGAGCGCGATCTGCCAGCGAGTTGCTTATCTTCATTTCCGGCAGGGTTGGTAAACGCGTCGCGTCCGGACGCGTTTTCGGTCGCCCCTCCGGAGCGCGGTCATCCTTGCCATCCCGTAGCATCTCCCCGAGCTTTCTCTCCGCTTGAATACGTAATTTCCAAGCATCACTCTCTAACTTCTTGTTCTGCATCACTTTAGCGCATGCTTTCATAATCGCTGCTGTTTCCCGTATCTTCATCACCTCATTTGCATAAACTGCCCGCTCTAACTGCCTGCACGCTTTGTCATATTCCACCAGCACAATCTCGCTCGCCATGAGACGTATCCTCTATTCTGAGTTACCGGCTAGGTATCCTCTCTTCCTTGCCCAACCTCTTCTCTGAAATCTCTGCCTCTCAGCGAAGACTGAGGTTGAGCAAGCCTCTCTAAGTACTTAGTAAGACTGAGTTTCTTACAGACAAGCGTCATCAAGCACATAACGGGAGTTCTCCCGGTGCGGTAATTGGCGTCGCCGTGCGCACGGCTCGCCTTTTTGCGGGATTGACGGGAACTGGCGGGTAGGGTATGCGTTTTGCCAGTTCTACCTCGATGGACGCCGCAAAACGAGCATCGAGTTTACGCCCCGGTCCCCCTCTTGGTCCGGGGCGTCCTATTTTTGTAATCCTTGTGTCAGATATCCGTCAAGTGGAAAGTGGTCGGATAGTAACCCGGCACTGCTCCGGGAGATCGTCAGCCCACAAGACGTGGATGCCCTCGACGTAGTTAGGCCCGTCGCCCATAACCATGCCACGGGAAACGCAGTAATCTAATAGACACTTCAATACGTTGTCCGGGTCCTTTCGCATGGCGGTGCGGCGAATATGGATCGTAATTTCGTAAGGCCCAGTGATTGGACGGTACTTATTTTGTTTAGCAGCCATCAGGCGCTTGTCGTTGTCCTTACGCCAGTTTTCCGCCTTCTGATGTCCCCAGTAATCGACCTTGCGGGTGATGTTCACAGACGGGGGTAGCGTCAGGTCCAATACGATGTCAGTCATACAGACTTTTCTCACCCAACCATATTGGGCACCGAACGGTCCAATGGGGAGAGCCTTTGTGGTATAGGGCTGCGCGCGCCATCGGGGACGCGCCCATAAGTTTTAATCTTCGGCAGGCATCGAACAGCGGTGACGTAGAATGCCCCTGTATGACCCTGCCGGGCGGGCTATTGGCCACGTAGTAATCAAAGCTACCACCACCGCCGGGCTTACAGATCACGCGATAGGTCATGTCCGCCTCACATTAAATTTGCATGAGATGTTCCATAACCACTGTATTATGGAACATTTAGACACAAGGGGGGCTTGACACGATTGTGACAAACCCCTCCCCTTACCCATCCCCACCCACCCAAGAAAGCGGTTGTCCGACGTTGTCATTTCGCCTGCGTCTTGAGCACGAACCGGTTGCCGGTCTGGCGCGGATTGTAGAACGCTGTTTTCTTGTGGATAACGCAATACGGGGAGACACCATCGGTTGCTGCACCGCAATATCCGAACCCTGGCAACAGCGGGTCGCCGATCGGCCAGCGGCAGGAGTTGTGCCGTAGGTCTTCCAGGGTAATCTTGCCGTCCTTGCGGTAACTGGTCTTGGCCGCAACGGACGGTTCCGGCATCGGCACGTCCTTCATGGTCACCGGCTTCCCGTCTGACCGATTGTGGCCAAGGATCGCCTTGATCGGCTTGCGCCCGTTAAACCTGTTCCCTTTCCGCTGTACGTGCGGTTGCGGGTTTGCCGGTCGCTCGACACGCATCAGACCCAGCCGCCATACCAGACCCATGATCGTATCCCGTGTCTTGCCCAGCTTGTTGCCGATCCACAAGGCGCTATACCCTTGCATCCAGTAGTCGCGCACGATCTTCTTGTTCTCATCGGTCCATAGGTCAGTGCGTGCCATTGTCAGTCCCTGTAAGACATTTATCTTTACGTCCATTGCATAACTCTCTTGACAGTTACCCTCAGAGGTGTATCTCTATGCACTACACCAGTTCATCACTTAAACGCAATAGGTCTACCATGCCAAAATCACCTACACAGCCATTAGAGCCTCTTAGGAGAGCCGCCCAACCTTAGCCGGTCAGTGCGGGGATCGGTGCACACAACACAAAGGTAGCCTGTCATCTGGCAGTCAGTGATCAAACGCGGTGGCGTCTCTCTCGCCCGAAATAGGGCAGGCATATGAACCGCCAAAGGCTACCGGCCCGCACGTAAGATTAAGGAACTGACGATGAAGCGCTGGGACCTTCGCACCGCTTTCAACCGCGCCAAAAAACGGCTGGATAAGTATTCAATGCCGGAACCAAACAGCGGGTGTGTCTTGTGGATTGGCGCTATAATGAAGAACGGCTACGGAGTTAGTAGTTTTGACAGCAAAAGCGTCTTGGCTCACCGATTGGCTTATCAAATTCATATTGGCTCTATACCGGAAGGGTTGCAGATCGACCACACCTGCCGCGTTCGCTGTTGTGTAAATCCTTACCACTTAGAACCCGTTACTTGCGCCGAAAACCTACGACGCGGCGTTGGCCAGCTACCACATGAATTGTGTCGGCGTGGTCACCCTCTGACACCAGAAAATCTAAAATGGAAGAGCAACGGGAAACGGCATTGCAAAATATGCGATCAATCAAGGCGAGGTCGGCATGCTTACGCCTGAACAGAAAAACTTGCGCCAAAATAAATTTACCGGATCGCAAGCAAACATTTTGATGGGTGGCGACCCATACAAAATAAATGATCTTTGGTTAATGCATACCAATGACCCTAGATACATTGAGCCAGATTTTTCAGATAACTGGCCAGTGCAATTGGGTGAATGCACGGAACAACTTAATCTGGAATGGGCCAGCATGAAATATGGCCCGGTAACTCGTCGTGGGGAGGTCGTCGTGGGAGCGGCGTCCCTGGATTGGACGGCCGCTACCCTCGACGGCTGGCTCGAACAGCGCAACTGCCCGATCGAAGCTAAATGCGTCAATGGCCGCTCCGTGTTAGATGATATTATCTCACGGTATCAGCCGCAGCTTCATTGGCAGATGATGGTCTGCAAGGCGAAAGAGTGCGCGCTGTCGGTTATCATCGGCGGCAATGAACCAATCGTGGAGTTTATCCCGCTCGACAGGAAATACGCGCGGGAGCTATGGGCGCGGGCGGCGGCGTTCTGGCTGTGCGTGCGGAGCAAAACGCCGCCGGTTGAACTGCCCGCTGCTCCGCCACCTCCAGTTCTCGCTACTCGCGAATACGACATGACGGACAACGGCGTATGGAAGGATCACGCTTACCGTTGGCTGCAAGCCTATGGCGCAGCGCAAACCGCGAAGGAAGCCGAGCGGATCATCAAGCAGAATGTACCGGATGATGCCAAAATCTGTATCGGACACGGCATCGTTGTTACCCGCAATCGCGCAGGTGCTTTATCTCTGAGAGAGGCAAAATGAATAAGCTCATTAAGCAAGGCGATGTCGAGATCGCTGGGAAGGTTTTCCCAAAGGACCAGATCGATCTTATCAAGTCGCAAATCGCAAAGGGTGCGAGCGATCAGGAATTGCAACTGTTCCTGTACCAATGCGCCCGCACTGGCCTCGATCCGTTAGCGCGGCAGATTTACTCGATCAAGCGTCGCGAACGGGATGAAACCACCCCAAGCGGGTGGAAGGATACTCGCTCGATCCAAGTGAGCATCGACGGCTTCCGCCTGATCGCAGAGCGTTCGCGCAAATACGCCGGTCAGCTTGGCCCGTTCTGGTGTGGACAAGACGGGCAATGGCAAGATGTTTGGGTCGCTACCAATCCGCCCGCCGCTGCCCGTGTTGGTGTCCTTCGTAGCGATTTCAAGGAACCGTGCTGGGGCGTGGCGCGCTTCGACGGATACGCCCAGCGCGGCAGGGAAGGAAAGCCAGTGGCCATGTGGGCAAAGATGCCAGATGTCATGGTGGCGAAATGCGCCGAAGCGCTCGCTTTACGCAAAGCCTTCCCGCAAGAGCTATCCGGCTTGTACACATCGGACGAAATGGAACAGGCGGACGACGAGCCTGCGAGCCAAATCGAGCCGCCCAGCAAGGCAGCGGAAGCGTTGATCGATATTGCCAAGAACGCAGCAGGCGAAGTTTCCAGCGTTACCGTTGTTAACCCCGGATCGGGCTACGTCCCGCAAGCTACACGGGAAGAGTGGATCGCCTACGGCAAGGATATGATTTCAATCGTTGCTGCTGGCGAAGAGTTGACGCCAGAACAAAAAGCCAAATGCGATGTGATGCAGATCGAAGCATCGGATATTTACAAGCGCATGATTACGGCGATGAAAAAGATCAAGCCGAAACCGAAAGAGGAACCAAAAGAACCGGCGCAGCCCAAGCCGGAAGAGGACCCGGACGCCTACCGGGTATGGCTGATCGATCAGATGTCGCGCTTCGATACAGGGGCAAGGTTGAACGACTTCTTTGCTGTCCAGCAGAAGTTATGGGAACCCTGTTTCCCCCCGGATATCGAAGATTGGGAAGGTCTGTTTAAGGAACGCGCGGCAGAGCTAGCCGGATGATCGAGATCGCCGCCGTCAAGCGCAAGTCAAGGTATGCAGGAGAGATTGGGCTTTACGGCGCAGATCAGGTTGCCGATGAGGAAATCAAGAGGCTTGGCGATGATATGGTCTGGTTGGAAATCACCGTACCGCGCAACTTGAGACAGATAAGATTTCTGTGGGCGTTAGCGCAGAAATTGACAGATGGCGGCCTGTACGAGAGTAAAGAAGACTGCATGGACGATCTCAAGATACGCGCTAAGTTCGCGCGATGGGGGGTAGAAAATGGCCGAACTGTTATTGTTCCTCGATCGCTTTCTCGACAACGTGGCGATGTTCTGCATCGACTTATCAATCGCATCATTTTCGTTGTGTGTCGCGATTTGTTGCCTCACGTCAAAGAAGCGGACCTTCGGGCCGAAATCGAAGAGATGGTGACGTGAGTATTTTAACCGCCGTCCTGTTAGCGACCCTTGCTATGGCCACCTATAAGCTGCTGACGGTGATTGCTGACGACCATGAGAGCTAACCGCGAAGAGTTCAGCACAGAGGTCCGTCGCGCCGCATGGCAGCGGGCCAATGGGGCGTGCGAAGGACGCGTGATGTCAATCGAGCTAAGTGAGTATGGATTTCCTAAGATGGTGCGATGTAATGCGCCTATCGATCTGGGCGAGTTCCACTACGATCACATCATCCCGTATTGGACATGCCGGGATAGTAGCTTGTCGAATTGCCAAGTCTTATGCCGTGCATGCCACCACAGGAAAACAAAAGGCGATGTTAAGGATATCGCCAAGGTCAAGCGCCTACAGGACAAGCGCGGCAAGGTGCGCAAGCCCAAAGGGCGACCGATGCCGGGGACCAAACGCAGCGGGCTGCGCAAGCGTATGAGCGGGCAGGTCGAGCGCCGATGACGGAATTTGACCATTTCATCAGCGGAATGATCGTCATCTCTGGCGCTGTGGCGTTGTTAGCGTTGTTCATGATTTTTAAGTGATCTAACCGAAGGAGGATGGGAATGAGTGGAATACCAGAAGACATGATGCCGGAGGTAGTGCCGTCTGTACCCGTAGTGGTGCAGGACGAAGACAAGCAGGCGGCGATCCGCGCGGCAACCTACTACGACCGCGTGGAAGCGGAGAGAGCGGAATACCGCCGCCTCTTGGAGCAATCTAAGATCGCGCTGGAGATACAGATTGCGCGGCTTGGCGATCTGCAAAAGTTACTGGATGCCGAACGCACCATGCATGCCAGCACCCAGCAGTTACTTAATCAGAAACTCCAAGATTGTGCCGAACTGGAAGCAACCTTGGCTATCGAGAGAGATCACTATGAGAACGGTGCAGCCCGTCTTGGTCGGTTTGAGTTTAGCCGTGATCGCAAGCGTAACGGCAAGCGTTCCAAGCGCAATGGCGACAGCCTGCCTGACACTACAGGAAGCGAGGTCGAAGTGGACATCGCATCATCTGTACTGGCATCAGGGTCCTGACAGCCGGTGCTGGGACAATCACGCCAAGGGCGCGGAGCATTACGATCCGCGCCCAACGATGAAGATGGTCCCGCCGCCTGTCCCGCCCAACGTGGCGGAACCAAAGCGCTCATGGCTCGACCGCGTATCGGAGAACGCCCCGGATGCGGAAATCTACTATCCGGGGCTTAAACCGGCCAACAGGCTGAACGACTACCCCGTGCTGATCTGGCCTCAACCTTGGTTGTCGCCAGACAGCATGCTGCATTGGCCGCAGCTTGTTGATATCGACAGAACTCCATTTGTCGCTTGGGATAAAAGGATCGGGCAATGAAGATGACAACCGAATTGACACCGACGCAGAAAATACAAGCTGCGTACCTTCACCATATTGTAGGCTTGACCCAGATGCAAATCGCTATCGTTCTCAACATCTCCAACCATGGCAGAATTAACGAAGCCATCAAGCACGTCGAAGAGGCGGTCGGATTAAGTGAAGGCGGCTATAAAGACAATCATCGCCCGAAGCTTGTTGGAGATCAGTAGTCGTTAACCGCCATCAACAACGCCCATAGCACGACGCAGATCACGGCAATCCAAAACATCGAAGAAAAATAAATTTGTGTGAAAGTTAATCCCATAATACGGGCACCACCGGCCATAATCTAAGATAAACCTAGCCGCCCTCAGAGATGGGGGCGGCATTTTTCTATGCCGAAGTCGTCCGGGTTGTCGAAGGCATCGCAACGTAGGAAGAAGGCGTTGACGTGGTTCGCCCAGACCAAGACGTAGCCTTTGCCCTCCGCCACCTCGTTCATCGCGCTCAAGCTCGCGCCCCATACAAGCTGCCCCTGTCCCTGGAAGTTATCATCCCTGGGCGTCTCCCCCTCCGCCATGGCGTTGTTGAACTCGATCACCACCAGAACCGGACGGCAGTCCATCGCCCGCCATACCCAGATATCCTGCCCGTCGATATCGATCGACAGCACCCCGAAGTCTTCCGGCACCCCGTACTTGGCCAGCAACGGCTCGATGTTGTCCGGTGTTACCCGCTCCGGTTTGATAAAACTATCCGGGCTTGATTTGGCGTCCATGAACAGCCCGTCCCAGCCTAAGCGCCGTAGCTCCAGGCAGTTGCACTGCTGGGGTTCCGCGCCGAACTCCACGAAGTAACGCGGCATCGGAATATGCCGGATTATGGCGTCTATAACGCCGTCCTCGTTGTTCTGGGAGGTCCTACAGTAGCCGAAACTGTCTAGGGGGTAGGGCAGGGTGGGCATGTTATTGCCGCAATGCAACCTGTAAAGTTAAGCCGCCGCCCAGTCTCGGGGCTGGGGGGCTAATGATGACCGGACGGCGGCCGTCGCTAAATGCTGGATCACGGGGTTTGTCGGGGGATGGGAACATGACCCAGCGAACAATCAATAACGCGACGGCCGCCAAGTTCCAAGTTATACGTTAGGTTATCAGATAAAATTTTATCCAGTCGGCGTTGTGCGCGGCAGCACCCCAGTTGCCGGGGCCTCAGTGGTCGGTGTCGGTGCCACCAAAGCGGCAATCGTGTTGTCCTTCGTATTGGCGTTGCGGCTCGACCCGAAATAGAAGCTGACAACCATCGTAGCCATGCCGCCCAGCGTGCCGACTAGGGTGTTGAGCACCGCCGTTGAACCGGCATCGGTATGCGGCGGGTAGAACATCCAGATTATGATGATGACGATGAACGAGGCCACCAGTACGAGGGCTAGGATTTTCTGAGTGTCAGACCAAGGCGTCGTTGGCATCAGGCAACCTCGTCGCTGGTCGTGGCCGGGTATATCACTTGTACGAGGTCGTCAGTATCTATGGCTAATTCCCGAAGGCAGGCGGGGGAAGCGTCACATACCCTCTGGGTCGATACGTGAGGCCCCCAGTCTGCGGGGCGAGCGGTTACGCTGCGGCCGGTCTTGGGCGCATAAATCCTCGCCAGTTCCTTGCCTGCCAGCCGCTTCTTTGGGAATTGGCTGTAGTCCCAACGCAGGGCCAGATAATGCGAGTTAGGATTTAGGGCGCGGGCCGGTCCTGTGGTCCCGGCAGGCTGATGCGTTAGAAAGAGTTCTGGCGCGGCCTCACGTCCCGCTTTGGTAGTTCCCCACCAAGCAAGCTGTTCGCTGGGCGTCACCCCGGTATCGTCTGGACCCCCGAACCATGAGACCTTACCAGACACATTAAGTATCTCGCCTTCGGCAATCGGCGCTTCCGTTACCGATGGTGCCACCGTATCGGCGATGGCCTTGCAGATAGCGTCAAAATGCTGGGTGTAGGCTTCAACGTCGGCGGCGGCGTCCACGAAACAGATTTCCAGCAAGATGGCCGGTCTCTCCGTGCCATTGAGGAAGTAGAGATCGCTTCTCTTCTTTGCGCCCCTGTTGATCAGGCCGCTTACCGAACAGATTGCATTGGTGACCTTGGTCGCCAGTGCCTGCTGGCTGACATACAGAGTTTCACAACCCCGCCCTAGCTCAGTCGGGACATAGGCATTGAAGTGGATTGAGATGTCGAGTTCGCGGTCCTGCTTGTTGTGCCAATTGACGATGGTGTTCAGGTTTTGCTGCTGGGTCGTGCTGGTATCATCGTTAAAGGTCGCTACCGTATTGCCGGTTGCCCGCAAGAACTCGGCAACCTTCGGGACAACCTTGCGGGCTTGATCGACCTCATCGAGGCCCCAGCCTTGCGGTCCAACTGCGCCACGGACGTAGCGAGCATGGCCGGACGATATTGCGATTTTCACTTGTTTGCTCCATGATCGGCGTAGCGGCCGAACGCGCTAACGCTCGGCCGCCACTTCATTAAAGCGAAACGCCAAGGGCCAATACTCCTCCTATTGATCGCTATCTTCATGGAGTGGTCCTTTCAGAGCCGGGGCCGGGAAGAACGTTCTCTTTGCGGCGGCACATTGCTCAAGCAGCCTGTGGATCAGCGCATCCTGCGCCTCATAGCGGGAAGTGGTACGGACATTGAGTTCGTGCGCCGCATAAGCGGCAGCACCGACAAAGATTACATTCATAACAATCAGCGCCAACGCGATGGGCTGGGATTTCAAGCCCTCGACAACGCCAGTCGCGACCTTCGCGCCTTCCTCGACTGCACCACCGGGGTTCATTTTTCCTCCAGCTTCTTCTTCACCTCATCACAATCAATCCCTACCGCAACGTGCTTGCCGTCAATGAGGTTTACGATGCATTTGACTTTCGGATCGAACCCTCTATGCGGACTTGTCAGTGATACGACATCATCGGCGTTAATCGTGACAGCTTGCTCTATCGGCGACATTAGCGTCACCAAATGAAGCGCAAGCAACCCAAGCATCACCGTGGCGACCGAAGCCAGATGGTCTGCCCGTTGGTACGGACAAACTCTGATCGCCGCGCCATGCTATTGATGGCATGATGTGTCTGCGACGGATTGGCGATGGCATAAATCGCCGTCAGCACATCGTTCTGGTAGTTCGGATCATTATCGGCCTGCAAATGCCCGTCAGGCCGGTTGATGTTGACAATCCGAGTTGCACTGCCCCAGTACCGCGCCGCGCCAAACCCAAAGGTGCCAAAACTGTAAGTTGCCTGCGCATAAGGCACGTTTGAGCGGACTTCGGTCGAGCCACACCAGATCGAGGGCTGCATGCCGAGGACATTCATCTGCCGCCCCCCGGCCTGACTGATAATTGCAGCGGCATTGCCACCGCAGGAATAGCCGACGATGACGACTTTGTCTGACGACGGCGAAGCCATAATCTCATTATAGGCCCGCTGTGTTTCATAATAGCGATAAGGTCCATGGACAGCGCCGACACCGCTGATGGTGCGGGCCTTGCGCGCGACTTGATCCATCCCGCTGGACAGGAACACCGGCCCTGCCCCGTAGAAGACCCAGACATTGGTCGCGGCCCGTGCTGGCAACAACAGGGCAAGAAGTATTAGCGCTGCAAGAAAGGTCTTCACGGCTTACCTCGTCGTTATCACCTCAATTGTCCACACCGCGCATTTGGTTGGATCGGTGCTGAGAGCATCGTAGTTGCTAGGAATTACCCCCGGCGGATTAGTACCAGCAGCATTACCCAATCCACCCTCATCTATCCAACTGACATTAGGCGGCGTAACCATGCTGTCGCCCGCTTGCGCGCCGCTTGTAGCGCCGGGCGTCATTGTTCGGATACCTGCATGTTTCAGATTGATGGTGTCAAAATTGTTGTTGACAGTCACGTAGTTTACTTGGTCCATGTAGAGCGTGTTGTACGCTGGGGCCAATAAAGTGCTGCCGATGCTGCTGGTATCTGGCGTTATCACGTTGACCGTCTGACTGACGAAGTTGCCCACAATCGACAAACCGCCAGCCCCGTTACTTATATCAGTAACAGAGAGAGACCCCGGCACGTTCGCCTTGTTGGCTTGGCAAGTATAGGTTTTCTTGGTGTAGGTCAGATACGGCACTCCTTGCGCCGGGGCTTGGTTCAAATCAGCAACGTCAGAAGTAGCGACAACATTCCCGCCGATCGCGGTGCAATTGACGCAATTCCAATTACGCGCGAAATCAGCTCGATATAAAAAATTGCCGCTGCCGTCGAGGAATGGGATTAAGTTGGCAATCGTGGCGTTAAAGGTAGTAGCAACCGTCTGACAAACTATCCCGCCGCAAGTCGTGAGAGGGCTCTCGTCCGTTACGACAAACGGCCAGCCACCTTCTTCTGCGTGCCCTCCTCCTTGATAATGCCCACCCACCTGCAACCATTGCTGCGCATCAGTGCAATCGACAACACCGGGATGATTGCCTGTGCAGGTAAAAGAGCCGCTGCCGTTATAGACCCACGGTGTCTGCACACTGCCTTGATAGATTTGCATCCCATTGCTTGCGAACCATCCAATCCTGCCGCTTGGGAAATTGCAGTTATTGCCAGTAAAAGTAAGCGAGGTTACTCCAAAAGTGGGGCCGAAACTCATGCCGTTGATGGTGGAGTTGGTGCAATTCATCGAAGTCCCCGGCGAACCGGCCGAGTGGATGACCGCGCCATTGATGACATCGATGTTCTTCACCGAAATTGATTGCAGTTGAATGTTGCCGACATTGCCGCCGGAAATAGTCCAGTTCGTTACCTCCTTGTCGGCTTCGATGAGGGCGCTGCCAAAGTTGGTGTTGATCCATGCGACGTTCTGGCTATTCGACGGGTACGGACTGTTAGTGCCGGTTCCCGTCCAAGTGACATTTTCAAGCCTTAAATTCCTTACACCCAACCAATGAAATTGCGCATTAGAAAACCAAGTGCCGCCAATGATGGTGATGGTGCGATCCCAATTGCAACGGATGCCGTTCGCTGGCACATTATTTATATAAATCTGACAAGTATTGGCGGCCGGGGCACCAATGTAATTCATGCCCGATAACCACGGTGGCCCGCCGCAGGGGACATTGGCGCACGAATTAAAACCGACAGCCCAGTCAGGCCAAGTTAACGAGATGTCATGGCCCACAGCGCCATTGAAACAAATCACATGCGTTGACGAATTGATTGAAATGATTTTCAGATAATCAAAGAACCCGTAATTCGGCGGGAACGAGCTTGTCTGCAATCCCCACCCGCTTAAAAGTGCCCATTGACCGACAATGTAATTGCTTTCGGTCCCTGCCACGCTCATTTGCACGCAAGTATCGCCAGCCAAAACATTGCCGCCGCCAACATGCGTGACATGCTGGTTCATACCGAATGGAGGGGGGTTGGCATTGACATCGCCCCAAAAGCCGCTGTCAGAACCAAAATCACCAATACAACCACCATTGATGTTCATAGTGGTGCCGGTCGCGATAAGGGTCAGGTCATGAAGCCCAATCCACTGATTTTGGGTAGGGCCGCCGCAAGACAAAAAACTGCAAGTCTGTCCGGGTGGAAACACGACTGTGACTGCGGCACCAGCTTTGACCCTTGCATTGGCCCGAACAGTAATTCCGGCGGTAGCCCAAGCAGGTTGATTGTTAGTAACACCGTCGCACACCAAACCAAGATCGGTAACGGCATTGAAGTTGACGGTATTGCTTTTCACAGAACTTGAGCTTGCGCTAGGCCATCCCGCCAATGCGGTGTACGGCCACAACAAAGCGATGATGCAAAGAAGCCGTGCTAATTGAGCGACCATTGCGCACCTGTGTAGGTTAAGCCAACAGATTGAAACGGGACCGACATAACGTAGTTTGAATTGCCGTCAATGTTTCCAGCAGCAGGCGTTATCGTAATGGAGTGAGTTCCGGCCTGCCCGGTGCAGTCCTTAATGAGATAGCTCAATCCAATTGTGGGAGTGGCGGGAAGGCTAACAGCTATTGTGTTGCTGGTGCTGTCTAAACACAGAAAGTAATCGGTGGTTGGCGATGCGGCGACACTTGACGCATTCGTAGATCGCACCCCGACCGTTACGTGATTTTGAGTGTTTAAGCCTGAACAAGCCCCATTGACGCAAACCTGCGCCGAGCCCGTAGCTCCGTTCAAATTATCAAAGTTCAAGGAAAGGGCAGTGGGCGTCGTATTGAAGCAGATACGATTAGCGGCCCCGGAAGGTGGGCCGCTCCATGCACACAAATTTGTTCCCTGCCCAACAACGCCCAGAGTAGTCAGAAATGGCGTTGCCGACGTACCGCAGTCCTGAACAACGCCGTTGGTTGTCCAGCACACAGCATGGCCGGGCGTAACCGTTCCCGACTGCTGTATGCTCTGAGGTTTAGCGGGGATTGCCTGATTGCAAGCGACAATCACAGCGAGTGCGGCGGCCCAACAAATCGTGGACATGCGCATAATCAATCCTCAACCAATCGCGCTCTATCGTACCGTATAATCAGAACTCAGGCCAATGCGCTGGCGGCGTTGCCAAAACTTGGAATTGGTAAGTGTTGGAGAAGAACAGGCTACCAATCGCCATGACGGTCCAGATGCCCGGCTGGTTAAGCTCGCCCTTGTCGAAGACGTAGACCAGATACTGCCCCTGCGGGAAGTTGGGCAGGTAGTGCTGGAAGATATCCGGCTGTCCGACATATGCGAAGTTGGGATCGCCGTCGTGGAAGGTGCCGTCCGGTCGCTGGAAGATGAACCTTATGCGACTGCCAAACGCGGGCAGTCCGGGTCCGGTGACAAATACCAGCGCGCAGCTTTCGTTGACCAGCGGCTTGGGGCCGAAGAAGTAGATGGGATGCTCCACAATGGAGGGGCTGGCGTCGATGATGAACACCTTGCCGGTCGGGGTACGCGGCGGAATGATCGGAACGAACGGGACGTATATCCCGGTATCGCCCCACGGCAGGACTGCGCCGTGCCGGGTAAACATCCCGCCGTATCGAGACAGCGCTTCAGTCTGTGCCCACCCCCAGACTACGGGCGGCGGAACGAAGATAAACGGAGCCTCGATCCCCGGCTCAATGGGCAGGATGCCGCCGCGCCCAGTCTTTGGCCAAGATGGCGGCTGCGAGAAGACTTG
>Ga0126378_10001865_pt1 | contig 15561 bp, 12 predicted proteins | sample PanSoiMetPlot_23_FD_92587 | JGI IMG/M metagenome (GOLD analysis project Ga0126378, IMG submission 92587) | Tropical forest soil microbial communities from Panama - MetaG Plot_23 | ecosystem: Environmental > Terrestrial > Soil > Tropical forest > Bulk soil | place: Panama | collected 2016-02-17 | reverse complement strand
TTCGCTCCACTGCCACTTGCCGGAAGTGCTCCGAATACCGTCTCTTTGCCACTCGCAGTTTCCTTTTCTGCAAAGTGTGTCTTATCTTACTGTCTCATTTTTGGGGTTCACTCCAAGCTTGATTCGATACCGTCCGGTCCCGCATCGTAGTCCAGTGCTGCACGCACAATCTCCAATTCCGGGTGCTGGTAGTGCATCGCAGTCCTTACATCTCGATGGCCCATTGTCCGCATGACCGCGGCCAGGTTTCCAGTGCGCGTCAAAACCCGCGTGCCGTAGTCATGCCGCGCGCAGTACAAAACCAGCTCTTTTGGAAGTCCAGCGTCATTTCGGGCTTCTCGAAACAAGTTGCAGATCGACCTCAGGTTCCCGGATGCGGATCGCTTGGAAGGGAATACCCAACCGTCTGTTCTCGTTCCACAGCGCTTCTGCAGAATTTCGAAGACGCGCCGACTCATTGGCACGAGCCTTCGCCCTTCTCGAGTTTTGCTGTCCGGCACAAAAATCGTCCGGTTATTCCAATCCAGATTCTCGATGCGCATCTGAAAGAGCTCCCGTTCGTTTCTCATTCCCGTATCGCGCATCAAAGCGACGATGTCGCGAAAGAGTTCGCTGGTACATGCTCGCCACCTGCAACGAAGACTCGCTTGCGCCAACTTCTCTCCCGCCTCCGCATCAAGTCTCATGTCGCGCCCGTGCTCCTTCATCAATTTGATCTTCGGAGCGCGAGCGATCAGTTTCCATTCCTCAGCTTTGTGAAGCATTCGTCTCAGAGTTCGCAATGCACAGTTGGCATTGCCAGCTGAGCCTGGAAACTTCAATCCTTCAGAGTTCTCGGTTGTAATTTCAGTCAGTCGCATGCCGAAGGTTGGTGTTACCTTCAACAGGCGGCAACCATTTCGGTAGTAGTTTCTTGTTTTTTCTTCCAGTCTGGCCTCGTCCAGCCAGCGCTGGAATCGGTGCGAAAACTCAGCGAGCACCGTGGGCTTGGTGGGGAACAAGTCACCACGCTCAAGCGCCTGCGCGAGTTTCATGCTGGCTACTTTCATGGCCCTTACCGCTTTGGTTTCTCCGGTCGACCCACGATATCGCTGGCTGCGCACCGTGAAATCGAACCAATAAAACCTAGATCTCGATTTCTTAAAGAGCTTCACGAGTTTCCTCCATTACAGCCCGCACGGAAGCAACTCGCGTATGTTTCTTTGATCTGGTCAAAGGAACAGCCGAATCATAGCCCACCGCCGCCGAGTGCAGGAAGATGTTTCGAGCATCCTTGCTTCTGCGCTTGCTGTGGAGAAAAATGGAAACATGCCGGTTGGTTGGTCGCCGGTGGTCTCTAGTCACCCGTGTTCGCAACGGGTGTGTGACCAGACTCCAGCCAACTCAGGAAGAGCTCAGAGAATTGCGTCAGCACCGTCGGCTTCGTGGAGAACAAGTCACCACGCTCAAGTGCCTGCGCGAGTTTCATGCTGGCCACTTTCATGGCCTTTACAGCCTTCGTTTCGCCGGGCGATCCACGGTATCGTTGGCCGCGTACCGTAGTGTTTACTCCGCTGCGTCGTCAGCAGGTCACCTGCTTGTCCCCGGTTTTCTCCGCACGATTGCCGAAGCGATAGTTGACGCGCGGGAGACGAACTCGCGATAGTGTTCTAATTTTGGTTCTAATAGAACCAGCCGACGGTACGCCATCAGCCACTCGCCAGAAGCTTCCACAAACCAGTCGGTCTCAGCTATGCTTGCCAAAACCCGAACTCCCTCCGGCGTGAATAGACTCTCAACAGCGTTTACATCCTTGGTCCGCGCCTGAAGGACGAAGCGTCTCGAGAATTCCGCGTTCGCATCCAAAGTAACGTTTATGCAGCGCGATCCTAGCAGCCTTGGAACCCAATTAGGGACGTTGTCCATAAATGTCCGCGTTTGCAGGTGAAACAGAGGCAGTTCTGCGTTGGTGAAACGGAAAGCAGCAACGGTTTGCTCTATAGGTTGGGTGGGAATGTCCGGGTCACCAAACGTGGGGCAGAAGTAGTCAAAGATGAGGACTTCGCCCGTAGTCACAGTGCCGCTCAGGATGTTTTTGGCGTAGGCTTTGCGATGAAATTTAAAAAGGGGAAGTCTGGCCGCTTGGGGGCCCACCACTCCTTTGCGTTGGAACACCAATCCCATCTCAACTCCGAGCGCCGTTAAGGCCCGCCCGCGCTTTTCCTCACTGCGGCGGTACACAACGTAGGCAACAATGATAATCGTGATAATCAGGAGATAGTTCACCAGTATCCAAGGCGAGGGCCCTGGCCGTAGAGGTACAGGAAAAGATTGAAACAACAGAGCAATGCTTCCCCGCAGAGAGAAACCTGACAAGCGCAAAGACGTAATGAGGAATGCTGACAAGCTGTGGACCCATCCTACACTTGACTACCCAAAGCCTCGAGTCCTTAGCACGGTTGGAGCTGTTCTTCTTCCAGGCGGTTTGTGTTGCTCACGCTAGCCAAGTCGAAACGATCGCGACGGGTAATCGTGATGTCATTACCCGTCTGCTGAATCAACAGCACCCGCCCGACATTACGTGCCGAAACATCGAATCTTCTAGAGCCGAACCAGCTCCACACGGCGGTTTCGAGCCCGGCCCTCTAGAGTGTCGTTCGGTTCCTTCGGTCGGGTCGAGCCGTAACCGACGGTAGTCAGCCGGTCAGCAGAGACGTGGTATTGCTCCACCAGTGCCTGCTTCACTGCAGCGGCACGTCGTTCTGATAGCACCTGGTTAAAGGAATCGCCCCCGATGTTGTCCGTGTGTCCCCCGACATTCAGGCTCCAAGATGGATTCGTGGTCATGGCATTCGCAATCTCCTGCAGCACCGGCTCGGACTCGGGACGAATGCTGGCGCTTGCGAAGTCAAAATAGATGCCATAGATCTCGGCGCGTCCGACCGCGGAGAGTTCCTGAGCAATCTGCGCCGCCGGAGCTCCTCCAGGAAAGAAGATCTTTACAACCTGCAACTGGTCGCCGTTTTGCTCGAGTTGCCATGCGAGCGCGAGGGGATTCTCTAGATCATCGAGGAAGTAAAACTGAGCGGTGGTGTACTGGTCAGGAGAGCAACTGGCATGTAGTGCAGGCAGCTGAACAGTCTCGCTGTTGACCAGGACAGGAATAGCTACGTCGGCTGTGCCCACGCGTTCCAGCCTGCAGTGAGCCCTGGGAAGCAGATCAGGATCTACGGGTTTAGGAGGGCCACTCGAAGGAACAGGGCCGCCGAGTCTGCCGAGCATCGCGCCAATGCTGAAACCCACGGTGTGGTAAGTGAACGAAGACTCGCCCTGGGACTTCAATTCCTGGAGCACCGCGCGAGAAACGTTGATCGCGGTTGTGCCGGGAATAATCTCCGGCAGACCGGCAACGAAATCCTGCTCATAGTGATGCGATGTCTCGAGGTCCGCGCGCTGTACGACGCGGGTGCCGGAAACAGTTACCGTAGTGGGCGATTTCGGCCGAGGATCTAGGGGATCGCCCCAATAGGGCATGTTGGCCGAATACTTTATTTCTATCCTGGCATCGGCCACATTGGTGACTCGCTTGATGGATTCGTAGTCTCCGACCATCGCTTGGTTGACGCTGGTTACGACCGTGAGGCCAGCGCGAAGGGGGATTCTGCTCGACGGAGCCGAAAGGACCTCGGAGGACACCGGCCTCCATGACGGGAACGAAGTCGCCGCTGGCGCAGTCGTCTTCGCCAAGAGCTGGAACAAGGGAGGTAAATCATCCACTGTGTCCGGCGCTTTGCTGCCCGGAGCGGTGCGCACGCTTGAGGAGCCTTGGTCTTTTTGTTGAACCAGTTGTTGGAATAGTTTCTCCTGGTCGGTGCGCCTCGACGCGTCTGGTACGGAATTACTTGGCGGTTGCTTGTTCGGTTGAGCCAGGTGTTGGAGCCGTTGGTTGACGTCGCCGCGCTGGGTTTCCCGTTTCGCCCGGTACCCGCGATAGAACTGGCCGAGAGGGACGGTGGTCGCCAGGACCAGGAGGCCAATGACGAGGAAGAGAAGCCATCTCAGAGAACTGGCCGTTCTTAATGCCCCGTCCGATACGCCGGCCGGAGCACCGCACTGCGGGCAGAAGTTCTGACTTTCTTCAAGCCTTTTGCCGCACCTGTTGCAGACTCTCAACATGTGGTTCTAACGTAGAAGTTGCCGATGCGCTGTTTGCGAACTCTGCAAACGCAACTGTCTCTCTCCGACGCCCCCAAGTGTGCTTCCCGTTCTCGGGATCATGGTAGCCAGCAAGGACCCGACGAACTGTTAGTAAGGCAAGTCCTGCTTGCGGTAATCCGTGGGAAGCTGAAATAGACTTGCCGACTGAGCTCCCATTTTGATGTTCTGGAGCTCGCCCGAGCTGCCGTCCGATAGCGTCCACTTGATCGCAATCTTGATTTGCGAATCCACCCACAGATACGCCGGGCCGCTGCCTAACCATTTCGAGTCCATCTGCCATTTTTCGGCGCTGCGCCCATTCACAAACTCGTGGCCGAGTTGCTTGCAAGCAAATTGCTGCTGTGCGAACCCCGGGTTAATCATGCGCATCAACTCCTCGCAGGGATTAGAGCTTGACGAACCGCTCGCCGATCGGCCCCCGGCCACTTGCAGAACATGGTTGACAAGAATCATCTTCTGTTGCGGTTCGATGAGATAGATCAGTTTTTCGTGCCGGTCGATTATCATGTGTGTCTCGATGCTTGTTCCGGGCTTGATCTCGACGGTGGAGTCGAAGCGTTCTTTGTCCGGAGTCTGGTAGAGCATGCTCTTCGACACCTTACCGTCCACCGCGCGGCTAATCATGTCTGCAGAGAATTCCTGAGCAAATGCAGGAGCAATAGGCAAGACGATTGCCACCAGAAAGCCGACGCTCGCAATTTTGATCCGTGGTCTTTTGATCTGCCCAAGCGTGGTAAGACCACACAAACAGTTTTTGTCGCGGGTTGCGTCTTTTCGGGCCTTCATCTCAGCCTCCTTCCGCAAACGCATCAGCTATTCGAGGCGCGCGAATGCCGTGTCAACCAACAGCTTTGTCTTCTCGACCGGCAAACCCTGGAACCACATAAGATTAAACAGTACAGCCACATCGCCTTTCCGCACATGGAGAGTCCCTGTCAGGGTCATGTATGCCTCGTCGCCGAGGTTTGGAACTAACTGCAACGGCATGTCTGTGGGAGCCAAGCGTCTCTTCAACGTCTCATACGCTGACCTCCGCTGCTCTAGCGCTTCGCGGCCTCCCTTCCAGGTAATCTCATAGCGGACCCAGTTACCACGGCCCGAGCCCTTGTAATTGCATCCCGTGGAATCAGAGGTGACTTCAGTCAGATTGGTTCCGAGGATTTGGCTTAATTCCTCCTTGGTTAACAGCGCACATTGCCCATCGTTCTCGGTAACGTGTTTGGGCTGGAGAGAGACTTCGGTCGTGCTTAGCGCGGGGGCCGCGGATGATGCTGCCGCCGATGTGGATCCAATGTTTCTGGTATCCGGCACTCCATTGGGAAGGGGGGCGAACAGCAGTGCAGTGGTTGGGGCTGACAATGGCGTTGGCAGGCTAGGGAGCAAAAGTGACTGAGCTTCGTGGGCTGCGGTCCGAAGTGCCCGCGAGAAGAAATAAAAGCACACACCGGCCGAGAGGACCGCGCCGAGCAGAAAACTCGCACACAACTTTGCGAGGTTTTTCACGCGGTTCCTGGGCACGGCCGCCATGCCCAGCACACAATCAGGTTTCGGACTTTGGGGCACAATCTCACTCATGTCAACCTCCATGCTGCGGGATACGCAGGAGGCTCGCCTCGTCCAAGCTCCGCAATAACTGCTTCTTTCCATTCTCCGACTGAACTCACAACCTTCTTGTTTTCTATGGGGCGATGACAGGGAGTGTAATTCCATGAAACACTCCCACGCCGTCCTTATTGGGGGTGATCGTGGCAGCAAACCCTCCGTTCTTGTTGTGGATCATGAGGCCGCCGTTGCCATCCGGCATTGCCTCCAGGGTTATGACCTCTAAGGTACTCGGGTTCCAGATCCTCAGCCCCATCTGCTGCTTATCGCCTGGAGCAATTTCTACGGTTTTCTTACCCAAAAAGCCGAATTCGAGATGCCCTTGACCCGGCCTGTCGAGCCCCAATAAAACCGAGGCGTTGCCAGATGGGTTGTACAGTGCAAGAATGCCGTTCTTTGAGGTTTCATTGATACCGATGTGCGCCACATTATTACCTTGCATGTCGCGGAAAATCGCATAGCCCCCGGCCGAGTCGGCATTGACCTCAAAAATCTCCTTGCCATCGCGCGTCATCACCCTAAACGGAGCATAGAACGGTCCTGACGGACCAGTGCCGCGCCCGCCGCCGGGCACGGCTGAGAGACCGGAAGGGCCTTGCGGACCTGGGGGTCCCGGAGGTCCCTGTTTCCCAACCTTTCCATTCTTCCCGTCTTCCCCATCCTTTCCATCCTTTCCCGCAGGACCGGCAGGCCCGGGAGGGCCTATCGGTCCCTGTTTCCCGTCCTTGCCACCTTTACCCTCTGGTCCTACAAAACCCCATTGCACGAGTTGCTCTCCACTCAAGCAAGGCGGACTCGGAACGCGTTTGAGCAGCATGCGCATGGAACCGTCGCTCTGCCTGACGCACACCGAAACGGCGTTCGCGTACTGTTGGGCAAGGGCGGTCGTGCCGAGGAATGACAGCAGTAAGACCGTAGTTGCAGCTCTTCCGAAAAAACTCATTACGCTCGAGTTTCGTTGGCCGCGCATTGATCGCTCCTTTCTCTGTCAGCGCTCCCACATGCGGGGCGCGATTTCAGACGGCGGATGCCACTCATTTCACCCGGAAAGTCCAACAGGAGCTGAACAGCGCTCCGTCGCCCTGATTCTGTCCAACCTTCTGTCCCGAGAACTTCTTGCTTCTGTTGAGCGGCCGTAGCACGAGACCGTACTGGCCTTCAGGTAGGGGCGCTGCGGGCGAGATCTGCCAGTCGCCATTTGCCAGTTTGCTGGATTGCACCGACACTCGATCTTCTACAAACGAGGAGTAGATCGGCCAATCCAGTGCTGGATTCGACAGCGCATCCTGCTTTCCTTGCGTTGCTCCTAACAATCGCCAGTTGTTTGGAGTCAGGGCCAGCTTGACGACGGCAGGCTCATAGTCATCAGCGTGCACGTCGTGGATCCCGGCGAAATTCACTATGAAAATCGGAGCGTTGCTCGGAGATAAGTACGACGAGCTCGGCCCGGGGAGGGCCCACACGTAACTAAGTGTCTCCTTGTGGTGCAACATGATTCCCCCAAAAATGCCGCCCGCTTGACTAATGGCGGAGCTGCCCAGCACGGAATTGCTGTGCATCATCCCCTCCCACGTTGCAGTGCCCACCCCCTGCTGGAGTCCCTGGTTCAACAGATTGTCCTTGGAAAGCGCGTTCAATGATGAAGCCCTCATTTTGGTTCCGGCCAGTTGCGCCTTTTCTGGCGTCAGGCTCCGACGCGTGTTCCCCTGGACTAGGGTGACCAAGGGCAAGGCTTCGCTCGAAGCGGAAAGCGGACTATTACCGCTGTTCGTTGCACTGGTGGGAAATGCTATTGCGGCCGTGGAAGCGGGTACCGACGGCGCAATTGGCGCGCTACGCTTGTTAGACTCTACTGCCAGCATGGTATCCATGATCTTTTGACTGATCCCATCCTTCTTGAGCTTGATCAGTGCCTGTGCGGCGACGTCAAAGTTAGTCGGGTTCGCCTGGATTGCAGCGACGACGGTGCTCTCTTGCAGGCCGCTTCTCACCATGTCGATCACATCCCGGTTCGTCAGCTGATTTCCACTTTCTTGCGCGACCATGGCTGGAACCATTGTCATTGCCCAGCAGAGGCTTAAAGTCAGCGAACGAATCAGCGACTGCAACATCTGGTTACTCCTTTCTTAGCTGCTTTCCTAAAGGATCACTCACAATTTGAGCCGCCCGAAGCAGTCGCAACTTTGCGCTAAACTGCAGGCTAGTTTCAATGGCATGCGTATGAGAGGCGTAGGTATGCTCGGTTTCTCCATCACCGACAGCGCCGACGTTGAAATAGAAGCCATGGAGATGCATGGGATGTTCGAGCCGAGTTCCGTTTACAATGTGCCAGTTCTCGGGTTGGGCAAGACGCGCCTGCAGCCGTTCGGTGTAGGGCCAGGACTTACCGTTAATGGACAGGATGCCGACGAAGTTCGGAGTGAACAGATGCCTGGCCCAGAGTTGGATCACGAAGATGCGATCGTCCGTGCTTAAACCTGACTTATCAACAATGAGAACGCCCGACATCATGCCCTCGTCTAACGAACGGGTTTCCAGCTTGCCTTGAGAAGCGGGTAGCCGACGACTTGCAGCCTTCCTACCCAGAGTGGACGCCCAATAAATGTAGGTGCCCGGCTCTCCGGCGGTAAATCGCTCCTTTTTAGTTTCATCTGGCGCAAGCTCCATCGGGTTGTCAGCTTTTCCGGGATGTTGATGGAGGCCGTGTACCGCAGCAGGCACGCTCAAGCAGTTGTGAACCGAAATGCGCAGCTCGGTGCCTTGTGGCACGCGAATCAGCGGGCCTGGCGTGAGGGGATCGTGTCCTTCTTCGGCGAAGGAATAGGTCTCAATCGCGCGGCCGTCCTCCGCTTCTGGATGCCACACTCCTTCGCGCAATTCCAGATGCAACGTGAGGACGCCAGACTCGATCCGGCCCGTAGGCGTCTGGTTATCGTTGGCGTGAATGTTGGGCAAGATTCTCGTGGAGGCAAGACAACACATGGCTATGAGGAAGACTCCAGCGGAAACGCAGGTCCGCGACCAAGCTCGGCCGCAGCATGTTCTGCCCTCGTGTTTGCTGAATTCAGAGCGGATCATCTAAATCTCCGTGGCAAAACCGGACTTCAATCCATATGCCGTGCTGACGAGGCACCACGCATGCAGCGAAGCCTCCTTAAGCTCTCAATCCTCATTCGCACAAACGACGCCCGACAGCTTTCCCAGGAATCCTTGTCCGTTGTCCGTAACAGCGCCTGAAATGAAAAAATCGCTGCTCCCAGGAATCGCGAACACTCCTGTTCCTGACTGCGGACGTTCCACCTCGGTGAAGGCCAAATGGACGGCGTCCAACACGCCAAGATCGCGCGTCACCAATGTTCCGTTCGCCGTCACGACGGTGAGCTGGCCAGAATAGGAAAGGTTGGTAGCCGGCTCGGTCCCAGGCATTCCGGCAGAAGGAGCCGCGTTCGAAGCTACGAAAGTGGTGGTTCCATCAAGCAGGCCTGCGCCTGTGATGGTGCCTACGGTGCACAGCCCAATTGGGCTTGTACAATTCTGGGTGGTAAACACGCTTTGGATCGTGCCGTTCACAGGCGCGCAGGACACGTCAGCGCGAACTTTGCGAGTGACAGCTCCCACGGCGATGAGAACCAGAGTCGCCAGCACGAGCCGCCGGATTGACGCCTGATGTGGCGGTGTATTTGCGATCGAATTTTTCATTGGTGCAATCTCCTTTCCGTACTCCGGATTTCGAAACATAACTGTTCTCCCTTCAGAAGGGGTTAAGCTTTGGCAGACAACCTCTCGTCCTGCCTTGTCGTTGCGCCCTGCAGCTACAGTGTTTGCAGGAAGTTGATTAAGTCTTGTTTCTGCTGCGGCGAGAGTCCCATCTGGAAACGCTTGATGTAGAAGTTCACCACCTGGGAAAGATTCGTGGCTGCGCCGTTATGGAAGTACGGGGCACGTGCCGCCAAACCTCGCAGAATCGGTCCTTTGATCCGGCCAATATCGCTGCACTGCCCAGAGATCAGCGCCTTTCCTGGATCGGTGGTGTAAAACGTCTGTCCCGTTTGCGAACCTTGCGTGCACACCAACTGAAAGACCGGAAGGCTAGGGTGTTGCAGTTGTTGCAGGCCGGCGATGATGTTGGAATCGGTCTCGTATTGCAGCGAATGCCCGGTACCGATGTCTAGAGGCAGTGGGAAAGAATGATTTCCCACGTTCGGCGTGTCATGACAAGTGGTGCAGGTTCCGATGATCTGCTGCGTGCCCGTTGTCAGCCCTGGCACATCGCTGATCGTGAGTGGCTGCGTATTGAAGATCTGCTCACCCCGCGCGATGGAAGCCTGCTGCGAAGCAGAGGGATAATTCTGCCATGGCGTGTAGATGGTGAAAACATTGGGAGTGAATTGTTTTCCAGTGGGATCACCCCCCAAGGAATCATTAATGCCTGGATAGAACTGCTGGGTCGGCAGGAACTGTGGTCCGCCCTGCGAGCCGTTATTCCCATACAAATTTCCCGCAAAAAAGTCGTAGAGCTGAGCCGAGTTGAGCGCCAACTCGAAGCTTACAATCTGGCTCAACTGCGCCGAAGTCGGGGGCTGTGTCGCCTGGGCATGGCCCAGCGTGGCATCGGTTGCTTGCTGAGTCAGGTCTGTGTTGAGATTGGGCGTGAAGGTCTGCTCATTGTTCAGCGGGTGGAAAAACGATTCCCGCCCGTCCCACATGACCGCGCTGAGGAAGCCCAGGCTCGTCGTGGGCAAAGGCCGGCGGTAGACCGAGGCGGTCTGCTGGCCCTGCGAGTTGGCCGTCAAGGCGCAACCGTATGGGTCCTCAACAGCCGTGATCGTGTATTGCGGCAGGTTCGGGTCGAAATTGTTGGGTGGAATCCGCAAGCCAATCCGAATTAACCCATTGTTCACTACCAGGCTGTTATCCACCGGCCCGGTGGGACACGTAGCGCCGTCCACCTGGGCGAAGAGCGGATCTGTGCCATGGGTGCTGAAGTAGCGGAGTCGCGCATCCACCGCGCTCAGGCCGAATCCATCACTGGGCGCATGGCACGTTCCGCAGCTTCGGCCGTTGGTACCCAAGCTCTGAAAGAAAGCTCCGCTCAGATCAACCGATCCCGTCGTGCTATTGGTAGCAGAAAAGCCGGTGAAATCGAGAAACGGGAACAGGTTGGGAAGGTAGACATCTGCGATTGCGACACTAGCCCCGGCAAGTAAAAGGGCGATCAAAGCCAGACCGATCCGAAGCTTTCGGCCGACTACCAACGCATGACCTTGGTTGTTCGTGTCCCGAATCTTCATAGAGCCTCCTGAAGTACGTAGTGGGCTAAGGTGTTCGGCTTCCCCAGTTGCCTTGCCATTCAGGAGCGACTTTGCTCCAACAGACAGCGGCCTTCAATGTTATGGGTGTGACAAGTGAGTGATATTCGTGTGACTCACGGTGAGGTAACCGGCCGTGTGCGAGGCCGAGGGACAGCTAAATCCATCTCCAGGAAATGGTTGCAGGTTATACCCCGATCTCACGTGCACAGCTCACTCTTCTTTTGAGAGGCAAGGAATGTTAGAATTTCTCGCGCCTTGGATACTAGGGCGGTTGTGTCCACACTTCCATCCAACACCGCCTGAGCTCAGAATTGCAGGCTATCTCCGTGAAAGGGGCTGCCCAGTCTCCGTACTTGGCCCGCTTCGACTCCTTCGAAGTCAATCTGCGGTCAGGAGAGTTGTGCAAGAGCGGAGAGCGAATCAGGCTACCTGAGCAATCGTTCCAGATTCTGGCCATGTTGCTGGAGCGCGTGGGCGAGGTGGTCATGCGGCAAGAGATTCAAACTAGGCTTTGGCCGAATGACACCGTAGTCGAGTTCGAAAACAGCATTAACGCTGCTATCAAACGACTGAGGCTGGCTTTGGGCGACTCGGCCGAGCAGCCCAAGTATATCGAGACTCTGGCGCGTCGTGGATATCGCTGGAAGGTACCGGTCGAGTGGGTTGAGCCGCCCTCTACGGAACCACAGGAAGTTGCCGCTCCCACGATTGCGCCTGACTTTTCCGCCTTTCACCTGCTCGGAAAGAGAGTTTCGCATTATCGGGTATTGGAGATCCTAGGCGGCGGGGGGATGGGCGTGGTCTACCAGGCGGAGGACATCAAACTGGGCCGCCGCGTGGCCTTGAAGTTCTTGCCCGAAGAATTGGCCCACGACCAGGGAGCCATGGAGCGCTTTGAGCGGGAAGCCCGTGCCGCCTCAGCGCTCAACCATCCCAATATCTGCACCATTTATGAAGTCGACGAGCACGAGGGGCAGCCTTTCATCGTAATGGAGCGGCTCGAAGGGCTCACGTTGCGCGAATTGATTTCCGCAGGCGAGGCTTCCGGGGCAGGAAAAAGTGGCCGCAATGAGCGGCTGCCGCTCGAAACACTGCTCAACATCGCAACTCAAATTCTGGACGGGCTGGACGCGGCGCACAAGAAAGGCATCATCCATCGCGACATCAAGCCCGCCAATGTGTTTGTCTGCGAGAGCGGGACAGCCAAGATTCTGGATTTTGGGCTGGCCAAGCTAGTTCGAGGCCCAACCGAGACAACCGCTACCCTTGCCTCGCCGTCACGCGTTGCACCCCAGGATTCCCTGAGTTCGCCGGGTGGTTTGATGGGCACTTTGATGTACATGTCCCCGGAGCAGGTGCGTGGCGAGCAACTGGACCTGCGTAGTGATCTTTTTTCTTTTAGCTCCGTGATGTATGAGATGGCGACTGTGGTTCCTCCCTTCTCGGGCCCCACCGCCAATGAGATCATGAACGCGATCTTGCACCAGACGCCTGCCGAGCCGCAGAAACTGAATCCTGGCCTGCCGAGCGCATTGGGACGAATCATTTGCAAAGGCCTCGAAAAGAATCGAGAACAGCGTTACCAGAATGCTCCGGAGCTCCGGGCTGATCTGCAGCAGCTGAAGGTCGCGACTGAGTCCCGCCGAGTGGACAGGCGGGCTTTGCCATCATGGCTATTGCCAGCGCTCAGGAAGGCAAAGGGAAAGCAACTCTTAGTCAGTGCCGCTGTCCTTGTTCTGGTGATCGTAGGCGCAATCCTTCTCGGTCGAAGGCGCAAGTCGGTTACTCTCGGAGAAACCGATTGGGTCCTAGTCTCCGACTTTGTCAATGCAACAGGCGATCCGGTCTTTGATGGCTCTCTGAAGCAAGCGCTCACCGTGAAGTTGGCCGAATCGCCCTTCTTCAACGTCGTTCTTGATGGCACGACCAGACAAACACTTCAGCTCATGGGGCGATCACCGGATGAGCGCGTCGTTCGTCCTCTCGCCCGCGAGGTCTGTGAACGAGAAGGGGCCAAGGTGGTCGTCGGCGGTTCCATAGCAGCTCTGGGGAACAAATATGCCATTGACTTGGACGCGACCAACTGCCTCAGCGGGGCCTCCATCGCTCACGCGGAAGGTGCAGCACAAAACCGGGATGGGGTCTTAAAGACGTTGGGGCAGATAATCCCCTCGATTCGCCACAAGCTTGGAGAATCGCTCAGCTCAATTCAGAAGTTTGATACACCTATTGAAGAAGCGACCACGAGATCGCTATCCGCCTTAAAGGTTTATACACAAGGAGACGAAAAACGCGCTCATGGAGAGGACGCCGAAAGCATTCCCTTTTACAAGATGGCTATCGACTTGGATCCGAATTTCGCCATCGCCTATGCCCGGCTGGGCACGATCTACACTAACCTTGCTCAGGTCGATTTTGCAGATGAATACACGCGCAAGGCCTTTGAGCGGCGCGAACATGTCAGCGAACGAGAGAAGTTCTATATCGCAGCCCACTACTACGTAGACGTAACCAATGAATACGATAAAGGAATCGAAACCTACAGGTTGTGGGCTGACAGCTACCCACACGATTGGATTCCCTTCAACAACCTCTCCAACGAGTATGCGCGCATTGGACAACCCGAGAAAGCAGTCGAAGCCGGACAGCAGGCCTTGCGTCTGAACCCCAACCATGCCTTTCCCTACACTACGCTTACTTATGCCTACTTTCGCACGAATCGCTTTGCAGAAGCCAAGGCCATCGGAGCGCGAGCCATTGCAGCAAAGCGAGACGGTCTAGGTGTTCATAACTCTCTCTACATGATCGCCTTCGTTGAGGACGATGAGCTGGGGATGAAGCGTGAGATGGATTGGTACAAAGGCAAACCGGTCGAGTGTTGGAACCTTAACCATCAGGCCTGGGTGGCAGCAAGCAGGGGGCAACTTCACCTTGCGCGGGAATTATTCGAACGCTCCCGTGCCACTGCTTTGAAACAGGAACTCAAGAATTATGCAGCGTCCGCGACTAACGATGAAGCACAAGTGGAGGCAGAGTTTGGAAATGCCCGAAACGCACACGCCGATGTGGACCTATCGATTCGACTCATGCCCGATTCGACCGAGTCTTATTCCGGAGGTGCTTTTGCGCTCGTACGCGCCGGCGACTTTCGCCGTGCCGAAGAACTCCTCAAGGAGGCGACTAAGCGATATCCTCCTCGTCATATTCTTTTCAACAATGTCACATTGCCGTCCATTGCGGCCGCAATAGCCCTCGGCAGAAAGAGGCCAAGCGAAGCGATTCAGGACCTTCAACGGGCCGTCGCGTACGATTTCACGCATCCACCGGATATCCTCGACGGCGGCACGATGTATTATCGGGGTCTTGCATTCTTGGAATTGCATTCTGGAAACGAAGCCGCAGCCCAATTCCAAAAGATTCTTGACAATCCAGGCACTGTCTCGATCGGGATCCTTCGTCCCTTGGCGCACCTCGGACTGGCTCGCGCTTATGCTGTCACCGGAGACAAGGATAAGAGCCTCGCCGAATATCGGGAATTCTTGGCCCTTTGGAAGAATGCAGATCCTGATGTTCGGATTCTCCGCGAAGCCAAGACCGAATACGCGAAACTGAATAACTCCGTGCAATGAGGATATGCGTGGTTGCTGCACCCGCGGAAGAACACTGGCTGCACGACCAAGCACGACAACGGCATTGGCACCTTGCTGAGAAATAGCAGAGTTTCGGGCTGTTCGACTCCCGATCTAGCTCACTGGACTCATCGACCCGCCCCATGCTGGCTTCGCGCTTGGACATCGGCAGTTGACATTGGTTCGAACACCCGCAGCAAGGATGCGCGATTTCAGTCTGAATCTGAGTCCGCATGGATTGTTTGCTGCCAAGTTTCGTACCTTACTGCGCGACATGATAGTGCGGAGCAAGGCAACGACGTTCATTTTGCTGTCATGTGTTTCACCGGAGTGGATCCAAGTAGGGAAAGCAATCCGCCTTCAGCGGGCACCAACGACATTTCCGCCAAGTAAAATGTCGACTTGCAGACTTGTCGGAAGGTAAAACCGCGCTTTGCTTAGATATACAACCGTCGCTATTTCTTCGTACAAGTGTAGAGTAGCCTGGTATTGCGACAGTTTTTGCCGGGGTCGAATGCATGGAATGAGGTGGGCCGAAAGTGTGCCGCGCCCTTAGAGCGCTAGTCCACTAACCGGCACATTTTCAATACCGGTCACAAGTGCTTCCGTGCGGGCCTTGGCTATGGGCAAGTCGTTGATTGCAGGTCCAATTTGAGCTCTAAAGGGTTTCACGACGAATAATCGGCCGTCAACCGTCCTAACTTCTGATGTCAACTTCTGTCGGAAAATTTGGCGGGCGCGACGGGACTCGAACCCGCGGCCTCCTGCGTGACAGGCAGGCGTTCTAACCAGCTGAACTACGCCCCCGCATAATAAGGAGT
>Ga0126378_10001863_pt1 | contig 15569 bp, 17 predicted proteins | sample PanSoiMetPlot_23_FD_92587 | JGI IMG/M metagenome (GOLD analysis project Ga0126378, IMG submission 92587) | Tropical forest soil microbial communities from Panama - MetaG Plot_23 | ecosystem: Environmental > Terrestrial > Soil > Tropical forest > Bulk soil | place: Panama | collected 2016-02-17 | reverse complement strand
GAGCAGACGTAACGGATACCGTCACCCCGGGCGCTGAATCGGCTGCTGGCTTCGGTCAGCGCTGCCTGGAGCATGGTGAGCTGATGGTCCGTGACCTTGGGCAGCCGACGCTCGACAAGGAAAAGACTCACAGGGTCAGATCGGCGGACGCGGCTCTGGAGGCGCCGTCCTTTCTGTTCGGACTACTGATGCTTGCGTCCAGGCCACCCTCATGCGCGTTGTGTTGTGCCCTGGCTTGCTCCGAGGGACGACGCTGGCGAGCCACCGGGCCGCGGATATCGCCGGCAACCGCTACGGTGCCAGCGATGCCCAGAGTGATGGCGAGAGTGATAAAGAGGAGCTGGAGCAAGAACTCGAGCGCCGAGACTGGGTGCCGGAATGTCGGCTCACTGGCGCAGGCTAGGACGACGAGGCTCGCAAGTAGGACACATCCGACACCGCCAGAGACCCGAGCCCGCCGCCAGCGAAGCTGCGCTAGAACGACGAACACGGCCAGTGCGAGGAGTGGCAGCATTGGGGCCGAGACTGCACTGCCAGACCAAAGCCATTGGTCATTCAACTGCTGAAGGGTCTGACGCGGAAAGCCGGCGACAAATCCGTTCGCGATCGCGACGCGACCCGCCACCAGAGTCTCCAGCACAATCGCCAGTGCGACCGCCAGCAGCGCCGGCGCGCGGGCAGATATACGGGACATCAGGAACCTCCTTACTCGGGAGCGAGAGCCCAGTTGAGCCTCCACGGCTCGGTGGTCGATGACCGGACAGCCGGCTGGTCGAAGTGGCCCCCATCGACTGCGAGCGTAGGAGTCCAGCGACGGATCGTTATCCGTACTACCTCGTAGATGAGCTCGTAATTTTCGCGGCGCGCCTCTTGGTCCGAACGCGACCATAGGCTGTTGAGCTCGTTGGACCAGTCGAGTATCTTCACGTCGATCCCCGTTGATCGGCGCCCGTCTCTGCTTGCGGCAGTGGCGGGCGCTTCCAAAGCCGCTTCTGAACGCCGTCGACGCTGCGACCGCCCACCGCCCAGGAGGGGCGCCAGGCGACGGCGTGAGGCAGGGCCCTTTAGTCGGTATTGACTACGAATTCCGATGCGTCATATAGTCAGTACTGACTTGAGCGCATTGGGCACGTCGACCAACCGGTTCGTCGTGACACTGCCCGCTATCACCCTGGTGCCGAGCTGAGCACAGGTCGGGCATCACGGGTGGTGCCGGTCTCGCACAAGGCGCTCCTGCTGCTTGGTCTCCTGCGCCGCGGGCCGATGACTGGGTACGACCTCAACCGCATCGTGCGCTCGCACGGGCCGCTGTACGCCGACCTCAAGAAGGCCAACATCTACCATCTGCTCGACCGCCTGGCGCAGCAGGGCCATCTGAGCATCACCGTCGAATCGGGAGCCCCTGGTCCGCGAGGCGAACGGCTCATCTACGAGATGACCGCGAGCGGACGTGAGGTACTGTTCCGCCTGCTGCGCGAGGCCATCACCGCGTTCGAACCGTCGGACACCGGCCTCGCCAGCGCGGTGGTGTTCCTCTCCGAGCTAGACCAGGACGAAGCGCTCCGCCTGCTCCAGCTGCGCCGCGACGTCGTCCGGGACCGCCGGACGCGTGCGGCCGAGGAGCTGAGCGGGCTGAGCCAACCCCTGTCCCGCCTGGCGGGAGACCATCAGCTGGCCCTCATTGACGCCGAGCTTGCGTGGGTCACTGAGGCGATCGCGCTCATAAAGCCTGGCGGCTGGCGCCGGCACCCAGCTTGCCCTCCCCACGACGAGGCCGCGGGGTGAGCTGGCCCGAGATCGAGGGCACGTACGTCATCGGCGACCCGGCCGCGCCGGTCGCGGTCTGCGTGCTCACCAGTAGCGAGCTGATGGCGCCCCTGGCGGAGGCGCCCGGCGTGGCCATTGCCGGCGAGGTGCAGACCGCCAATCTTGGGCTCGAACGCATCGTCCTCAACGTCGTCGCCAACCCGGCGATCAGGTTCCTGCTGATCTGCGGCAAGGAGTCGAGGCTGTTTCGGCCGGGCCAGTCTCTGGCAGCCCTGGTCGAGAACGGGATCGACGGGGCCGGACAGGTGCGCGGCGCGCAGGGTTACGAACCGGTGCTCCGCACGGTGCCGGCCAAGGCGGTCGAACGCTTTCGCAGCCAGGTCGAGCTGGTCGACTGGACAGGAGAGCTGGACCTGACTGAGGTGCGCAAGAGGGTGGCGTCGCTCGCGCGACGCCGACCCAACTCTCCCCCGGCCGACGACGCTGGAGTGCATGTGGCGACAGCGGGGTTCGTGACAATCGCGCCCGGCGGCCGCCGCGAGCCGCTGCAATACGACCCGAAGGGCTACTTCGTGATCACGCTCGATCGGCCCGCCGAGCAGGTCGTCGTCCGCCACTACCGGCCGGATCACACGCCGGCCCATGAGATGCGGGGCCGCAACGGCTCTTCCATTCTTCTGGGCCTGATCCGGGAGCGGCTCGTCTCCCAACTGAGTCACGCTGGCTATCTCGGCGCCGAGCTGGCGAAGGCGGATGCGGCGCTGCGGCTGGGTCTGCGCTATGCGCAGGACCGGCCGCTCCGATCCGACGCCACCGAGGGCGAGACACCCACCGGCGAGCCGGTGAGGCCGCGAATGACCGCGCCGATGGACGCCGAGCGCCTGGCTCTGGCGCGGGCTGGCAGCACCGTGCAGCTCGTAATCCAGGTTGACGACGTGCCGGAGACCTGCACGCTGGCCGGCATCCTCCTCGAGCCGGCCGAAGCAGGTGCCGGGGCGCGGTCGTTTCGCCTCAGCCAGATGCGGGTGCGGGTCCGGTGGCACAAAGCAACCCGGGTTGCGATGGGCGGACGCGACGAGCTCACGGCCGGCGCCCTGCTCCGCGTCCAGGGTGAGCTGTGCGAGCCGGGGCTGGTGCTAGCGGAAGGGATCGCGGTCCTCACGAGCGTCGCCACCGTCGTCAACTGCTAGCTGGCTGTGGTCCGCTCGCCGCTCATGGCTCGGGCATACGCACGGAGAATAAGCTGGCCACGGCTGCCGCACAGCGGACCTCTCCCGATGCACCCATTTGCATGGCAGCGCGGTCGGCTCGCAGCACGACCTCAGGGTCGAGCAGCGCGATAAGCGCGTCGAACTGACCTCCGCGCGATGCGGCAAGGAAGGCCTCGACAACCTCTCGCCAGCCGGTGAAATCGGTTTCGGGAACGGCCGCTCCCCGCACACGGCGGCGGGCCCGCTCGCGAGGTGCCTTGCGGCGGCGGTGGAGCGTCCCACGTCGGAGCGATCTCGTCGAAGGGCAGGTCGAACATGTCGTGCAGCACGACCGCGACCCGCTCGGCGGGAGCCAGCCTTTCGAGCACCACGAGCAGCGCGAGGCCCACCGAGTCGGCCAGCAGCGCTTCGTGCTCGGGGTCGAACCCGTTCTCCCGGCTCACGGTCGCGCCGGACACCTGCGCGCTGAGGGCCTCCTCGCGCCGCGCCTTGCGTGAGCGCAGCATGTCCAGGCATACCCGCGCGACGACCGTCGTCAGCCATCCGCCCAGGTTCTCGACGCCGCTCGTGCGAGAGCGGCTGAGCCGTTGCCAGGCTTCCTGGACGGCGTCCTCCGCCTCGTCAGCGAGCCGAGCATCCGGTAGGCGACCGCCCGCAGGTGGGTCCGGTTGGCCTCGAATTGCTCCGCCATCCATTCGTGTTCGTCCACCGTCGCATCTCCTCGTCGCGTTCCGTCATAGCAGTGACGAACGAAACCGACCCGATGTGACGAGGAGTCCGAATTCCGGTGAGGTCACGAGAGTCCATGACGTTAAGAGGGCCGCGGCGCTGGCGAAGCTGCCGGCCGTACCGGTTCCGGCGGGTTTCCTGGTCCAACCGATCGACGCCGACGAGGTGGCGGCCAGACTCGTCGAGCTCACGCTCAGGTGTCGAGCGCGGCCGACCTGCTCCGCCTATATGTGCGCCTCAGTCATCGGCGCCGGCTGGTCGTGCCGGGCCGCCCGGCACTATGAGGAGCCGGCGCTTGCGGCCCTGATCCTCTCCATCGCCACGACCAACGTCTTCAACCGCCTCAATGTCGCCACCAGGCAGGTAGCGGGCGCCTGGGGCTGAGCGGCACGGTCAGCGCGCTCGTCCCGACTGCATGCGACGACCGCGTCGTCCACCGGAGCTGGGCGGGCGGTGGCCTGGGGGTGGTGGGCCGCAGGTGCAAGACGGGCTGCGGCTCGGCGCGCGGCAGCGGTTCCGGCTCTCCGGCCCTTCGGCGGCCGGCGCTCGTCATCGCGGCAAGGCAGCTTGAACCCGATCTGCCGTCCGAACGGTTCTTGCGGCTGCGATCACCACGGGCCCGCCAATAGCGTTCCAATGACAATGCAACGCGCTCGAATAGCACTCCTCCGCCGTCTCGGGACGCCCCTGGCGGCCGTGCTGTTGGCGCTGTTGGGTCTTCCGGTGCTTGTCGCGTGGGCCTGGTGGATACCCGATCCGGCGGCAGAAACTCGAAGCATCGGGACCAATGCGCTCTGGCTTCGCCACTCGTGGGTTGGTGAATCACACTCGGATGCGGACTACGCCAACCTCGCCCAGGTCCTGCGCGCGAATCAGATCTCTGACGCTTACTTTCATGCGGGCCCTATCGAGGGCGACGGACGAGTTCTTCCGTTCCGCTATGGCTACGGGTTGGAGCTATTGGCGGCACTGCATCGCTACGCCCCTGATATTCACGTCCAGGCCTACATCGGCCAGCTGCTTACCAGGGCTGGCGGCCCACTCGACCTCCACGAAGGTGCAGCCAGAGCGAGAATCCTGAGCAGCGTCCGATCGCTCCTCGATCTCGGTTTCGATGGCATCCACTACGACATCGAGCCAGTGGCGCCGTCAGACAGCGATTTTCTCGACTTGCTCCAACGCACGCATGAACTGACGCGGGCCCGCGGAGCAATCCTGTCGGTGTCCATCCAGAGGCTCGAGCCCCTGAACGGTAGCCAGGAAGCGGCGCAAGGGCTGCTGCCGCGCCTCGGTCATCCCTGGCCCTTTACGACCCAGGCCTTCCTTCGTCAGGTGGCAGATCGGGTGGATCAGGTGGCGGTCATGGTGTACGACATGCCGCTGCCGACGGCATCCTTGATCGGCTCGATCTACGCCTGGGAAGCAGCGCATGTACTCGACCTGATCGGCGACCGGGCGACCGTCTTCATCGGCGTACCGACCTATGAGGAGGGGCCGCACCTGACAGGGGAAGACCTGCGCACCGCAATACGGGGGGCGAGGCGGGGCATCGACCAGCTGCGTCGCAAACCGAGCCGGCCTTACGGCCTGGCCGTTTTCGCCGAATGGACTACGTCCGGTCGGGAATGGGCTTTGTGGCAGCGGGAGTGGGTACAGCCGGTCGGTCGTGGCAGAGGGGACCTGCCCAAGCCGTCGATCGACTGAGCTTCGGGCTTGACGCCACGACACCCCATCTCGGCGATGCTGCCGTGGGCCCCGCGCAGGCTCTAGCCTTCTTCGAGGCTGCGGGCCGCTCAGCGGGCTGGGCTCCGCGGTGACACGATTGCGCCAAGGATGAGCGAGCGACGGGTGTGGACCGAGCAGGGGAGTTCCGTCCTGAATGACGCGGTAGACGCATACCAGTCCACCTTTGCCGAACGGCTGGTGGCTGCTTACGCCCTGGGCAGCCTCGCACATGGCGGCTTCAGCCCCCACGTGAGCGATGTCGACCTTGGGTTGGTTATCAGCGATCCGCTGCTCCCATCCGACCACGACGTCGTGCAGGCGGTGGCCGACAACGTCCGGAGAGGGCGCTCCGCGCTGCACGATAGGCTCTCGGTGTTCTGGGGGACGCCGTCCACGTTGGGAGGCCAGGTTGTCGGCGGCCGATTCCCGCCGCTCGATCGGCTAGACCTGCTCGAGCACGGCCGCCTGCTTACTGGAGAGGACGTACGTGAAGTCCTGTCCAGACCGACCTACAGGGAGCTGGTCGTGTCCGGCGCCGAATTCGCACTTCACTATCTCAGCGGAGACGGCGCGGTCGAAGAGATCCGCCGCCCGGACTTGCTGGTGACGCGAGGCGTGCGTACGCTTACGCGCCTGGTACTGATGCCGGTTCGCCTCCTCTTCACTGCTCAGACCGCTCGGGTTGGTGCCAATGCGGTGTCGGTAGCCACGTTCCTGACTGATGACAGAGCGCCAGGCCGCGAGCTGGTCGCTGCTGCCCACGAGTGGCGAACAGCACCGCCAACGGAGACTTCGACCGTGGTCGCTCTGCTTCGAGCCGGCATGGTGCCGCTGTATCTGCGGTTCATCGATGACCACGCCGGCCGCCTGACCCGGCTTGGGCACGGAGAACTGGCGCAGGCCTTCGAGAGGTGGCGCGAGCGCCTCGAGTACGTACCTGCGCCCGAGGAATCTCCCGGGTGACGCACTCTACCCACCCCCGCATGCAGCACGGACTGCGGACAGGATGACACTCACGGACATCGCAAGGGCCATCCTGAAGCGGGTGGGTGACCCCGAAGCGGATTTCGAGCTTCAGGCACTCGTGCGCAGTCAGACCGAGTCGCTCTGGCTCACTCGCCGCGGGCAGCGGCTGCTGTTGCGAGTCCTGGGAGCCGGTGGCGGGGAGCTGGACTGGCAGGAGTCGGCGTTCCGTGACCAGGACCCTGAACGCGTCTTCGTGCAACTCGCTGAGCGCATCGACCTGATGACTCTGTTCGTGGGCGGCCCGCTGCCTGATGAATTGATCGGTCTCTTCCTGCCAGACGAGTCGGGGCCGACAGTCCGCTATCGCGCCGAATGGGGGAGATGGGGGGATTTCGTCCGGTGGCTTGGCCGGCCGTGAGCTTGACCCCGCGGCGGCAGTAGCCAGTCTTCAGCGTCGGCCGCGATTACTTCGATGCGTCGCCTGCGCTACCATCGCGGCGGGGTGGTGGCTGCCAGCCCGGAACAGAAGAAGGCGCTGCGGGAGCTGCTGGGACTCCGGACTGCTCCCGAGTGGCACCGCAAGGTCCAGAGTCTCGACCGCGAGCTGGTCGAGGGACGCAAGCCTGATCTCACGGCCGAGGAGTACGAGGCTCTGCTCGCGCCTCTGATTCGACTCCGGCTGAGGCGGGCCCTGATGCACGCGCTGGAGGATGACGCCATCAGCTCGCCGGCGGCTGCCCAGATCCTTGGCTACCTCGGCCACGCGCGGAAGGATGCGTACCTCGAGGACCTCCTCGACGGCCGCCTTTTCCCGAACCTGGCGAGTCCGGATTTCACCTTCCTGCGCGAAATCAAGGAGCGGCTGCACCGAGACGTGCAACAGCTCCGTTCGGCCGTCACGCCTCCGTCGAACTGAACCTCTCCTTGACAGCTGCAAATGGCCGTAGCCACAATGGTCCTACCATGGTGCCAATTCGGGGGGGCACGGTCGGATGACCGGGAGCCTCGAACTACGGCAGGTCCGGAAAACAAGGGTTTACCACGAGATCGTCGAGCAGATCAAAGACCTGATCGCCAAAGGTCGCATCAAACCGGGCGACAGACTCCCGCCAGAGCGAGAGCTGGCCGACCTGTTCAAGGCGAGCCGCAACTCCGTCCGGGACGCGATCCGCGTGCTCGAACAGATGGGCCTGATCGAAAGCCGCCAGGGCGACGGCACCTATGTCAGAACGGTCAGCGCCGAAGAGCTGACCGAGCCTCTGGCTCTCTGCCTCCTCCAGAGTCACACCCAGATGCGCGAGCTGTGGGAGGTGCGGCGGCTCCTGGAGCCGGCGTTGGCCGAGTCCGCGGCGGCCCTCATCACCGAGGAGGAGCTGGACGAGCTCGAGTCGGTCCTCGACGTCCAGCGACGCAAGGTCGAGGCCGGGTTCATCGCGCTCGAAGAGGACACCGCGTTCCACTACGGCATAGCACGCGCGGCCCGCAACGGCGTGATGCTTCGCGTCATGGACACGCTGGTCGAGTTGCTGCGCCAATCCCGGGAGCAGTCACTGCAGCAGCGAGACCGGCCTGCCTACTCGCACGCTGGGCACGTGCGCATCCTGGCGGCGCTCCGGCGCCGCGACGCGAGTGCGGCTCGAGCCGAGATGTTGGAGCACGTTCGTGAGATCGAGGAACGCGTGTTCATCGCCGAGGAGGACGAGGAGGCCTGACCCATGTATCACGAAATCACGGTCTGGACGCGCGGCATCATCATGGACAAGGAGGCTCGCGACATCGCGAACTCTCTGTCCCAGGCTGCACGTCGCGACGGCCGGCGCGCCATCTACATCTCCGACTACGTTGACTCCCCTGACCGCACGAACTGCCTGGTACGCAAGTACGCACGCATCAGCGACGCCGAGATCCAGGACACCCTCACCTATGAGAATCCGCACCCCGACATCGTCGTCCTGGTCGAGGAGACCCTGATCAAGGCGGTGGACTACACGCGCACGACACCGCCGGGAGAGGGCGTAGTGGTCGTCAACTCCAGGCGGGACCCAAGGTATCTCGCGCGCTTTCTGCCAGACCTCGCCAAGGTCAAGCGCCTGGTCGTGGTCGACGCCGTCGGCGACGACAGTCAGCGCTGGCTGTACAAGAACCTGACCGGCCTTGGGTATGACCGGCTGTCCACTGAAGGGGCTGCCGAGCTTGCCGCTGTCGGAGGTGGCATCTCGGCTCCGCTCCTGGGGGCCACCGCACGAGGCACGGGGTGCGTCTCCCTTGAATCGCTCGAAGGTGTGGTGGCCGACCCCGCCGGCGCCCGCCGCGGATACGAAGAGTGCCAGATCCTCGAGGCGGAGGAGCTCGCGGAGGCAGTCCAGGCAGTGACCGCATCCTAGGAGGAGTCCATGTCGACCAAAGGCACGAGCATCCCGATCCACCTGGAGGTTCCCTTCGCAGGCGTGACTCCCGCACCCTCCCAGAAGGAGGGGCAGCTGCTGTTCCCGACCGGCAACTGGCGCTACATGCGCCCCGTGTATCGGGACAAGAAGCCGCCTTGCAATCACGCCTGCCCGGCCGGCGAGCCCATCCAGGGGTATCTGGACGCGGTCAAGCACGGACGCTACCTGGAGGGCTACACGCTCATCAAGGAGGCGATGCCGTTCCCATCGATCACAGGCCGCGTCTGCTATCACCCGTGCGAATCGGCCTGCAACCGCGGCAAGTACGACGACCCCATCGGCATTCGCAGCGTCGAGCGCTTCCTGGGCGACTTCGGTCTGAACCTGCCCAGCGACGTCGTCAAGCGCGGCCCTGAGCAGGGCAAGCACGTCGGCGTCGTCGGCTCTGGGCCGGCCGGCCTGAGCGCCGCCTACCAGCTCGCCCGGAAGGGCTACGACGTGACGATCTTCGAGGCGCTGCCGAAGCCGGGCGGACTGCTCCGCGGCGGCATCCCGGAGTGGATGCTGCCCCAGGACGTGCTCGACAAGGAGATCGCTCGCATCGAAGCGCTCGGCGTCACGATCGCGTGCAACCAGGGCCTCGGCCGTGAGCTCAGCTGGGAGGACCTCGAGCGGTTCGACGCCGTCGTGCTTGCGGTCGGACTGCCCCTTTGGCGTCCGCTCGGCATCCCAGGCGAGGACCTGGAGGGGGTCTCAGGGGGCCTGGAGTTCCTGCGCGACATCGGCCTCCGGAGGCCGGTGAAAGTTGGCAAGCGTGCCGTGATCGTCGGAGGCGGCAACACGGCGCTGGACGCCGTCCGCTCAGCGCTGCGCCTGGGTGCCGAGAGCGCGCAAATGCTGTGCCTGGAGACACCCGATCAGATGCCGGTCGTCGGCGAGGAGCGCGAGGACGGCCTGGCGGAGGGCTGTGTTCTGGTCCACGAGACTGCGATAACGGAAGTCCTGGGGCGCGACGGCCGCGTGTGCGGCGTGCGCACGGCCAGGGCGATCCTGACCAAGGCTCCGGACGGCACGATCAGGCCGGAGATCATCCCTGGCAATGAGGCCGAGCTCGAGTGCGACACGGTCATCATCTGCATCGGCCAGCGCAGTGACCTGGGCTTCCTGCCCAGCAGCGTTCCCGCCAACGGACTGATTCAGGCGGACCGCAAGTACGGCCGGATCGGCGGCACCAAATTCTTCGCAGCCGGCGACATCGTGGACGGCCCCGGCATGGTCGTCCAGGCGGTTGGCTCCGGTCGCAAGGTCGCAAACGCCATCGACCTGCTGCTGCGGAAGGGCCAGATCGAGATCCCCGACGAGCATCCGGACGTCATCGACGACCTCCGGCGGCTGAACCTGCGCTACTTCAAGCACGCACCGCGCACCAGGGACATGGAGCGGGAGCCCGAGGATCGAGTGAGGTCGCAGAAGCTGGAGGTCAGGCTCGGCTACACCGAGGAGATGGCGGTACGCGAGGCAGACCGCTGCTTCAGCTGCGGCGTCTGCAATGGCTGCGACAACTGTTGGGTCGTCTGCCCGGACACGAGCATTCTTCGCGACGAGCGCAAGAACGGTCACTACTCGGTGAACCTGAATTACTGTAAGGGGTGCGGCGTCTGCGTCCAGGAGTGCCCGACCGGCTGCCTGGAGTTTGTCCCCGAGCTCGACTTCGAGGGGGACGTGACACGGATGGAGACCGCGTTCGCCGTTGAGATCGGCAGTCACGGCCGACAGGCGGCCGCGATTGAGCGGCTGTTCGAGGAGGTGTGAGGGATGGCGGTCAAGGCAGCGGTGAAGCCCGCCAGCGGCAACGTGGTCCGCGTCTCAGGCTGCACGGCCTCGGCGCTCGCCGCGAAGTACGCCGACGTCGACGTTGTGACGGCCTATCCGATTCGGCCCTACACCGCGATCATGATGACGCTGGCGCAGATGATCGCCAACGGCGAGCTGGACGCCGAGTACATCCACGCCGACGGCGAGCACGCGCAGCTCAGCGCGGCGCTGGGTGCCGGGTCGGCCGGCGCCCGAGCCTTCACCGGGTCATCGGGGGTCGGCATCACGTTCGCCTACGAGCTGTACTCATTCATCTCTGGCGCGCGGATCCCGATCCACATGGCGGTCGCGGACCGCACGTTGGACCCACCCGGCGACTTCGGCTCTGAGCACACCGATGCGCTCTGCACACGCGACATGGGTTGGCTGATGGGCTGGGCATCGACGCCCCAGGAGGTCTTCGACAAGACGCTGATGGCATACCGGATGGGGGAGGACCACCGCGTGCTGCTGCCGCAGATGGTGTGCCAGGACGGCTACTTCGTCTCCCACATCTCGGGGGAGGTCGAGCTGCCGGACCAGGCGCAGGTGCGGGAGTTCCTGCCCCCGTACAGGCTGCCGTACGCGCTGGACCCGAAGCTGCCGGTCTCCCACGGAGCGCAGATCATGCCCGAGCAGGGACCACCACTTCAGCTCAGTCGGGCCAGGGCCATGGAGGAGGCGGTACCCGTCATGCGTGAGGTGACCGACACCTTCGGCGAGGTGTTCGGCAGGCACTACCCCCACTTCATCGAGGAGTACCGGCTGGACGACGCCGAGATCGCGTTCTTCATCCAGGGCGCGCACGCGGTGACCGCGAGGGGGGTTGTCGACCGCCTGCGGGACCAGGGCGTGAAGATCGGCATGGCCCGGCTGCTCTGGTTCCGGCCGTTCCCGACCGAGGACGCCCAGAAGGCGCTCGGGCATCTGAGAGCGGTTGGGACCGTCGAAACCAACCTCGGCCTGGGTGGGGCGACGAGTGGAGGCGTGCTCTCACTCGACCTTGCAGCGGCGCTCTACCCGTTGAGGGAGCGACCGCTGCTGACCTCGTTCATGGCAGGCATGGGAGGCGAGGCGGTGCCGAGCAACGAGTTCCACTGGATGGCGAAGAAGTTGCAGCGCGTCGCCAGCGAAGGGCGTATCGAGAAGATGGCGCACTGGGTCGGTTTCGAGGAATGACAAGGAAGGAGGGATGACATGGCGACCGAAGTCGAGCGACAGATCCTGCCACTGTTCGAGATCGAGGACCGCTCTCGCTGGTACAACCCGGACCTGCCAGAGACCGACCCCTTCGTGCCTGGCCACCGCACCTGCGCCGGCTGCGGGCCGGCGATCGAATATCGACTGCACCTGAAGGCCGCCGAGGATCATTCCATCGCGATCGGACCGACGGGATGCATGTACGTGGCCAACTCCAGCTACATGTGCACGCCGTACTCCATCCCCTGGGCGCACACGCCGATCGCCAGCGGAGGTTCGTTCACGTCCGGCGTAGCGGCCGGTTACGAGGCGATGATCCGCAAGGGCAAGTACCAGGGCAAGTACCCGAACATCATCTGCATGTCGGGCGACGGCAGCGCGTCCGACATCGGGCTCGGCTCCGTGTCCGGAATGCTGTACCGAAATCACGATGCGCTGCTCATCTGCTACGACAACGAGCAGTACGCGAACACGGGAATCCAGACTTCGCCTACGTCGCCCTACGGCGCGATGACGACGTTCACACCGCCTGGCCCGAAGATCCCTGAGGGCAAAAAGCTGTGGCCAAAAGAGGTCGCGAAGATGATGGCAGAGGGCCATCCCTGGTGCTACGTGGCGACGACGACAGTGGGCTACCCCATCGACCTCATGAACAAGACGCGCAGGGGGCTCAACTTCCGCGGCGCCGCATTCATGCAGGTTTACGCGCCCTGCCAGAAGGGGTTCGTCTATCAGACGCCACTCACGATCGAGCTGGGCAAGATGGTGGTCGAGTGTGGGCTCTTCCCGGTCTGGGAGTACGACCCGGAAACGCGGAGCTACGACTACCTCATCCCCGAGCAGCAGCACCTCGTGATCGAGTACCTGAAGCTGCAGGGCCGGTTCGGCCATCTGTCGGGTGAGCACATCGCGAAGATCCAGGCTTCGGCCAACCGCAAGTGGGAGATGATCGGCGCCGACGTACCAGCGGATTTCCGCGCTGCCGAAGACCCCGGTTACTACGTGAGCCGCGGCATCGACAAGGCCGGTGCAGCCGCCACCGAGAAGGCGAAGGCCTGGTAGCCCTGCTCCCGACGAGGCCCCCGGTGGCCGAACTCGTCCAGGCCGTCGCGGAGCTGCGCGTTGGCGCCGCTTGCAGCTCCGCTTACGCCAACCGCTTGCGCCCGGTAGGCGAACTGCATGTTCACGATCAGGTCAGTTTGGTGAAACGTAGCGGGTAGGCCCGGCTCCGCCGGGCCGATTGAGTTGTTGCTAGACGCTGCCAGACGTTGCCCGTCACCACCACGGGTGGCGAGGCAGCTACCGTTTGCGCCAGCACGGTGGGGGTGTGGACCCACCCCATGAAATCTTCGATTTCCGGGGCCCCCACGAAGCCTGCTTCGTGGGGTGGGTCACGGGGATCCCGATTGAGGGGGAGGCCTGCCTCCCCTTGCAATCGCTAGCCCGCGGCGGCCGGTCTCGGCGCGGCCACGACGGCCTCCTCGGCCGGCGGGCTGGGCACGAAGGTCTCCCGCATCACGAACCAGACCACACCGAAGGTGATCAGCATCATGATCGCCGTCGCCCAGAGCGTCAGACCGTAGAGGTTGATCTCGCTCCCGAACTGCTGCTTTGGCAGCAGCAGGATGCCGGTGAAGATCAGGGGCACGATGACGTTGCCCGTGTCGCGGAAGAACCGGAAGGTGCCGATGAGGGCGCCTCGGCTGGCAAGCCGCGCCACGTCGCCGGGGACGACCTCGGTGATCCCGTAATAAACACCCGTGCCGAAGCCCCAGAGCGCGGCCAGCGCGATCCCCAGCGAGACGTTCTTCGGGCTGTTCGCGAACCAGAGGAAAAGGAGCGGGGTAACGACGCCCATCGCCGTGCCGGCCAGTGCGAGACGCCGGCGGCCGAAGAAGTCGCTGAACCAGCCGGAGTATGCATTGAGCACCGACCAGAGGACGCCGAAAGCGGCGGCAATGGCGCCGACCTCGACCTTGGTGTACGAGAGCAGGAGGAGATAGAGCAGCGAGATGCTCTGGAACCAGGAATCAGACCACTTCCCCATGAATGCGACGAAGTAGACGGAGTAGAGGCTCCGGTTCGTGAAAGCGGGCTTGTAGTCCGCGAGGGTGGGCTGCTTGCGCTCGACGCCCGCTGGGATGAGGACCGCCTCGCGCGAGTCTTTGATCAGAACGATGTTGAGCACCATGGCCAGGACAGCCAGCACCCCGACGAAAAGGAATGGGAACATGACAAGCCCTGTGACAGCACCCAGCAGTGCGCCCAGGTACGTGGCCGTGGTCTTGCCGCCGTACAGCGAAAACTTCTGCAACGAGGCGCCCAGGCCGCGCTTGGTGGCTCCGCCATAGTCCTGCAGCAGCACCATCGCGGCGCCGTTCTGCATGCCGATCCCGAAGCCGTTCAGGAACTGGCCGCCCATGATCAGCAAGAAGGGCGCGACGTCGAAGGCCGGCAGGGGAGCGTGCTTCTTGCCAGTGACCGCCTTGCGGATGGTGTCCACGGCGGTCTGGTGGAGGTCGGGAAATGTGGTCCAGATCATCAAGGAGCCGATGACGACCAGGACGGTGCCGACGATCATCACCTTGCGGCGGCCGTTGTGCCAGCGGTCCAGGAAGTACCCGCCGACCAGGTCGGCGATCGCCTTGCCCATGCCCAGGATCGCCAGCTGCGCCCAGAACAAGAGCGCGGTGGGTGCCGCGACCTTGTACTTGAGCAGGTCGGCGAGCGCCGTGGTTGGGACCCCAAGGGCGAAGTTGATGAGGAAGACCGTGACGGCTGCGGTGTAAACGGTCGGGAAGTAGCGCTGGAGGTATGAAGGCTCCAGCCTGGCGTACGCCTCCCTCGTTCCTACCTCCGACATCTCACCCTCTCCCATCCGGGCTGTGCTTGACCATCGAGAAGATGATCAGCAGGTATGCCAGGCCGGTCAGTATCAGACCGGCGAGCTGGCCGTTATTCGCAATCGACTTTTGGGATGGCTTGTTGTACGTCTGGACGAAGTAGAAGGCTAGGACGAACCCTGCGATCCAGATCGCGATGCCGGCTATCTGGACGGCCGTCCAGACGCTTATCCCCCTCGACTTTCGAGGCTCGCTCATCCACTCCCCTCCTTGCGCGCAAGCGCCCGCTCAATGTCGGCAGTGGCCCATTGGCCCTACCAATGATCCTCCGGCGGATGGGAGTTGTCAATTGTCGATGCGGCTTAGCTCCGTGCCCGCTGCCAGAGGAAGCAACACAGCGCATTCGTACGATCGCGGCGTTCCCGGTCCCCGGGAGGCCCCCTCCCCCGGCTTCGCCGGGTACTCCCCTGACTTCGCGGGGGAGAGTCCGTGAGGGCGCGGGTGCCCTGTTCGGCGACGCCTGCGTCTCCGCAGGCGTCCTCCCGGCGAGCGTGGTGCGCCGCCCGCCGGGACGCACGCCTCCAGCGAGCGGGCCGGTCGGAGCCCAGCCCGACGTCGTGACGCAGGTCCTCGTGCGTCACAAACGGGCGGGGATGTTAACATTGCCCGCGCTATGGCAGCCCAGCATCGCGTCGAGGTGGAACGCGTGGCGGGGTTCACTCTCGGGCGCTAGCCCGACCTCTTTAGGCCGAGCCCACTCGCGGTCACGATCCAGATCAGCCACATCAGGGTCGCGCATGGGTCGCGCCCTCCAGAGGAGATATCCGTGAACGCTCTCAACGAAGTGGTCGCTGCCTCGGCAGGCGACCTTGCGGCGGCCATCCGCG
>Ga0126378_10001861_pt1 | contig 15574 bp, 12 predicted proteins | sample PanSoiMetPlot_23_FD_92587 | JGI IMG/M metagenome (GOLD analysis project Ga0126378, IMG submission 92587) | Tropical forest soil microbial communities from Panama - MetaG Plot_23 | ecosystem: Environmental > Terrestrial > Soil > Tropical forest > Bulk soil | place: Panama | collected 2016-02-17 | reverse complement strand
TGACCGATGGTCTGGCCGAGCCGATGACCGACGCGTTTGAAATGACGTTGCGGCCCTGGGCCTACGACGCGATTTACCCGTTGCCGCTCTGCGACACCGAACTGCCCCAGCCGGCAACGCTCCTGCTAACGGCTCGAGGAGTCTGCACGCCGGCCGAAATGCCGCTGCACGATGCGGCCTACTGGGACCAGGTGACTGCTGGACAAAACTTCGACCGAGAGGACGCCCTCGATACTGCCATGTTTAACCAAGCGCTGTGGCGCGGTGTTAAGGGCGAAGGCGTTCCGTATCCAACAGTGCGAGCTGGACGCGACCTGTCGAACAATCGCGTCCAGCTCCACTAACAGCTGCTTCTGTGTACCTGTCATCTCCAGGGACGCTCGGCGCGGGGACCATCATGGTCACTCAACTTCGATCTCAACCCCGCCGAGCGCCACCCGTTGCGGCGCGAAGCAGCGAGGAGCGCTGAAATGCAAAAGCTCGCGTTCGTGATCGGCTTGCTTTTCGCTTCCATCAACGCATCAGGGCAGTCCGAGGAACCCTGGGAGCCGTTTGTGCTGTCGCGAGTCGGCCCGAGCCTCGAGCAGGGTCAAGTGGCCCTCGAGGCAGGAGCGGGCTACAACGGATTGCCCCAGGGCAGAACTGCTCGGCTGGATGACTCGTATCAGGGAAGCTCGTGGCTCTCGAGTTCGGCCGGCCTGTTCAAGGGAGTCGAGCTGTCTGGCACCGTCAGCATGTCTCAAGTTCCGAGCCAGGGCTGGGGTCTCGCCGACGCTCGCGCGGAGGTGAGATTCAAGCTGCTGGATCGACCGTTCGGGCTTCCACTGCGCATCGCCGGCTCCGCCGGTTATCAACGCGACTGGCAGCAGCAAAACGCCGCCGAGGCGGCGCTGCTTCTTTCCTCGGACATCGGTCGAATGCGGCTCGTCGCCAACGTCCGCGCCGCTCACTACTTCCACGGGAGCAGAGATTCTCTCGACGTGTTCGCGACCGCCGGGGCCGCATGGCGCTTCGCTCAATGGCTCCAAGGGGGTGTGGAGTACTTGGGCGAAGAGTTGGAGGGGGTGGGCGGCACCGAAGTCGACGCCGGTCCCGGCGGTCGCCATTTCGTTGGCCCGAGCACAACGTTCTTGGTTCCGGGAAGCACGTTGAGGCTGAATATGACGGCGGGGCCGCTCTTCACGCCGGTGGGCTCAAGCCTGCTGGTGCGCGGCTCCGTCGGCTACGTCTTCTGACAAGACTTAGCCACCGGCATTTCGAACGTCGCAAGAGCCACCGGGTTGCTCGTTACCCATGTCGCTTTCGGCGCAGCCGGCGGCCACCGCTTGACCCCTCTCCGAGGCAGCCGGTAAGAATTTGCTTTGCACCGGGGGTGAGGGAGAACGAGTCCTGGCCAGGCAACTCTCGTCCAAGCTGGCCGTGGCTCAAAGAGCCTCGCAGGGATTGAGTGCAGAAGCGAGTTGACGAGGCAGGTTTCCTCGACGGCGCAGCCGATCGCGGCGTCCGATCGCCGGGGACGAGCGCAACGCACGCGCTCGGGCTGGTGGAGGCACCCCGGCTCTCCGCGGCGAAGCGCGCCCTTACCCTTCGACGTGAATGGCTTTGGATAGTGGGCTTGTGCGCCCTGTTCGCCGTGTTATCTGCCCGCCGTGCTCTCGGCCGTCCCTATCCGTTCTATGACGACGTCGCCTACCTGGATCTCGGCAACGGGATTCGGGACCTCGGGGGGCCGGCGCGGCTGGTGACCGAGCTTTTTGCTGCCCGCTTCACGGAGGATCTGCGAAATCCCCTCTATCCCGCCGTGCTCTCGGTGATTGCCAGCCGCGATGCCGGATACCACCGCCGCGCGCAGGTGCTCGCCGTCGCCTTGGGCATCGCCGCTCTACTCTGCTGCTGGTATGCAGCGCGGCGGCTGTTGGGCCCGCGCGCAGCACTGGCGACGCTGGGGTTGCTTTCGATCAACTCGACGCTGATTGAGCAGAGCGCGCGCGAATCCGTAGAGACCATGCTGCTCGCTCTATGGGCGCTTTCCATTGCCGCCGTACTCGGCCGCGACCGGCGGCCGCGGCGCTGGCTTTGGGCTGGAGCACTCTGCGGCTTGGCGTTTCTTTGCAAGGGGACCGGTCTGTTCCTGCTTTTCAGCATGGCGCTGGCGCTGGTGATCGAGCGGGGTGTCTGGGTGGTCGCTGATCGGGTTTTCTGGAGCTACCTACTCGGTTTTGTCATCGTTGCTTCGCCGCTCCTCGTGCGGAACATGCGGATGCATGGTTGGCCCACGCATAACTCGACGGCGCGTGTACGGCTGCTTTGGACGGAGCCGATGCCGGACTACGCGGAGATATTCGCGCCCAACGTGGAGGCGCGCCTACCGAGCGGGCTTCTCGATTATTGGAGGAATACGAGCGCAGCTAAGCTGGGAGCTCGTCTGGGCCGCGGAGCGCTGGAGACGGCGGTTGCATTCGGCGAGTCCCTCAGCATCAATCCGCCTCGTTTGTACGGGCCTTGGCACGCGGCGCTGATTGCGCTGGGGCTCGCCCTGACGATGCTCGCCATCGCGCTAACATGGAGTAGCCCGCGCGGTTTTCCCCGGACGCTGCTGCTGGTGCAGGCAGTAGGATTCTTTGTCTTTTTCGTGCTCTGGAATGCTCAAGGCGTAGTGTCGCGATACTTTTTGCCTGTCGCCGCCGGACTGGCCACGGTGCTGGGTTCGGCAGCAGAGCGTTGCGTCCGAAAGCTCGAGCGCTGGGAAGCAGGATGGCCATGGCTTGCCGCCGCACTGGTAACGATTGCCGCCGCGCTCTCGGTGGCGTTCGACCGGTCGACCAACAGGCTGCGACCAGGATTTCTCGAGACCCAACGGTGGCTCGTCCAGCACCTTCGTCCGGGGGAAGCTTATGCGGTTGACAGCCGCAGCCACCTCCAGCCTCGCTGGCTTCTAGCCCGGGGCACCCGCGAGCTCCTGGTCTCCGCGTCGTGGCAGGGGCGACCGTTACCGGCGGAGGAGCTCATCGCTTGGCTGCGAAAGCACGACATCCGGTATGTCGTTTTGGACGCCAACTCCCACGTGGATCGGCTCGCGGCGCTGCGGCAGTGCGAAGTTCCTTATTTCATTCTCGATCGCCGCTGCCGCGAAAAGGTGCGAGCGCTCCATCCGGGAGATCGGCGGTACTTGTTTTATGATCGCGTGCCCATCGACCGCACCGGTGGCCTGATCCTGACTGATTTGCCGCCTGGGTTGCGCGTCGTGCACGTCACCCCCAAACGCCATTGGGCGATCCTCGAGATCGAGCCCGAGCGATGAAACTTTCGACCTGGGTGCTCCGCGTCAGGGCCATTCGCTGTGGGCGGCACTCTTCTGATGCTCCAGGGCCCTTGTGAGATCGCGTCGCGCCATTTCCAAGTCGGGTCGCAGGGCTAATGCTCCACGAAACTCGTTGATTGCATCATCCACTCTGCCTTGTCTGAAATAGACGGTTCCTAAGGCGTGATGTGCGGTCGCGTCGCGGGGGATGAGTCGGGTCACGTCAATCAGCTGCAATGCGGCCCCGTCGAGGTTGCCAGCTGAGTCAAACGCTTTTGCGAGCCGAACGCGGAGAGCTATGTTCTTCGGACGCAAGCGCAGGGCCTCGCTGTATTGAGCGATGGCCTCCTGATAACGCCCGTTCTCGCTGAGAGTATCGGCAAGCAGTTGATGAGGCGACACCTCGTTTGGCCTCTCAACCACGGCCTTTTTCAGCTCGTCAATCGCGGCCTCTCCTTCACCCTTTCGCAACAGAATCTGGGCGAGCTGCTCCCGCACCGATCCTCGAATTTCACTATCTTCCGCGAGGTACTCGATCGATTTCCGAAGGAACTGTTCCGCGTCGTCCAGGTGATTCTCTTGCTGGCGAAGCGTGCCGAGAATCAATTCCGCCAACCAATTCTGCCGCGTGACTCGACGCGCATGTTGAAAGAGCTCCTCGGTGTTCTGCCAGTATTTTAGTTGATGCAGTGTGACAGTACCGAGGGCAACGACCGACATAGCGGCGGCGACCGGCCGCCAACGAAGCAAGAACGGCAACGCCGTTGCCAGCTGATTGGCTCCCCAGACGGCGGTAATGAATAAACCAATTGTCGGCAAATAGGCATAGTGATCTGCCATTGCCTGCCGGCCGATCTGCACGATCCCGATAACCGGAACCAGCATGCCCAACCACCAAAGCCAGCCAACGAGTAGGTAGGGCGCTTTCTTGCGCATTTCAAATGCGATGGCCGTGATGACAATCAGCAGAATAGCCGCGCTGAGGGCAGCGGCTGGGGCGATCGTCCGATAGGGGTGCGGGTAAAAAGCGGCAAGCGGGAAAGGCCAAAGGACTTTGTATAGATAGGCAACGTAGCTGACCAGGGCATTGGCTAAGCGCACCTTGGCTGAAAAGAGCTCCCAGCTCGCGGTGGCGTTGATGCCTTGTTGCGCGGCATAAGTGAGAGCAGAGAAGCCAAGAGTGAGAAATAAGAACGGTAACTTCTCGACGATACATCGAGCTGGTCTTAAACGTTTCCAGCGATCAAGCGGCCAGAAGTCCAAGAGCATGAAAACTGCGGGGAGCGTTAGGGCCATCGGCTTGGCCATGAGCGCCAACAAATACAGACATGACACGCGGACGTAACGCCAAGCGGTTGGCCGCTGGCAGTAGCTCGCATAGGCCCACAGGGCGCATAGTGTGAAAGCTCCGCACAACAAGCCCTTCCGCTCCGAGATCCACGCGACTGATTCAACGTTGAGCGGATGCAGGGCGAATAGCGCTGCGGTCCAGGCACTTGGCCAAAGTGTTTTCGTCAGCTTCTGCAGTCCGACAAAAAGCACCACGGTATTGAAGGCGTGGAGAAAGACGTTGGTGAGATGGTGTCCGCCGGGACGTTGTCCCCAAATCGTCCAGTCCACGAGGTGTGACAAGCGAGTCAGTGGGTGCCAGAATCCCCAAGTGCTCGTCAGCGCCCATTTCACGGAGGGCCAGGTGAGCCCCTGGCGAACGCGTGGATTGGCGAAAACAAAATAATTGTCATCGTACAACAGAAAGTCGTACGCCAGGGTCCGCGAAAAGGCAGCAATCACGAGCGCAGCAAAGACCGTGGCGATCCAAGCCGTCTGCGCTCGCACGCTCTGGTTCCGCAGCATCTTTGGGCGAGATGTTACTCGAATTTGCGGTTGGGCTGCCGGGCGAGGTGTGGCACGGCTCCTGACAGAGGCGCGCGTGCAATCAGTGAAGGAGCTTCGCCTTCAGTCGCGGAATGAACTGCGGCCACAGCCAGGCGACGATGGCAAGGAAGTAGGCGGTGACCAGAAAGGCGCTGCCGAGCAGGATGAAGACGTCCCGAAATCTCTTCGAAGGCAGCTTGGCGTACCCCCAAATGAGGCAGGCGATCAGCGCGAAGTGATCGATGCCGCCGAGCGCTCCCACCAGGTGCCCGGCGTTGCTAATCCGCCCCTCGCGAAGCAGCAGCGATAGTTGCCGAAATCCCGCGGCAATAAAGCCGGAGGAAAAGAGGTTATAGGCATTCCACTCGGCCGAGATAGCGAGCCCTATCCCGTAGCCGAGCTTGTTTTGCCGATAGCACAGCGCCGCGATCGCTAAATAGATGAGGGACTGAGCCAGGTGCAGCCGCAGCACTTCGTGTTCGAGGTATCCGGAGACGAGCAGGACGGCGATAAATCCTGCGCAGAAGATGGCAATCGCTCGGGTGGCTGGGTCAGCGCTGGGCCGTGAATCGGCGGCTGTCACGCACCGACGTACGGAGCCGCTCAATCCTTGATTGCTCGAGGCGGAGGGCTAATAGCCCCAGGCATCGGAGCAGGAGCGGCCACTCGTTTCGACGGGAGGCACTATTCGGCGTGACGAGCCACCGCGGCGACCGAGCCAGCCGGACTCTGGCTGGACTGGAGTGAGCCGTCGGCCGAACTTTACCGCTGAGCAAACGTGACCTCGATTGCCGGCTGCGCGGGGACGGAAGCCTTGAGCGCCGTCTCGATTGAGCTGTGCAGCGCCGGCCCCCCGTGCACTGACGCAATGACGCTGCCGAACATCATCAACCAGCCCGCGAGAATAGCTGCTGGAACAGCGTACACCTTCGCCGATCGCCCTTCGTTTCGCTCTGCCTGCTTCGTCTCGTGGTACATGGCGCTTCCTCCTTGGTGCAGGGGCGATTGCAGAGGTCGTGCCGGTTGCCCGTGCTGCTGTAGAGCGCCGTTTTTTCGAGGATTCGGTCGCCGTGGGCGGGTAAGAACACTGGTTGAGGCAATGTGGCGCCACATTGAAAGGTGTGGCGCCTCACCGGCAGGCGCCACAGCGAACCCGGGGCGTTCCCATCAACCGTCCTTCAGCATCTCCGTGTACCGCCGCTGCATTTCCTCGGGCGTAACGTCCTCGAGGTGGTGGCCGATGCTCCACTCGTGTCCGAACGGGTCTCGCACCCGCCCCGACCGCTCCCCGTAGAATTCATCCTTGGGAGCAAACACCACGGTTGCGCCCGCCTTGACGGCGCGCTCGATTACTTCGTCGGCGTTATCCACGTGCAGGTGATTCGTCACGCTCGTCCCGCCGGACGGTTGTCTACCGCGAATCCCGTACTCCGGAAACTCGTCTGCCAGCATCAGCGTGTGGCCTCCGAAATCGAGCTCGGCGTGGCCGATGCGGCCGCCCGGTTCGGCGAGGCGAAGCTTCTCCTTCGCCCCAAATGCGCGCTGGTAGAACTCGATTGCCCTCGCCGCGTCCTTGACGTGCAGATAGGCGAACAATTCTTTCACCTTCATCGCTGCTCCTTCCACGGTTAGTCGTGCCTTACAAACCGCTTGCACGATTCCCTGATCACGCGTTTCCGTATTGGAAAAATTTGACGTCGAGCGAATGCGCCTGTGACTCTCCAGGTCGCGGCTGACACCCCGCCCGACGGCGACGTCGCCCCCAGGCCAGGGTAAATTAACCGAGGCACACGCGCTGCTGGGAAGTGGCCTGGTCTCCACGCCTCCCATGCGCTAAGTGGAAGCGGCCATTTCGCACGTCATGCATCGGAAGAACGCGATTCGCGCCGACCAAGACACCTCGAGCGGCCCTGAGCGCGTGGGCACCGAGAAGCTCCCCGAGACAGGCGGCCGCATGGACGATCTCGAGGCTCCACCGCTGACCGAGATACCCACCTGGCCCGTTTCGGAGGCCGAACGCTACGTGCTTTCTGGCGAATGGGCCGTTGGCGGCCTGGGACGCATTTTCGACGCTTCCGACCGCCGGCTGGACCGCCGAGTGGCCATCAAGCAGCTCATCCGCAGTGGCGCCGATGCGGAGGCGCGCTTCATCCGCGAAGCGCTGATTACTGCGCGGTTGCAACACCCCTCGATCGTTCCGATCTACGACTTGGGGCACGATTCCGCGGGCAAGCCATTCTACGCGATGAAGATGATCTCGGGGCGAACTCTGGCCGAGCTCGCCGGGGAGAAAAGCTCCGTGGAAGAGCGCTACGCGCTGATTCCCCTCGTGATCGCTGTGGCGGACGCGATTGCCTACGCCCACCAGCAAGGCATCGTCCACCGGGACCTCAAGCCATCGAACGTGATGATCGGCGACTTCGGTGAGACGCTGGTGATCGACTGGGGCGTCGCGGTCGATCTCCACAGCCGAGCTTCTCGCGCCGCGCCATCCAGCCCCTACGATATCGCGGTCGCGGGCCTCACCACGCAAGGGGCAGTGATCGGCACCCCCGAGTACATGGCTCCGGAGCAGGCCCGCGGTGAACCAGTCGATGAACGGGCGGACATCTACGCTCTGGGCGCGATTCTCTACTTCGTCTTCTGCCAGGCCCCGCCATTCCAGGGGAAGACAAGCCACGAGGTCCTGTCCAAGGTTCTCGGTGACTTGCCTGTGCCAGTTCGACAGCGCCAACCGGGCATCCCGACCGAGCTTGAGGCCGTCGTCTCGCACGCCATGGCGCGCGATCCGGCGCAGCGCTACGCCAGCGCGCGCCAGATGTCGGAAGACTTGAAGCGCTTCTTAAGCGGTCAGCTGGTGAGCGCGTACCGTTATCCAACTACGGTGCGCCTGTGGCGTTGGACGAAGCGCCACCGGCTGCCTTTGGCGTTCACCGTGGTGCTGGTGGCGATGGCGGCGATCAGCGCAACTCGAATCATCCGCGAGCGTAACTTCGCCAATCACCAGTGGCGGATCGCCGAAGAGCAGCGGCATGTCGCAGAAACCAGGCGCGACGAGCTGATTTTGGCCCAGGCGACGAGCTGGCTCGAGCGCGATCCCACCGCGGCCATCGCCTGGTTGAAACAATATCCGGCCAAACCAGACAACTGGCACAAGGCCGCGGAAATCGCCAGCGATGCGTTGAGCAGAGGCATCGCCCGCCATGTTTTCAACCACCGCAGCGAAATCACCGATGTCGCCATCTCGCCCGATGGGCGCCGTTTCGCTTCAGCTGGCAAGGACAAGCTCATTCGGATTTGGGATCTCCAGTCTGGCCGAGAAATCGAAACCATCCGCCAAGAGGCAGTGATGAGCTCGATTGCGTTCTCGCCTGACGCTTCGCTCCTGGCCTTCGGAGGTCGAGACAAGAAAGTCTGGGTGTGGTCGGCGCAGAACAAAAGTCAACGCGTGCTCGGAGCGCACGAAGCGAACATCTACCAGCTTGCCTTTTTGCCCGGAGGCGATCGGGTCGCTTCGGTCGCCGATGACGGCAGCGTGGGTTTTTGGGACTTGGCCAGCGGGGCGAGCCGCGTGCGTCGCGAGCACCGGGGGAGACTCTACGCGCTGGCCTTCTCGCCGAGTGGAAGAGTACTTGCCACCGCCGGCGCGGACGGCGTCGTCCGGCTCTGGAACCCCTCCGACGGCGAGAGTCGCTCGCTGACCGGCCATCGAGATGAGATCTATGCGCTCGCGTTCTCCTCCGATGAAAAGCTGCTCGCCAGCGCCGGCAAGGACGAGGGTATCCTCATCTGGGATCTCCAAACCGGCAAGCACCGGGCCCTCCTCGGGCATCAAGGAGGAATCTCGGCGGTGGACTTCTCGCCCGATGGTAAAACTCTCGCGTCCGCTGGCGTGGATCGGGCGGTGAGGATTTGGGACCTGCAAACCGGCTCGGCCCGCATGTTCACCGGCCACCAGGACGAGGTTGAGGTGGTGAGGTACTCACGCGATGGAAAGTTCGGTTTTTCCGCTGGCCGAGATACGACCGCCCGGGTGTGGGACCTCCAGGCTGCCGATGGGAGAATTCTTCGGGGCCATCTGCGCACGGTTCACCGGGCCGGCCTGATTCCCGGCAGCGCCCAGCTGTTGACCGCCAGCACCGACGGCACGGCGCGGCTGTGGGATCTGTCGCAGTACGGCCGGGTTTTGCATGGGCACACGGACGCGGTTCTTCACGTCGTGTTCTCCCCCGATCGGCGCCATTTGGCCTCGGACAGCGCCGATGGCACGGCACGGCTGTGGGACTTAAGCAACGGCCATCCCCGCGTGCTTCGCGGCCATACGAGAACCGTGTTCGGGCTGGCCTTCTCCAGCGACGGAGGCAAGCTGGCGTCGAGCAGTCTCGATGGCACCTTAAGGCTCTGGGACACCGCCACCGAGCGCTGCCAGGTGCTCCGCGGTCATGACGCGGAAGTGCTCGGCGTTGCGTACCTCGCTGGCCACGATTCCTTCCTCTCGGCCAGCGGCGATGGCACCGTTCGCCTGTGGCAGCCTCCTTTCACCGAGAGTCGGATTTTGCATCGACATGGCGGGGGAGCCGGTGCCATCGCGGTCTCCGCCAACGGCCAATTCGCCGCCTCCCGCGGGCGAGACGATGTCGTTCGTCTCTGGGACGCCGAGCGCCAAAGCGCGCGAGAGCTGCGGCCGGGTGAATACCCGATTGAGCACGTCAGCTTCTCGCCGGATTCCACCCGGCTCGCCGCGATTACGCCCAGCGCCTTGCACATCTGGAACCTCGATTCCAATGAGGAGCGCGTCTTTCACCAGATACAAGGGGTGGTGAACGGCGTCGCCTTCTCCCCCGACGGAAAACAGTTCGCCTCGGCTGGCGCCGACAAGACGATCCTAGTTCGTAACCTCGCCACGGGTCAGAGCCTGACGCTGCATGGACACCAGGCGGGGGTAAGAAGCGTGGCCTTCAGCCCTGACGGGAAGTCTCTCGGATCGGGCGGCGAAGACCGCACCGTACGGATATGGGACCTGAGCACGGGCGTCGCTCGAATCTTGCGCGGCCATCGCAACGTCGTCAACAGCATCGCCTTCTCTGCCGACGGGAAAATTCTCGCCAGCGCCGGGGGCGACTTCGATATCTGGCTTTGGAGCGTCGATTCAATCGGGACTGCGCCGGGCAACCCGCAGGCTTTTGCTGAGTGGTTGACCTCGTTAACCAGTCTGACCAAGAACCTCGATTAGCCGCTTCCGTGACTCGCTCCCAATTCAACACTGCATCCCGCACTGAGGATCTGGAAACGCCGTCGCGATCGCGCAAAGTACCGCTACTCACGCGGGTGATGCGCTGCGATATGCCGTTCGAGCCGTCGGCCCGCTATGAGCTTTCAAGCGTGCAGTCCGTCATCATCGGCCGCGGCAAGCAGCACTCCGGCGAGCGACTGCCAGGGCCGCCGGCATTGCTGCGACTGCAGCTTGCTGACCCCAAGGTTTCGCAAGTGCACGCGAAGCTCAGGCTGGTCAGCGGGCGCTGGCTACTCGAGGATTGCGGCTCCACCAATGGGACCATTCTCAACGGAAATCGGATCGACCGTGCGGTGCTTAAGGACCACGACGTCTTCGAGGTGGGCTACACCTTCTTCGTTTATCGCACCGAGCATGTCCCTGCCGAACGAACTTTGCCCGACATCGACGACGCCGCCGTCCAACGCCCTGTACCCGGTCTTGCCACGTTTTCCGCTGTAATCGCCGCAGATGTCGACGCCTTGATCGATCTGGCCACCGTACCAGTATCCGTTCTGATCGAAGGCGAGACCGGCACCGGGAAGGAGCTGGTGGCGAGAGCGGTCCACAGGCTGTCCGGACGCTCCGGGGCGTTTATCGCAGTCAATTGCGGTGCAATCCCCGAGTCTTTGTTCGAGTCCGAGCTCTTCGGCTACCGAAAGGGCGCATTCTCCGCCGCGCACCAGGATCGCACCGGCCTCGTGCGTGAAGCCGACAAGGGGACTCTGTTTCTCGACGAGATTGGGGAGCTGCCGTTGGCTTCCCAGGTCAAACTCCTTCGAGTCCTTCAGGAGCAAGAGGTGCTTCCCCTGGGAGCGGTCCGACCGATTTCGGTGGATATCAAGTTCTGCGCCGCCACCAATCGCAGCCTGCGAGAGTTGGTCGAGAAGGACAGGTTTCGCGACGATCTCCTCGGCAGGGTTTCTGGTTTTGAGCTGCGCCTGCCACCGCTGCGTCAGCGGCGCGAGGATCTCGGACTGCTCATTCGAACCCTCTTGGGCCGCCTCGGCGACCAGCGCTCGGTCAGCCTGCGTTTTACCAGAGGGGCCGGAGCGGCACTTTTTCGCTATTTGTGGCCATTGAACATCCGCGAGCTCGAGTCATGTCTCATCACCGCGTTGACCTTGGCGAAAAACAAGCCGATCAGCATTGAGCACCTGCCGGACAACGTTCGAGCCTCAGTGGAACTGATCGCCAAACCAGGAAAGCTCGCGGTGGACTTTGATAAAGGAGAACATTTGGTCCAGCTCCGACAGAAACTCGTCGAGCTGTTGACCTCTCATCATGGAAACATCAGCGCGGTTGCCCGTGCGCTGGGAAGAGATCGCGTCCAGGTACGTCGTTGGCTGCGCAAGCTCAAGTTGGAAACGGCGCGATTTCGAGACTCTTGATGTCGAGCTTTAGGCTTAGCCTGGCGGCACCGTGTAAGTGGGGCAATCGGTAGTGCCGTCACAATCTAGGGGACCTCCCTGCTGGCTGGGGATGGTGTTAGTCCCCGGGTCGTGAGTGCCTCCCACTATATGCTTCAGCGTTTCCTTGTGGAGGGTCAACTTCTTCGGTCGCTCTGATTTCTTCGCTGGCTCTTTGCTAGGGATTTGCAGCTTGGCTTGCTTCCACTCTTTCATCGCCTACCTCCACGAACGAACACTGGTCCTCAAGGTTATTCCGCGAAATCTCGCCGATGGGCAGCCCGATGCAAGCATTGCGCGGTGAATGTTGCAAGCGCCCTGCCAGCGAAGATCGCCACACCGACTTCAACCAACTGAACCTGACCGGCTTTTCGATCGGCCTCAAATAAAGCACCAACGCCCCGATCATCGCCAACGCGAAGCTGATCAATCCCAAGACCACGCCAATCAACGCGTGCAGGACTATTCCGAGCGTGAGGAGAACAGGCCAACGTTCTTTGCGAATGACCAGGCCGGCGGCGAGCAAAATCTCCGTGAGCAAAACACTCCAGGTCAAGAGAGACACCGTGATGCCGTTCATCAGTAGGGGGCGAAGCAGCGGCATGAGCCAGTCTGAGGCTCCGTAGACTGGGCTGGTGAGGAAGTAATAGAGCCCCGTCCCATCCACCCACTCGGGAACCTTGAATTTGCCAACCGCGGCGTGGAAATAGATTCCTGCTACTTGCAGGCGAGTTATTGCTAACGCGGACAGAGCGATTATCCGCTTGCTGGCATCGGCGGTTGTGACGATGGACGATTGGGATCTTTTCCAGTGCCACGCCCGAGGATCGGTCAGCGTCACCGGAAGCAAGAGAAGGGTGAGAATGCAGGTCGCCTGATCTCCTCCGTCGACTCCGATGGCTGAGCTCTGCAAGCTAAAAGAGATCCACCAGTGGAGCAGGCCGGTGACGCGGGGACGCCAACCGGACGCGACCAGGAGAAGGATCGCCACCGAGATCCAGCGGGCGAGTTCGAGCCGGCCCGGGGGCATGGCGCAAAAAATGCTGAGCCGCGAGACCTCGCTGCAAAACGGGGCGGTCGGCAGGCCTGCGGCAGGTCGAAAGAGCGTCGAGCTGCGCGTGAAGATCAGCGTCAAGGCGGTTCCCAACGCGAGCAGCGTCCGACCGACCCCATACACATTCGTCCAAGGATCGGTATTGGCCGCCTCCCGAGACCACCGACCGAGCCTATTCACAGCGCACCTCCAGCTTGACCAGGTGGATCGGCATCTGAATTCTTGCCGCCGAGCGACTCCACGCCCAGGGGACAGGCGCCTGTTTGATCACCCCGATTGTTCCGCAATAGGTCGGGTCAGGCGACGCGTTGCGAATGATTTTTGCCGTTGGTGCATCTTCGAGGCATTGGGCCGGCGTCGTTTCGCACTGGACCCACGCCTTCTTGTCGACTTGGTGGAGCAAGAATCCAAGCTCGATCCCCTGCGCTTTGGGAGCGCGATTCAAACCGAAGAAATTCTTCGGCCTTGAGTACGGGTTGTCGGCGGCAGGCAGCCAACTGCCCGCCGCCGTCCGTCTCACCGAATAGAGGTCTTCCTCTCGCGGGCTGCGAGTGAAGAATGCCCATCCCTCCGGGGCCCATCTGATGAGGTAGAGATGCGGCTCGAAGGGGAGCCGAATCGCATTGAAGGGCATCGCCGCGTGAAGCGCGTAGCAGGCCAAGACGCACCACCCGAGCCCGACCAGAAGCGTGAGCGTTCCCAGCTGAGGCAAGTTCACTCGTTGTGCCTGATCATGGGTTTGCATGGATATTCTCCGCGCAGGATGCCTTTGTCCTCAGTTGTAGAACGATGGCGCGCTAGGTCTGTGCTGCGAGTCGAGTGGCGACCAAGTCAATCCACATCTCGCGCTGAAGCTGCGAGCTCGGGTCTTTGGTGCCTGGCGTAAATACCGCGAACGCAATCCATACGACGAAGGCGACTGCGACGGCGATGGCATACGCGAGGACGGAGATATCGACGTAGCAATCCCAGCATCGGCAACCGTGGCAATCCGTGCCGTCGCGGCTTCCTAGGCTCCCACTCTCTGGGTCAATGGTCGTCACGACTTCCAAGATGCGGCTGCCCCCTTCGTTGAGGGCGCGCTGAATCCTCAAGTGGTCGCCGCTCTGGATTTCGTTTCCAAATCGCTCGAAGAAAGTGCTGTCCCGGTTGCCGATCTCCGAGATGATTCGCTCCTGCAACGCCGCGGTAGTCTCATCCGGGTTGCTCAGGAACTTACGGTATTGCCCGAGCTCTCCGTCCCAAATCTCCGGGAGAAGATCGGCCACCGGGCCCGAGCCCAAGAGAACACCGCGGAACACCGTCACTCCATCGAATTGATTGCCAGTGACCGCGGTGGCTGCCAAGGCAGTTTGGGACGCCGGCCCGTAGTTCGTCATCAGACCTGCCAAGAGCACTGCCAAACCATACTTTGTTGATGCCAAGAAAGACTTCCATGAACGCAACATTATCGACTCCTTTTCCCCGGGTGAAGGCCGCTCGCCGCGCTGACCCAACGGGTGGCAAAAACTGTCAGCAGCTTTTGTGCCACGGGCTGCTAACAAAGATGCCTTGGGATGCAGCCTGTAAAACACAGAATATGCGGGGGTTCCCGGCGGCGACACTCGCAGGAACCATCAAAGAGAGACATTGCCGGCGTGACGGCAAGAGGGACAGCCATTGCAGCGCCTGCCCCACCTGTCCCAGCTGTCCCAGGGATGGTGGTCTACAGCCGAGCCCGTCGCCGCATGCCGACTGATGCGGATCCTCTTGAGCGCGCGCCCGCATGACAACAGACGCCGCAGGTTTGCGTTGCTTCGCTAACACCGGCATGCGATTCAGGGCTGTTCCAGGAGTCCCATGTCCCAAGCTACCGACGACAAGAACTTCCGCCTGCCGCCGCACGTGCGGCCGTCCGCTTATGACGCTCGGCTCTCTGTAGACCCCGAGGGGCGCAGCTTCTCCGGCACCGCGCGCATCGAGCTGACCCTCGCCCGCGCCTGCGACGAGATTATCCTGCATGCGGCGGAGCTGGAGCTGACCCGCGTCAAGGCGCGCGTTGATGGGCAAGAGCGTGATGCATCGGTGCGCCTCGCGCCGGTCAGCGAGACGGCGGCTCTCCGCTTTTCGTCGCCGCTGGCGGCCGGCCCAGCCGTGCTCGAGCTGGCGTGGACCGGCAAAATGACATCCGGGTTACGCGGACTCTACCCTGCAGGGGGCGGCGTCATCGCGACCCAATTCGAAGCGGCGGACGCGCGCCGAGTCTTCCCCTGTTTCGACGAGCCCGGATTCAAAGCCACGTGGCGGCTCGCGGTCGAAGCCCCCAAGGGAACGGTGGTGCTCTCCAATAGCCTCCCCGCCGGAGAAGAGGACCTCGGCTCACGGCGGCTGGTCCGTTTCGGCCAGACGCCGCCTTTGCCGACCTACCTGGTCGCCCTAGTGATCGGCCCGCTCGAGGCGCACCCAGCGCGCTCGGTGCGAAGCGTGCCGGTTCGAACTTTCGCGCAGCCGCAGAAACTGGTGCTCACCGGATTTGCGCAGGACATCGCCACCGAGATGTTGGCGCGGCTGGAGGACTACTTCGGCGTGCCCTACGCGTTCCAAAAGCTCGACCAGGTGGGGCTGCCCGAGTTCGAGGCGGGCGCGATGGAGAACGCCGGGCTCATCACCTACCGCGAGGTGGC
>Ga0126378_10001860_pt1 | contig 15577 bp, 15 predicted proteins | sample PanSoiMetPlot_23_FD_92587 | JGI IMG/M metagenome (GOLD analysis project Ga0126378, IMG submission 92587) | Tropical forest soil microbial communities from Panama - MetaG Plot_23 | ecosystem: Environmental > Terrestrial > Soil > Tropical forest > Bulk soil | place: Panama | collected 2016-02-17 | reverse complement strand
GGCCAGCTCGGCTTTGACGGGGCGCAATTGCGCAACGACTCCGGTTCCGCCTTGAGCGCCGAAAGCATGCAGATCGGCCTGCACCTCTTTCTGCGCAGTTTCACCGCAACCGGCGGAGGTCATGGTGCGGCGGTCAACCTGAAAGGCGCGCAGGTAGGCGGGGCATTCCAGTTCGCTCCGGTGCGGCTGGAACACAAACCCGACTCTCACCGGCGGCTCGCGGCGGACGGGCTGACCTACGCGGGAGTACCGGGGCGGATCTCTGCCGAGGACTGGCTGGAGCTGCTGCGGAAAGGCACCGCTGACTATGCCGCGCAGCCCTATCAGCAGCTGGCCGCCGGATGCCGGGCGCTGGGCCACGACCGGCAGGCACGCCAGACCCTGATGGCGCAACGCCACGACCAGCTCGCCCGAGCTGAAACGCGCTGGGCAGAGCGGCTGTGGGGGTGGATCACCAAGGTCACCCTCGGGTACGGGTACCAGCCATGGCGGGCGCTGTGGTTCCTCGTCGCCGTGGTGGCGCTGTCATGCGTGTTGGCGGTTGTCCTCGGCTCACACGGCGCCCTGGCGCAAACCAGCCAGACGACCACCCCGGGCCGGTCGTGCACGATAGTTCAGCAGGTCAGCGTGGGACTGGATCTGAACCTGCCGGTGGGCACCAGTGTGGCCAGGGTGGGTTGCGACCTGACCACCGATTCAGCCAGCTTGACCGCGGCGTGGCTGTCCGCTGTCGGCTGGGTGCTGCGGCTGCTGGCCTGGGCGTTCGCAGCGTTGTTCATCGCCGGATTCACCAGCGCCGTACGCAAGACGTAATCTGGGCGCCGCCGCACTGCCAACCAAGGGCGCTGTTGCTGATCAGGTCTGCCGCACGTTCAGTTCTTCCGGTCAAAATGGGCGGGCCGGCGCGCCTGGTTGAATTCGCGGGCGACGGCCCAGGGGTCTGCGACCGGGCCCAGGTGCGCGAGCTTATCGGGGTTGTTTACCGAGCGGATCGTCTGGATCTGCCCGTCGAGAATGTCGAGCGCCAAGGTGTTGAGGACCTGGCCGTCGCGGTCGCGGAAGATGGCGCCTGGCTGACCGTTCACCTCGCGTAGTTCGAACGTCACGTCGATCCGGACGAGCCAGGGGAAGACCGAAGCAAGCATCCGGGCGACCTTGTCGGCACCCGCGACCGCGTTGGCCAGTTGCGGGGCCTTGCCGCCGCCGTCGGCGACGACCTGAACGTCAGCGGCGAGCAGCTCCCGCAGGCCGTCGATGTCGCCTTCCCGGAGCGCGTCGAAGAACCGTGCTGCCAGCGTCTCTCGCTCCCGACGGTCCGTCTCGAACCGCGGACGGCCTGCGTCCATGTGGCGCCGCGCCCGCACCGCGAGCTGACGACACGCCGCCTGCGACCGCCCGACCGCCGACGCGACCTCGGGGAAGCCGAACCCGAACACCTCCCGCAGCACGAACACCGCCCGCTCGAGCGGGCTGAGCCGCTCCAGCAACAACAGCGCCGCCATCGACACCGAGTCGGCCAGCTCCGCCGACCGCTCGGGGTCCTGGTAGGGGTCGGTGAGCAGCGGCTCGGGGAACCACTGACCGGCGTACTGCTCCCTTCGGACGCGGGCCGAGCGCAGCACGTCGATCGAGATCCGGGTAACCGCGGCAGAGAGAAAGGCCTTGGCCGAGGCGGGCTCTGCCGGGCAGGCCTGGTAGCGCAGCCAGGTTTCCTGCACCGCGTCCTCGGCCTCGCTCACGCTACCGAGGATCCGGTACGCGATAGAGAACAGCAGCGGCCGCAGCTGCTCGAACTCCCCGGCCCGGGTCATGCGAGTTCTTCCCGGAAACCTTCGCGCCATGAGGGATAGCGCAGTGTCCAGCCGAGCTCGCGCTTCGCCTTGGCGTTGGAAAATCCACGCCCCTCGGTCATCATGATCACCGCCATTTCCCCTGCCAGCAGCCGGGCCAGCCATTTGGGGACCCGGATCGGCCGGTTCGCCGCTGCGCACTCGGCCAGATAAGGCAGCCACTGGCTGGCCGGGGCAGGTTCGTCGTCGACGATGTTGAACACGCCGGTCGCCTTCTGCTCCAGGGCCAGCACGGTGGCGTTCGCCGAGTCGTCGAGATGCACCCACGATATGTAGCCGGTACCGCCTCCGACGAGCGGGAACTGCCGCTTGCGGACGAGCTTGACCCAGTCGTCGATAGCGCCCGGCCCGTAGAAGCTGCCGTAGCGCAGGGCGGCGCCACCAGCCCTGACGACGACGTCCTCGACATGGCGGAGCGCCTCCACCCCCTCGCGCGCGCTCGGCGGGCCCGGGTCCAGCGGGTCCTCCTCGGTCTTCACCCATCCACCCTCGCGGATGCCGTTAAAGGCGCCGAAGCTCTGCGCGACGACATGGGACACGCTGGCCGCCTCGGCCGCGGCCAGCAGATGATCCGTCCCCTCCGACCGCAGCCGGATGGTAGTAGCGAAGAAGCGGTCGGGGTGCTTCAAATCAGGCTTTCCGGCATGCGCCGCGGAAAGCGCGGTCATCTGGTGCACGATCGCGTCCGGCCTGGCCGCCGCCACCGCCTCGCCGACCGATGCCGCATCCAGCCCGTCCATCACGACGCCGTGCGCGCCGAGCTCCTCCAGCAAGCCCAGCTTGGCCGGGCCGGTCGTCGTAGCAGTCACCTGATGGCCCCGGGCCACGAGCTGCGGCACCAGCCGCCGCCCCAAGGCCCCGCTCCCGCCCGCAACGAACACGCGCATGACGATCACCCTCCGGCTTCCAGAATGGGCTCCTAAACCCGAGACGAGGCGACCCCGCCCGTTTGTGACATCAGGGAGCGAAGAACCTGGATCGTAAACGGCGGTCGCCGGCCACCAGCGGGTCGCGGTGGAGCACGTCGATAACAAGTGCGGCAGTCCAGGCGAACCCGCTGGCGCCATAGCCCTCTCCGCCGAAGGGGTGGAAGTACTCGCGGAACCCGGACTTGCACACCAGCGCGAGCATGTCCGCGCCCAGCTCGGCGGCCAGGTCGTCCACGCCGTGCTGGCGCAGGCCCAGCCACAACAGCCAGTCGGTATTGATCCACACCGGCCCGCGCCAGTAGCGGCGCGGGTCGAACCCAGGCGCGCTCAGGTCATAGGTGGGCACCAGGTAGTGCTCGGCCGGCTCGGCCGGATGGAAGCACGGCGAGCCAAGCAGCTCCACGATCGCGGCTACCATCGGCCCGGGCAGCTCGGGGTCGAGCAGCGGCGTGAATGCCAGGATCGTGTTCTCGGAGGTGCGCCGCCCGGCGCGGACGTCGCGGGTCCCGAACCGGCGACCTGGCGGGTCCCACAGCTGGTCGAGAATCGCCTGGCGGATTCTCCGGGCGCCGGCCTGGTGGGGGAGAGGGTCGTCGCCAACTAGCGTGGCGATCTCGGCCAGAGCTCGGGTCGACCAGAGCCAGATCGTGTTGAATAGCGGTCCCTCGATCAGAAACGGGCTGCGGGTTAGCAGCACAGCGTCGTCGTACCCCGCGTCGCGGTGGCGGGCTGCCAGGTAGACGAAGCGGTCGTATGAGGCGTCGGTGGGCCGGTCGGCCGGGTTGGCGTGGACCAGGTCACGCCGCTGGTAGGGCGGCAGCGCACCCTGCGGGATCTCCAGGTCGGCCAGGGCATGGTCCCAGGCCGGCGAGTTGTCCAGGCCCGACTCCCAGGGATGGACGAGCGCTGCCAGCCCGGTCTGGTCTGGGTCCCGCCAGCGCTGGAGGTAGGCATGCTGGGCGACCAGCCTGGGGTACAGCCGCTCCAGGAAGCTAAGGGCCTGCGGCCTATCCGCGGCATGCCGGTAGACCTCCAAAGCGGCCGCTGCGTGCAGCGGCGGCTGGGTGATTCCAGAGGTCGCGATGCCCTCTGGCAGGCCGCTGGCGCGGTCGGCCTGCCAGAAATCGGGACCCGGGAAGTAATCGCCGCGCGGGACCGAGGGATTGAAGACGATGTGCGGCACCATGCCGTTGGCCCACTGCGCGCCAAACAGCGTCTCTAGCTCGCTCTGGGCGCGCTCCTGGTCGTACCAGGACCGTCCGATCGCGACGAACGCGGAGTCCCAGCTCCACTGGTGCGGGTACAGGCCGGGCGAGGGCACCGTCGAGGTGCCCGACCAGTTGTCGTCCAGCACCCCCTTGGCCGCCTCCTCGAGCTCGGCGGCCTCGGATCCGGTGAGCTTGCTGGCCGGGGTCGCCGACATCGCCGCCTCCTAGCGCTATGCGATCCGGCACGCCGACCGCTGGGACCTGCTCGACCAGGCTAGCGGCACCCGAGCCACGTGGAATTTGGCTCGATCGGTCAAGCCCGAGTCAGGCTCGCCTGCTAAGAGGTGACAGTGCGGCCGAGCCAGGCGCGTGAATTCGACCATTGCCACCAGTCAGCCGGCTCGCATTGGCGCTCGGTGCCGAGGTCGGGATGCGCCCAGCCCACCGATGGCAGGTCGTACAGCATCGCGGCCAGGCTGGAGCAGACCACGTGCCCGGGCAGCAGATTGTGGTTCGAGGGCCATCGCCAGAGCGGGTCGATCGCCGCGGAGAGATCTGTCACCTGCAGCGCGTCGAGCCCGTCCTGGGCGATGCCGACCCAGTCGTAGGCGATGCCGAGTGACTTGGCCGCGCTGGCCAAGAAGTTGTTCAGCTGGCCGTGATCGTTTGGCTTCGGCTCGTCATGGTTGGACCTTGTCCTGCTGTCGGACAGGAACGGCGTGCAGTCGACCGGCCCGACCCCTCCGGGCTGACCCTGGATCCCCATCCATCGGCCGATCTGGTCTTGGTGGGTGATGACGATGACATGATTGGCGATCGGGGGCTTGCCCTGGAGGAATTCGCCCAGGCGGATGATGTCTTCGACCGGACCATCACCCGTCCAGACGGCCAGGACGTCACCGGCGCTGGCGGACAAAGTAGTCATGATGTGCTCCTCCTTTAGCCTGCTGGATTGACCGTAATGGCATCCCCCTTGTCCGGGGAGGCCTAGGCACAGATAAATACACGACGCTGGCGCCGGATGCCGGACGTCCTAACGGCCGGCGTGGGTGCCTGCTCCCGCTGAGTACCGCATCCTGATCTTGATATTGCCGACGCCATGCCTGGCTACTTCGGTCATCCCGAGTCGTTCATAAAGCGCGTGGGCGCGGCGGTTGACGGCGAGCACGTCGAGGACCAGGTCTTGGCCCTTACCCGTCGCCTCGTCGATGAGTGCCCTGATGAGGCGGCTCCCGAAGCCACGGCCTTGATGGCTGGGATGTACTTCGATGCGGGACAAGTAGATTTCGGCAGGGCCATATACGACGTCGATCATGCCGACGTCAGCACCGTCGGCGGTGATGATCTGCCAGCGCCCAGCGTTAAAGGCGCGGGCATGGAAGTCACGCTGGACCTGTTCGTCCCACCCCCAAATGGCGGAGATGTAGTCGCCCATGGCGGCCTCGTGCAGCCGGAAGCAGAATTCGCTGTCGGCGGGAGTGGCCGGCCGCAGCGCGACGGCGGTCGGATCAACGTCCACCTCGGCCTCCAGCGCCTACACCTGGAGCAGCGCCTGCTCGACGGCCTCGGTGAGCGCCGGGTGGATGTACAGGACGTCGGCGACCTCGTCGGCGGTGTTGCCCAGGCACATGGCCTGGATCAGCAGCTGGATGAGGCTTGACGCCTGAGGGCCGATGATGTGGGCGCCGAGCAGCATCCGCGTGCCGGGGTCGACGAGAACCTTGACGAAGCTGGTGGTGTCTTCCAGGGCCCAGCCGTACGCCGTGTCGCGATAGCTGCGCGTGGCCGCGCGGTACGGCTGGCCCCGTGCCTGCAATTCGTCCTCGGTCGCTCCGACCGAGGCAACCTGCGGGCCGCCAAAGACCGCGGACGGTACCACCGTGAAGTTTCCCCGCTTGGGCTCGTCCGGGTGGACCAGGTTGTACCGCACGAGCCTGGCCTCCGCATTGGCCATGTGCTTGAGCTGAAAGTGGTTAGCCACGTCGCCGAGCGCCCAGATCCCCGGCACGCTCGTGGCGCAGGTGTCATCGGTGCGGACGTGCCCGTGGGCGTCGACGGCGATGCCCCCGGCGGCGACGTCGAGCCGGTCGCTATTGGGCACCCGCCCGGTCGCCACCAGCAGGACCTCGCCCTCGGCGACCTGAGGGCCGGATGAGGTGGTGGCGAAGCTGAGCCTGACCCCCTTGCGGGTCGCGGTCACTCGCTCGACGGACGCGCCCAACCGCAGGTCGAAGCGCTCCCGGTAGACCTCGGTGAAGCGCGTCCTGATGTCCGCGTCGTGCCGGGAGAGCAGCTCGTCTCCCCGCGTGACGATGGTGACCCGGGTACCGAGCGACCCGAATATGTGGCTCATCTCCGCCGCGATGTAGCCGCCCCCAAGCACCACCATCGACTCTGGCAGCCGGTCAAGCCGCATCACGGTATCCGAGGTGAGGTACGGCACCCTGGCCAGGCCGTCAACTGGCGGGACGCTGGGACGCGACCCAGTGGCCAGCACGAACCGCTCAGCGCGGATTTCCTCACGGCCGACCTTCAGCACCTTCGGCGCCACGAAACGCGCAACACCGAGGAACACGTCGGCGGAATGGGCCCGGCGATAGGCCACGCCCTTCTCGTGCAGCGGGTCGATACGGCCGAAGACCCGGTCGCTGATGGCTGGCCAGTCCGCGCCGGTAAATTTGGCGCGGACGCCGAACCGGGCCGCATGCCGCGCGGTTTCGGCGACATCAGCGGTGTGCACCAGCATCTTCGACGGGATGCACCCGCGGTTCAGGCACGTGCCGCCGAACCGGTCGCCCTCCACCACGGCGATCCGCCATTGCGCGAGCTCCTTGGCCGGCAGCATGTTGCCGCTGCCCGCGCCGACGATCACAAGGTCATAGCTGCTGCGCTCGGCCACGATGTCTCCCGGAAGGGCTAATGTCGCGCGATGTCGGCTGTACTCTGGTCCGGCACGCACCATGGGACCCGCGGTGGCGCCAGAATCGCACCAAGGGTCCCACGGTGGGGTCGGCGTGTGAGAGCGGGCGGCCGAATCCGGAAGGCCTGTCATGGTAGGGCATCCGGCGGCTTGTGCCGCGGTGGGGCGGGAGTCGATGCGATGACAGCCGCGGTTATTGGGCTTGAAGGTCGCCTGACGGGCAAGCAATTTGCGATCGGCAGCCGGCCCCTTTCCTTCGGTCGCGGCGATGAGAACGACATCGTGCTCGCCACCCCGTCCGCTTCGCGACTGCACGCCGAACTGCGCCACGAGGCCAGCGGGTATGTCCTGTACGACCGGGGCAGCACCAACGGCACCTGGGTCAATGGCGTCTCCGTGACGGTCCACCCGCTCACGTCCGGTGATGAGATCACGATCGGGGACGAGGTCTTCCGCTTCGATATTCGGGATGCGCGCAGTACCATTCTGCGGAGCCAGCCGGCAGGTGAGCGCGCTGCGGTGAAGGCGCCAGCGCGCGCCCTGCAGGTCACCATCACCGGCGGCGGGCCGGTCGGCCTCAGCTTCGCATTGCTCCTCGAGCACCTGATGGGGGCGCGGGTAGCGATCAGGGCCTACGACAGCCGCTGGATGAAAGATAACGGGAGAATCGTCTGGAAAGGTCCGGAGCACGGCAATATTCGCCGCCAGCAGGTCGTGACCATCCAGAGCCGCCAGTTCCTGAAGCTCCCGCCCAAAGTTCAGGAGCAGCTGTTTGTCCTTGGCGCCTACACCGAGATGTGGCCGAAAGGCCCAGACTCCATCGAGGATCTAGGGCCGCGCAACGTCCGGATCGCGTTCGTGGAAGATCAGCTGCTGGCCCTCGCGAACGAGAAGCCGGACCGCATCGAGCTCGTTCCTGAACCCTTCGACCCGGCTTCAGGCCAGGCCGATCTCGCGGGCCAGGATGTGCTGGCGATCTGCGAGGGCGGCCGCTCGCGCACGCTGGATTACTTCTCGGACAAGTTCGGGGCCGCGGATGCGTCCCTGTACGCGCTGGAGGGCAAGCAGGTCCAGGATATGGTCCTGGGCCTGCGGGTGAAATCCGAGCTCACCGATCCCATGGCCGTGCTGCTTACGGTGACCCAGAATCGGTTCCTGCTGAACTCGCTGCGTGGCGAGGGCTTCCTCAACATGAGGCTGACGGATCAGGAAGCCAGGGAGACGGTGGGGATCGACCCGGTCAAGCAGCTATTCACCGAGTGCATTCAGGCGCAGCCTTGCCTGATGGAACTGCGGTCAGGCGGTGAGTTCCACTGCGCTATGCATCAGGCGCTCTTCCTGCCTGCCCTGCTGAAGGGATCGGCCTTCTGGACCCGCGTGGAGGAAGGCCTGCAGTTGTTCGGCGTTCGGCCGGAGAATCTCACCGCGGTGACCGGCTTCAGGCTCGACATGGTGCAGCGGCCGCGTTTCACCGCCCAGCTGTACCCGAGGACCGCGACATCGCCCGGAACGTTCGGGTTCCTGCTCGGAGATGCGGCGAACGCGATCCACTTCTGGCCCGGGCGCGGGCTCAACAGCGGGCTAGCGTCGGCTATCTCGCTCGCCCGATCCCTGGCTGCGCCCAGGCGCGGAACCGCCCTGCGGGATGCTGATTTTGTTCGTCACGAGGCCGTGATGTCAATGCTGCAATATCGCCATAAGACGCGGGCCTGGCGCCAGATGGTCACGACGAACATCGCGGGCGACTCGCTAGCGATCAAGGACCTGATCGCGCAGGGCGTCACAGAGGGCAACGACGGAGCGTACGACCAGCAAGCAGACTTCAGCGCGCTCATGGAGCGCTTGATCCAGACTCGCGACCGGCTCAAGTCGCGCATCGCCGGCCTGCCTGACGACGCGACGCTGCGGGCCCATCTGGAGATCCTCTCCGGGCAGCTCCTGCACACGCTCGTGGTGAGCCAGGCCTGGGATACCGCGAACGTCGGTGGCGAAGAGGTGGATGTCGACTGGCTGCTCGAGCCGCCGCGGCCGGTCAGATCTCAGCGGCGGGCCACGTGATACGGCCCGTACCGCGCCGGGTCTTCACCCGCGGCACCCAGAGGTCGGGCGCGTGATCAGGTCTCAGGCGTTCGGGCCTGACTGTCAGGCCTCCCGGCATTGGAGCCTCGATCGCCCTGATCCGCGCGAATAGGCTGGGCCTCGTGCGCCTGACCATCAGCCCGGTAACGGTCGATCAGTGGCCGGCGCTGGAGGACCTGTTTGGCCGGGCCGGGGCTTCGAACGGGTGCTGGTGCATGTACTGGCGCATCGGCCCCCGCTACCGCGACCGGCCCCGCGAGGAGAACAGGCGCGACCTGCAACAGCTCGCGGCGTCCGGCCAGCCGCCGGGCCTGCTCGCCTTCGACGGCGGCCTCGCGGGCGGATGGTGCGAGCTAGCGCCGCGGGCCAGCCTGGACTGGCTCGCTTCCGGCAGGTATTTCTCGCCGGTCGATGACCTGCCCGTCTGGTCGGTGCCGTGCTTCTACGTCCGGCGGACGCACCGCGGCATGGGCGTGACCGACGCGCTCATCGATGCAGCCGTCGAGGCGGCCGCTCTGGCCGGCGCGCCGGCTCTGGAGGCCTACCCGGTCGATACGGCGGTCCCTGGCCACACCCGCAACTTGTTCTGCGGCGTCGCGTCCGTTTTCGCCCGGCACGGCTTCCAGGTCGTCGCGCGACGCTGGCCCGCGCGGCCAGTGATGCGAAAGGATCTGGGCATGAGTGAGCAAGCACCGCCGCCGCCTGGTAGCGGCGACGAGGGGCCGGACGTGCCGGACGACGTGCACGAGGCCGAATTGATGCGGCAGGTGCTGCGCATGCAGCAGCGGCACCGCGAAGGCGGCGTCGATCCTGAGCTCGACGACAGCGGCCAGGATGGCGAGCCTGGCGGGAGCGCTTAGCGCCAGACCGTGCGGGGCTCCGCGACTGGGGCAGCGCGAGCTGTCGGCCTTGCTCGCCTGCTGGTCAGCGCTCGGGCTGGTACTTGAACGACAGCTGCAGCTTGGTCCGGTAGGTAATCGCGCCGCCCTCGTCCACGTGAATGTCCTGCTTGACGACCTCGGCGACGCGCAGGTCGCGGATCGTCTCAGCGGCCGTGTGCACCGCCTGCGCGGCAGCGTCTTCCCATGAAGTGCCGCTCGTTCCGATGACCTCGATCACCTTGTACACGCTCATGCGGGCCTCCTCCCTGGACCAACCCGATCACCCGTGCCTCGGCCGCTCGGCCGACGGGCGCGCCATCGATCCTCCCGCTCGCTTCAGCGCGACGTCAACGACGGACCTCATCGTGGTGCCAGGGCACCTGGCCCCACTAGGGAGCAAGCCAAGCGCCGTGATCTTGGATGATACGCTCGGCTCGACTCGGCATCCGGCGGCAGGGCATGAACGATCATGCGGCGGTTGATGCGGGAGGCTCGCCATGATCGAGGAGATCCTGCCGCGCCGCGTCGCCGCGGCGGAGGCGATGGAAGACCCGCCCGGCCTGGTGCTCTTCCCGCAGGAAGCGGCGCTCCTTGCGGGGGCAGCGGACAAGCGGCGGCGCGAGTACGCGACCGCGCGCGCGTGCGCCAGGGCTGCGCTCGGCAAGCTCGGTCTGCCACCCGTGCCGATCCTGCCTGGACCAAGCGGCGCTCCGCAGTGGCCGGCCGGCATAGCGGGCAGCATTACCCACTGCTCGGGCTACCGGGCCTGCGCGGTCGGCTGGAAGCGCGACGTCCTGGCGATCGGCATCGACGCCGAACCGTGGCAGCCGCTTCCGGAGGGAGTCCTCGGCGCCATCGCAACCAGGGCCGACTACGCGCACCTTCGTCGCCTGGAGGCCGCCAGGCCCAGCGTTCCCTGGGATCGGCTGCTGTTCAGTGCCGAGGAGGCCGTCTACAAGGCGTGGTCCGCGCTCACTGGCCGCCGGCTCAACTTCGCGGACGCGTCGGTCGAGATCGACCCGGTCGGCGGCACCTTCGCGGTCCGTCTGCTGATCGCTGGTCCGGTAGTCGGCGGCCACCGGATATCCGGGTTTCCTGGGCGGTGGCTAATCCGCGACGGACTGGTCATCACGGCGGTCGTCGCTGCTGCCGAAGCCCGCGACATGACCCATGACGAGAGGTCGACTGGGTAACGGCGCCCCACGGCGCGCCACGAATCTTCCCGCGGGCCTTGACGAATCAGATGAACGTTCTTTTAATTCTGCCATGGGGCGCATCGCGGGCGTCACCGCCACAGAGACACGTGAACGGCTGCTTCAGGCGGCTGCCAGGACCTTCGCCGAGCGCGGCTACGACGGCACCCGCGTGGCCGACATCGCCGCAGCCGCGGGCGTCAGCAATGGCGCGCTGTATGCGCACTACGCCTCGAAAGCCGAGCTACTCACTGGCGCCCTGCGCGCGCACGGCGGCCAGATGCTGGCTGACCTTCTTGCCACCGAGCCGGATCGGCCGGTGACGGATCTCCTGCTCGCGGTCGGCCGACTGCTGCCGCGACGCCGGGATCCGTGCGGCTACCTGATCGTCGAGGCACTTGTGGCAGCGCGCCGTGACGCCGAGGTCTCGAGGCTGATGCGGGCTCACGTCGGCAAGCGCGCCGACTGGATTGCCGGGCTGATCAGCCTCGCCCAGCTCGGGGGTGAGGTCGACGAGGAGCTGTCACCGAACGCGTTCGCCCACTTCTGCCTCCTGCTGGCGATGGGCAGCGCCCTGGTGACTCCTGACCTGCACGCGGTGGGCGACGAGGAATGGTCGTCCCTGCTGGCCCGGCTGGTGGGCGCGCTGGCCCCGGCCGGCGCCACAGCGCCGGACAAGCCCAGCGCGGACCGCAACGGCGGGGACGGGACGGCGTCATGAAACTGCGGATCGATTCCGAGCGCTGCCAGGGTCACGGTCGCTGCTACGACATCGCCCCGAGCCTGTTCGGCGAGGACGACGAGGGTTACGGGCAGGTGCTCGGTGACGGCATCGTTCCCGTCGGCCGGGAGCACGAGGCACGCCTGGCGGTGGCCAACTGCCCGGAGCACGCCGTAGAGCTGGTTGAGGAGTCCTAAGGAGCCATGCCATGACCGTGGACGACCGCTTCGCTCGGGATTACCGTGACGCGCGGGAGGCCGAGCTACCCTACGGCACTCGGAACGAGGTCGTCACCGGCCCGGTGCAGGACTGGGCAACCGACTTCTCGCACCTTGAGCCCGAGTGGGCGGCCGACCCCTACCCGATCCAGGATGACCTGCGGCAGCGCTGCCCCTTCGCCAGGACAGAACGGTTCGGCGGCGGGTGGCTGCCCACCCGCTACGAGGACGTCGCTGCGATCGCCTACGACACGGAGAGCTTCTCGTCCCGCTCGATCATCATGGGCAACTTCCGGCCGCCCCGTGAGATCGCGCCGGTCGGCGGCTCGCCGCCGATCTCGTCCGACCCGCCGTTCCACCACGACGCCCGCAGGCTGCTGCTGCCCGCGTTCACCAAGACCGCGGTGAGCAGGCAGGAGCCGGCGACCAGGGCATTGTGCCACTCGCTCATCGACGCATGCGCCGGCCAGGACGTCGTGGATGCCGCCCGCGATTACGCCCAGCACATCCCCATGCGGGTGATCGCCGACATGCTCGGCTTCCCCCAGGAAGACGGGCCGAGGTTCCGCCACTTCGTCGAGACCACGCTCGAGGGCATCAACCTGCCGCCCGATGAGCGCATCGCGCGGATGACCTCGTTGTTTGATTACCTGCTCGAGCAGGTTCACGCGCACCTCGCCACCCCGCGCAATGACCTCACCAGCTACCTGATCGACGCCGAGTTGTACGGCCGCAAGCTCGATCCGAATCATGTCGTCGGCACGATGGCACTGCTCCTCATCGCCGGCATTGACACCACGTGGAGCGCGATCGGCGCGTCGCTGTGGCACCTGGCAGGGACGCCCGCCGACCGGGAGCGGCTGGCCGCTGAGCCCAGGCTGCTGCCTACCGCGACGGAGGAGTTCCTGCGCGCCTATGCGCCGGTCACCATGGCGCGCCTGGTGAAGCAGGACATGACCTGGCACGGCGTCGACATGAAGGCCGACGACTGGATCCTGCTCTCGTTCCCCGCGGCGAACCGGGATCCGGCGCAGTTCGAGCGCGCGGACGAGGTCATCATCGACCGCGAGGTCAACCGGCACGCCGCGTTCGGCCTCGGCATCCACCGCTGCGTGGGCTCGCACCTGGCCCGCATGGAACTACGGGTAGCGCTGGAAGCCTGGCTGGAGCGGATGCCTGAGTTCACCCTCGCCGACCCGGCGGCGGTGACGTGGTCCACCGGCCAGATCCGCGGGCCGCGCGCCCTGCCGCTGCGCGTCCGCTGACCAACCGCTGACCAACCGTCGCTCGCCTAGCCGATGATCGCGGCGAGAATCGCGCAGCCCTGCTGGACATCGGGCAGGCTGGCCCCGCCGTAGCCGAGCACGAGGCCGCTGGCCGTCACTTCGCCCGCAAAGTACCGATCTAGCGTCCCGACCAGCACGCCCTGGTCGGCGGCCGCGGCGGCGATCGCGCCCGGCTCGCGGTCGGTGAGCAGGACCAGGTGCAGGCCAGCCTCGTCTCCGACGACGCGGGCGGCCGTAGGACCGCGCAGGGCCGCGCAGGCGGCCGAGCGGCGCCTGGCGTACTCGTGCCTCATCTTCCGCACGTGGCGTTCCAGGTCGCCGTGGCCGAGCAAGGTCAGCACGGCGCGCTGGGCGGCCTCGGTCGGGCGGTCGCCGAGCACCTCGGCCGTCTCCGCGATTACCCGGACCAGGTCCGGGCGCGCCACCAGCCAGCCGGTCCGCAGGGCAGGCGTCAGCGTCTTGGTGGTGGTGCCCAGGTAGATCACCACCTGCGGGTCGAGTGCGAACAGTGTTGGCAGCGGCGCGACGTCGTAGCGGAACTCGCCGTCGTAGTCGTCCTCGATGACCAGGGCGTCGTGCTTGCGCGCCCAGTCGAGGAGCGCGTGCCGACGGGAAACGGGCAGCCGACCGCCGAGCGGGTACTGGTGCGCCGGGGTGGTGTAGACCGCGCGCAGGCCCTCCGGCAGCGACTCGACCACGAGCCCGTTCTCGTCCGCCGGGCAGCCGATGACGCGGATGCCACGCTCGCCGAGCACGGCCCGCGCAGCGGGGTAGCCGGGTTCCTCGACTCCGACCTCGTCGCCCGGGCGCAGCACCGCGCTGGCGACCAGGCCGATGCTGGCGGCCACGCCCCGGGTCACCAGCACCTGCCCGGCGTCGCAGGCCATCCCGCGGGCGCGGCGCAGGTAGCCGGTGAGCGCGTGGCGCAGCGGCGCGAGTCCGAGCGCGTCAGCTGGCGCGTCCGGCGGGTAGCTGCCCGCGACGCGCCATGCCCGGCGCCATGCGGCGCGGTTGATTCCCGCGGCCCAGCTGATCCCGGGCCGCAGCTCGATCGGCGCGGGATGGGGCGCTCCAGGACCGGCGGGCCCGGTCGCCGGATCCGGCCGAGCAAGTCCAGGCCCAGCCGGAACGGAGCCGCCGCGGCCTGCTGCGCCGGGCGTGACGTAGGTTCCCGAGCCGTGCCTGCCCTCGATCCAGCCCTCGGCGAACAGCTGGCCGTAGGCCGCGGCCACCACGGTGCGGCTCACGCCGAGGCCGGCCGCCAGCGCCCTGGTCGCGGGCAGCCGGTCGCCCGAGGCGAGCCTGCCGTCCTCGATCGCCGCGCGGAGCTGCCCCGCAAGGCGCGCGGTCAAGGACGGGCGGGCGGCCCGGGGCGACCCGGTCCGCTCGATCACAAGCGCAAGCTCGACGGCCTTCAAGTGGCCTGCCAGACCTGTAGCAAAGTGGCTCTCCCGCTGTATCCACTTGGCCGATAGCCTAGAGCGTATGAACGCCATTGCCCAGTCCCGGCCGCTCTCGTCAACCGAACGGACCCGCGTTCGCCGGCTGCCAGAGCGGGCCAGGACCGAGCGGGAGGACCTGTATGCCGTGCTCGATGCCGGGAAGATCTGTCATCTCGGCGTGATCATCGACGGCAGCCCGGTGGTGCTGCCGACCGGGTATGGCCGCCTGGGCGACACCCTCTACCTGCACGGCTCGTCGGGGAACCGCGCCATCAGGGCCGCGGCCGGCCAGGACGTCTGCGTGACCGTCACCCTGCTGGATGGCCTGGTCTGCGCTCGCTCGGTGTTCCATCACTCGATGAACTACCGCAGCGCGATGGTGTTCGGCACGGCGCGAATGGTCACCGACGATGCCGAGCAGCTGGACGGCCTGCAGGCGGTCACCGAGCAGCTGATTCCCGGCCGGTGGGCCGTGGCTCGGCCGCCGACGAAGAAGGAGCTGGCCAAGACGTCCGTGCTGGCGCTGCCGCTCGCGGAGGCATCGGTCAAGGTGCGCAACGGCCCGCCCGCCGATGACGAAGAGGACCTGGCACTACCGGTGTGGGCCGGCGTGGTCCCCGCGGCACTGACGTTCGGACCGCCGCAGGCTGACGCGCTGCTCGATCCTGCGATGGCCGTGCCAGCCCACGTCAGTGCGCTGACCGGGCACGATAGCCGGTCCGGTCGGCCAGGCCGGCTATCGGCGATGCCGTAGGCCTAGCCGATCCCTCCCAGTGGCACGCTATGGGGGCCGCTCCAGTTGATGCCGCCGCCTCAGGTACAGCGCTGTCGCAAGTGCCGCGGCACCAGC
>Ga0126378_10001859_pt1 | contig 15581 bp, 10 predicted proteins | sample PanSoiMetPlot_23_FD_92587 | JGI IMG/M metagenome (GOLD analysis project Ga0126378, IMG submission 92587) | Tropical forest soil microbial communities from Panama - MetaG Plot_23 | ecosystem: Environmental > Terrestrial > Soil > Tropical forest > Bulk soil | place: Panama | collected 2016-02-17 | reverse complement strand
GCGAGGATTACAAGCGGTGGCGGCGAGCTACGGACGAAGTGAGTCGCGAATCGATTTCGGACGGGTGATTGCGGACGAGCTGACTAGAGATGTTGAGGGCTTGGCCGGGTCGTTATTGCCGGGTGTGGCGAGGATTGGACGGGCCGGGGATTTGGCGCGAGCGCGTGCGGCGTGCGAGAATGGCGAAACGAATGCCACGGGTGAAAAATTATGGATGAGAGACAGTTCTACGACGAGAAGGAAGAAACGAAGCAGATTCCGCTTGTGTGCCCGCATTGCCGGCAAGAGGGTACATTTCCGGTGCGGTGGATGGTTCGGACGAAAAAGGGGCAGCCGCCCCGCGGCGGTAACGAAGAAGATCGCACGAAATTTGCGAAGGCGCGCTCATATATGGTGCGCGTGGACAATATGGTGGCGTGCCGGAACATCAAGTGCAGGAAGCGATTCGATTTGACGGGGCAAACGGTGTTCCTGATTTAGATGCTCAGATTTCCGGGTACATTTCGAAGAACGCGTCGAGAGACTGGCGGAGCGTCTTTTCGATTTCTTCCTTGTTGCCTTCAATCAGATGCATCGTGACGCGGCCGGCGCGGCCGTTCTTCAGTTTCACATTGGCTTCGCTTACTTCATCCAAATCTTCTGCCGGGAATAAGCGCATTCCGTAAACGAGCGCGAGCTTGGCCATCGTGGATGCTCCTCAAAAGTGATCCCGAATCCATGCACATCTGAGCCTACTTCGTTCGATGCTTTGTAGCAATTCGTGAAATGAGGCCTGGTCCCTTGGCAGCTAAAGATTGCGTGAGAGACTCGGGGCTTCGGTGGCAGCCGGTTCGCCGTCGAGGACTTGGCGGATTTTCTGCGCGAGATCTTTCAGGTTGAAAGGCTTTTGAAGGAAGGCAACGCCGCCTTCCAGGACGCCATGGCGGAAGATGCTGTCGTCGGTATAACCGGAGATGTAGAGAATTTTGATTGCGGGCCGCGAGCCGGTGATTCGAGTGACAAGTTCGCGGCCACTAAGCCGCGGCATCACTACATCGGTGACGAGAATGTGAATCGGCCCCTTGTGGGCAGCGGCGACTTCGAGCGCTTGAACACCATCGGCCGCCTGGAGAACACGATAACCGGATTTGCCCAGATAGTCGCGGACCAACTCGCGTACGCTTTGCTCGTCCTCCACAAACAGGATAGTTTCCGTGCCCGGGTGAGCGCCGCGAGATGTTTTCTCTATCGCGCCGCGCTCGAGATCGGCCGTTACCTGCGGCAGATAGATCTTGAATGTGCTGCCATGGTCAACTTCGCTGTAAACCCAAATGAACCCACCGCTCTGTTTCACCACACCATACACAGTGGCAAGGCCCAAACCGGTTCCTTTCCCTTGTCCCTTGGTGGTGAAGAACGGCTCAAAGATTCGCGCTTGAGTACCAGCGTCCATCCCGCACCCTGTGTCGGTGACGATCAGCATCACGTAGCTGCCCGCTTCCATCACGGAATGCTGGGAGGCGGAGACGCTATCCAGTTCCACGTTGCAGGTTTCAATCGTGAGCCGGCCGCCATCAGGCATGGCGTCACGCGCATTGACGACCAGGTTGAGCAGCACTTGTTCCATTTGGCCAGGGTCGGCCTTCACGGGAGCGAGCTTCGACCCAGGCAAGAATGCAAGGTCGATGTTTTCGCCGATCACACGGGAGAACATCTTAATCATGCCGGCCACAACATTATTGAGGTCCAGCACTTTGGGCTGCAGCACTTGTTTGCGGCTGAAAGCGAGCAACTGGCGGGTGAGTGTTGCGGCCCGCTCTGTGGCGCCCTGGATTTGCTCGAGGTTATGACGGGCCGAAGAAGAGTCGATCCGATCGAGCAGCATCTCGGCATGCCCCTTCACGATCATTAAGAGATTATTGAAGTCATGCGCGACGCCCCCGGCGAGTTCGCCGACTGCCTGCATCTTCTGGGAAACGCGGAGTTGATCGGCCAGGTGTTTGCGATCCGTGATGTCCAGCGCGACGCCGATCACTCCGAGCAACTGCCCGTCGCTGCCCTTGAGTGGTTGCACATGGGAATCGAAAACATGCTTTTGCCACTCGATTTCGTAAGTAACGCTCTGCCCGGCAAGAGCCTTGCGGTGCGCTGCGATGGCGATGAACTCCGGGTCGTCGGTGTGGAAATATTCAAAAAGTGACTTGCCTTCCATTTCGTGTGCGCGCAAGCCGAGCGTCTCAAGTCCCGCGCCCATTCCCGATGTGAAGCGAAGCTCCGTGTCCGTTGTCCAGAGCACGGCGGGCATCTTGTCCATCATCATCGAGAGACGGGTGCGGCCTTCATGGCGATCGAGTTGCGTCCTTTCCAGATCCTCGAGCATGGCATTGATGGCATCGCCCAGATACGCAATTTCGTCCTGACCAGTGACGGCGAGCCTGGCAGAAAGATCGCCGCTGGCGCCGATGCGAGTGATATTTTCGGTGAGGTTTGCAATGCGCGAGACGACCGCGCGTTGCAGCAAGTGTAGAGTGACAGCGCCAAAAACAAGCGCTGCCGCAAGCAGCAACAAGAGGAATTGCAGCAAGCTTGCCCGGCCCTGCTGGTAAATTTTTCGCGGCATCAAGATACGCAGGATCAAAGCAGGCTTTCCGTAGATATCATTCAGCGTGGTGTAGGCGGCCAGCGATTCTTGATCGAAGGTCCGCGTAACGATACGGTGTTGCTTTGAGATTGCTGAGGCGGTGAGGCGAACGTCCGGCGGCAGTTGGGCATTATCAAGCGGCTCGATGTCGATGGGCATATACACCATGTCGCTGAGGCGCTTAATCTCTTGACCATCCAGCAAGCGAGCCATGATGATCGTTCCGGCTATTGGGCCCTTGGAATTGCTGGTGAGGACTGGGCGCGAATCAATCAGCACTGGTCCTGAGGGAAGCAGGAGAATGCCGGCCGCTCTGCCGGATTCGTCCTTGTGGGAAGTGAGGAGCGAGCCGGAAGGGAGGTGAGCTTCGAGGCCGCCTGGAAGCCGTGCTTGTTCCGAGCTGACCAGGTCGAATCCTTTGTAGAAGAGCTGTTGACCGGAGTTGTTAAGGATGATGACGAAGTTCACCCTGAGCTGTACAAACGTGGAGGTTGGGAATTCGGTTTTAATGTAGCTTGGATTCTTGCCCCGCAAGTAAGCGTAGGTCTGATCCCAGGACGCATATTCGCTGGTCGTTCGGTCTAGAATCTCAAGTTCGTTGTAGAGCGCGCTTGAGGCGCGTCCCAGGTTTTGGCTCGCGTAATCCTCCTCGATATTATTGAAGCCTCGCATCAGCACGAACCAGGAGACCACGAAAAGACCACCTACCAAGCCGATCATAGCAATCAGGACGATAGCCAGAGTCTTCCCGCGGAGTGAGGATAGGAATCGCTGTCGCGAAGCTCGAAGTGGTCCCAAGGATATTCTCGGAGTGCTGCAATCCGAGTATATCGGCTACCTCCTCTAACCAGGCATTGGAGTGTCCTAGTCGTACACTCCATCCAATTGGAAAGATTCTTGGCCGCAGGTGAGAAGAGGCTTATGCTCAGAAGCATCTCTCGTCCTGTTAAGGGCATCCCTTGGGAAGCTAGGTTTGGAGGTAGCGAATGAGAAACCTTCGCTTCTGTTTGCGGGACGCCGCGCTTGCGTTGATGGCTCTGGCGTTCTCGATTCCGGCTTTTGCACAACAGCAAGGGCCCCTACAGCCCATCGAAAGGCAGCAGCCTGCCCCAGCACAGAGCGCCTCGACACCACCTGACTCAAGCGCGCCACCGACTGCGGCTGGAGCGCCTTCCACTCCGGGCACCAGTGCTTCCGCGCCGGCTGCTCCTGCGAAAGCCACTTCTTCACCACCGAAGCCGGGTAGCACGGTGGAAGTTCCTATTGGGACGAGCCTTCCATTGGTATTGCACAACGGAATTTCGACGCACAGCGCCAAGGTGGGCGATCCGGTTTATTTCGAGACCCTTTTCCCGATCATGATTAATGGCCGGGTGGCGATTCCGGCCGGATCGTATGTGAGTGGCGAAGTGACCGAATCGAAGCGGCCGGGCCGGGTGAAGGGCCGCGGCGAATTGATGATTAAGCTGAACACGTTGATTCTGACGAACGGCTACATGGTCAGCTTAAATGCCGTGCCGCGTAGCGCTGGCACTGGCGGCCGCGAGACGGTAGATAACGAAGGCAAAGTGATCGGCGATTCCGACAAGGCGGGTGATGTCGGCACGGTTGCCAAGACTACGGCGGCCGGTGCAGGAATCGGAGGGCTTGCAACCCGGGGCGCCACGGGCGTGGGAATCGGCGCAGGCGTGGGAGCGGCTGCCGGGTTAATGGCGGTGCTGCTCACTCGCGGCCCCGATGCAGAATTGCCACGCGGTACCACCGTCGATGTGACGTTGAATCGCCCAATTCTTCTGGACGCGGAGAAGGACCAGTTTACCGGTCCGGGCCAAGCTTCCGCTTTGGCGGGGCCACAGAACCGCGAGTCGCAGCACGGCAAAATTCCTTTTTAATCAGCCCTAATCAGGTAGATAGGCACCCGACGTTAAGAAATCGCAGTCGCAGTTTTCGTCGCGGCAGGCTTCGCATCGCCGAAACGTAGTGGCGAAAAGCAGCTCGTCTCGAATTCGGGTTTCCCGCTCAGGATCCAGCGACTCAAGAGCTTTGCGGTTACTGGTGCAAGAAGAATTCCGTTCCGATAGTGTCCGGTTGCCATGTAAAGCCCGCGGATGTCAGTCGGGCCCAGAATTGGAAGGTGGTCCGGAGTTCCGGGACGCAAACCCGCCCAGGCATCCACGAGTTGTGCACTCGCGAGAGCTGGCGCAAGCTCAAGCACTCCGTCGAGAATCGTACGAACTCCTGCGGGCGTCACGTGCTTATCGAAACCGGCGTCTTCCAAAGTGCTTCCGGCGATAATCCGGCCATTCGGGCGCGGTACGAGGTACGCTTTGCTGGAGCGTAGCGTTCTTCCAAGCGCTACGCTCTTCGATTCGAGTGCTAGTAGTTGTCCTCGTACCGGACGAGTGGGCGCATAGCGGCCAAGCCAATCGATTCCTGCTGAGAAACATCCCGCCGCTATGACGATACATTTTGCAGAGACATTTGTAGCGCGCGTGACTACGCCGCCACAGTGATTTCCGTTGAGGGTCAGGCTTTCCACGGGCGAATCACTCCAGATTTCAACGCCGCGATTACCTGCGGCTGTGAGCAACGCATCCATCAACATTCTGGGATCGATCGTTGCTTCCTGCGGAAGCCACGCAGCTGCGCGGACTGCCGGTCCGACAGCGGGCTCGGCTTTTCGCGCCACTTCGGTCGTAACTGGTTCAACGGCGAGATCCAAAGTCTGGTACTGAGCGACCATTTTGTCGCGCTCTGATTCGCCGTGCGGCGCTGTGAAAGCCTCGATTACTCCGTTGCGGGCGAAAGCGGTGGTTTTTCCCGATCGTTCCTCAAGGGAGGCAATAAATTCGGGATAAAGCCGCATGGATTCCTTAGCGAGCGGAACCAGCGGAAGGGCATCCGGCGAGTCTGGCCCGGGCGACAACATTCCCGCCGCGGCCCATGACGCTTCCAGCCCGGGCTGCTGGCGATCGAGCAAGACGACGTGGAGTTTCTTGCCTGCCAGCTCGAGCGCAATCGAAGCGCCGATCACGCCGCCGCCGACGACAATCACGTCTGCTACTTTCACGCGATTATCTTAGCAAAACGTAGAACGCGATGCCTTGAAGGAAACCAGCTAGATGCTAGAGAGAATTGACCAGCTCGACGGAGAGAAGGCGGGCCTTTTGGGCGAGATTCTTGGCGCGAGCGAGATCGCCTTCTTTGGCCGCATTGCTGGATTGGTCGAGGAAGCTGCGAATCTTGTCGGCCAGATCGGCTTGTTGGGCGTTAAGCCGCTTTCCTTTTGTCTGATTAAGATTTCCCTTCGCGACCTCAATATCTTCGCTGGTACCGCGCTGGTAATTTGCCTTCTCGCTTTCCGAGAGTTGCGGCGAAATCTGCGGAGCGGGCGGACGCGCGTGGTCTTCCGCAGCAGAGGATGGCTCCGGCTCGGGCGCGGGCTTTTGTGGTTTTGGCGCGGGCTTTGTTGCGGGCGCAATTATCGGCGGCGGCGCGGTAGACGCAGCTGGGATGTCTGGTGCGGGTGTCTGAACTGCAACCGGCGGCATGGCGGTCGTATCGGGAGCAGTGGTCGAAGGCGGTGGAGTTTCAATCGCGGCTTGTGCCGGCGGGGCGCTGACGGGTGCGGCGGCCTGGACTTTCTTTTCGCCACACCCGATGCTGAGGAGCGAGAGTCCGCTCGCAAGCAACGCCAGGAGGGCTCGAGCGTTGGGATTACGGCTGGGCATTTATCTTTTTATCTTCTGCAAAGGGCGTGCTGAAATCGCGAACCTTTCCGGGGACAAGATCCACAGAATGGGCCAGGGGCAGTTCGACCCGGAAGGTGGTTCCGCGCCCTACCTCCGACTCAAATTCTATCTGACCATTGTGCAGTTGCACAAATCGAAACGTATTGGCCAGTCCGATGCCGGAACCACCGGGCCGCGTGGTGAAAAACAGCTGAAATATCTTCTTCTGATCCTCCGGCGAGATCCCTTTTCCCGAATCTGCCACGGAAATGATTGCACTCTCGCCGCTGCGCCGCAAAGCGAGGGTGATGCGTCCACCTCGTGGTGTAAACTGCGAAGCATTCAGCAATAAATTGAGCACCGCCTGGTGAATCAGTTGCTGGTCGATCAACAGTCTGGGAAATTCCGAAGGCAAATCGACGCGCAGATCCACGCCCGCCCTCAAGATCGAAGGACGCGCCGCATCGATCACCTCCTGAAGCAAAGGCCGGACGTCCGTCTCCTCCAGCTTCATTTCCACCGGCTTGGTAAAATTCAAGAAGGTTTTCACCGCGCGATCGAGCCGGTCAATCTCGCTATCAAGCATTTTCACGGCTTGCTGCGGCTCAGGATCGATGGGCATGTTCGCCTTCAGCACTTCCAGCCAGAGGCGCATGGAGTTGAGCGGGTTCTTCACCTCATGCGCCACGCCAGCGGTCACGCGTCCCAATGCAGCCAGCCGCTCGGAGACCTGCAGCTGATTGCCGATGCGCTCGAGTGATTCCACGTCGCGCAGCGTAACCAGCGTACCCATGCGCGCGCCGTGCTCGCGAATCACCTGCGCACTCAATCCAATACGCGTTGGCCCAGGACCGGCTTCATACATAAGCTCCGCGCCCTCGACTGGTTCTATCTCATCTTCTTTGATGCGCAGAACCCTTCGAACGGCGTGTGCCTCTGGAAAAATCTCGCTCACACGATGTCCTCGAAGGTCCGCGGCGCGCCCTCCCAGGAATTTCTCGACTGAGGGACTCACCAGCACAGCTCGCCCCTCGGCGTTAAAAAGCAGCAAGCCATCCTCGAGCCCGCCCATTACCTGATCGAGGTTTTCGCGCAACGTGCTGAAAATTTCACGGACATCGCGGAGCTGCTTTCCGATGCCGACGATTTTCGCACTGACCCTGCCGAACTCATCGGTTCGTTCCACCGGTTCGACATCGAACTCGCCCGCCGAAATGCGATCCAGTTGAGTCGAAATGCGGTCAATCGGAGCCAACGAAACACGGGTGACAAGCAAAGCAAGGAAAGTGGAGAGCAGAACTGCCGCCAGGGCGTAGTAACCGGCTTTTTTGAGACTCGGAGAAATTTCATCGCGTATAAGAGCGGATGACATGCCGATGCGAATATCGCCGAATTTGGACTGATTCAGATCGAATGGGTAGCGGAACTCGTAAACTTGTGGCGGTCCATAGAGCGTGCGGAGCTCTTGAAAGAAGCCCTGCTTGTGGACCAGCGAAGAAATATCGGGGCGGGTAGCCAGTTTTTGGCCGCGCAGGCCAGAATCACTGGAGATGAGCACGATGCCGTTCTGGTCGGTGATTGTAATTTCGTAAATCGTTGCGGTATATCCGACAGCCGACTCCAGCAGCGAATTCAGAGCAGTGCTATTGTCGAGCGCCCGACGGACGTATTCGCGCAAATCAGTAGCGCTTGGCGAGGCCGGTGTTTCACCACTCTCGGCGGCGACTTGGAGCGCGCTCCGACAGGCGAAAAATACCTGGCGCGCGACGAGAACGGCGCGATCCTCCGACTGTCGCAAAACCTGCTTGGTGAGTTGGCCAAGGTAAAGGCCGGAGACAACTGCGACAACCGCCAGGACCAGCAGCGAGATCGCCAGCGTGAACTTCGTTTTAAGGCTGAGCCGCATCTTTCCGCCCTGCCTCGTACTCTTTCAACTTATTGTGGAGGGTCTTCAAGCTGATGCCGAGCAAGTCCGCCGCGCGAGTCTTGTTTTGATTGGTCGCGGCAAGCGTCTGGAGTATTAATTCGCGTTCCACGGCGTCAACGGTGGTACCAATCGGGAATCGCAGCCCGCCGAGGCCGGAAACCATCGTTGTAGGCGTCCGTCCGAAATCGGAAGGTAGGTGCTGGCGCGTGATGGTGCCCCGGTCGGACGCAATCGCGGAGCGTTCCAGCACGTTGCGCAGTTCGCGAACATTGCCGGGCCAGGGATACGACTTGAACATTTCCATTACATCGGCGCCCACACCTGAAACTGTTTTCCCATGTTTCTCGGAGATTTCAGCGAGCAGCCGTTCGACCAAAGGCTGCAGATCTTCCTTGTGCTCCCGCAGCGGCGGCAGATTAATGTGGAACACGTTCAACCGGAAGTAGAGATCGCGGCGCAGCTGGCCGTCGGCCACCGCCTGCTCGGGATTTTTGTTCGTGGCAGCAAGAACGCGCACATCCACCGGCGTTTCCACTTTGCTGCCGAGGCGCCGCACCTTGTGGTCTTCGAGAACGCGCAGAAGCTTAGCCTGCGTCGGCGCGGGCATCTCTCCGATTTCGTCGAGCAACAGAGTTCCGCCATCAGCCAGTTCGAAGCAACCGATCCGGCGTTCTGCGGCGCCTGTAAATGCCCCTTTTTCGTGGCCGAAAATTTCGCTCTCCATCAGGGATTCTGGAATTGCCGAACAATTGATTGCGACGAAAGGCTTGTCGGCGCGCGGCGACAGCATGTGAATCGACCGCGCCACCATTTCTTTGCCGGCGCCGGTCTCTCCGGTGATGAGCACTGAGGCCGTGGAGGGTGCGGCAACCTCTACCTGGTGCAACACGTCCCGCATCTCACGCGAAGCGCCCACCAAAACCCCGAGCTTACCTGCGTCCCGCAATTCTTTGGTCAACGCCGCCACGGCTCTTTGATCGCGGACGCGTCCAAGCGCGCGATCGAGTAGGGCATGGAGTACGGGAGGCTTTAGCGGTTTCTCGATGTACCAGAAGGCGCCCGCTTCGATAGCTTGCACTACGCGCTCGTCGCTGCCGCGGCCGGTGATGATGATCACCGGTATGCGTTCAATCTCGTCGCCGAGATGGCCCAGCAAGTCGAGGCCGTTCATTCCGGGCAGTTCGACATCGGCCAGTATTACGCTGGGGGCGAATTCGGGGAACTTCGCCAGAGCGTCCTCGCCGCTAGCGACCCCCAGAACTTCGCAGTCCCACTTGCGCAAGAGCGCTTCGTAGCCCTTGCGTGCGTTGTCTTCGTCTTCGACTATGAGTATGCGTTGCGATTGATTGTCCGGTGGCATCGTTGAATCGAGCCTACCAGCAGTTTCGCGGAAATCCAAGCGGGCGGCAAGAATGTGGCGTAGTGCGACGAACGGACGCAAATCTCCTGCCCGGCAAGGATTGATATCCCGCGAAGCGGGACAGCTGAAGATGCCGTGTGTCCGCGTTAATAGGTGCTAGGTACGGCCGGCATGAAGAGGCCGCTCGAGAACAATCTCCAGCTTAGTGCCTTTCTCAAGCGTGAATTCCTGCCCGAGTCCGTAAGCGATCATAAAGGCTTGTGCTGCAGCCGTAGCGGCAGCCATCGCGGCCTCTTTCTCTTTGCCGCTCGACATGCCCGTAGCGGCGCCCGCGAATGCGCCCGCCATCGCAGCCTTCATTGCCTGGTCCTTATTTACGGATGAGGCTTGAATTTCACCTTCACGGTCGTAGAGCACGTGGATCGAGTGAACTCCCGGAGCATCGATCAACTGCGCTACAAAGGGCCGCCAGCCGCGCGGCGTCTGGATGTCGTCAAACGTTAGCCACATGCGCGCGCGTCCCGTGTCTCCGGCGGCGTGAACCTTATCTATATGCCCGCGGATGCGAACACCCTGCGGAATCACATCTCCCTCCGCCGTAGTAACCGGCTCGAGGGTGGTCGCGATGAACCGCCGGCCCGCCTTGTCGTGCTTGGTGTCGAGCGTATCCTCCAATCCAATAAGCAAGCGCGGACCTTCCGGAATCGGCGGCCGTTCGATCGCTTGATGTTGCGAATGGTTGTGAGGCTTTCGTGCGGGCCTTACCGGCGGCTGATCGTTCGTCGCTCCCTGGGCCTGAGAATCGACGGACTGATCAGGCTGCAACTCGGTTTGTTGGCTGCCTTGCTGATCATATTGCTGGCTGGCGAATGCGGGATATCCGGCTGCGGCGAAAATGACCACGGCAGCCAGAAGCATCTTTGCGAACCTCATATGCTTCTCCTAACTTATTTGGCTTGCCGCCTTCGCCGGGAAGGGAAGACGTTCGGAAGACATTATACACGAGATGGCCGCAACCGAATACCGGTCAATCCAGACCTTGCAGTACTCCCCCGTCGGCCTGGACGCTGAGAAATATTTGTTCTTGTATTCGGAAGCCGTGAATTATAATCCGCCCCGTTACGGCAGCTTGTTCTGGTGGGTTCCCAGGTCTAAATCATTTGGACTTTCAAGCTATTGCGTCCGGTGCGAACGTGTTTCCGGTGCCATCGTAGCTGTTGCTATTCGGTTTAAGAATTAATATAGGGCCGAGGCAATTTTGGGAGGAGTAGATGAGAATTCTGAAGGGCATGACAGTGATTTTTTTTCTGGCGCTCTTCCTAACGTCGGGCAGCTTTGCCGATGATGCCAAAAGTGCACGCGCCAGCGCCGAAAAGACTAGCGCTGAAAAGAAGGATCAGCCGGTTGCTGCCGCTGATAGCGAGGCGTCCGATCCGAAATCCGACCCCTCAACCACACCAGCTCGGCCTGCGGCGCCCGCCGCGAATCCAGCGCCGGCTCCGGTTCCCCAGCGGTCCCCATCGCAGGACAACGAGCAGGTACCCAAGTACGTGCCCATGCCGGCCCTCGACGGCAATCCGGGTCTGTTCACGTTAGAAACCGGCGACACATTGCCGCGAGGAGCAGTGGATCTCTCGATTGGCGTGAATAAATTCTCGCGCATGCCGGGCAATATTACGGTGCTACAGACGGTGCCCGCCTTCGGCATGGGGTTTAACCGGTGGTTCTCCGTTTTCTTTCAGATTGCTGCCGACGAGCATATTCACGTGGACCAGCCGTCGCAGTTGAGCTTGAATGCCGCGACCCTCGGCTTCCCCCAATACCGAAATACGATCTACCGTTCGATTCTGCCCGGAACAGGCATCGCGCCCGCCTATGTCGAGGATTATCCGTTTGCGTCGCACAATGGTGGCGGTGTAGGCGAGCTTGATCTGGGTTTCAAGATCGGCTTGCTCTCGGAAAAACGCGGCAAACCCTTCAGCCTGTCTCTTCGTAACGACTTTTTTATTCCTACTTCCTCAGGATTGAGCGACCTGCTCCGGAATGAGGTTCAGTATGGGCGTTTCAATTATGGAATCGGCCTGGAGGCGAGCAAGACGGTCTTCCACAACAGCATGCTTATTACGTTTAACTGGTCTTATCGCTTCCGCCCGGGCCAAAAATTCTCAACAATCGACCTTTTGAATTTGCCCGGACCGCCAACGGCTCCCCCACCAATCGCCCCTGCCGTACTAAATCTTTCCGACGAGATGGGCATAGGCGCCGGTATGCTCGTTTTCCCCGGCAAGCGTTTTCAGATCATAACGGAATATACCGGCCTCATTTACGTGCGCAGCGGCATTCAAAATACAACTTTTGGCGGGCGCGATCCCGTCGACACAACGACCGGCATCCGCATCTATCCCATCAGGAGAGTCGCCCTGGACATCGGCTACCGATATTCGCTGAGCTTGCTGAACCACCAGGACCGCAACGGCTTCATCGTCAAGCTCGCGGGAGCGTACTGGCCCGAAAAACCACGCGAGCCGGATCAATTGACATCGTCGTGCTCGGCGGATAAATCGTCGGTCGTCGAAGGCTCGAACTCGTCCGTACAAACGACAGCTACCGCCACCGATTCGTGGGGACATCCGCTGACGTACGTATGGACTGCCAACGGGGGTAAAATCACGAATGGCACGAGTCCCTACGCACGATGGGATTCCGAGGGAGTGGGGCCGGGAACCTACACGCTTTCGCTGCGTGTTGATGACGGGGCGGGCAAGACGTCAACCTGTTCGACGAATGTTCGAGTCGAACCCAAGCCGAAACCGCCGGCGCCTACGATGTCTTGTTCTGTGGATCGATCTTCGGTGGCAGCAGGTGAACGCGTGCAAATCACGGCAACGGTGAACGATCAGTCGAACACGGCGTTGCGTTACAGCTGGCAGGCAAATGGTGGTCAAATTGTAGGCGCCACGGAATCGAGCTCGAGCGTGCAATTCGATACGTCAGGGCTTGCTCCTGGAACTTATACGGTAACGGGCCGCGTGGAGAATGGCGCCGGCGGAGCGGCTGATTGCTCCACGTTGGTGACGGTGCAAGAGCCGCCGGCTCCGCCGCAGGCGAGCAAGATCAGTGACTGCTCGTTCGGGCCTGGAAGCGCGCGGGTGGATAACGTTTGCAAACGCGTGCTTGACGACGCCGCTGTGCGATTGCAAAGCGATCCGAAGGCGAAAGTCGTGCTCGTCGGATTTGCCGATCCGAAAGAGCCGGGTTCCGCGAAGCTAGCTTCGCGTCGCGCGGATGAAGCGAAGAAATACCTCGCCGGCAAGCAGGGGATCGACGGGTCGCGCGTCGATGTGCGGTCGTCAACCGGCACGGCAGGAGCCGGCAAGGAAAATCGGCGCGTCGATGTGGTGCTGGTGCCGGACGGCGCGACTTACTGATCGAAGCGCTGAGGGAGAAGGAAGGCGCTGGACGTTGGGGGACTTGGGAAGAACGCGGCTAGCGGCCGTGCTCCGGATTTTTTCCGGTTGATTCGCTACCCGCATTCGTCTCAGCAATAGCTGCCATGACGGCATGTGTTAACCCTCTCCGTTGTCCGCGGCGTAGCCTGTCCATTCTCCGCGTATGTTTGCTCTTTCTGGCTGCTGCGCTGGCAGCTCCCAGCGCCGAAACTCAAACGTGGAAGCCTCTCGGGCCTGACGGCGGCGACGTGCGCACGCTGGCAAGCGATCCTTCCCGGCCCAACTTCGTCTACCTCGGTACCACCGACGGCCACATCTTCGGCTCCGAGGATGGAGGCCAGCACTGGCAGCTTCTCGGGCTGGCAGGCGACGCGCACAACGCTATCGTCACAGCAATCCTAATTGACCCGCGAGACTCCGATCTTCTGTTTGCTTCTATTTGGACGCGCGAAAAGCAGGGCGAAGGAGGCGGAATCTATCGCAGCACTGATCGGGGACGATCGTGGCAACCTTCCGGTCTGGTTGGCCACGCGGTGCGCGCTTTTGTGGCAGCGCCGTCTGATCCGGATACTCTCGTGGCCGGCGCTCTCGATGGCGTGTTTTGTTCGCGCGACGCCGGCAAAAATTGGGAGATGATCACACCCGCGAACGATCCCGAACTCCGGAACTTTGATTCACTCGCCGTCGACCCGCAGAATCCCGAGATCATCTACGCTGGAACGTTTCATCTTCCGTGGAAAACCGTTGACGGTGGCCGCGACTGGGCTGCGATTCACGAAGGCATGATTGACGATTCCGACGTGCTCAGCCTTGCGGTGAACCCATCGAATCCGGCGCAGGTTTTCGCCAGCGCTTGCTCGGGTATCTACCGCAGCGATGATGCCGGTGCGCATTGGAAACGAATTCAAGGCATCCCCGACTCGTCGAAACGAACTCTCGTGATTCGATTCGATCCGGGCGAGACTAACACGCTGTATGCTGGCACCACCGACGGGCTCTGGAAGTCAACGGAAGGCGGTGCGAGATGGCGGCGTGTATCGCCGAGAAATTGGATCATCAACGCTCTCGCGGTCCTTCTCTCGACTAATGTACCGACGTCCGATGAACGCAAGTCTCCGCAACAAACCTACGCTCACATCTTGATTGGCACCGAGCAGCGGGGCGTGATGGTGAGCGATAGCACGAAGGATACCTTCGAGCCGGCGAATGCAGGCTTTGCACATCGGCGCGTTGTTTCGCTTGTTGTGGATCGCGAGAATCCCGGCCATCTGGGGGCTGTGCTGGCGAATGCCGCCGATTCAGTTGTCATGTCAGACGACGCGGGTGAGACGTGGGCGTCACTTGGTTCCGGTTTGGCACCCGCATCCGTGCGGCGGCTTTTCTCTACGCCTGTCGGCTGGTACGCGGCCGTCGCATCGGGCGGGTTGATGCGCCTGGACATAAAAAGTGGTCGTTGGGTCCGCGAGGGTCTGGTCATTGAAAACGGTGTGAACACCGCGAGTGCGGGACATTCCATGGCTGCACGCGGAAAGCCGACCGCAGCAGCCGCTTTCAGCGCGGTGGTTAACGATTTGAGGTTCAGCGATACGGCATGGTTTGCTGCCACCGAAGAGGGACTATTCACATCGAGGGATGCAGGAAAATCGTGGACCCGACTGTCCTTTTCGTCGCTCCCATTACCGGTGGACTCAGTTCGCGTTTCTGCAGACGGCGCCGAAATTCGCATCGTATCCTCGCATGGCATGGTGTTTTCGAGCGACGCAGGCCGCTCCTGGCAATGGCACGATCTTCCGCTCGAATCGTACGGTGCCCTCCGCTTGGAAGTCGTAGACCAACTCACGCTTCTAGTTGTTTCTCCCTCTGGCCTCTACATTTCACGCGACGATGGGATAACGTGGACGAAAGTCCAGTCCGGACTCCCGGCTTCGCCAGTCAACGACATCCTGGTGCGCCCGGAATTCTGGGTCGTATCGCCTGAAAAGGGCGGCCTCTATGTCTCTCGCGACCAAGGAACGAGTTGGTCCCGAATCGAAAATCCCGCCGGTGACACGCACACCGACAATTTTCAAGTGCTTGAATCTGACGCCAACGCAAATAGCTTCTATGCAGGTCCGGCGAATGAGAGTTTGTATATGATTGAATTGGCGAGCGCTTCGGCTGCGGCTGCGCGCGTGAGCGCCGGCCACTAGCGTCAGGCCAAGGATCAAATTACCGACCTGAGTTTCAAATCGGGATAACTAGGTAGCCCGATTCTGCATCCTCAATGCGCTTAGAGACTTAGTCCCCCATCCGTTCTTTACGGACTTGTACGTTTGACCTTTCTTGGAACTGCATTTCGGGTTTCGAACGTGGGCAGGAGCGAATAAGGCAATGGGCTCGGAAACGCCGCTCGGCGCGCCCTGGACCGGTCTTCCAGCAGAAACGGCCGAAGTATTTCGACATGAAATCAATAATCCACTAACAGGGATTCTGGGGAATGTGGAGCTGGTTCTTT
>Ga0126378_10001858_pt1 | contig 15582 bp, 19 predicted proteins | sample PanSoiMetPlot_23_FD_92587 | JGI IMG/M metagenome (GOLD analysis project Ga0126378, IMG submission 92587) | Tropical forest soil microbial communities from Panama - MetaG Plot_23 | ecosystem: Environmental > Terrestrial > Soil > Tropical forest > Bulk soil | place: Panama | collected 2016-02-17 | reverse complement strand
GTCCAATGTTCCGATTAACGTGCGCGTGCGGGGCGACTTGCCTTCGATTGCGTCTAACTTTCTGACCAGTGTGAGCAATTTGGGTAGGAGTTCTTTGGAAACTGGGTAGCGTTCTCTGAGGCAGTGGCCAATCCGTTCCCTGACCAACCGTAAGGTAAGCCTCTCATAGAATGAGTCGGCCTCGTAAAATGATTGCACCATCTGTGACATGCCGGGTCCCCAATTTGGCACCTCACGCTTAAGCTAATCGGGGGAGCCTAAGACCGTTCCCCGACACACCGTCATAATTTTGAGTTCCAATGGAACTTTCAATCGATCCCGAGACCACAGGAAGGATCGCTCGAGGTGTTTTAGGAGTGCTGAGCTTCATCGCGCTTATTGCTTGGTGAACGCTATTCAAAAGCTTGGTACGGCGAACAAGGAAATAAAAAGCGAGATCGCAGCGGGGAAAGAAGTAGATCAAGACATAGCGAATATTGCCGACGTGATTCAACTTGCGAGCAGCGCGATTGAACTCGTGCTTACGGTTTAGAAGCTTTGCTTATCTTCACCTATTTTTGTTTGCCGCTAATACAGGCACTCAATTCTTGCGCAATAAGACGACGCCCGCGCCCCATCTTCAAAGGATGTGGGCCGTGAATTGGTAGCCGTGAACTGACGCAGCGCAGCCGATAAAGGCGCTCGTTGCAGGCTTACTTGGTCCTCCACCGCCGCTCAATTGAACGAGCGAGGCAACCTGACACCGCGAGGTAGGGCGTGGTATCCAACGTCAGCCGCTCGGTTGCTGTCGCGTTTACAGGCATGAGTGAGATGGAGAAAAATGAGCCTCATGCGGCGAACCAAGCTCCTTGAAGTACCAACGTTTGCCAAGTTCGACCTGGACGCGCCGGAGTTGGTTGCCAGAATGCAACTCGTTCAGGTCGCAGCTGTGCAAGGGCGTCAAACCATTCGCGTGTCGTCGAGGCATAAATTACAGTCAAGATAGTCGCTCCTTTAGACGAGGCATTTTTGCCAGATCACCGCGCGCGTTAGCAAGTTAGTGAGGTCTGGAGACATCGCTTTCCTTCCAAGATTCTTGCTACTTCGTGCTGAGCATATCATACGCTCGCTGTCGCTGTGGGGAGATGACTTTGGGAGGGAGTAACTTCCGCACCACGCGAGCGAGTGCGGGCTTTAGGCGGAGATTTGTGAAAACGGGAGCGGGGGGTCTTTCAAACAAAACACGCCGCTACGGCTTCGGAGAATATGCAGACTGGCACAGTTCGACAGTAGCCGGTCTCCTCGCAGACTATGGGCTAGCAACCGGCTACGCTAGCGAGGCCGAATTGTTGGCAGCATTCCGTTCATTCAATCCTGAATTTCAATTGAATTCCCAAGTTGGCAACGTTGTTCTGGAAAACTTCACCTCGTTTGAGCCTCCGGTTGCTCTCAGTAATGTTGGCCTCAATGATCTTACTGTCCGCTTTATCTATATCGAGAACGATGACCCCATAGCCGCGTATGTCGGTGGCCTCCGCAATTCCACTCCTGCCACGACGTTCGAGCTTCGTGACCCCGACGCCGCAAAACAGGCGGTAAGCAAGCGCAAAGTGCGCGTCGGTCAAAATTCATTTCGTCGTCTATTACTAAATACCTATGGGGAAGTGTGTGCGTTTACTGGGCCGCAGCTAGAGGAAACATTACAGGCTGCGCACATCCAGCCATACGTTGATGCCCAAAGTAATCATGTTCGCAATGGGCTTTTACTGCGTGCGGATGTACATCTCCTGTTTGACCTTGGCCTGCTTACGCTAGATGCTGACCTTCGCATTCAGGTCTCAAGCAAATTGCAAGGGCGCGACCCCTCTGTTGAAAGCTTGCATGGGACGAAGGCTTTCCTCAAGAGCAGTACGGTCGAGCCGTCACCCGACGCGCTTGATTTTCATCGTGAAGAGATTTTTATGACGTGACGCGCGAGCCTTAAGCGTTAGGCTTTCTGAATGATCATCGTAGGACACACACGTAGAATGAGGATGAAGATGTCGATCTACTATCGAGATGAGGACCACGAACTTCGGTGGTCCAGCAGAGAGCAAGGCGATGTTGAAATGTCGATCGGCACTTGGAACCAACCGGAGCTTTCCTTAGATTTCGGTCCCGGCAAATTTCAGATACGTGGTCTTACCCTCGACTATATTTTTGAGGAGCTGTGTGCGCTTCCGCAATTCCGCTGGCTCATCAAGGAAAAGGCACTGGAATTAATGGACGCCTCTCGTATCAACAGGCACGGCGGCCGAGACAATTTGAAGCAACACCGCGAGAGCAAATCGTCCCAAAGGCTATATGAGAATGCAACAATCGAGCAGCTGAAAGCGTCGCTTGATGACACTCAATGACCACGAAGTGTCGATTCCTTGTAGGGTCTTGACCTCCTCCCACAATGCTCCCACAAGGGCAGTCGCTGGACGAAAGGCACCGCGATGTCAGAGATTAAGCAGCTCCGCTGATCGTATCCTAGTTCCCCAGCCAGCAACAAACATAGATGTTTCCTGTAAAACTCGGCTGTTTCTGACCCGCGCGAAAAAAGCGGAAATGTCGGAGCAGAACGCGCACGAGTGCGCACGCAAAACCGGCACAATAGACACTATATAGATGTATTCCATGCCGCACGCGGACCGAGCGAGGCCCGCAATGGATAAGGAGCAGCAGCCAGCGCGTTGCGCAGTTGCAGAGTTACGGCTTCTTAGCCAGGACGTAATCTTGCGTGATTGCACGGCAATGGACGTTGCGCCAATTGCCCCGACGAACCTCGGCGACGCGGACATCTAATGGAAGCGCTTCAATGTGCGCTAATGACCCTAAGCCGACCTCGTACTAAGAACCAATATTATTGAGATAAGTCGCGCGTAATGAGGGCGGGGACATATTGACAAGGTAGGTTCGGATCGATGCGGCCGCCGATAACCTCGACACGATCGCCCATGCGAACGTTCATGCCTTGCGGCACGAGATAGATGTAGCGCGAGCCCTGCGCCCCTCCGTCCAAATGGACGAGGCTTCTCACATTGGATAAGTAGTCGGGATTGATCGTCCTACCCAATTGGGCCTGGGTGCGTTGCATGGCATTGTCCGCTTGTTCCGGGTTAAGAAAACCAACCACTTCTCCCTGCCGCGCTGGATGCGAAAATGGGAATGGTTTGGCTTGACATGCTTTCACATCCGTCTGCGCTTGATCTGTGCTGGTCTCGATCAGAGGCAGCGCCAGCAAAGCAGCGGAAATGCCAATCGCCGCGAGAATGAGATTTCGCCAAGCCGGCGCGTCCCGCCAGAGCCAAAAATCCGGATTTGCAGGCCTCGCGGGGGCCGGCTGTGGAGAGCTTTCATGGATCGGCAACGTATTGGGCATTGCAGAACCGGATTCTTGAGGACGGGATGCTGCAGCATGCCGCACCGTCATTGCACGATTTGGGCCGATACCTTGCCGTCTTGTTCTGTCAATGACACGCGTTTGCCGCCCCTTCGTTTGGCCTCGATGAGGGAATCCGCGATCGTCTCTTCGATGCCGCGCACCAGGTCGCGCGCCGAAGCGGCATGACCGAGCTTGCGCTGGCGTTCGACCAAGTCGAGTAGAATTTGCGGATTAATCCCGCCGACGCTGATTTCTAGCCCGTAGCCCTGAATCATGCTTTCAATTTCAAGTGCGGCGACTCGAGCGACGTCGAGCCCGCTAAGAGGTTCGAAGACAAAAATGCGATCGATTCGATTGAGGACTTCCGGAGCAAAACCCGCAGTCCGCAACGCTGCATCAGCCGATCGCCGCAGCTGGTCGGGATCGTTGGCGTATTGCCGGCTCAAGTCGGCGAGAGCGTCGACTGCGGCGTTGGTCGTCAGCACAAATAGCGCCCGGGTCGTGGAGATCTGCCGCCCGTCCGAGGCTTCCGTGACGAACCCGTCATTCCAGGCGGTCAGAAAGTTCTTGTGCACGTCCGCATGCGCCTTTTCGAATTCGTCGAGCAGAACGACCGCGTCGGGAGTATCGCGCAAGCCCGCGGTCAATTTTCCATAGCTAGTCGACCCAACATAACCTCGCGCGGCACCGAACAGGGACGTCGAGGCAAACGCACCGCTTGAAAACTGCGTCATGTCGAAGTGCAAAAGCTTTCGTGCAATGGCGTCGGCAAGGACCTTGCCCAGATAGGTTTTGCCGGAGCCCGGTGGCCCGGCAAACAAAAACACGCCGATCGGCTTGCCGCGGTGCTCAAGCGCCAACCGCCTACGAATTTGCGCCGCCAGTTCGCTGCAGACACGGTCTTGGCCAACAACACGGCTCTGGAGAGCTTGCGCCAAAGCCTCGGCGTCGATGAACACCGCATCGACTTCCTTGGACATTCGCCGCTCAAGTTCCTGGCGATTAGTCAGACGATCGAGAATATCCATGAGCAACTTCCACTTGGTAAGCCACGACGGCAGGAAATCGGTGCGCCGTAAAACTCCCAGAATAATGAACGCCCATGCGACTGCGCCGGCAATGCCGAGCATCCAGTAGATGGTCGTGGAGTGAGCATGCAGCCAAGCTCGCACGCCCGTCACTGAGAACAAGTGCCCCACTTGCGAAGCGATCTGCAGAAGACCCGCTATCGCCACAACCAAGAGAATCAAGGGAAGATAGCGGCTTACTTTCTCCGATAGGACCGTCATATAAAGTCATGAGCACTAAGTGGTGGGCCAGCGGACCCGTATAAGACGATGCGGCAGGTTCTGAAATAACGAACGAACGAGGCATAATGTCCTTGGTTCCACCCTGGGGAACTTGCGCCGTCCTCAATTTCCCCAAGCGGACATCGTTGTTCTGGCCTTCACGCGAATTCAAAGGCGATCACGTTTGCGCAATATCGGGCACGGAAGCCTCAAAACGTGATGACCGTCACGGAGAGCCCTTCGTCGATTCTGGCAAGCAATGCATTGAAAAGCGAGAGCCAGTACACGGATCAAGTTTCCGGGAGTTGGCCATGATAAACAAAGCGGCAGGTAAAGACGACATGAGCAAGCGCATTTTGGTGGTCGACGACCAACCGGATAATCGCCAAATCATCCGCGATATGCTGGCCCCTACTGACTACGAAGTTACGGAGGCCGAAAACGGTGAGCTGGCGCTTGCGGCAATCGCAAAGCAGCGGCCCGATCTCATCCTGATGGATATTCAGCTCCCGATCATGGACGGTTATACAGCCACGAGCCGGATTAAATCCGATCCGAAGTTGCGGTCGATCCCAATCATCGCGGTTACCTCCTATGCACTTAGCGGCGAAGACAGGAAGGCGCGGGCAGCGGGCTGCGATGACTGCGTGCCGAAACCTTTCAGCCCTCGCCAACTGTTGCCGAAAATTCGGCATTACCTACAATAAGTCGCCTCCGATAAGTCGCCGCGCGCAATGTGGCGAGCGTGCGATCTGCAAAATCTTTCGAGGGTCTTTGGCGCACTGTGACAGACGGCACAGACCGCAGTTTAGGAGCGCGCTTATCTTAAGTTACCCAATGTCCCCAACCGCCCGGCTCGTGTGGCTTTAAGACTAAAGGACAAGTGGGTCACCCGCGATGAGAGGCGGATCGCGGCTAAACTGGCGAAATTGCTTTGATGCTCTCGGTCGTTGTCGAGCAACAGGTCGACGTAGAAGCGGCGGGCTTGACGAGGAGCAAAAGACAATGAGCAAGACCTACGCCATCGCTGACCTGCATGGCCGCTTTGATCTTCTCGAGATGGCGCTTGCGTGCATAGTCGAACGTGCTGAGCCTCCTATCACATTGGTCACGTTAGGCGACTATATTGATCGCGGCCCGGACAGCCGCAAGATCATTGAGCGCCTAATGGCTGGTCTAGGGCGGGATGGCTGGCGGCTGATCTGCCTTAAGGGCAACCATGAGGACATCATGTGGCAGACGTGCCGGAGGCTGCCGGATGTTGATCGGTGGCTCACTAACGGCGGTGGCGCGACGTTACTCTCCTACGGACAACAAGAGGGTGACCAGGCTGACGTCACAATCGTGCCGGCCTTACATCTGGATTGGGTAGAACAGCTACCACTGATGTATGTCGATACGCACCGCGTTTTCGTACACGCGGGCATCGATCCAAACTGTCCGCTGGATCAGCAGGACGCCGAAAAGATGATATGGAAAATCTATCCAGACGACGACGGTGGCGGTCACGGTCAGCGCCACGTCGTGCACTGGCACCATCAGCATGCACATGGGCCGATCTTCAAAAGGAACCGGACCAACCTTGATGCGCTCGCGTGGTACACTGGGCGGCTTGCAATCGGCGTCTTTGAGGACGCTGCGCCCGGTGGACCGATCGAAGTTCTCGAAGTCTATGGCGAGCCGTTTGACAAGATACTATCGAGCCGGCGGTCTAGTCACCTCATGTCACAAAGTGGCGCGCCGCGTGATCGAATAGACGCTTTTGGCTGCGGCGCATGGATTTCGGATTGCTGACATCCCGATCAGTGGTGCGAGCGTCCGCTTTTGGGTGAATAGCAGACATTGATCGGAGATCGCGCAAGGTCCGCCAATGACCCAAAGCGGACACCGGGGGCAACGTGCGCGGGATATCACGCACTAAGTGGTGAAACTTACAGGTTGCTTTTCTGTTAGTGCGGACAGGATTCGTCGAGCGTATCGAACATCGACAGAATATCCTGAAAATCTTTCGAGTTTTGGTCGGCGTTGTTCAGTGCGTCGAACAAGGCGAGGTATTCGGGACCCACTTGTCTCTCTAGGTCATTTATCCTTTTGGTCAGCGCGTCAGCCTTCTGCTCGTCTCTCGCCTGAGCAACCTGATCGATCTCAGCACCGAGACTGTTGATTTGGCAATACGCCTGGGTTTTAGCCTTATCCCCGCGAATGATGCTTACGACCGTTTGCGCATCCGCCTTCAACTTGGCTGTGTTCGGCTGCTGAGCTTGCGCATACGGCGTCACCGCCGAACTAAAGAAAAGCCCAATGATTAGGAAGCGGTTCATAATTCTCTTCATTTGTACCATTCTAAAGCAACGGTCACGCGAGCAGGCGGAGTTCCGGTCCTTTAGAGGCAGCATTACCACTCCGCAATGCCCGCTTTTGGGGTAAAGCGGACATGCGCCAGACGTCGTGGAAATGCCGGCTTATGACCCAAAGCGGACATCAGCGGTTTCAGATTGCTGCTGCACACACGCCTGCACCCGGTTGTCTCGGTATGGATCATGAGTTGCGGACGACTAGCTTTAGGCGCGGCCGGGCTCTAGTCATTTCGGAAACCTTGGCGTCTTTGTCCCCGCCAAGCACTCCTCCGCTCGCCCGGTCGATCAAGTGAACACCTCTGCAGATGTTGCACGTCACGACCTCATAAACGCCATCTACGGTCTTAATGCAGGCGTAGCTTTGCACGCGAACGCCCGTATTGGGGCAGCGGTATCGGCGGTGCATGAGGGTCGACATAGCAAAGGGATAACGACCGCTGCCGGCTGTTCGGACGATGACCAGCAGCATCAAACTGCTGTGAAGTTCCGAGTTGTCCAAGTTTTCCACAACCCCGCGGTTCCCGAATTCACCTACTGGGCCTAAGTCGAACGACGAAGCTGAAATTTTTCTTTTTGGCAACGAGCGTTGCCCGTAAATCACAGCCGCGCGCTCTCAACCGCGCTAAGGTTCGCCGGTCGGACTAGGCGTCCCCGCGGCCGCGGCGGACGAAGGTGAACACCCACACCACTCCCCTGGTTTGATAGCCCTGCCGAATGCCGCATGAGGGATCGGGGGGCAACGGCAGCGGTCTTGGGGGACGAAGGCAAAGCCGTTGGCTGCGTACCGCCGACGGCTTTGCTGTTTCTGGCTTTAGACGCGCAAAGTAGCGAGTTGGTCGCGGCTCACTCGACGACCCACACCCTGCAAAGCCCAAGTGCTTTTGCAAGAGAGGGACTTATGCTTCTTCTGCCGTTCAAAAACGCACTGAGATCGGTACGCTTAATGCCATAGCGCTTCGCGAACGCGGCTTGACTTCCCTCGCGTTTAATCGCCGCTCTCACCAAATCAGCAACGTCATCGTCATTAAGCACCAAAAGATCATCGGCTTTCCCCGTCGGCTCCGATCCGGCGTAATCGGTACTCCGCACAGAACTGATCATGGCCGATATCAGAACTTGGAGTTCAGGGCCGAATTGCGTAGCGCCGATGATGAAATGATGGCTGTGGACATTTGCGGGAATAGCGCCAAGTTTATTCAAAATTAAACTTAAACCCTTGAGGGTCGGGAATTCGCTGCCGAGCCCACCGTTTTTATCTTAGTCTCTTCGAGCCACCATGATGGGGTGTGTCTCATGGAAACTGGGATCACGACGTATAATCTGCCTCGTGAGTTCTATGTCCTCCAAATCAATGGGCGAGTTACTTCGACGCATCGACGCTATCAGGATGCACTGAGAGCAGGCGTGTTACTCAAGCATCAGTTTCCGCATGGCGATATAAAAGTGTGCGAGGTAGTGTGCGAGATAAACTCAAATGAAAAGGCAACGCAGGGAACTGGGCAGCATTGATAGGTCCGGCGCGTACGTGCTTTGGAGGTGAGCCGGCGGCTTGCTGTTTGAGTTTCACCGCCACGAAAACGCCGCTTGAGCACGACTAAAAAGCTGAAGGCGCTAATCAACGCAACTTTTGAGTCTGAGAGTAAAGCCGTTGTCCATTTTGACCAAGACAAAACGTGATTGCGAGTGCTTCGCTTTGCGATAACCGTGCCGCACACACCGTTGCACACACAAAGAGAGCGACCCCGCCTCAGGTCACAAAGTTGGGGTCAAATCAATGCGTGTTTTAACGCGTGTACAATGTGATTAGCTTCCGGGTCCACTGACCGCGCCGATGCTGCGATTGCCGGTTTTCAGACCGGCTGCTAACGGTTAAGCCGGCATGCAAGTGCGTCTTGCCGGCTCTGCAGCGTTCACGCGGCTGCTGTGCTGCACTGATCTTCAACTGCATCTTTTTTTGTCGGCTCCCTGCGAGGCAGCCATTCGGGAAGACGGAATACGCGATCATCATTTTGCGGCAACTCGAAAAACCCATTGAGGGACTGTGGAAGTTCCGGCGTAGCTTGGCTTGCGCGCAAGGCGTCTGTTCGTCGGTCTAGGTCGCCCAACAGGCCATCGACTGTGTTGGCGACTTCAGTGGCGACACCTATGAGTAAGCTATTAAGTTCGGGAGCCTCAGGAACGATTGCCCGCGCCGATACACTTGCATCGCGCATCCCGGCGATGGCGTGGGCAAACGCCATGTAAAAGTCTCTGAGTCGCTCTTTGATCCCCTCGATCTCACCCACAACGCGCTCGCGCTCCCGCCGATCGTTTTCCGCAGAAAGACGGACCTCTAACTCGGCGATCGCTGCAGTCAGCGTCGTGACATGGGAGGCAAGGGCATCGCGTTTATCGCGTGCGTGAGAGAGTTCACGGCTGAGACTGTCGATTAAGTCGCTTTTCCTAAACATCTGATGCTCCGCATTTGAGGGAGACTTCCGACCAAAGCCGCCTTCGATTAGGCGATCGTATGGTTAGCAATTCGTTAATTTTCAGCCGGCCCGCTCCCTGCCGCCCTAATCTATCGAAGAGCCAGACGCTCGGTTCAACGAGACGGGCCCTATCGACGGGCTTGGCATGCCAGTCTTTTGTGCTGGGGGGAATTCAAACCCGACCCCTGAACCCCATTTCGCTCGTCGCAAATCCCTGATGTAATTGCCACGCAAGTCGCGCAGTTTGAGCCTTGGGGAAGCCCATGCGACGACGCGATTTCTTCAAAGCAATCGTTGGATCTGCGGCGGCATGGCCACAATTGGCCCGTTCACAGCAGAGCAAACCCAAGTCCGTACGGCGCGTGGCCGCGCTCTTTCCTCAGAGCGCGAACGATCCGCAAGCGCAAAACCGAAGCGCGGCATTTCTGCAGGCTCTACAGCAACTAGGTTGGAGCATCGGGCAGAACGTCCAGATCGATTATCGTTGGTCCGCAGGCAGTGAAGACGATACGCGCAAATACGCGGCTGAACTCGTGGCGCTGGCGCCAGATGTTATTTTGGTGTCGGGCAGCGCGGCACTGGATCCTTTACGGCGCATGACACGCAGCGTGCCGATCGTGTTCGTACTCATACCCGATCCGGTAGGCGCCGGTTTCGTCGATAGCCTGGCCCGGCCTGGCGGCAACGTCACTGGTTTTGCCAACTTTGACTTCGGCATCGTCGCGAAATGGCTCGGGCTGCTCAGGGAGATCGCACCCAATACGACTCGCGCTGCAGTTCTACGCGATCCCGCCATCGTAGCTGGGCTGGGCCAGTGGGGCGCAATCCAGTCTGTATCACCCTCCTTTGCGCTCGAGGTGAGCCCCGTCAATGTGATCGATCCCGCGGAAATTGACCGCGCCCTCACCGCCTTCGCGCGTAGCCCAAACGGTGGCCTGATCGTGACCGGAAGCGCGCTTGCGGTCGTTCGTCGGGATCTGATCATCTCACTTGCCGCACGCCATCGATTGCCGGCGGTCTATTATGATCGCTATTTCGTCTCCGCCGGCGGTTTGATCTCCTATGGTTCTGATAGTGTCGAACAGTTCCGGCTGGCAGCCACCTACGTTGACCGGATACTCAAGGGCGACAAGCCCGCCGACCTGCCGGTACAAACGTCGAGCAAATACGAGCTTGTTATCAATCTTAAGACCGCGAGGGCGCTCGGCCTCAATGTAGCGGCATCGCTGCTCGCGCGCGCCGACGAGGTGATCGAATGAGGCAGCGCGAGTTTATTTCGCTCGTCGGTGGTGCGGCAGCAACATGGCCCTTTGGCTATATCGAAGGGCTATGTCGAAGGTCAAAATATAGCGGCTGCTTACGCATCTTCCCGCTCAAGTAGTGGATCGCGCACGATAGTCTTATCAAGGTAGAGCTGGCGAATGTCCGCTTCGCTAAGCTTCAACACATCGCGCAGGATTTCCTCATTGTGTTCCCCTAAGCGATCCGCCTTGACGTTCGCTCGTGGGGTCCAGCGCGAAAATTTGGCGGCCAACCCAGGGATATCAAACTCACCGATTTCACGATCGGCAACGCGGCGCACCGTACCGCGTTCCCTTAAATGCGGCTGCGCAATCGTCTCATGCAACGTCAATACTGGAGCGCACGGTATCCTTTCCGCCTCCAGCGCGGCCAATGCTTGTTCGCGGCTTTCGAATTGTGCCAGCCAGTTCTCGATGATGGCTTGGAGGGCTTTATTATTGTCACGTCTCGATCGCGGGTCCCGAAAACGAATGTCCTCGGCCAGCTCTGGCATGTTCATCGCCTTTGTCATCTGTAGCCATTGGTACGGCATCACCATGATCGAGACAAAATCATTGTTGCGACAACGAAAAACTCCAGTTGGACCACCATCCGGATGAAGGGAGCCCATGCGTGGCGGTTGAAACTGCTTGCCTCGTAACGAACACTTCGGGACGTTAACCTCGTGCATGTTGAAGTACGTATCTAACAAAGAGCAATCGATGTATTGGCCCTCGCCGGTTCGTTCGCGATGCAACAGAGCGCAGCCGACAGCCATGGCCGCAGTGACGCCAGTAGCACTGTCACCGATCGCGATCGGCAATTGAGCAGGTCCCCGGTCCAACTCGCCTATGGCAGAGGTAATGCCGGCGTAAGCGGCGCCCATATAATCGAAGCCCGGCTTGTCACTGAGTAGGCCGGATTGGCCCGCCAGTGAGATCGAGCACATGATTAGTCTCGGATTGAGTGCCGATAACCTGTCATAGCCAAGCTTTGCGCGCTCCATCACGCCAGGAGCAAAATTCTCAACCACGACATCGATCTTCGGAATAAGTGCGTAAACAAGCTCGCGGCCCCGATCCTGCTTGATGTCAACCGCGAATGATTTTTTCGAGTGATTATGTTGGAAGTAATAGGTGCTTTGTGATGATTTCTTCAATGCGGCATCGCGCGGCTTGTCGCCGGACAAGCGACCGCGATCTCCGAACGGCGCTAGTTCGAGTTTGATCACCTCTGCGCCAAGCTCTGCAAGAATGCGCGTGCACGTCGGTCCTGCCACGAACTGACTGATGTCGAGGATGCGATAGCCGATCAACATTGGTGCTTTTTGTGGCATGTCCTCACCAGTTTGTGCTCACCGCGCCTGGAATTGCTTCTCGCCGAACAAAACATTCCAAGCTTCGTTCGAGGGCTTTTTTGTGCTTGTGCCGAGCCGTTCATTCATCACTGCTAAGCCTCGCCGCACGCCGGGACGAGCGCGGACTGCGTTGTACCAGCGTTGCAAGTTCGGCCATGCAGCGATGTCTTGTCCCTGCCATTTATGGGGACGCAGCCAGGGGTAGACCGCCATATCAGCAATGGAGTAGTCGCCGGCGAGAAATTCAGCTTCGCCCAATCGTTTGTCGAGGACACGATAAAGTTTTGTTGCTTCGCTGGTGTAGCGCTCGATTGCGTAGGCGATCTGTTCCTTCGCATAACGTCGGAAATGATGCGCTTGGCCGAGCATCGGGCCGAGGTTGCCCCTTTGGAACATGAGCCACTGAATCACTTGGTAGCGTTGGCGCAAATCCGCCGGCATAAATCGCCATCCTGATATTTCAGCGAGGTACATCATGATGGCACCGGACTCGAAAAGCGTGATCGGTCTGCCATCAGGTGCCTGATGGTCAACAAGGGCCGGAATTTTGTTATTTGGACTGATCTTTAGAAAGTCGGGATTGAACTGCTCGCCCTTGCCGATATGAACCGGAACAACGTTATATTGCAGGCCAAGTTCTTCGAGTAGAATCGTGACCTTGTATCCGTTAGGCGTGGTCCAGAAATAAAGGTCGAGCATCGTCTTTTCAGACTGCCTGCTTTAGTGGTTGTTCGAGCCTCAGACCGGCCTCGGTCAACCTGTGCTCCAAAAGCCCCATGCGGTCATAGCCCCAAAACGGCTCTTGCGCGAAGAAGAACATTGGCACGCCAAACACCTGATCGATGACGGCGTCATCCTGGGCCCGCTCGTACTCCGCGCGGCCGTCGCTCGCGAGATACGCACGATAGCCCTGAGCAGAGAGCCCGATGTTTTCTATCACCGGCGCGATTGCTTCGGGCTCATCTGCCGCAAGCTCGCGTTTGAAGAATAATTCGAAGACTTTGTTACCGTATTCGCGAAGCTTTCCATGCTTTTCAGCGTAAAGCCCGCCGACTAGCGCAGAGGTGGTGTCGAAGATCTTCAATGGACCCCGGATCATCAGACCGCCACGCATGTTGGCCCAGCGTCGCGCGTCCATGTAGGAGTATTTGACCTTGTATTCGGAGTACTGGCTGCGTTCGCCCTTGCCTTTCAGCCGCAGCTGAAACGGTTTCCACTTGAGCCTGATCCGATACTTGGCCTCAAGCGCGAAGGCCGGATCAAATGCTAGGAATGCATACGGACTCTTGAAGTCCGAATACATTTTTACTTCCTTCCGATCATTTTGCATTGAGAACCTCCGCCAGCGGGCCACGGCGCAAAGCTCAGGCTATGTATCTTCTGTTTTTTGACCCACTATGTCAATTTGATATAGATTACGCTTTTTAATGCGATTCTCGCATTGGAGCTGCGATGGCTGACCTCCAAGGGATACCGGATTTATCGATGAAGCATCTTCGCGCGGTCGTTACGCTCGCGAGATTTGGTAGTTTTATAGCCGCGGCATCGTATCTGCACATGTCACAACCAGGAGTCAGCCGCATCATCCAGCAAGCTGAGGCACGCCTACGCGTAAGGCTTTTCGTGCGCGGGACGCGAAGCGTGTCGCAGACCGAAGCCGGGCGCGAATTTATTCCCGTAGCTGAACGGCTTCTCGGCGAACTACTACAACAATCGCAAAAAGTCCGTGAGCTCGATGGCCAGATGCGAGGTCAGCTTATCATTTCTAGCCTGATGTCGATTTCGCATCGTGTCCTTCCGGCGGCTCTCGTCACCTTCCGCAAGAAACACCCCAAAATGCACGTTCAAATCAGAGAAGGCTTAACGAGCGCCGTTCATGAGGACGTTCGTAGCGGCATTGCAGATTTCGGTATTGGCAATGCGATTGACCTTACCGAGGGAGTCGTAGCGGAATCAATCGTTCACGAAGCTTGCTATGTGGCGATGCCGAAGCGACACCGGTTAGGCGCGCTATCGTTCGTCTCCTTCAAAGACATCGGTAACGAGCCCATGATCTCGATGCCCGGGGATTCGGGATTGCGACGCACGCTCGATGTCGCTGCGAGCGAGCGTGGCGTCGTATTCAACCACAGTATCATCACCAACCAGTTCACTTCCCTGTTTGATTTCGTATCACGCGGGCTTGGCATCGCCATTGTTCCTGCTTCGGCTGTTCCGCCGTCGAATGGATCCTCGATCACAGTGAAGCCTCTGAGGCCGGCAATGACGCGTCGCATCGGTATCCTTCGGCTTGCCGAAAGATCCCTGCTGCCTGCTTCCCAGGCGTTTTTGGAAATTTTCCAGCCGAAGTTCCTGGCGGCGACAAGCAAGCGAACTAGACGCCGTTGAAGGCCCGGAAGTGCCTCTGTGTCTGCTTTTGGCCCAAGGCGGACGTCACAACCGCGCTGAGCCATGTCCGCTTTCGAGGGGTAAAAGCGGACATCGGACATCGTCGAGTAGAATGTCCGCTTATGACCCAAAGTGGATATTCTCAACCGCGTTGCTACAAGCGGACATCGCAAAAAAACCGCTGAGAATATCCGCTAATGATCCAAAGCAATTTCGGCGGCGATCTTGGTCCACGAGAGCCGCACCAGCTCGGCGACGTCGGTCACTGCTGTGGCCGCGACGACGGTTGCGCCGCCGGCACACGTGACGACGGCGATGGTACCGGCGCGGGCTTACGCGCAGGGGCAGCGGGGGGCTGCGGCGGCTCTGGGACCTTCATCAGTATTTCCACGACGGCGGATTCCAGCTTGGCGATCTCACGCGACGTCTGGTCTTGACCGGCAGTGAGCTGCTGGACCATTTCCCGCAGCGCTGCGAGATTCTGCACCATCTCCTGCATCCGCGCCGGGTCGAAGGAGGGAGCGGCGGGCGCTTTCGGCGCGACAGTTTCCGAAGCGGCGTTTTCGGGATGGGCCGGCTGCTTCGTCCAGCCAAGCCACTGGATCGAACTCGCGATCGTTTGCTTGGCCTCCGGTGACCGGCCAAGTTCTGGGGCCCTTGTCGCGATTATCTGCTTGATTGCCTCGCCATAAGATTGCCAAGCCAAGGTGCCACCGACACCAATACAAATCGCGACAAGAAAGCGGACAAACCCTCGCGAGCGTCGCCTTTTACCCGAATGACGGTCATCCTGACGGGCTACACCTTCTAAATTTTCGAGAATGGCACGTAGTTGCGGGTCTGACTTTTCACCAGAACCAGCCGCAGCACCGGCTAAACGACGTTCGGTAGGTAATATTACGTTCGCAGCCATTTCGTCGGCAGGGTTCATCGGCGCATGTCCCTACTTCGAGAGTCATAGCCGCGGAGTATTATGGTGGCTAGATTTCAGCAGATTTATCGCGTTCACCAGATTTATCGCGGCTTTATTGCGGCCCTTTCGTGGAATCCC
>Ga0126378_10001857_pt1 | contig 15583 bp, 15 predicted proteins | sample PanSoiMetPlot_23_FD_92587 | JGI IMG/M metagenome (GOLD analysis project Ga0126378, IMG submission 92587) | Tropical forest soil microbial communities from Panama - MetaG Plot_23 | ecosystem: Environmental > Terrestrial > Soil > Tropical forest > Bulk soil | place: Panama | collected 2016-02-17 | reverse complement strand
GGCCACCACGCACGAGGAGAGTGAAGCCGCCATCAACCGGCTCATGGCCTCCCGCGCGAGCAAGGTGATCGTCGTCGCAGACAGCTCCAAGATCGGGCACCGCGCGTTCGCCAGGCTGTTCCCACTGGAGTCGATCGACGTGCTGGTGACCGACATCGACGCCAGCGATGACGCGGTCCGCGGCTATCTCGAGGCCGGCCTCGAAGTAGTCCGCGCTTAGCCGAGCCCCAGCTGCCCCTTCCAGCGATGATCTTGGACTTTCAGTCGCGTAGCGACCACAAGTCCAAGATCATCTCGGTGGGTGCGTTTAGAACAGGGCCGGCTGCTCGGCCTTGGGCGCGAGCCGCGCGAAGCGTGGGCGTGCCGTCCAGGCGACGGGCTCGTCGGGCCACTGGGCATCACGGGGCTCCTGGTCGCACAGCGCTCGTAGTGCGGCGCTGACTGTCCACGTCAGCTGCTGGGCCAGGAACGTCGCCCGCACTGCCTCGGGGTCGAGGGGCAGGCATCCGGGACCGCCGCCGAGGTCGAGGCGAAGCGGCACGTCGTCGCGCATCGCCATGACCTGGCAATTCAGCTCCCATGCCTCCCGGGCACCCGGCGCGGCGAGGCGGCGCGCACCGCCGCGGCCGATTGCTGCCACGACACGCTCGCCGCCGCCGGCCACGTCGTCGAATGCCGCCCGCGCCGAGCCCAACTCGCGCAGCAGGATGGCTGCCGTCTTGGGGCCGATGCCGCGCACCCCAGGCAGGTTGTCGGAGGCGTCGCCCCGAAGCGCCGCGAAGTCACGGTATTGGTCGGGACGCACGCCCAGCAGCGTCGCCAGCCGAGCCGGCGTGAGCAGTGGGGACGCCTCGACACCGCCGTCGATGATGCGCAGGACGCTCGTGGTTTCGTCGATCAGCGAGAACGCGTCGCGATCGGACGTCATGATCACGGTGCTCGCTCCCTGGCCGGCCGCGAAACGGGCCGCCGATGCGAGTACGTCGTCGGCCTCGAGGCCGGGCGGGACGACCACCGCCACGCCGAGTTCGCCCAGTACCTCGGCGGCGAACCTCAGCTGGTCGACCAGCGTGGACAGCTTGTCGGCGCGCTGCGCTTTGTACTGCGGCCAGGTGTCGCGGCGCACGCTGGTATCCGGGTCGTCGAAGCCGACGACGATGGCTGCCGGGCACACGCGCTCAGCCGCGGTGACGAGCTGGGACAGCAGCCCGCGCACCGCCCAGGTCTGATGGCCGGTGCGCGCCTGTGAGTGGTAGGCCCGGTGCACCAGGGAGTTGCCGTCGACCGCCAGCACCCGCACCATGCAGGTCATCTTGCCGCATCACACCGTCACGGCACGGGCAGCGCGCGCGGCGGCACCGGGCTCGCCACGATGATCGAGGTCACCGTGTTCCCGTGCACCAGGAACTGGTCCAGGATCTGCTCCAGCCCGTCGATGGTCGGCGCGTGCACCTTGACGAGGAAGCAGTCCTCGCCGGTGATGCGGTGGCACTCGCTGACCTCCGGCATGCGTTTCGCAAGCGCGGCGATCTTCGGCAGTTGGCCCGGTACCGGGCGGATGCGCGCATAGGCAGCGACCGGCATCCCGAGCGCGGCGGGGTCGATGTCGACGCGGTAGCCGGCGATGACCCCGGACCGTTCCAGGCGTTGCACCCGCTCGGTAACCGCCGGTGCCGACATGCCCACCCGCCGGGCGAGTGCCGACATGGTGATGCGCGGGTCGGCCTGCAGCTCACGGAGAAGTTGGCGGTTCACGTCATCGAGCTCGATTTGCCTTGACTCTGTAGCCATGTCGGCCTCCTTGCCTTAAGGATGCCATTCCTTGTGGGGTTCTGGCTTGACACCCTAGTTGCATGCAGTTGGCCCCGTCGCCACCTACCCGGCTCGATCGGCTCGCCGGAGTGCCGGCTCCGTGCTTCTTTCTGGTCAGCGCCGTGTTCCACTACCTCGGGCCGTCGTTCGCTGTGCTGCTGTTTGCGCATGTGGACGTGCTCGGCGTTGCCTGGCTGCGCATCGCCAGCGCCGCGCTGGTCTTCGGCATCTGGCGGCGTCCTTGGCGGCTGTTCCGGCGTCCCGACGAGCGACGCCTGCTCCTCGCGCTCGGCGTTGTGCTCGCCGCGATGAACTCGCTGTTCTACCTGGCGATCGACCGGCTGCCGCTGGCCACCGTCGGCGCCATCGAGTTCCTGGGCACCATCGTGCTGGCCGCGGCGGGTACCCGCACGCCACGCAACGTCACCGCCCTGGTGCTGGCGATCGCCGGGGTATTCGTGCTGACCGACGTGCGCCTGGGCGGCGAGCCGCTCGGCTTCGCGTTCGCGTTCGCCAACTGCGCCGGCTTCATGCTGTACGTGTTGCTCGGTCACCGGATCGCCAACAGCGAGGTCTCGAGCAGCGGCGACAAGCTCGACCGGCTCGGCGCCGCGATGTTGGTCGCAGCGGTCGCGGCGACGCCTTTCGCGATCGGGCAGGCCGCACCGGCGTTCACGCATCCGGTGTGGCTGCTGTGGGGCATCGGGGTGGGGCTCTGTTCTTCGGTCATCCCGTACGTGACGGATCAGCTGGCGATGGCGCGACTGCCGCGCGCCACGTTCGCGCTGATGCTCGCCCTGCTGCCGGCCACCGCGACGGTGATCGGGCTGGTCGTGCTGTCGCAGGTACCCACTGCGCGCGACCTGGCCGGCATCGCATTGGTCATCGGCGGCGTCGCGGTCCACCGGGACTAATCGCGATGAGCGCTTGCGCGAAGAGCCCGCCAGCCGCGACGCGGCCCGCGCCGTAGGCGCGGAGTGGCTCGAGGCGTGCGCCCCTTGTGGGCGCCGCCCGAGAGACACGCACTGGCGGTTAAGTCAGAGCGCTTGCGCGAAGAGCCCCACGCACTGGCGGTTAAGTCAGAGCGCTTGCGCGAAGAGCCCGCCAGCCGCGACGCGCACTGGCGGATTAATCAAGGACGCCGACCCCGGTGATGTGGTGCAGCGCGAAGGCCTCGAGGCGACCGGTATCCACGTCATGCCCGCGTAGCGTCCCGCCGGCCATGGAGATCGGCTCGATGGTGCGCTGCGAGGAGGTACCGTGCGCGTCGACGTAGCCGAGCCAGATGCGCCGTCCGCCACGGATCGCGTCACGTAGCAGGCCTAGAGTCGCCGCCGACGTCACGCCGGGCATCGGCGGCACAGCGCGGCGGGTGACCTCCGCGCGCTTGTCCGCAGCGCGCAGCCGCCGGATCAGCTCGCCGGCGGCGGCCGACGGGTCCGCAGCCGGCCGGTTGCGCACCAGCCGGGACGTGGGCCGCGACGGCGCGCGCGGAGCGTCGGCGCCGAGCCTGACGAGCGCCCCGTCGGGTGCCTCCGCGGCCGGGGCGTAGCCGGCCTCGCGCAAGACATCCAGCAGGCGGGAGACGGGAGCGCTCGCGACGACGACGGTCGGCGCGATGCGGCGCAGCTCGAGCGGTGCGACAGCGCGGTCGGCGAGTACCCGGGACAGCAGCGCCCGATCGTCACAGCGCAGGTAGGCGGACGCCGTGCCGGCACGCAGCACGCCGTGGCGGCGGGCCACGTCGTCGACGAGGTAGCGCAGCGCCTGTGGCACCGGCGTGCGGGAGTGCTCGTCGAACAGCGCCGCGATGCCGGCCGCGGTGTGGCCGGCATCCAGCCCGCGGCGTACCGACGTCTCGGTGATCCGGTAGACGCTGGCTCCGCCGGTCGACTCCAGGTCGGCGACCGCGCCCAGTTCTTCGGCCAGCTCGGCCGTTGGTGGCCCGGGAACGACGACCGTGAGATCGGGCTGCACCAGGAAGTGATCGACCGGCTCGGGTAGTGCGGCGTCGAGGGTGTCGGCGGCCGACGGCGAGCCCAGCAGCAGGGCCCGGCCGTAGGAGGTGAGCCCGCCGGCGGCCGTCACGCCCAGCACGTCGGCCTCGGCGAGGATGGCCTCGGCCTGGCGGCGCTGGGCGCTTGCCCGCCTGGGGGTCAGCCAGGCCAGGCGCGCCAGCACATCGGCGCGCTCGCCCGGGGCGGTGCCGGACGGCAGGTCGGCAAGCACGCCGAGCACCTGGCGGCGCAGCGCCGCGATGGTGCCGCGCTCCGCATCGGGGCCGAGTGGCGTGATCAGCCGGTCCCGCTCGTCACGCTGGCCGACAAGGCTGGGTTGACGGGTCATGCCGAGCCACCCGCTTGCCAGCCCCACCCAGCGCGTGGCGGGTTCGCGACGCCGCCACGCGTCGTAATCCGACGTCGGCAAGAACACCGGCTCGATGCCGTGTGACGCGGCGATCAGGCCGGCGGCGGCCGCGATCTCGATGAGCAGTGCCGCGACGTCCTCGGACACGGAGAGTTCGCGAGCGGCGCGGCGCAGGTCGCGAACGCCCAGGCCGCCGGCACGCAGCACCTGAGGCGGCACTGCGCTCCAGAGCTCGGCCAGGGCGCCGACCTGGCGCAGCGTGTCGAGCACTGCCGTGGTGCCGCGATGGTCGACGTCCGTGTCGACGAGAGCGATCGGCGGCGGCACCGGCGTGATCGACGAGAACGGTGCACCGCCGCGAAGCGCCAGCCCCACCTCGCGCGGCAGCTCCACGGTCTGGGTGTCGATCGGGATGAGCAGGCCGTGCGCAATCAGCCGATGCGGCGGCGTGGCGCCGTCGTCGATCACCGCGGGCAGCAACGCGTCCCGCACGACGCCCACCGGGGGACCCGCAGCGAGACGGTCCAGCACGTCGCGCTCAGCGGGGTCGCGCTCGTTCAACAGCGCTTGCAGGCGGTCCTGGTCGCGCAGCACCACGGCCACCCCAGCGCCGGAGCTGGGCTGGCCGGCGGGCGGCAGGCCGAGGGCGCGCAGCACCGGCGCAAGCGTGACATCGGAGACGGCGGCGAGCAGCCGGTCGGCCGGGCGGCCGAGCCCCGCCGGGTATGGGCCCACGGCGTCGGCCACCGCGCCGACCAGGTGCTGCTCACCCCACACCAGGCCGGTGGTGCGCAGCTCGTCCAGGACGACGGCCACGTTAATACCGGGCAGTAGGGCCGCGGCGTCGGCGACATCTCCGGTGAGTACGAGCGCTTCCAGCGTGGCCAGCCGCACCGCGTCGAGGCCGTCAATCGCCCGCTGGACCGATGCGCGCACCCCAAGCCGGTTGGCCAGCGTGGCGAAGTCGGCCGGCGCCGGCAGGGCCAGATCGGGCCGCCGGCGCAGCAGTTCGGCGAGCTCGTCGTCGGTCCGGCGGCGCAGCCAGTCGGACAGCGACGTGTCAGACACCAGCCCGGTGTGGAAGTTCATCAACGGTCGGGTGCCGGTAGTTCAGGTGGTCGTACGGCAGCGGCAACTCCACGTCCGCGCCGAACGGTGACTGCGCGCCTGCGTGGTCGGTCGCGAGCTCGGATACGTGGAAGTCGTCGGCAGCCGCGCCCCGAGGCGGCTGATACAGCTCCGGGAGTCTCGGCGTGGCACCTGGCATCGGGCGGCCTTCCTGTCGGGACGGCAAAATCGCAACGTACAAGTCTGCCATGTCGGTACGGCGGCTCCCGCTCCAGCAACGACTGTCCACAGTGGACAGACAGTCCGACAACTCGGGCAGAGCGGTGCCAACCGCACACGGCAGTGTCCGGGATTACTTGTGCCGCTGCGCGTCCGGGCAAGTAGCCTGTGTGAGGGAGGCACCGCTGGTGCGGTGCCTTCAGCTGTGTTTGTGAGAGGAGCTCCGGTGCCTACCGGCAAGGTGAAGTGGTTCAACGCCGACAAGGGCTTCGGCTTCTTGGCCGAAGACGGCGGCGAGGACGTGTTCGTCCACCGCGACGCCCTGCCCAGCGGCGTCACTGAGCTCAAGCCCGGACAGCGGGTCGAGTTCGGTGTCGTCCAGGGGCGCAAGGGCAACCAGGCGCTGTCGGTGCGGGTGCTGGATCCGGTGCCGTCTGTGGTGCGAGCGACACGCAAGCCGCCCGAGGAGATGGCGCCGCTCGTCGAGGATCTGATCAAGATGCTCGACCAGACCTCGAACGCGCTGCGTAGGGGCCGCTATCCCGACCGGGGCGAGTCCCGCAAGATCGCCGCTCTCCTGCGCGCCTTCGCCGACAACCTGGACGCTTAACCTATCCGCCGGGCGTGTCTCTCGGGCGGCGCCCGCGAGGGGCGCACGCCTCGAGCCACTCCGCGCCTTCGGCGCGGGCCGCGTCGCGGCCGGCGGCTCTTCGCGCGAGCGCTCATCGCATTGTGGTCACCTCAGGGGCGGGGACTTTGGCGTCAAGCCTTCTTTGTAGGCGCGGTTGAGCAGGGTTTCGGCTGCGGTGTAGCCCTCGTCGCCAAGGTCGCGGGTGAACTCGTTGACGTACAGCTCGATGTGCTGGCGCTGCACGTCGGGTGACATCTCGTCGGCGTGCGCGGCGACGTAGCCGGCCGACGTAGCCGGGTGTGCCCAGGCGTACTCGACCGAGTCGCGCAGCACACCGCCGAGCGCCACGGCGTCGAGCCCTCGACGGGCGAGGATCGCGCCGAGGGGGATGGGCAGCCCGGTGTCGCGTTCCCACCATTCCCCTAGATCGGCAAGGGCGTGAAGCCCGTACGACGGGTACGTGAAGCGCGCCTCGTGGATCACCAGCCCGGCGTCATAGCGTCCGTCACGCACGCCCGGCATGATCTGCGCAAACGGCACGACGTCGATACGCGCAGGACGTTGGCCGGCCGCCCAGAGCCGGAACAGCAGGTAGGCTGTAGATCGTTCGCTCGGGACGGCAACCGTATGTCCGTCCACAGTGGACAGCTCGCCCCGGGTCAGTACGAGTGGCCCGCAGCCCCGCCCCAGCGCGCCGCCGCTGGGCAGCAGCGTATACCGGTCGAGGAGCCAGGGCAGCGCCGCATACGACACCTTCACCACGTCGAAGTCGCCCCGCTCAGCCGCGGTGTTCGTGACGTCGATATCGGCGTACGTGACCTCGACCGGCGGCGCGCTGTCGACGAGCCCGTGCACCCAGGCGTGGAATACGAAGGTGTCGTTCGGGCACGGCGAGAACGCGATCTTCATGCAACGAGCTCCTTGAGTGCAGTCGCGAGCGCCGCAAGGGCCTCGGGTATGCGCCATGACGGGCGATCCCGCGGACCGACGGGATTGCTGATCGCACGCACCTCGGCGAAGGGCACGCCCAAGAGCGCCGCGGCGGTCGCGACCCCGTAGCCTTCCATCGCCTCAGCAACGGCATCGGGATATCGCGCTCGTAGCGCCGCGGCGGTGGCCGCGGTGCCGGTGACTGTCGACACTGTGAGCACCGTGCCCGTGCGCGTACCCAATCGGCGAGCCAAGGCGTTCGCCCCCGGAACCTCCAGGGCCGTCCCGAGCGGCTCGAAGCCGGATGGCGTCTCGATGCCGAGGTCGGCGTGGACGACCCGAGAGGCGACCACCACGGTCCCCACCGGCACGTCGAACCCACCCGCGATTCCGGCACTGAGCACAAGATCGGGGCGACGACCGGCGAGTGCCGCTGCAGTCGCTGCGGCGGCCGCTGCCGGGCCGATGCCGGCGACGACCACGTCCGGCAGCGCGTCACGAATCGCGTCGCGCTCCGCCTCGACTGCGACAACTACCAATACACTCACGGCTGCTGATGCCCCGGCGCGACATTGCCGGGTGGCAGTGGTCGGGGGCGCGCCGAGGTACTGCGGCGCATCGCCCGATTGCGTAGCACCACGAACGCCGTACTCGCCGCCATGATGGGGCCGGCCACCCAGAACCCCAGCGAGCCGTTGGTGGACGGCAACGCCACCGCAACGGCAGCACCGGCCACCCAGGTCAGTTGCAGGAACGTCTCGGATCGGGCGAACACACTCGCCCGCATGGATTCGCCGACCTCGCGCTGGATGATCGCGTCCATCGCGAGCTTGCCCAGCCCGTTCGTGGCGGAGCTGACGACCATGCACATGATCGCGAATGGGATCGAGAACAGAATCGCGGTCAGGATGCACGCCGCTGAGGCGATCGCCCCGCAGATCATGATCACCCGCTCCGGGTGGGCGAGCTTAAGCCGGGTGCCCAAGCCCGTTCCGAGAAAGCTGCCGGCCCCGGATCCGATCAGGATGAGACCGAGCGAGAACGCCGCCCGCCAGCCGTGGTAGGTCGACTCGACGTAGAACGCCAGGAAAATCGGCAGGAATCCGGCCAGGAAGCGCAGCATCGCCTGGCCCTGTAGCGCGGTGATCACCGCAGGAACCAGGCCGCGCTGCATCCAGTCCTGTACCCGCCGCTTGAGCGAGATGCGGACCGACTCCGCCAAGCGGGGCGCTCGTGGTGGCGGGGCGGAGCTCACCGCATCGATCTGCTTGGGCAGCCGGAGCGCGAAGTAGCCGCACACGCAGAAGGCGAGCGCCGTGACCCACAGCCCGGCGGCATACGAGTTCCCACTGGCCTTGATGACGAGGCCGATGAACGCGCCGCCGATCAGCCCGGCGCCCAGGCTGAAAATCGACAGCCGGGCATTCGCTTCCACGAGCGTCATGCCCTTCGGGACAAGGCGGGGTGCCGCCGCAGCGCGGATCACGCTGTACGCCTTCGACAGCACCAGCGAGCCGAGCGCGCACGGGTACAGCACGAGCAGGTCGGCGGAGTGCTGCGCCATGATCGCCGCAAGGACGGCGCGGCCGAAGGCGGTGCCGGCCATCGCCAAACGGCGGCCGTGCTGGAGCCGGTCCAGGGCTGGGCCGATCACCGGCGCGACGACCGCGAACGGCGCCATCGTGATCAGCAGGTAGAGCAGCACGTTGCCGCGCTGGGCATGCGTCGAGGCGCCGAAGAACACCGTGGTCGCCAGGGCGACGGCGATCATCGCGTCCGTGCCGTACGACAGCATCTGGTTCCCGATCAGCGCCGTGAGACCGGACTCCTCGGCGCCGTCGGCCTTGCTGGCGTTGATCACCTTGCGGGTGAGGGTGCGAGCGAACTCGTTGCTGCGGGCGAAGATCGTGTGAGTGACCGTGACTTTGGCCGGGGCCTGTTGGGGCTGCGCCGGTCCCGGGTGGACGTGGTGGTAGGTCGGCGGGTCGTATCCACCGGGGCGCTGCTGCGCGGGCTGCTCCGGCTGGGCATAGCGCGGGTCATACCCGGGTGGCGGCCCCTGGCGCGGCTGATGCGTGGTGTGGCCAGACTTCGTAAACCGCCCAGGCGGTTTCTCGTTGTCTCGTCGTGCCACAGTCCCATCCTGCCGTAGCACGGCGGCGTCCGTCACAATAGACGCGTGGCCGCCGCATCTGTGAAACGCGATTCTGTCTGCGCCGCCGCTGTCGACATCGCGCGGGCTGCGGCGGTCGAGGCCGGGGGAGACCAGGTGGGCGAGCACCTCGGGGTGCGTGCCGAGGGCGAGCGCATCGCCACACACGCGTTCGCCGCATCGGTGCCGGGCTACGTCGGCTGGTACTGGGCAGTTACCGTGGCACGCGCGCCCCGCTCCAAGAAGGTCACGGTCGACGAGGTGGTGCTGCTGCCGGGCGAGGGCGCGTTGCTCGCCCCGGAGTGGCTGCCATGGAGTGAGCGGCTGCGTCCGGGTGACCTCAGCCCTGGCGACATCCTGCCGAGCCAGCCCGGCGACTGGCGGTTGGTTCCGGCGTACACCGCGTCGGGCGATCCCGAGGTGGATGCGGTGGCGTTCGAGCTCGGGGTCGGGCGTGAGCGGGTGCTCTCCCGTGAGGGCCGCCTCGACGCGGCGGAGCGTTGGTATGCCGGTGACGGTGGTCCGGACACCGCGATGGCCCGCAGTGCCCCGGCGCATTGCGGGACGTGTGGGTTCTTCTTGCCGCTCGAGGGTTCGCTGCGGGCCGGTTTCGGGGCATGCGGCAACGAGATGGCCCCTGTCGACGGACGGGTGGTGAGCGTCGAGTACGGCTGCGGCGCACACTCCGAGGTGAGTGTCTGAGCGGCGCGCGTCCCTTCAGCGCGTTCTGCCTTGGCTCCGGTGCCTGCGGATCAGCGGCAGCGAGATCAGGCCGAGAATCCAGCCGGCGAGGCAGGTCCACAGCCAGACGCGATGGTCGTGCCGGCCCAGCCAGTCATGGAACGGCAGGAGCACGACGAAGGCGGCGAACCAGATCGCCGTACCGATCAGGATGACCCGCTGGCTGTCCACCTGCACCGGTTCGGGCGGTGTCTTGAGCTCCCGCTTCGCCACGTGCGGCAGGCTACTTGGGTGCATGTCGAGCCGCTGGGCCCAGGGCCGCCACCGGATGAGGTGGTGCGCCGGCTGGCAGGACGTCGCGGTCTTGTCTGCCTGTGGGGTGCCTGGGCCGGCGGCGGCGCGGTCATTGCTTGTGACCCGGTGCTAGTGAGCCGGGACGTAGACGTGCTACGCGTGCCGCCGGGCGGCGGAGATGCCGTCGGCGCGGGTTGGTTCGGGTTCGTCGGATACGACTCGGGCTGCACGTACCTCGGGTACTACGAGCATGTTCTTCGCTGGCGGGACGGGCAGTGGTGGTTCGAGGGGCTGGCTGACCGGCCGAGCGCCCGCGCCGAGCTCGGCGCCTTGCTGCGCACACCCGCCGAGCGTCCACAGTGGACGGTCGGCGAGTTCACGGGCGCCGACCAGCCACGGCACCTCGATGCCGTCGAGCGCGCGATCGAGTTGATCCGCGCCGGCGAGCTGTACCAGGTGAACGTGTGCACGCGGCTGGGGGCGTCGTTCAGGGGAACGCCGGCCGGGCTGTTCGCCGACGCCGCCGCACGACTGCGTCCGGCGTACGGCGCCTTCGTCGATGCGGGCGATCGCGCGATTGTGAGCATGAGCCCCGAGCTGTTCCTACGCCGGCGCGGTGACCTCGTCACTACGTCACCTATCAAGGGCACGGCGTTGTCGGCCGAGGTGTTGCGTCGATCGGCAAAGGACGCCGCCGAGAACGTCATGATCGTCGACCTGATGCGCAACGACGTGAGCCGGGTCGCCCGTACCGGCACGGTGCACGTCAGCGATCTGCTCAGCGTCGAACCACACCCAGGCGTATGGCATCTCGTCTCGACAGTCACGGCACGTGTCGACGTGGGTGCCGCGGAGCTGCTGCGGGCGACGTTCCCGCCCGGGTCCGTAACGGGCGCGCCGAAGCTGCGCGCGATGCGAGCCATAGCGGATCTCGAGACGCAGGCCCGCGCCGTCTACACGGGTGCGATCGGCTTCGTCAGCCCGTCGTGGGGGATGGAGCTAAGTGTCGCGATCCGGACGTTCGAGATCGCCGGCAACTCGATCGAGCTGGGTGTGGGCGGCGGAATCACGGCCGATAGCGTCCCGATGCTCGAATGGCGGGAGTGCTTGGACAAGGCAGCCCCGCTGCTCGGCGCACTGGGCGCCAAGGGGCCGTACGAGCCGGAGGTCGCTCCCACAGACGCGCAGCTCGCCGGCGGGTTGATCGAGACGATCCTCGCCGTCGACGGTGTCCCGCTGCGCCTCGCCGACCACCTGGCTCGCCTGGACCGCTCCTGCCGGGAGCTGTACGGGCACGGCCTGCCCGCGGACCTGGCGGCGCGGGTTCGTGCGCTCGAGCTGCCGCCGGGCCGGGTCGCGATCCGGCTCAGCGCCCCGGAGATCACGCTTACCGCCCGTCCCGCTCCGCACCCTACAGCCTCCGACGTGCACGTCGTCGGCGGTCGCACCGGACTGTGGCGGCACAAGTGGGCAGATCGGCGCCTGCTGGCGGCCGCCGAGCGGAACGGCATGCCCCTGTTCACCGCGGACGACGGCACGGTGCTCGAGACCAGCCGCGGGAACGTCTTCCTGCTCTGCCCCGACGGCACCCTGATCACGCCGCCACTACGCGACGACCTACTGCCGGGCGTGACGCGGCGTGCGCTACTCGACCTGGCGCGCGACCTCGGGCGCCCGACGCGCCTTTCGGGCTTCACCGTGGACGACATGGCGCGGACGGCAGCGTTCTGGACAAGCAGTCTCAGCGGTATTGTGCCGATCGCATCCGTCGACGGCCGCGCGCTGCCCCGGCGGGACGACGAGCTCGACGAGCTGGCCAACGCGCTAATCGTTAGGTAAACTAAGTAGTGACATGACAGCGACCAGCCGCCTCACCGGCGCCGAACTTTCCGCGGCGCTTCGGCCGTCGCTGCTCCGCCTCACCCGGATCCTGCGCAACCAGCGCGTTGACCTGTCCGTCACGCTCACTCAGCTCTCTGCCATGGGCACGTTGCGCAAGAGGGGACCGATGAGCGCCGGCGAGCTGGCCGCGCTCGAACGGGTGCAGCCGCCGTCGATGACCAAGGTGCTGGCCAGCCTGGAGGACAAGGGGCTGGTCCGCCGTGAGGCACACCCGACCGACAAGCGGCAGGCGATCATCGTGCTCACCGACGACGGCACCCGCCTGCTCGATTCCGAGCGACGGCAGCGCGATGCGTGGCTGTCGCAGCGCCTAGCGCGGCTGGCGCCCGACGAGCGGGCGCTGCTGCGCGACGTCATCCCGGTGCTCGACAAGCTGGCAGAGCTGTGAGGTTGGGGGCAACCACAGCTACCGCCGCGCCGTCGCCCCGTATCCAGATGTTCCGCTCGTTGCGCGTGCGCAATTACCAGCTGTTCGCTTCCGGGCAGCTCGTCTCGCTCACCGGCAGCTGGATGCAGCGCGTCGCACAGGACTGGCTCGTTCTCACGCTGACCAACTCCGGCACAGCGCTCGGAATCGTCACTGCGCTCCAGTTCGGGCCGTCGCTGCTGCTAGGCCTCTGGGGCGGCGTGTTCGCCGATCGCTACGACAAGCGCAAGCTGCTTTTGGGCACGCAGACCGGGCTCGCCCTCGTCGCGTTGGCGCTCGGCCTGCTCGACGTCGCTGGGGTCGTGCAGTACTGGCACGTCCTGGTGCTCGCGACGCTGCTCGGGATGATCACCGCCGTGGACACCCCCACCCGGCAGTCCTTCGTCGTCGAGATGGTGGGCCGTGACGATCTCGCGAATGCGGTCGGCATAAACTCGACGATCTTCAACAGCGCCCGCATCGTCGGGCCCGCTGTCGCCGGGGTCATGATCAGCGCGGTCGGCACCGGCTGGGCGTTCATCGCCAATGCGGCATCGAGCGTCGCGGTGCTCGCCGGTCTGTGGCTGATGCGCCCCGGCGAGCTGTACCCGGCGCCGCCGCTAGAACGGGCCAAGGGACAGTTGCGGGCCGGGGTGCGCTACGTGCTGGGACGCAGTGATCTGCTGCTGCCCATGGTGCTGGTGTTCATCGTCGGCACGTTCGGCTTGAACTTCCAGCTCACCACGGCGCTCACCGCCAAGCAGGTCTTCGATCGCACGGCGACCGGCTATGGGTTGCTGTCCACGTCGCTCGCCGTTGGCGCGTTCCTTGGGGCGATCCTGGCCACGCGCCGAACCCGGCGGCCGTCGTCGCGGTTCCTGCTCTACGCCGCGCTGGCGTTCGGGCTGACCGAGGTGCTGGCGGGGTCCATGCCAACGTTCAATACCACGGCGGCGCTGCTCGTGCCCACGGGTCTGGCCATGCTCACGTTCACCACAGCCGCCAACGCGGCGGTGCAGCTCGGCGTCGAACCCACCATGCGCGGCCGCGTCATGGCGCTCTACCTTGTGTGCTTCATGGGCGGGACGCCGATCGGCGCGCCGATCGTCGGCTGGGTTGCCGGGACCTTCGGCCCGAGGTGGGGCATGGTCGGCGGCGGACTCGTATGTGCGCTGGCGGCTGTGGTACTGGTCGGCGTCCGGTCCGGGTCGATCGGCCGCGGATGGCGAGAACGGACAACTCCAATCGCGATGAAGCAGCTCGAGGCCGCTCACCAGGCGTAGTCCATAGTTCCCTCATGGCGCTCATCGAGATCACCGACGCTGCTGATCCGAGGCTTGCCGACTTCTGCGATCTCACCGACGCGGACGTGCGCCCGGACCGGCGCGGCATCGTCATCGCCGAGGGTGTGACGGCCGTCGAGCGGTTGATCGCCTCGCCGTATCGCGTGCGCGCGATCGTCGGCGTACGGCACCGTGTCGCGCCACTATCCACTGCGGACGCCCCCGTGTACGTCGTCGACAAGTGGACGCTCTCGGACGTGGTCGGCTTCCACGTCACCCGCGGGGTCCTTGCGTCGGCGGACCGGCTGCCCCCGCGCTCCCCCTTTGCTCTGCTTACCAATACGCGACGGGTGGCTGTCCTGGAGGGGCTGAACGACTTCGAGAACCTCGGTGCGCTGTTCCGGAACGCGGCCGCGTTCGGCGTGGACGCGGTGCTGCTCGATCCGCGCTGCGCTGACCCGCTCTACCGGCGCAGCGTGCGCGTCTCGATGGGGCACGTGCTGCACGTGCCGTTCGCGGTGATCGACGACTGGCCGGATGGGCTCAAAGCCTTGCGCGATCATGGTTTTGCCACTCTTGCAATGACGCCACGGACATCCGCCGTACCTCTGCGTACGGTGGCGGCGCCGAGGAAGTGGGCCCTGCTACTCGGCGCGGAGGGCCCGGGTCTGAGCGACGCTGCACTAGGCGCAGCTGACATGCTGGTGCGCATCCCGATGGCCCCGGGCGTCGACTCCCTCAACGTGGCCACTGCAGCAGCCATCGCCTTCGACCACTTGCGATGAGCGTGGGTCTTCACACCCCGCTATGCCGTGATCTTGGACTTCTGGTCGCTAATCGACCACAACTCCAAGATCACGCGGAGCAAGCGGATCACGCGGAGCTAGCGGGTCACGCGGCTTGGCGGGACTCAGCCACCGCAATAACCGTCGGCGACGGTGAGGGCTTCGTCGAGGATCGCGAACCCGTCGCGTAGCTCGTCCGCGCTGATCGTGCAGGGTGGCACGACGTGCGTGCGGTTGAAGTGGATGAACGGCCAGAGGCCGCGCTGCTTGCACGCCGCCGCGAATTCGTTCATCGGCGCCGCGGCCGCCCCGGTGGCGTTGAACGGTACGAGCGGCTCGCGGGTCTCGCGGTCGCGCACCAGCTCGATCGCCCAGAAAACGCCCAGCCCGCGCACCTGGCCCACCGACGGGTGCCGCGCGGCGAGCTCGGCCAGCCCGGGCGCGATGACGTCGCTGCCGATCAGGCGTGCATGCTCGACGATGCCTTCGTCCTTGAAGATGCCGATGGACGCGACCGCGCTGGCGCACGCCAGCGGGTGGCCCGAGTAGGTCAGTCCACCGGGAAAGGGGCGCTGCGCGAACGTGTCCGCGACGGCCTGTGACATGATCACGCCCCCGAGCGGCACGTAACCGCTGTTCACGCCCTTGGCGAACGTGATCAGATCCGGCGTCACGCCCCAGTGGTCGATCGCGAACCACTCGCCGCAGCGGCCGAATCCGGCCATGACCTCGTCCGCGATCAGCAGGATGCCGAACTCGTCGCAAAGCTCCCGCACCCCGGCGAGGTAGCCCGGCCCCGGCACGAGGATGCCGTTCGTCCCCACCACTGTCTCCAAGATGACGGCGGCCACGGTCGAGGCGCCCTCGAGCGTGATCACGTCGCGCAGGTGGGCCAGCGCGCGTGTCGTCTCCTCCGCCTCGGACGTCGCATGGAACGCCGAACGGTACAGGTACGGGCCCCAGTAGTGCACCACGCCGGGGATGCCCGGCTCGCTCGCCCAGCGCCGCGGCTCGCCGGTCAGCGTGACCGCACCGGCGGTGCCGCCGTGGTAG
>Ga0126378_10001854_pt1 | contig 15594 bp, 17 predicted proteins | sample PanSoiMetPlot_23_FD_92587 | JGI IMG/M metagenome (GOLD analysis project Ga0126378, IMG submission 92587) | Tropical forest soil microbial communities from Panama - MetaG Plot_23 | ecosystem: Environmental > Terrestrial > Soil > Tropical forest > Bulk soil | place: Panama | collected 2016-02-17 | reverse complement strand
GTTCACCGGCTACCTGGCGCAGCAGAACCTCGACTCCCAGTGGATCGCGGCCAACGCCAAGGACGCGATCAACTCGAGCGGCGCCGGCGGCTTCTTCAACGTCCTCAACTTCGGCCAGATGTATGGGCTGCACGTGATGCTGGTCCCGATCGCGGTGACGATCCTGGTCGTGCTCCACATCGTCCAGGTGCGCATGCGCGGGGTGGTGGCTCCCATCGACGCGCCCAGGGAGGAATCGGAATGAGCACGCCTGCCGCGCCCTCCGGGCGCGTGCGCACCCGGCCGTACGACCTGGTCAGGGAGCTCGCGATAGCGCTGCTGGGCACCCTGGTGCTCGGCCTGGTCCTGGCGGCAGTCCTGTCGTCGCCGGACGTGCCCTCCGTGACGATCCAGGCCTGGGCCCAGAAGCAGCCCGTCGACCTGGTGACCACGGCCACCGGCGAGCTGGCGGGCACCACGGTCAGCGCCGGGTACGGCGCGCCGTACAACGACAGCTCGAACGCGGTGCAGAGCCTGGGCTTCTTCTCGCCGCAGGCCTGGGCGAGCGTCCGCCTGTCCGTCGACCCGGCGCAGGACTTCGTGCTGAAGCCGCTGGAGGCGGCGTCGGCGGGCAACGCGAACCTGGCGGCAGCGCTGTCCGAATACAACGGCGCCAGCGACAGCCAGCGCAGCGCCTGGCTCACTGCGTACTCAAAGGCTCTGCAGGACGCTAAGGAGCAGGACGGCAAGGTCGTGGTCGCCGACGGCGACTACGGGCCGCTGCCCGTCATGATGGCCGCGCTGCTCCAGATCGCGCGCGCCGGCGCGCTGGACGGCTACCTCCTGAGCAACGGCGGCTTCTACCAGACCGACTACACGCGGCCGCTGCTCTTCATGGGCGACGGCTCCTACCTCTCGTCGCTCGCCTCGGACCAGCACCTGCTGGGCAGCCAGTGGGGCATGATGAACGAGACGGGGAGCTACCCGGGTCAGACCTGGCTGTGGCTGTACACGCTGTGGTACCAGATCCCGCCGTACTCCGGGAACGCCAATGCCGACCTCATGGTGGTCCTGACCATGCTCGTTCTCAGCGCGGCGCTGGTGCTGGTGCCGTTCATCCCCGGCGTCCGCGACATCCCCCGCTGGGTCCCGGTGCACCGGCTGATCTGGCGCGACTACTACGACGGCGTGCACCGCGCAGAGCGGGCCAGGCCCGCCGGAGGGGTGACGGGCCCGTCGGTGACCTCGGGCCGGTAGAGGCTCGGCCGAAATTGGCCGATGCGAGGAGGCACGGGACGGCGCCATCGGGGCGCCGTCTCCTTCTCCTCGGCTGGACCTGCCGCCGACCGGCACCCAGATTCAGGGGCTCCCGCCCCTTGTCCGGCCCCGGCCCTCCAGCGAGCATCGAACCAGAGAACAGCCCATGGTGAGGTGATCGAGATGATGTGGTACTTCGGGTCGGGGATGTCCGCCTGGACGTGGATCGTCGGCACGCTGACGATGCTCCTCTTCTGGGGCGGGTTGGCGGTGCTCGTCGTCTGGGCCGTGAGCGCGGTCACCGGCCGCCGGGGAGCGGAGGAGTCCGCCGAAGAGATCCTGAAGCGCCGCCTGGCGGCGGGCCAGATCTCGCTGGAGGACTACGAGCGAATGCGCAGCGCGCTGCGGAGCTGAGCAGGCGCTGGTCGTGTCGTGCGCGCGCTACGCCGGCTCCCGGCTCGCGGCCCGCGGCCCGCCGGGATTTCGCGGCCGAGTGCGAGCAGGCCCGATGAAAACGCCGGCCTCGCGCGTTGACTGGATGGGCACATGAGGATCCAGCAGGACGACCACGACGACATCCGCGAGCTCGTGGAGCACGGCGCGTCGTCGTGGCACGGCCCGAGTCCGTTCGCGGAGCAGTCCCGCTGGGCCGCCGCGGCGGCCCCCCGGCGCCCGTTCCGGACTGCGGCGCTGGTCGCCGGTCTCGCCCTGGCGGCGCTCGCCGCCGGCTCGGCCGGGCTGGTCGCCGCGGCGCAATCCCCGAATGGCGCCGCGGCGTCGATGATCCGGCTGGTGTCGCACGTGTTCACCGGCCCGCCCGGTGGGCCGTTCGCGGGCGCGGCCACGTCGCCGTCGCCGTCGCCGGTGCCGTCGGTGACGCCCTCGCCGTCCGGCGCGCCGCCGGCCACGTCGCGGGCGCGGTCCTCGCCCCCACCGGCGGGGTGGCACGAGCGGGGGGACGTCCGGCCTTCCCCGGCGCCGTCCGGCTCCCCCCTCCCCTCCCCTATCCCGTCCGCCAGCCCGTCACGGCCACCCGACGAGTGAGCCGATGGCGGCTGCGCCGGATCGATGAAAACACGGCCGGGGTTCGTTGGACGTGGTGGAAGCAGGCCAGCCGGCGCACCGGGACGTGGGGACCCGCGCTGCCGTGCTGGCCGGTTCGAACAGGCACCGGGAGCCCTGCGCTCCAGAGGGACTCATGGGGGTAGACGTGGGTTCTGCGTTCGAGACAGGCATGACGCCTGGCGGACGGGGCCGTCGCCCGCTGGCGGACGCGCACCCGGCTGCCGCGGCCGCGGCGGAGCTGGATCCCAGGGAGGACTTCGCGGCGGCGTACGAGACCCACTACCGGGCCGTCTACCGCGCCGTGCGGGGCGTCGTGCTGGACCCCGACCTGGCGGAGGACGTCACCCAGGACGCCTTCCTCAAGGCCTACCGGGCCAGGGACCGCTACCAGCCGACCGGGCGGGTCGAGGCCTGGCTCTGCACGATCGGCGTCCGCGAGGCCATCAGCAGGCTGCGGCGCACGGCCCTGCAGCGGCGCGTGCTGGAGGCCACCGGGAGAGCCGACCGGTCGCGACCCGCAGCCGGCACAGCTGAGCTGCTCGACAATCTGCTGTCGGCGCTTTCGCCGAAGGCGCGCGCCGTGGTCGTGCTGCACTTCCTCCACGGCTACCGCTACCGGGAGATCGCGGCGATGCTGCGCCTGCCCGAGGGCACCGTGGCCAGCCGGCTCTCGCAGGCGCTCGCCCAGATGCGGCGGCAGGCGACGGGGCAGCGATGAGACACGCCTTCCCATGCCCCAGCCCGTCGCGGCCACCCGAGGAGCCAGCTCCCGGCGGGTGAGGATGGCGCCGCTGTCGAGACCGCACCTGGCCAGGGCGGCCGTCCTGGTGGCCGTCGGGATGATCGCGGCCGCCGGCTGCCGCCATGCCGGCGACCAGGGCGACGACCGGCCCCTGAGGCAGAGCCTCGCCGCCGACCAGACGCTGCGGTTCGCGCTCGCCGACGACGTGGGCTCGCTCGACCCGGCCGAGACCTACGCGTCGGCGGACCTCCAGGTCACGCAGAACCTGTTCGACGGCCTCGTCCGCTACGACGACAACCTGGACATCGTCCCCGACCTGGCCGAGAGCCTGCCGACCGTCTCGCCGGACCAGATGACCTACACGTTCCGGCTGCGCGCCGGCGCGACGTTCTCCAGCGGCGACACCGTGACGTCTCGCGACGTGCTGTACTCGTGGAACCGGGCCGCCGCCGAGCAGGGACCCTACGCGGCCACGCTGTCCGCGGTGGCCGGCTTCGACCGGCTGTCGATGCAGCCGCCGGCGCCGGACAGGCTGGAGCAGCTGCTGGCCAGGAACGACCCGTCCGTCCGGCTGTCCGGTCTCACCGCGCCGGACGCCGCCACCGTGGTGGTCAGGCTGGCCCGCCCGGCCGGCTGGTTCCTGAGCGCGCTGGCGCTGCCGGGCGCAGCGGGGATGGTCGTCGACCAGCGGGCGGTCCAGACGGACCCCGCTGGCTGGTGGACGAGGCCCGACACGCTCATCGGGACCGGTCCCTACCGCCTGAGCGGCCGGACCCCTGGCCGATCGCTGGAGTTCGAGGCCGTGCCCGACTGGTGGGGAACTCTCCGGCCGACGGTGCAGAGGCTGCGCCTGGACGTCGTCCCGGACGCGACCGCCAGGGAGGCCGCGTATGAGCGGGGCGAATACGACCTCAACGGGTTCGGCGGCGCCAGCATCCTGAGCCCGAGGGACCTGCGGAGGATCAGAGCCACGCCGGACCTGGCGGCCCAGCTGGTGACCCGACCAGGCACGGGCAGCGTCTGGGTGAGCTTCAACCTGGTGCACGACTCGGTCCGGCAGGCGGGTGGGCCCTTTCTGCTCGCGCTCGGCCAGCCGGCCAGGGACCTTCGCCTGGCCTTCGCGCTGGCCGTCGACAAGAGGCGCCTGGCTGCGGCGGCCTGCGCCGGCCTGCTGTGCATGCCGGCCACCGGCGGCCTGATCCCCAAGGGCCTGGCGGGGTACGGCGGCGACGATTCGGACCCGCTGGCCGCGTTCGACCCGGCCCGGGCCCGAACGCTGCTGCAGGATGCCGACCCGGATGGCTCGCGGACGAGCGGCCTGACGTTCGTCTACGACGCCGAGAGCCCCCTGTACCGAGCGCTCGCGGAGAGCCTGCGCGACCAGTGGAGCACGAACCTGGGGGTTCACGTCCATCTCCAGCCGGAGGCCCACGACCAGCTCGTGCGCGACTCGCGGTCGGGCAAGCTCGTGCTCGACCGGGCCGGCTGGCAGGCGGACTACGACCACCCCGAGGACTGGTACGACAACCTCTTCGGCCGGGCCGCGGGGTGCCCCGACTCCAACTGCGGCTCCGGGTACGACAGCGCCCGGTTCGACCAGGTCGCCGCCCAGGCCGCCGCGAAGGCCCTGCCGGACGCGCTACTCCTCTACCGCCAGCTCGGTCAGATGCTGAGCGCCGACGCCGCGTACATCCCGCTCGTCTACTCGACGCGGACGTACCTGATCAAGCCGTACGTGCGCGGCGCGGGCGCGAACAACCTGCTCGAACACCCCTGGGCCGAGTACCACATCGTGCAGCACTGACGCCAGCCCCGAGCCCGCAGTCGGCGGCCGGCCCGGCGCGTCATCTCACCGCCTGTAGTAATCGGCGTTGATCTTGATGAACGACGCCCACTCGTGCGGGACGTGGTCCTCTGCGTAGATCGCGCTTACCGGGCAGGTGTCGACGCAGGCGCCGCAGTCGATGCATTCGGAGGGGTCGATGAAGTTCATGTCCGAGGCGTCGTCGGAGTGGATGCAGTCGACCGGGCAGACCTCGACGCAGGTGGCGTCCTTGGTGCCGATGCAGGGCTGAGTGATGACGAAGGCCATGGTTCCACTACCCCCAACTCACAGGATCCGCTGGCGCCGCTCTGCGCCCTCATCGGTTCAACGAACAGCGAGCCTCGATTCATCGGTGAGCGATCGATGAAAACGGGACCGCCGTTCGTTGAACCTGGCAGAGGTGAGGCGCACTCACCAGCTCACGCCAGGGGGTAGCGATGCATTCGGAGTGCCACGTTGCAGACGACCCGGCCCCGCGGCCGGCGCCTCGTCCAGCCGGCCCGGGTGGGCAGGGCGTGCGTCAGAGCCGGCCCCGGCCCCGCATCGCGCGGTCGAGGTTCGCGAAGCCGCTGCTCACGTCGCTGGGAGCGATCACCATGCTGGCCGCCAGCTCCTTCGTGGTCCTGGCGGTGTCGTCCACCGGCAGCGAGCGCCCGTGGGACTGGGCGCGGGCCGACCCGGCGGCGGCCGTCAGCCGCTACCAGCTCTGCGGTCACCAGGGGCTGGGCGCCATCGGATGCATGCTGAGCGCTGGCTTCGTGCCGGCATCAGCGGCGCCTGGGCGGGGCCACCGCAGCCTGCAGCCGCTCTTCTCGGTGGCGACCGTGCAGGACCAGGCACCTGCGAGCACGTCCGGTCCCAGCCGGGGAGCCCGGACGGGGGCGGGCCAAGGCTCGACCTCCCGGTCGGGCTCAGAGGCGGAGGGATCCGGCCATCTCGTCAAGGTGCCGGCCAACGCGTCCAGCGACGACATCCTGTCGGCCTGCCAGACGGCCATGAAGACCGCCCAGACGCAGGGGACCGCCGCCATGACCGAGGTCGAGGACGAGTGCGAGGCCGACCTCGCGTCCCGCTGCCCGGCGGCGACGAGGACCCCGGAGATGCAGGGGGCCGCCGCCATCCAGGAGATGGTGGACGAGTGCGGGACGCCGCGTCCATCCGCCTCGCCCCGCGACGAGTGACATGCCGAGAGTTCAGGCGGTGGTCGGCACGAGCCAGCAGGAGCGAAAGGAGCAGGAGGGCGCGGTCGTCCGGCGCCTGACCATCGGCGCCGGCGCCGCAGCGCTCGGGCTCGCCTGGTACTTCACGTCATCGGCGGCGACCGCGGCGCCGCTCGCTTTCGGCGCCCAGCCGGCGGCTGCCGAGCCGCCGGTGGTCGGCATCGAGCAGCTCGACGACCGCGTGTTCGTCCGAACGGTGCACGTCCCGGCGATGAGGGCTCCGGCCGGCGGGGTGAAGGCCGGCGCCGCACGGCCGGCTGCCGGCCAGGCAGCCGGCAGCGGCGCTCCCGCCCAGCCGGTGGCGGCGCCGGCCACCCCGGCTCCGACGCCGGCGCCCACTCCGGTGGCGACCACGGGCGGGTCCGCGCCTCCCAGGTAGGAAGGGGGTGCCCATGGGGTGGGCGGGGCGCGCAGGCGACATGCCGGCGCGCTCCCGCCGGGCACCTCGCGACCTGGATCCTGATCGGCGCATGGAGACTGCAGCGGCGGGGTGGCAGGCGCTGGGCACCTGGGTTCATGTCGTCGTCACCGGCGACGGCGACGCCGCAGCCGCGCAGCGAGCGGTCGAGGCCCTGCTGGACGCCGTGGATCGAGCCTGCAGCCGCTTCCGGGACGACTCGGAGCTCGGCGCCTTGAACCGGGCGGAGGGCCGCTGGCTGGAGGTCAGCCCGCTGCTGCTGGAGGCTCTCGAAGCTGGGCTCTGGGCGGCGGCCACCACCGGCGGCGCCGTAGACCCGACGGTCGGACGCGCGCTGCGCACCGCCGGCTACGACCGGGACTTCGCTGCGGTCCCGTCGTCAGGGGCGCCCACCGCCATGCGCCACGAGCCGGTCCCGGGCTGGAGGGCGGTGGAGCTCGATCGCGCGCCCGGCCGGGCCCGGCTGGCGCCGGGCGTCGAGGTCGACCTCGGTTCCACCGCCAAGGCCCTGGCGGCCGACCGCGCCGCGCCGGCGGCCAGGGCCGCAGCCCGGGCCTCCGGCGCCCTGGTCTCGCTGGGCGGCGACATCGCGGTCGCCGGCCGGCCCCCGGGGAACGGCTGGCCGGTCCTGGTGGCCGAGGACTGCTCGATGCCCGTCGACGCCGAGGGCGAGGTGGTCCTGATCGCGGACGGCGGCCTGGCGACGTCGTCCACGCGGGCCCGCAGGTGGACGAGGGGAGGAGTCGAGCTGCATCACATCATCGACCCTGCGACCGGCGCGCCAGCCCGCGGCCCGTGGCGGACGGCCACGGCCGCCGCGGAGAGCTGTCTGGCGGCCAACGCGGCCGCCACGGCGGCGATCGTGATGGGGGCCAGGGCGGCGGACTGGCTGGAGGAGCGGGGCCTGCCGGCACGCCTGGTGGGCACAGACGGGAGCGTGGTCACCGTCGGCGGCTGGCCCGAGGAGCGGTGATGGGGATGATCCTGCTGGCGGCGACACCGAGCCCGCTCTGGTACGCGGACCGCGGCACCGGAGCGGTCACGATGGTGCTCCTGACCACGGCGGTGGTGCTCGGGATGGGCACGACCGTGCGCTGGAAGTCGTCCGTCTGGCCCAAGTACATCAGCGTGCCGCTGCACCAGAACGTCTCGATCCTGGTCGTCTGCTTCCTGGCGGTCCACATCGCGACGTCGATTCTGGACCCGTTCGCCAGGCTCGGGCCGAAAGACGCGCTCATCCCGTTCAGCTCCTGGTATCGCCCGCTCTGGCTGGGCCTGGGCGTGGTCGCGTCGGAGCTCGTCGCCGCCCTGGTTATCACCAGCCTCGTGCGCAGGCGCATAGGCTTCCGGCTCTGGCGGTTCGTCCACTGGTTCGCGTACCTGGCCTGGCCGCTGGGGCTCCTGCACGGCCTGGGGACCGGCAGCGACGCGCGGATGGCGTGGTTCCTGTGGGCCCAGGCCGCCTGCGTGCTGGCCGCCTGGCTGGCCCTGGTCTTCTGGCGGCTGTCGTTCGGCTGGCCGCTCCACCGCTGGCCGCGGCTGGCCGCGTCCGTGCTCTGCAGCCTGGCGGTCGTGGCGCTGGCGGTCTGGATGCTGAACGGTCCCCTGGCCCCGGGCTGGGCGCAGGTATCGGGCACGCCGATATCCCTGCTGCGGGCGGCTCACTCCGCGCCGTCGTCCTCCCCCTGACCGCGGCGGGCTGCAGCCCGCGTCACCCGTGCGGGTAATGACCTCATGGCGACCATCGGTGGTCTGTGGGGAGATGCCGCACGGCCGCCGCCGCGCAGGTGGCGCTGCCTGCGCGGCACCACACCGTGAGGAGAAGGGAGGCTCGATGAACAGACTCGTACGGTCCCTCGTGGCGCTTGGAGGGGCTTTGCCCCTGGCCTTCGGGCTGGCGTCCCAGACGGCCGCGGCCGGCGACGGCATGCGCGTGCGCGACGTCCTGACGTTCAACACCGCCTTCGCCAACGTGTCGCCGTTCATCGGCGCGGCCGGGACGATCCGGGGCGTCACCGCGGCCCCGTTCCCGTGGGCGATCAAGTCCATCCACGGAGACCTTGACTCCAACGGCCGGCTCAACGTGGACGTCGACCACCTGGTGCTGGCCAACAGCCCGGCGGTGCCCGCCAACCTGCGCGGCACCAACCCCGTGCCCTTCTTCGCCGCCATCGTCAGCTGCGAGACGGCGTCCAACGGCGCGGTGGTGGTCAAGAACGTGACCACTCGCAACTTCCCGGCAACCATGCCGGGCGGCAATGCGTCAATCCATCAGCGGCTCACGCTCCCGAGGCCCTGCGCGGCGCCCGACGTGTTCGTGACCTCGCCGAACGGCGGCGTCTGGTTCGCGGCCACGGGCAGCCCCGGGACCGGGATGGTCCGGGACATCCTGGACTTCCACACCGCGTTCGCCAACGTGTCGCCGTTCATCGGCGCGGCCGGGACCATCACGGGCGTCAGGGCGGCGCCACTGCCCTGGATGGTGCGGTCGGAGGTCGGCGACCTCGACTCCAACGGCCGGCTCGACATCGACGTCGATGGTCTCGTGCTGGCCAACGACCCCTCGGTTCCCGCCAACCTGCGCGGCGTCAACCCCGTGCCGGCCTTCGCCGGCGTCGTGACGTGCCGGACGAACGTCAACGGCGCGGTGCAGGCGGTCAGGGTGACGACCGCCAACTTCCCGGCCACGACCACGGGCAACGCCGAGATTCACGCCATGCTCAGTCTGCCCCACCCGTGCGTCACGCCCTACGTCTTCGTGACGTCGCCGAATGGCGGCGTGTGGTTCACCGTCACCGGCAGGTGACCTAGGCCTGCATGTCGGGCGCCGGCCCCCACGCCGGCGCCCACCTGCCTGCCCTTACGACCTCGTGCGGCCGCGCTGCCGGCGATCACGGCGATGGGGCTGAGCAGAGGCCGGCCCCGCGGACCAGGGAATGCCGCGAGCAGCCATTCGCTCGTCGCGGGACCGGCCGGGGTGAGAGGACGCCCGCCACCGGCAGGGTGCCGGAAACCCGTCCGGAAATCTCCAGAGCAGGGGCGCGTCTGGCCGCCTCGCGCTGGATTGGCCCACTAGATGGGGTCGATTGGCCCTGTCAACCGTGAGGTCCAATTTTCGATCCTTTGACGAACATGCTCGACACGTCAGCCGGGGAGACCCCGGACGCCCACGATTGCGCGCGGCGCCTGGCCGAACGGCGTCAGTCGGTCGTCATGTCGGCGCTCGAGGGCGCCCTCCGAGAGCTCGAGGCGCTCAGGCTGGCGGGCCTGGCCAGGGTTCCGACGGCCGAGCGGACCAGGATCGCCGCCCTGATCGGCGAGGTTCTCGGGCTGGACGCGACGCCGAGGGTTCCCGGTTCCGTGTCGAAGCTGATGGAGACCGTCCGTGGGGTGCGGGACGCCGCTCTGGCCCGGCACCTGCACGTCGGCCCGAGCCTCGGCCACGGAGCCTGGGCCAGGCCCTGCGACTGAGGGCGTGCGCCGCTCCCCATCCGTGCCGGCTCAGGCGGGATGGCTCGCGGCGAGCTCCGACAGCCGGGTGGCGACGCCCCGGACGAAGTCCTCGATCGTCGCGCTCGCCACGTTGTGCAGGGCCACGTCGTCGATCTCGTGTCCGACGGCGCCGAGGGGCGGCCGGTAGGTCGCGCCCAACCAGACGACGGAGGAGTGCGGGCCCAGCGGCTGCACCGTCAGCTTGCCGTCCAGCACCGGGAAGAGCTGGCCGGCGCCGGAAGCCCGCCACGCGACCGGGACGACCAGCCAATCGCCCTGGTGCTCAGGCTGGCCCAGCGTGAGCTCGACGCGCTTGCTGATCCGTGCAGCCCCGGCGTTGAAGCCCACCCGGATGAGGTAGCGGCGCTCGCCGAGGGGGCTGGCGACCGACGCCGGCAGCCAGCGCTCGGGCGACTCCAGCAGCTTCCGGCGAATGTCGTGGGCCGGCTGGTCGACCGGTACGTCGTGCCTGATGTACATGACGGCAGCATCGGGCGCCAGGGGGTGCGCGACCAGGGCCACCCGGCCGTGTCGATCCCTGACGTTCGGCCCGAACGCCGGGCGGTCTCAGGCGGGCACGAGCACCGCTGCTCCCCGCACCGCGCCGTCGCGCAGGCGGCGGAGGGCGAGCTCCGCGTCCTCCAGCGCATGAGCCTCCACCTCCGTGCGCACCGGGACCCGCGGGGCCAGCGCCAGGAACTCCTCCCCGTCCGCCCGCGTCAGGTTGGCCACCGAGCGGAGGACCCGCTCGCCCCACAGCAGCTCGTAGGGGAAGGAGGGGATGTCGCTCATGTGGATCCCGCCGCAGACCACCACGCCACCGGGCCGGACCGCGCGGAGCGCGGCGGGAACCAGCTCCCCGACCGGGGCGAAGATGATGGCGGCGTCCAGCGGCTCCGGGGCCGGGCCGAGGGAGTCGCCGGCCCATTCGGCGCCCATGTCCAGTGCGAAGGCTGCCGCCGAGTCGTCTCCGCCCCGGACGAAGGCGAAGACGCGCTGGCCCCGGTGCCGGGCCACCTGGACCACGATGTGCGCCGAGGCCCCGAAGCCGTAGAGCCCGAGCCGCGGGGCCGGCCCGGCCAGGCGGAGGCAGCGGTAGCCGATCAGCCCGGCGCAGAGCAGGGGTGCTGCTTGAAGATCCGGGAAGTCCTCGGGTACCGGGTAGCAGAAGCGCTCGTCGGCCGCGGCGTACTCGGCGTAGCCCCCGTCGAGCCGGTAGCCGGTGAAGCGCGCCCACGGGCAGAGGTTCTCGTGCCCCTCTCGGCAGAACTCGCACTCGCCGCAGGCCCAGCCCAGCCAGGCGATGCCGACCCGGTCCCCGACCCGGAACCGGCTGGCGCCGGGCCCGTTCTCCACGACCTCGCCGACCACCTGGTGGCCGGGCACCAGCGGCAGCTTGGGGTCGGGCAGCTCGCCGTCGACGACGTGCAGGTCGGTCCGACAGACCCCGCACGCCCGCACTCGCGCCAGCAGCTGGCCGGGGCCGGGCCTGGGCACCGGGAGCTCCGCCAGTCGGAGCGGCTGGCCGGGCCGTTCGAGCAGCACCGCGCGCATCCCCGAAGCCTACGAGGCCCGCGGGCCCAGCCGTGGGCCGCCAGTCCGGCTTACCTCAGGCGCTGGCCACAGGCGGGCTGGGGGTTCGTCGTCACCGCCGTGCCGACGGCCGGGCTCGTCCTCATCGAGAGATGCTCGCTGCTTCGAGGTAGGGGCGGACACTCTCTGTCAGCTCGTCCAGGCGGCGCAGGGCTGCGTCGCGTCCGTCCGCGGGCACCCAGTAGATGCAGCGCTCGACCCCTGCCTGCATGTGGCGCTCGATGGTTGACCTGTCGGCGGCGCCGGCGTCGGCTGTGACCGGGATCTGGCCGCGGCCGGCATCCGCCGCCAGGCGCCGCAGTTCCGGGATGCGGCTCAGGTAGTCGCCCCGATTCGGGTACCACCCGTCGCAGTAGCGCACGACCCGGCGCAGGGTCCGAGGTGCGTTGCCGCCGAGGATGACCGGCGGGTGCGGCTTCTGCACCGGCTTCGGCCAGCTCCAGATGGGGTCGAAGTCGACGAACTCTCCGTGGTACTCCGCCTCGTCCCTGGTCCAGATCTCCTTCATTGCCTCCACCCGCTCGCGGAGCAGCTTCCAGCGGGTGTCGTAGCGGGTCCCGTGGTTCTCCATTTCCTTTCGGTTCCAGCCCCCGCCGATGCCGAAGAGGAAGCGGCCGTTCGAGAGGTGGTCGAGGCTGCTCACTCGCTTGGCCGTGTCGATCGGATCGTGCTCGACGAGCAGGCACATGCCCGTCGCCAGCTTGATCCTGCTGGTCGCCATCGCGGCCGCCGTCAGGGCCACGAAGGGATCGAGCGTGTGCTTGTAATACTTCGGCAGCTCACCGCCACCGGCGGTCGAGGGATAGCCCGGGTAGGGAGCCTGTCGGTTGACCGGGATGTGAGTATGCTCGCTGACCCAGAGCGAGTCGAAGCCGCGCGCCTCCGCTGCCTGGGCGAGTTCGGCGATGGGAATCGCGTAGTCGGTCGGGAAAATGGATATGCCGAATCGCATCTCACGGCTACTCTGACGTGAGGAAGGACCACTCGCGCCTGATGGACTCCCTAGTTGCGTGATGGCCGAATGCATGGAGGACAAGGTGCCGGTTGCCGAGCCCCCAGCCTCGGGACCGGCCGTGACCCGGGCGTCACGCCCGCCCGGCCAGGTCATCGTCGGACTCGACGTGGGCACGACCAGCGTCAAGGCGGTCGCCTTCGGGCTGGGTTCGGGCTGGCGTCGGGTAGCGACCCGCGAGTACCCGCTGCTGGAGCCCAGGCCGGGCTGGCAGGTGCAGGACCCGGAGCAGATCCTGGCCGCGACCGCCAGCGCCCTGGCCGACTGCGTCGCGGCCGCCGTCGGTGCCGAGGTGCTGGGGATCTCCTTGAGCACGGCCATGCACGGGCTGATCGCGCTGGACGCCGCGATGCACCCGCTTACCCCTTTGATCACCTGGGCGGACGCCCGCGCCCACGCGGTGGCAGGACGGCTGCGGCAGTCCGGCCAGGCGGTCGATCTGCACCGCCGCAGTGGCACACCGGTGCACCCGATGACACCCCTGACCAAGCTGATCTGGTTCGCCGAGCACGAGCCGAGGATCTGGGCAGAGGCGCGCTGGTGGGTGGGCCTGAAGGACTACCTGGTGTGCCGGCTGACCGGCAGCCTCGTCACGGAGCTCTCCTCGGCTTCGGGCACGGGCCTGCTCGACATGGCCGCGCGCTCCTGGAGCCCGGCGACGATCCAGCTCTGCGGCGTCTCCGCCGATCAGCTGCCTCCTATCCTGCCCACGACCTCCAGGTTGGGGCTGTCGAGCACGGCGGCCGGTCGAATCGGACTGCCGGTGGGGACCCCGGTCCTCATGGGGGCCGCCGACGGTCCCCTGGGCAACCTCGGCACCGGGGCGATGTCGCCAGGTACAGCCGGCCTCTCCCTCGGCACCAGCGGCGCTGTCCGGATGGTCGTCCCCGAGCCGCGGGTGGACGAGAAGGGGACGCTGTTCTGCTATGCGCTCACGGACACGGTCTGGATGGTGGGTGCGGCGATCAGCAACGGCGGCTTCGTCGTTCGCTGGGCGGCGGGCTCGCTCGCACCAGACCTGCCGGGCGTGTCGGCCACCAGTGGTGCGGACGAGGCACTGCTGACGCTGGCGGCGAGCGTCCCCGCCGGGAGCGACGGGCTCGTCATGGTGCCGTACCTGCTGGCCGAGCGCGCGCCGCTGTGGGACGCCAGCCTGCCCGGCGCCTACCTCGGGCTGCGCCGCGAGCACACCAGGGGCCACCTGGTGCGCGCGGCGGTCGAGGGCGTCTGCTTCCAGCTCAGGCTCATTCTCGACGAGCTCCACCAGCTCCTACCGGTGAGCTCTGTGCGGGTGACCGGTGGCACCTTCAGGTCGCCGCTCTGGCGTGAGGTGATGGCGGCGGTGCTCGACCGCCCGCTCTTTGCGGTCGGCGACGAGGAAGGCACCTCGCTCGGCGCGGCGGCGCTCGGCCTGTTCGCCCTTGGCCATGCGCCGGAGCTCACCGGGGCGGTGGCGCAGCTTTCCCCTCCGGGGGCCCCGGGGCCCCCGCGAATCGATGCCGACCCCGAGCTGGTGAAGATTTATGACCGGTTGCGGGCGTCGGTGCCGGAGCTCATCGGATCGTATGGCCGCATCGCCGAGCTGTTCGCCAGGAGCGCCGAATAGGCTCGTTGCCCAGGGGATCTGGTCGGGCGGGGGGTTTCGAACCGCCGATCTCCTCGTCCCAGACCAGGCGCTCGGGCCTGTCAGCACGGACGCTGGCGCAACGGGTTTGGTTCGCATAACCTTCGAGGCTGAGCGAGCGTTTGATGGTAAGTCGACCACCCATGGGCGCGCGGGAAACCAGACAGAAAGTGAGGTGTTCTGTGGGAAGGCTGTCCGTGCCGACATCGTTGTCAGTGGCGGCCGTGGCTGTGGTGGGGCTCATGATTGCGGCGTGCAGCACGGGCTCCGATGTCCGGTCTCCGGTTCCAACCACTTCGCCGGCTGCGGCCGAGGCCGCGGCGACTGGCCCACTTGTGACGGACGCAGACCTGGTCGCAGTCGCGAGGAGGGTCATGGCCCCCTCAGGCGCGCTGTGCGACACCCACCGGGACACGGCGCCGTCAGATGTCAACGTATGCCCATACACAGATCGCCTGAAGGCACGGGTCAATGCTCTCTATCAACAGGCCTGGTCCGGGCGGGCCAACCCGAACCCCGTTCTCTCCTCCGGGCCTCCGTGCGGCCCTTCGAGCCCAACGGTGGTCTCGTATTTCGCAAAGCCAAGCTCAGCAGGTGGCACCGTGTCTCTGGTAGCGACTTGCGGACCGCTCCAGGCCAACGCTTCCACATCGTGGCAGAGACTCGTGATCGTCTCCGTCAATGGCTCTCTCCTGGTCGACGACATTCTCATCGATCGAGCCCACACAGGTAGCTTCGTTTCTGTCTTTGGCTGAGGAGCAGATCACCGCAGAAGCGGTCAGTCGCCGGCCGCCCTGCACTCGCCGGCCCCGAACCGCTTCAGCAGCTGGCCGGGGGCGGTCGGGGCCGGGGCCGCTGCCACCGAGGCGCTGCTGGCCCTGTGCCGAATCGAGCGTCTGGAGCTGCCCGGGCCGAGCCGTATGGACCGAGTCCAGGGCGTAGGCTATCGCCTGCTCGGTCGTCCGACCGGTACGCCACAGCGGCAAGGCGTACTCGCACTCGGATCGATGAGTCTCGGTACCGAGAGTGATCTCAGTTGACGGGCTCCCCAGGGAGCCCGCGAGCGCACGAGACGAGACAGCGGAGGACACCATGACGACAACACCCGGCAACGCGAGCAGCAACCTCCCCGGCAAGCCGCCCGTCGTCGACCTGGCCACCTGGCAGGCGGCGCGCGAGGAGCTGCTGGTCCGCGAGAAGGCGCACACCCGTGAGGGCGACGCGATCGCCGCGGCCCGGCGGCAGCTGCCGATGGTCGAGCTCGACGGCGCGGTCGAGGTCACCGGCGTTGACGGGCCGGTCCCGTTCGTCGACCTGTTCCAGGGTCGCGACGAGCTCGTGGTCTACAAGCACATGTGGTACGACGG
>Ga0126378_10001853_pt1 | contig 15597 bp, 17 predicted proteins | sample PanSoiMetPlot_23_FD_92587 | JGI IMG/M metagenome (GOLD analysis project Ga0126378, IMG submission 92587) | Tropical forest soil microbial communities from Panama - MetaG Plot_23 | ecosystem: Environmental > Terrestrial > Soil > Tropical forest > Bulk soil | place: Panama | collected 2016-02-17 | reverse complement strand
TGAGGGTATGTCAAGAACGGTGCTTGGCTGCCTAGGAGAAGCTAGCGCCTCTCATCCAGCGCCTGGTACTGACGGAAGATTCCCTCCTCGCTGAAGGGAAGGCGGCGCGGCGAGGCGAGGTAGGCGGCGATCTGCGGTCGGGCCGCGACCTTGTCATGGAGCGCCACGAGCCGGGGATGCGCCCGCTCGATCCGCGCCATGCCGCGCGGGAAGGCATAGCGAAGCCCGGCCACGATCTGGAACAGCGACAGATCGGGATAGGTCAGCCTTCCGCCGATGGCGAAGCCCCTGCCGCCGGCATTGCGGGCCAGCACCCGCTCGAAATAGCCGAGGAACTTCGGCGCCCGATGCTGAAGGAAGGCCTCGGCCCGCTGCTTTGCCGCTGGGCGCTGATCCTCGTAGTAGAGCTCGGTCGAAATCGGGTGATGGGTGTCGTGCACCTCCTGCACGAGATCGGCGATGGTCAGCTGAAGCTGATGGGCGAAGAGACGCGCACCCTCCCCCGCCGGCACGAGGCCGAGCCGCGGGCCCAGATAGAGCAGGATATTGGCGGTCTGGGCGATGAGGAGCCGGCCCGATTTCAGGAAGGGCGGGGCGAAGGGCGGCTCCGGCACCTGCCGGCTCTCCATCAGCCGCATCATGGCGGCGAGCCCCTCGCCCTGGCGCGCGACATCGATGTATTCGGCCCCGGCCTCCTCCAGCGCCAGGCGCACGAACTCGCCGCGGCCCTGGATCGAAGGCCAGTAGTAGAGTTCATAAGCCATCGGCCGCCTCCTTCATCGCGAAAATGTCGATCTCGATGGCCATGTCGGGATAGGCCAGGGTGGGCAATGGAATGCCGGTCGTCGCCGGGCCGGGATCCGGGAAGAAATAGGAGCGTATCACCAGATTGTCATGGAGATCGGTGGCGTTCGGGCGGCTCTGATAGACCGTCGTCACCTTGCAGACATCGTGATAGTCGGCCCCGAGATCCCGGAGGACGGTCCCGATATGGACCATGGCCTGGCGGGTCTGGGCAGCGAGGTCGCCCGGATTCACCGTCCGGCCCTGCTTGTCGATGGAGACCTGGCCGCCCAGGAAGATCATCTCGCCGCAGGCGAGCCCATGCTTGTAGGGCAGATGCACATGCCAGTCCCACAGGGAATCGGGCCAGGAAAAGCGGCGCGGCAGGTGCTGGTCGTCCTCGCCCAGCATGGCGACGACCTCGATCTTGATCTGCTGACCCGTCAGCGCATGGCGGGGGATGGGAACGCCCGTCGCCGCAGGACCGGGCTCGTAGAAATGCGCGGCGCAGGCGAGCGCGGCCGGTTCGAAATCCGCCACGGTGCCGCCGCCGACATACCAGCGGTTGAGCTTGACCACATCGTCGAAGCCGGCGCCGAAATGTCCCAGCGCCGCCTCGATCTGGCGCATCACCTGTTCGGTCTGGGCGACGATGTCGCCGGGCGCGAGCACCCGGCCCCGGCCGTCCACCGGCGACTGCGCGCTGACATAGATCATCTTACCGCAGCGAAGCGCCTGGGCGAAGCGGTCGGAGAGCGGCGAGAGGCCCGGGGATGGCGCGAAGCCGCGGGGCAGCGCGGCACCATCTTCGCCGCGCATGGTATAGCCCTCCAATTCCAAGGCGATGCCGGGATAGGCGAGATAGGGAACAGGGATGAGGGTGACTGCCGGCCGGGCCTCCGGCGGGAGCGCGCCGGCGATCGCCGCCAGCACCGTGCTTTCGTCGAGCGACCCGTCATTGACATAGAAGCACAGCAGCTTCACCAGATCGGCGAGGCCGGCCTCGAGATCTTCCAGCACGCGCTCCACATGGCGGACGACCGGTGGAATCTGGGCGAAGACATCGCCGGCATGGCAAACCTCTCCCGTCCCGGTCATATCGAGCTGCCCACCGATCCAGATCATGGATCCACAGCGCATGCCATGCTTGTGCGTGATATCGACGGGCCAGGACCAATGCCCCTTGGGCCAGGCATGGCGACGCTTCATGCTGCTCCTCCATAGGCGCTGGAAGGGACGGAACAACCGCCTTTCGCCATTCATTTCATATCGACTGAACGCCGGCCCTTTCGGCGGTCGACAACCGCTACCATATGCCGGCAAGCCTGGCCATCCGGAGAGAGGCATGGACGCCGATATCCAAATGATGCTGGAGCAGCGTCTCGGCCGCCTCCACGCCCGCCAGCGCCTCGGCATCGAGCGCGAGCTGGAGGGCAAGGTCTTCGGCCACGGCCCCAAATCCTTCCATTTCGAGAACTGGTATTCCGCCCGCGCGCTCATCCGCTTCACGCTGAAGGCCAGCGGCCTCTACGCCCGCGGGCGGCGCAATGCCGGGGATGTCATCCTGCGGAACAACGAGATCGGTTTCGCCGATCTGCCTCCTGCCTTCGACGGCTTCACCATCTTGCAGCTGAGCGACCTCCATGTGGAGATGTGCCCGGAGGCGATCGAACGGGCGGCGGCCCTGGCGGTGCGTGCCAGCTATGACATCGCCGTGCTGACGGGCGATTTCCGCGCCGCGACCTGGGGGCCCTATGAGCCGACGCTCGCCGCCCTCGCCCGGCTTCGCCCGCATCTCAAGGCCCCCGCCTATGGCGTGCTCGGCAATCACGACAGCATCCGCATGGTGCCGGGCATGGAGGCCATCGGGATCCGCATGCTGCTGAACGAATCCGAGACGCTCCGGCGCGGCGATCAGGCGATCCACCTGGCGGGGATCGACGATGCCAACTTCTACGGCGTCGACAACATCCAGAAGGCCGGCGAGGAGATCCCCCATGGCGGCTTTGCCGTGCTGCTTTCCCACACGCCGGAGGTCTATCGCCAGGCGGCTCATGCCGGATTCCATCTGATGCTGAGCGGGCACACCCATGGCGGTCAGATCTGCCTGCCGGGCGGGATTCCCATCGTTCTCGATGCCCGCCTCCCGCGGCGCTACGGTGCCGGCGCCTGGGTTCATGAAGGAATGGCGGGCTACACCTCGAGAGGCACCGGCTCCTCCATCGTTCCCGCCCGCTTTAACTGCCCGCCGGAGGTGACGCTGCATCGCCTGCATCGCCGCCCAGCGGCGGCCTGATCTTCATCCCGCGCGGTGCTAGGAACCCCGAGGCGCGCCGATCCGGGCGTGACCCTTATGAGCTAGGTCGAAGAGTTCGCCGAACAGCTCCCTGACCTTGCTCTTCGCCGATCGTAGCGCTCGGCGCCCTGCAGGGGTGACACGGTAGACGCGGCGAGAGCTGTTGCCGATTCGGTGCCGGTCCGATGCCAGAAGTCCCTTCTCCTCGAGACCGTGGAGGATCGGATAGAGCGTGCCGGCGCTCAGCCGATAGCCATGACGCCTCAGCTCCTCGATCATGGCCAGGCCATAGATCGGCTCCTTCGCCGCGTGATGAAGGATATGAAGCCTGATCAGCCCGGCATAGAGAAATCGACTGTCCATAAGTCACTGTTCCCAAAAGAAAAACAACCAACGCGAGAGGCAGACCGGTGGCACCGGCTTCTCCGATACCCCGCGCCAGTTGCCGGCGCAACCATGCGATGCGCCCCAACCGCACGGGCAGCGCACCGCGCACTCGCCTCTCGCTATCGAAATTCGATATCGCTTGATCTGGATCAAAGGCGGCAGCGGAGGACACGGTATCGTCATGCATACCTAATCGGGAGGTGTGCGATGGAAATCACTATGCGTGACCTTTGGACGGTCCTCCATGGCATGGGATTCGGAGCGCTGTTCATGCTGGCATTCTCGGGCGCGCTCGCCGAAATCTACCGGATGTCTGGCCCGCAGGGGATGCTGCAGCCGAGCAGCCGGGAGCGAGCCCTGCTGAATTTCTATCTCGTGGCCATGGTGGTCCTGGCGTGGTTCACCGTGTTCTCGGGCGCCTATATCGTCTACCCCTGGTACCGTGCCGTGCCGCCAGCCGGCGTCACGGATCTCTCCGAGTATCCACGGCGGCTCCTCTTGTCGAGCGGCAGGACATCCGAGTGGCACAACATCGGAATGGAGTGGAAAGAGCATGTCGCTTGGCTGGCGCCAATCGCGATGACGATGGTGGCCTATGTGACCGCAAAATACGGGCGCGCCATCACCCGGCCCAGAAACATGCGTAGCGCAGTCCTGGTGTTTGCCATCGCCGCTTTCGTGGCGACGGGCGTCGCCGGCGCATTCGGCGCCTTCTTGAACAAGTACGCACCCGTGCGCGGCGGCGCGACAATCGTGCTGATGGGAGGTGAGCAATGAGCATGTCCCAGACCCGCTCCAACGCGGAGATCCCCAATGGACCCGGCGGGGCCGCTATTCTCGCCGCCGGCATCGGGTGTGCCGCGATGGGTATCCTGGCCTTTGCGGGAGATGCCTCGGGAGCGATCGGCAAGGCGCTGATCTTCTACAATCCGACCGGTGCCCTCTCCGGCGTCACGACCCTGGCGATCATCCTGTGGCTCGTGTCGTGGTTCGTGCTGAACCGTCTGTGGCGAACCGAGACGGTCGAGATGGTCAAAGTCAACATCGCGGCCTTCGCGCTTCTCGCCGTGGGTTTCCTGCTCACCTTCCCGTCCTTCATGGATCTCCTTCAAGGGAAGTAAAGGCCGGGGGGCAGCGGCAGCGGAGCCAGGCCGAAGGGCCTGGCTCCGTCCGCTGTGGCGCCTGTCTTCGCCCCCCGCCGCAGGTTGCAAAGGGCAACGGCCTGTGCGATCAACCGCGCCGGCAATCCGGGCGGGAAATCCCAGATCGAAATTCATGGCCAAGACCGCGTTGATAACCGGCGTCACCGGACAGGACGGCGCCTATCTCTCCCGCCTGCTGGCGGACAAGGGCTATCGCGTGTTCGGCACCGAGCGCGGCGGCAATCCTGCCGGGCAGGCACGTCTGCAATGGCTGGGCCTCGCCGATGCGGCGACAGTGCTGTCGCTCGAGCTCTCCGACGGCGGCCAGATCCAGAGGGTGCTCGACCGCACGGCCCCGGACGAGATCTATAATCTCGCCGCCCAAAGCTCGGTCCACGCCTCCTTCGAGCAGCCGATCCATTCCAGCGAGGTCACGGGCCTGGCGGTCGCCCGCATCCTGGAGGCGCTGCGCAACAGCCATGCGCCGGCGCGCTTCTATCAGGCTTCGACCTCCGAGCTCTTCGGCAATGCCGCGAGCTCGCCGCAGGATGAGGAGACGCCTTTCCATCCGCGCAGCCCTTATGCCATCGCGAAGCTCTATGCCCATCACATCACAGTCAACTATCGCGAGGCCTTCGGGCTCCATGCCTGTTGCGGAATCCTGTTCAACCACGAATCTCCGCTGCGCCCCAGCCAGTTCATCACCCGCAAGGTGACGCTCGCCCTTGCGCGCATGGCGCTGGGCGAGGATCATCTGCTGGAGGTCGGCAATCTCGAGGCGGCCCGCGACTGGGGATTTGCCGGCGACTATGTCGAGGGCATGTGGCGCATGGTGCAGGCGGCAACGCCCGAGGATTACGTGCTCGCGACCGGCAAGGCTCATACGGTGCGCCAGCTGATCGATACGGCCGCAGCGGTCGTCGACATTGCCGTCGATTGGCAGGGCGAGGGCCAGAGGACCGAGGGGCGCGACCGCCGGACCGGGCGGCTGATGGTGCGGGTCAACCCCGCCTTCTACCGTCCGGCCGACGTCAATCTCACCGTCGGCAATCCGGCCAAGGCAGCCAGCCGGCTGGGCTGGCAGGCAAGCCTCGGCTTCGAGGCCCTGATCCGCATGATGATCGAGGCCGATCTGAAGCGGCTGAAGACCGGGCAGATGATCCTGTGAGCGGCCATCCGCCCGAGCCCGAGGATCCCAACAACCTCATCCGCCAGGTGCTGGAGATGGGCGAGGAATTTCCCGGGCCGGCCGGCGATGTCCTGCTGTCCTGGCTGCTCGATCTGAAGGAGCGCGTCGATCCCGCCGAGGCCGCGCGCCGGCTGATCGAGCGCCACCGCCTCCCCGGCCCGCCCTTCGCCGAGACCCCGCGCGGCACGCTGATCCGCCTGCTCTACGAGACGGCCACCTATTCCGCCGAGCGGCTGGAGGGGATGGCCGGACGCCGGCGCGGTGGGCGGCGGGGACGCGGCGATCGGGGGTAAGCCCCTGGCGAGCTAAAGCAGCCCCGCGCCGAGGCCGACGGCCAGCACCAGGATGATCGTGTTGAAGAAGAAGGACAGCACGCCATGGATCAGGGTCAGGCGGCGCAGGCCCGTCTCCGCCACCTGCACGTCCGAGACCTGGGAGGTCATACCGACGACGAAGGAGAAATAGAGGAAGTCGAGATAGTTGGGCTCGCCCCCGCCGGGAAAGATGAGCCCGCCCTCGGGCGGCGAGTAGTAGAGATGGGCATAGTGGACCGCAAAGACGGTATGGATCAGCGACCATGAGCCGATGACCGTCAGCCCGGTCAGCACCACGCGCAGCACGGGATGCCCTGGCAGGACATCCAGATTGCGGCTGATCCCGTAGAGGCTGAAGCAGGCCGCGGCGATGACCAGGATCATGATCACCAAGGTTCGGGTATCGAGCGCCGCCGCCCGGCGCCGCATCGAATCGATGCTGCGGTCGGCAATGACACGATAGGTCAGGAACAGAAAGCAGAGAACCCCGGCGTCCCAAGCGAGAATCCCGGCGAGCGACGCCGGCAAGAACTGGCGGAGCAGGATCTCCACGACGATCCCGATCACGATCGAGACGGCAAGGCGCGTCGTGGCCTTCCACGGCTTGAGCCAACCCGGTCGAGGGGCCTCCGTCACGGCGGGATCACCCCTTGAGCAGACCTAACTTCCTGCCCGCCGCGGTGAAGGCCTCGACAGCCCGGTCGATATCGCCAGCGCTATGGGCGGCAGAGAGCTGGACGCGGATGCGCGCCTCGCCCTTCGGCACCACCGGATAGAAGAAGCCGATGACATAGATCCCGAGATCGAGAAGGGCGGCGGACATCTTCAGGGCCATCGCCGAGTCATAGAGCATGACCGGCGCGATGGGATGGATGCCGGGCTTGATCTCGAAGCCCGCGGCGGTCATGCGGCTGCGAAAGCGCTCAGTGTTCGCCGCCAGGCGTGCGCGAAGATCATCCGCCTCGTCGAGCAGGTCGAAGGCCGCGATCCCCGCGCCCACGATGGCCGGGGCCAGCGTGTTGGAGAAGAGGTAGGGCCGCGAGCGCTGGCGCAGCAGCGCTACCACCGCGCGGCCGGCGGCAACGAATCCCCCCGAGCCGCCGCCCAGCGCCTTGCCCAGGGTCGAGGTCAGGATGTCGATCTTGCCTTCGACCCCGCAATGCTCCGGCGAGCCGCGGCCGCGCTTGCCGACGAAACCGGTGGCGTGGGAATCGTCGACCATCACCAGCGCGTCATGGCGCCTCGCCAGCTCGACGATGCGGTCCAAGGGCGCGATATCGCCATCCATGCTGAACACGCCGTCGGTGGCAATGAGCCGCGTGCGGGCATCCTTGGCCTGGATCAGCTGCGCCTCGAGATCCGCCATATCCGCATGGCGGTAGCGATAGCGCTTCGCCTTGCAGAGGCGGATGCCGTCGATGATGGAGGCGTGGTTGAGGGCGTCGCTGATGACTGCATCCTGCTCGTCCAGCAGGGTCTCGAAGAGCCCGCCATTGGCGTCGAAGCAGGAAGAGTAGAGGATGGAATCCTCCATTCCGAGGAAGCGGGCGATCCGCGCCTCCAGCGCCTTGTGCAGATCCTGGGTTCCGCAGATGAAGCGCACGGAGGCGAGGCCGAAGCCGTGATCCGCCAGCGCCTTCTGCGCCGCGGCGATGATCCGCGGGTGATTGGCGAGGCCCAGATAGTTGTTGGCGCAGAAGTTCAGTACCTCGCGCTCGGTGCCCCGGGCCGGCTGCACATGGATATGGGCGCCTTGCGGGCCGGTGATGACGCGCTCCTCCTTGAAGAGAGACTCCGCGCGCAGGCGGTCGAGCTCGTCCGCCAGCCGATCGGTCAGGCTCATGCCTGCGGCCATGCGCAGACGACCTTGCCGCAGCGCCCGCTCGCCATAAGGTCGAAGCCCAGCTGGAATTCCTCGATCGGGATGTGATGGGTGAGGACCGGCCGGAGATCGAGGCCGCCCAGCACCATCTGGGTCATCTTGTACCAGGTCTCGAACATTTCCCGGCCGTAGATGCCCTTGAGATGGAGGCCCTTGAAGATGACCTGGTCCCAGTCGATTCGGGTATCGGAGGGAAGGATGCCCAGCAGGGCCACCCGGCCGCCGTGATACATGTGGTGCAGCATGTCGTTGAAGGCCTGCGAATTGCCCGACATCTCGAGGCCGATATCGAAGCCCTCATGGATGTCCTGCTTCCGCATCGCCTCGGCCAGGCTCTCATGCTTGACGTTGACGGTGTGGGTGGCGCCCATCCGGGCCGCCAGCCCCAGGCGGTAGTCGTTGACGTCGGTCACCACCACGTGTCGGGCGCCCAGATAGCGGCAGATGCCCGAGGCGATGATGCCGATGGGCCCGGCCCCGGTGATCAGCACATCCTCGCCCACCATGTCGAAGGAGAGGGCGCAATGGGCCGCATTGCCGTAGGGATCGAAGAAGGCGGCGATCTCCGAGGGAATCTGGGGCGGGATCAGCCAGAGATTGGCCGCCGGGACCACGATGTATTCGGCGAAGGCCCCGGGCAGGTTGACGCCGATGCCCCTGGTTTGGGTGCAGAGATGGCGCCGCCCCGCGCGGCAATTGCGGCACTGGCCGCAGGTGATATGGCCCTCGGCCGAGACGCGGTCGCCGAGCTGGTAGTTGGTGACCCCGGGCCCGAGCTCGAGGATGCGGCCGACGAACTCATGGCCGATGACGAGACCCGGCTTGATGGTGCGCTGGGACCACTCGTCCCATTTGTAGATATGGAGATCCGTGCCGCAGATGGCGGTCTTCTCCACCTTGATCAGCACCTCGTTCATGCCGGCCTTGGGCACCGGCACCTCCTCCATCCAGATGCCCTCCCGGGGCTCGCCCTTGACCAGGGCCCGCATCGTCTCCGCCGTCATGCTCATCCTGTCCTGTCCGATTTCGCCGATAGGAATGCCCTTACTCTAGCATCCATTTGCGGCGGGCAGGTCGCAAACCGACCTTTCCTTGCCGGCAGGCGGCAGGCTAGCTTGCAGCCATGCCGGCCGCGACCCCGCCCAGGGAGACTCCCCTGGAGCTCACCATATTGATGCCCTGCCTCAACGAGGCGGCGACGCTTGCCGCCTGCATCGGCAAGGCCCGGGCCTTTCTCGAGCGCAGCCGGGTCGAGGGCGAGATCCTGGTCGCTGACAATGGCAGCACCGACGGCTCCCAGGCCATCGCCGAGGCCGCCGGCGCGCGGGTGATCCCGGTGGCCGCACGGGGCTATGGGGCGGCCCTTCAGGGCGGCATCCGTACCGCGCGCGGGCGCTATGTCATCATGGGCGATGCCGATGACAGCTATGATTTCGGCGCGCTGGACGGCTTGCTCGCCAAGCTGAGGGAGGGTTTCCTCCTGGTCATGGGCAACCGCTTCCGCGGCGGCATCCGGCCCGGCGCCATGCCCTTTCTCAACCGCTATCTCGGCAACCCGGTGCTGAGCTTCGTCGGCGCCCTCTTGTTCAAGACACCCATCGGCGACTTCCACTGCGGGCTGCGCGGCTTCGACCGGCGGGCCATCCTCGAGCTCGGCCTGGTCATGCCCGGCATGGAGTTCGCCAGCGAAATGGTGGTGAAGGCAACGATGCGCGGCCTCCGCACTGCCGAGGTCCCCATCATCCTTTATCCCGACGGGCGCGGCCGGCCGCCGCATCTCAGGCCCTGGCGCGATGGCTGGCGGCATCTGAAGTTCCTGCTGATGCACAGCCCGCGCTGGCTCTATCTCTATCCCGGGCTGGTGATGGCGATCGGCGGGCTCGGCGGCATGATCCTCCTGGCGCTCACCGGCTCCATCCGCATCTTCGGCATCGCGCTCCAGGTCCATAGCATGCTGGCAGCCGGCATCATCGGCCTGCTGGGCGTGCAAACGCTGAGCTTCGCCGTGCTGGCCCGCGAGCTCGCCCAGCGCCGGGGCTTTCTGCCGCCCTCGCCCATGCTGGAGCGATTTTGGCGCCAGGCCTCTCTGGAGAGAGCCGCACTTGCCGGGACCCTGCTGTTTCTTGGCGGGCTCATCGGCCTGGTTGTGGCGACGCTCCACTGGGCCGCCCTCGGTTTCGGCAATCTGAATCTGGCGGAGACGATGCGGGGGGTCGTTCCCTCACTCATCGCCATGGGGGTCGGCCTCCAGCTCGTCCTCAGCGCCTTCCTGGCGGGGATCTTGGAACTCCCCTCGGTGAACAAGCAGGAGGAGGTCTAGCCCCGTTTGCGCACCCAGAGGAGGGCGGCAAATCCCGAAACGGCCGCCAAGGCGAGCGCGGCGAAGCCCAGGGCCGGGGCCCCGATCTCGGCCAGATGGCCAGGCTCGATCAGGCAGGAGCCGGGATCGAGGCGGAGCGCCGATCCCGGCGCCGGCTTATAGGCGCAGCCGCTGAAGAGCGAGAGCTGACCGGCCCAGCTGAGGGCATGAAACAGCACCGCATAGCCGGCGAGCAGGGCGAACAGCCGCCGCCAGCGCCAGCCCAAAGCGAGCGCCAGGGAGAGCGGTCCGGCCAGGATATGGAGATACCAGCCCGGCGTATCGGCGACATAGCCGCCGGTCGCGATGGACAGGAGCTGATGGGAAATGAGCCCGGCCAGCAGAGGGGCCGCCAGGAACAGCGGCGCCTGGCCGATCAGCGGCCAGCGCAGGAAGCTGGCCAGCCAGATCAGCAGGGGCAGGAGCGCGAGTGCCACCACCGGCGCCATGAGGAAGGTGGGCAGATGGGCGAGCGTCCAGGTTCCGCCCCAGACGAAGGTCGCGACCATCAGCGCCAGGCCATGGGCAAGCTCGCTCGCGAGCATGGCCGGCGGCAGCCGCAGCAGCCCCCCGAGCACACCGCCATAGCGCGCGGCGGCTGCAAACTCGGTCATGCCGAAGACCGAGCCATAGCTGCGGTAGTTCTCGACATACCAGTAACCGCCGATGGCCGCGGCGATGACGAGGGCGATCGCGACGTCGCGCAGATGCCGCTTCTCCCGCCGGCGCAGCGCCGCATAGAGGAAGAACACCCCCAGACCCGCCGAGACCGGCAGGAAGAAGGATTTTGTCAGCAGCCCGAGGCCGAGGGCGATGCCCAGCAGGACCGCCCCGGCGATCCGCGGGCGCGCGAGCAGGCCGACGATGAGGTACCAGGAAAGGCCAGCGAAGAAGAGCGAGAGGCTGTCATTGCCGAGGCGCGCCATCTCCGGAAAGAACTCGGGGAAGAGGATCGGCCAGGCCGGAACGACGAGAAGGACGGCTTTGGGAACGCCCCATCCCGCAAGACAGCGCTGGGTCGCCCTGCAGCCGATGGCGAATCCGGCGAAGGCCATGGCCCAGGAGGCCAGGCGCAGGAGCAGGAAATGGTCCGGCCAATTCCAGTCCTGAGCGATCCGGTAAAAGGGCGTCAGGAGCAGATAGTAGAGGGGCGGCTGCTGCCGCGGTTCCCAGTTCGGGTGCTCCGTCGGCCGGTATTGCCGCGCCACCGGCAGGTCCAGATCGCCATGCGGCCCGGTGAAATAGCGGCGGAAGGCCGCGCCCGACGGCTTTTCGGGCGTCGAACGCTCGAAGGGCCGGGGGCCGGCATAGTCATCCATATCGCCGCTGAGCCAGGACTCGTCCGCCGGCGGCAGGCGCGCCTGATCTGCGATCTGCTGGATATAGGACCAGTGGGCGTTCTCGTCATAGCCCTCGAAAGGCGGGAGGAAGGCGACATGAGCGATGCCCAGCAAGGCGACCGCCAGCAGGAGAAGCCCTGTGGGCCCCCAGAGGGAGGCCTCGCGCGGCAGGGAGGCGGAAACGAGCATCGGCAGGGGGAATCCGAATCGGGTCCTGGTCGCCAGCCCCCGGGTCTAGCGCATCCTCAAGGCCGATTCGAGGGGAACCTTCGCAGGATCAGTCCAGCCGCGCCATGGTCGCGCCGGCCGGCTCGATGGGCTCGAGACGCTTGAGATCGATGATCTGAGCAAGCTGGAGCTTGCGCCGCCGGCGGCGCGCCTCCTTGAGATCGTCGACGACCTCGGCGACGGTATGGCGCACAGGAGTCATTTCCTGGGTCACCGAGCCTTCGTCATCGCCGACGCCATAGGCGCCGCAGAAACCCGTCGTTTCGATTCCGCCATCCAGCATGGATCGAACTCTAAGAGAGAGTGATGCCGGGTCAAGTGACGGGGCGGTAACAAACATGACAAATGAGTGAGCTAAGTTCCGCCGCGACCTCTATAAAGAACGAGCGAAAGGGGAAAATGGATGCCGAAGCTCCATCCACAGATGATCGAGATCCTTGCCACCATCGAGCGTGACATGGGTGGGGCGCCCAAGCTCCACGAAATGACACCGGCCGCGGCGCGCCAGCTCTTCGAGGATTTTGCGCCCTTCTGGAACGAAGGCGCCCCTGCGGTTCCCGCAACGGATCGCGAGATTCCGGGTCCCCACGGGCCGATCCCCATCCGCCACTACAATCCGGGTGCCCCCGCCGGGTCTCCCGGCCTCGTCTATATCCATGGCGGTGGCTGGGTGCTGGGCAGCATCCGGGTCTATGACGGCATCTGCCGGCGCCTCGCCCATTATGGCGGCTTCCCCATTGTCTCGATCGAGTACCGCCTGGCGCCGGAGCACAAATTCCCGGTGCCGTTCGAGGATTGCTTCGCCGCGCTCAGCTGGGTCGGCGAACATGGCGCAGAGCTAGGCATCGATGGCAGCAGACTGGCCGTGGCCGGGGATTCGGCCGGTGGTAATTTGTCGCTGGCGGTGGCCATGGCGGCACGCGATGGCGGCGGCCCGAAGCTCAAGGCCGCCGCGCTGATCTACGGCGCCTTCGGAGTCGACTTCGACACCGACTCCTACCGCGCCTATGGCACGGATCAGTATCTGCTCTCGCGCGAGGACATGATCTGGTTCTGGGATCACTATCTGCGCAGTGCTGCGGATCGCAGCGATCCTCGGGCGGTGCCGCTGGCAGGCCAGTTCGAGGGCTTGCCGCCCTTGCTGGTGACCGCGGCGGAATTCGATCCGCTCCTCGACGACAGCCGGGAGCTTGTGGCAAGGCTCAAGGCAGTGGAAGCACCTCATGACTGGATGTTCTGGGAGGGCGTGATCCATGGCTGCATCGACATGGCCCGGCTGCTGGAGCCGGCGGAAGGATTCCTCAGCGACACGGCGCTCTGGCTCAAGGACGAGCTGAAGGCTTGAGACGAAGGGGGAGTGAGATGAGGTTCAAGGACAAGGTCGTCATCGTCACCGGCGGCAATTCGGGTATCGGCCGAGGCATCGTCAGGCGCTTCGTCAAGGAGGGTGTCAGGGTCGCCATCGTCGGCCGTGACGAGGCCAAGGGTGCCGATACCCTCGCCGAGATGAAGGGGTTGGGCGCCGATGCCGAATTCTATTCGGTGGATCTCGGCGACGAAGAGGCCGCCCGCAGAATGGTCGAGGCCGTGGCCCAAGGCTTCGGGCGCATCGATGTCGTGGTGAACAATGCCGGCGGGGGCTCGCGCAAGGCGGGCGTGCTGCACCAGGATCCGCCGGGCCGGCGGCTGCACAAGATCATGGCGGGGAATCTCGAGGCGGCCTATTACGTTGCCTCCTATGCCATGCCGCATCTGAAGGAGGCGGGGCACGGCGCCATCGTCAACATCTCCTCGACTGCCACCTTCCACGGCACCTGGGGCAATTACGGCATCGTCAAGGCCGGGGTCGAAGCTCTTACCCGCTCGCTTGCCGTCGAGGGCGCGCCCCACGGCATCAGGGCGAACAGCGTCTCGCCCGGCTGGATCGATACGGATGCGGTGGATACGACGGGAGACAAGAGCTGGCAGAAAAACGTCTCCCTGCTCCGGCGCAGCGGGACGCCCGCCGAGATCGCCGCTGCCGTCTCTTTCCTGGCGAGCGAGGAGGCCTCCTTCATCACCGGCACCACCCTCGTCGTCGATGGCGGGCTGGTGATCACCGACTACTCCTCCCTCGCCTGGCTCGAGACCATCGACACCCGCCCGATGTTCGGCGGCACCCTTGATCCGGATTAGGAAGGAAAATATTCCTGCTTTTGGTTTGACGGATACGCCTTTTACGTGTATCCTGAAATTCTAAGCTCGAATGAAAACCATCTCGCGCGCAATTGATCCGGCGGCCAGCCCCGAGCCGTGACGGCCCCTTCCGCGTGCGCGCCGACATAACCCGGAAAGGAGACAAAATACCTGCAGATTCCCTGCAGAAGCAGATCACCCACTCCTCTACCCCTCTCCCGCGCTTTGAAGCGAGAGAGGGAGCCGACGCCGCAGAGCGGCGGCGGCCGGGTGAAGGTCGCACAAGCCCGGTGCCTCGCTGGCTGTAAATCCGCTGTAGAAACAGCGGACGGGCTTGGGGCACCCCCTCACCCCGCCCCTCTCCCCCCTTCCGGGGGGCGAGGGGAAAGAGTGCGAGACGCGATCCGCTCCTCTTCACCCTCTCCCGCCATTGGCGGGAGAGGGCCGGGGTGAGGGTGGCTCACGAGGTCTATCCGCAGCGACTTGCGTGACCGGTCAGCGCGGGCCGAGGAAATCGCGCTTGCCGATCTCGACGCCGAGATGGCGCAGGATGTCGTAGGCCGTGGTGACGTGGAAGTAGAAGTTGGGCAGCCCGAAATGGAGCAGAAAATCCTGCCCCTTGAAGGTCAGGGAGTCGGCGCCGATCGGCAGTGTGATCTCACGGCCCTCGCTGCCGTCGATCTGGGAAGCCTTGAAGCCCTTCACGTAGTCGAGGGTCTTGGCGATGCGCTGCTGAAGCTCCGGAAGGCTCGTCTCCTCGTCGCTGAATTTGACGATCTCGACTCCGGCGAGACGCGCGGTCGTGTTCTTGGCGAAATCGGCCGCGAGCTGAACCTGGCGCGTGAGCGGCAGCATGTCGGGGAAGAGACGGCTGCCGAGGAAAACGGCCGGGTCGATCTTGCGCGCCGCGGCATGGCTCTCGGCCTTGGCCAGGATGGCCGCGAGATTGGTCAGCATCCGCGTGAAGAGAGGCACCGAGGCCTGATACATGGAGAGGGTCATTGATCTTTCCCTGATTGAATAGGCGAAGGAGCGAGACGCTAGCCGGTCTTGCGCGCGCTTGCTATCACAGGCTTGCGAGCGGCCTGCGACCTCTCTACCCTCGGCGCCGACAAGCCGCGAGTCTCTCTTGGAAACAGCCTCCCTAACCGCATCGAGCGCCAGAACGCCGCTGGAAATCCTGCAGGCGGTCTTCGGGCATAAGGAATTCCGCGGCGAGCAGGCGGCGATCACCGCTCATGTCGTCGGGGGCGGGGACGCCATCGTCCTCATGCCCACCGGTGGCGGCAAATCCGTCTGCTATCAGATCCCGGCTCTCTGCCGGCCGGGCGTGGCGGTGGTGGTCTCGCCCCTCATCGCGCTGATGGCCGATCAGGTCGCGAGCCTGCGCCAGGTCGGCGTCAAGGCCGCGGCGCTGAATTCCAGCCTCACCGACGAGGAGCGTTGGAGCGTGTGGCGGGATCTCAAGGCAGGCCGCCTCGATCTCCTGTATGTCGCCCCGG
>Ga0126378_10001852_pt1 | contig 15599 bp, 6 predicted proteins | sample PanSoiMetPlot_23_FD_92587 | JGI IMG/M metagenome (GOLD analysis project Ga0126378, IMG submission 92587) | Tropical forest soil microbial communities from Panama - MetaG Plot_23 | ecosystem: Environmental > Terrestrial > Soil > Tropical forest > Bulk soil | place: Panama | collected 2016-02-17 | reverse complement strand
CAGATAGCCCTCCAACATGCCTTCCATAGTGTGCTCGCTGAGGATTTCTATCACTCGCCCGTCCGGCGATAGCTCGCCGCCGTCGCTGTCTTCGGGAAAATACTCGGCCAGCCAAAGCTTCTTGCTGACTTCGTATACGGCGTCCAGCTTGTTGGATGAGTTTTCATCCGGCCCAAAGATGCGGAAGGATTCCATGTTCCGCTTCATTACATCACGCAGGAAAGCGCCGAGGGGCCGCGTGTTCTCCATTTCGCTTTGGCCGGGCTTGTCAAACTTGATCCCATAATCCCGGAAGTCGGGCAGACGGAGGGCTTTCTTAACCTGGCCGCCATTGGCGTGCGGGTTGGCGCCCATGCGGCGATCGCCCTGGGGTGTCAAGTCGCTCAGATCCGGGACCAGCTTGCCGGCCTGGTCGAACAATTCTTCGGGTTTGTAGCCGCGCATCCAGTCCTCAAGTACTTTCAAGTGGGCTTTATTCTTCTTGACTCCGGCGAGCGGCACCTGATGGGATCGCCATAGGCCTTCGAGCTTGTGACCGTCGACCTCGGCGGGGGCGGTCCATCCCTTTGGCGTTCGCAGGATGATCATTGGCCAGCGAGGCCGTTCGGCCTTGCCCGCGCTTCGAGCTTTTTCCTGGGTGGATTTGATTTCCTGAATGCAGTGTTCCAGAGTGGCGGCCATGGCCTGGTGCATGCTGTCGGGGTCAGAGCCTTCGACGAAGCAGGGGGTATAGCCGTAGCCCTTGAATAGATCTTCAAGCTCGTCGTGGCTGATGCGGGCCAGCAAGGTCGGATTGTTAATCTTATATCCGTTGAGATTGAGGATAGGCAGGACTGCGCCGTCGCGAACAGGGCTGAGGAACTTGTTGATATGCCACGAAGTGGCAAGCGGGCCTGTTTCCGATTCACCGTCACCAACCACGGCGGCAACGATCAGGTCGGGATTATCGAAGGCTGCGCCGCAGGCGTGTGACAAGACGTAACCGAGCTCACCGCCCTCGTGAATTGATCCAGGCGTTTCGGGAGTACAGTGGCTGCCGATGCCGCCGGGGAATGAGAATTCCTTGAAGAAGTGGGAGAGGCCTTCTTCGTCCTGGCTCTTGTCTGGATAGATTTCGGAATAAGTACCCTCCAGGTAGACCGGGGCAAGTACACCTGGAGCTCCGTGTCCCGGGCCGGCCATAAAGATCATGTCAAGATCGTATTTCTTTATAACGCGGTTCAAGTGTGTGTAGACGAAGGACAAGGCCGGGCTGGCGCCCCAATGCCCTAGCATGCGGTTCTTTATGTGCTCAGGCTTTAGGTGATGGCGAAGAAGCGGATTGTCCTGCAAATAGATCATACCTAATGCAAGGTAGTTGCAGGCTCGCCAAAAGGCGTGGGTCTTGCGCAGCTCCTCCTGACTCAAAGGTGCGCCTTGAATCGTGGAGCGAGCGGCACCGTAAGCGCTTAATGGACCAACTGCAGACCTGCTCGGAATCATAAAATCCTCCCTTGATGCTAGTGGCGACCCCGGGCCGGGCATCAAGAAGAACCCGGAGGCGAACCCGAATCGTAGCCCGAAGTCTTGTGATACCGCCCGGGACCGGCCGGCGGGCGGTGCCGAGCGACTCCCCTGCAAACTGGGCCGCTCCCGGCTCAACGCAGGGAACAACTCTTCTTAGGCTGTCCTGTCAGCGGTGCTGGCCTTCTGGAGCGCGGCGCCTTTCGACTTTATTACCGCCATCAAGTCGTTCCAAGACTTGGAAAACGACTTAGCACCTTCGTCCTGAAGCCGGGCAGCCAGGGCATCGATATCGATGCCGGCTCTTGTAAACTCCGATAGAACCTGCTCGCAGTCGCCGCCATCGGCCGCCATTATCCTCCCCAGGTCCGTGTGTTCAGCTAGGGCTTTCAAGGTCTTCTCAGGCATCGTATTGATGGTGAAGGGAGCCGCGAGTGCCTTTATGTAGAGGACGTCTTCAGCCAGGGGGTCCTTGACTCCGGTGCTGGCCCACAACAGGCGTTGGGGCCATGCGCCCGAACTGTACACTCGATGCCAACGTGGCGAGCTGAGCAAGTCGCGAGCGGCTTTGTAAGTTCGCTCGGCGATGGCGATGCCGAGCTTGTTTCGCAGGGCCTCAGGCACTTCGCCCGCGACCGCGACATCCCAGCGGCTGACGAAGAGCGAGGCTACGGAGGCGACCGCGGGCCTGAGCCCGGCGCCGATTCGCCGCTCGATTCCGCGCAAGAACGCATCGGCAGCCGCCAGATAGTGCTCGCGAGAGAACAGAAGCGTGACGTTGATCGGGACGCCAGCAAAAATTGCTTCCTCGATGGCAGGCAAACCTTCTTTCGTGCCCGGTATTTTAATGAACAGGTTTGGCCGGCCGGCCCTGGCAAACAGATCTTTGGCCGCGGCAAGGGTTGCGGCCGTGTTATAGGCCAGCAGTGGCGATACCTCCAGGGACGCCCAGCCATCCACCCCGTTAGTCCGGTCGTAAGTCGGCCGGAACAGGTCTGCGGCGCGGGTCAGGTCGTCCAGCGCCAGTTCAAAGAATAATTGCTCCTCCGACTTGCTTTGCTTGAGCTTGTCGCGGATGTCAGCGTCGTATGCGCTGCTGTTCTTGATGGCATGCTCAAAGATCGTGGGATTCGAGGTGAGCCCTGTCACCGATAATTCATCGATATAACGTGTAAGCGTGCCGCTGTCCAGCAATTCGCGCGTGATGTTGTCGAGCCAGAGGCTCTGGCCCAGGTTATGCAGCATTGCCGTTGCCTTCATCGGTTAACTCCCCTAAGTCCTACTCTGAAACTTAGCTCTCTAAAACTCACTAAACTCTCCTAATGCGAAACGCAAAGGAACCTGGCGTCCTCGTTTGCTGCTGCGATTGTAAGCCCCGTTCTTCGAACGTGGATCGGCTGGCCCGCTATGGGCAGATACCTGCACATATACAGATGTAAGCTATTCGCATCGACTTTTTTTTCGAAACGCCACGAGGTGAGGCACCCGGACGACTGTTTATGACGAAAAGTCGACACATTTTAACAGCGAAATTCTCTCCCTTGCACCAGCGCGCTAGCCAGTTCCGCCTTGACCGCGGCTGCCTCGTTTCGGGCATCTGTGCGTCCCCATCTGTACCCCTCCGCAAGCCGATGCGAACCAGATCTCTCCAAACTTTACCGCTAGTTGCTAAGGTATGGTCACTGGCAAAAATAGCAGGTATGTCACTGGCAAAAATACGCAGGGACTGCCTTTAAATCTGTGTTGATGCGGAAAAAATCTTTCGACCGCAAACGCTTAGACGCTTCAACTGGTTTCGCAGGTACTCTTCGATCTACAAGTGGACCACCGTGAGTGAACGTAGCCAAATGCCGTGCGCAAAAAGCAAAGAAGCGCGATCCTACCGAAATGACATCTCCCGGGGATAACTGAAGTCGGTCTCACAAGCACACTTAACCAGAAACCGGGCGGCGGTCTGTTGAGTCCGTGTTACTCATCAATCCCATGCGCTGCAGCCACACTGCGAACCGGGCATCGGCGCGCAAGGGCTCGAAGCGGGGGTCGGCCTTGAGGTGCGTCAGCGCGGGGGTGCGCTCGTTGAAGGCTTTTTCGATCCATTCAAACGCGGCATCCGGCTCTCCCAATGCCGCATAAATCGTCGCCACGAACACGGGCGTCGTCACCCGGCGCTGAGCCAGATCGTCGGCAAATTCCGCAAAGCGCCGCCAGAACCCATCCATTCCTGATTGCGTGTAAGCCGCCCGCAGCGCCGCAGACATCTCTTCCCGGCCTTTCCACTCAGGCAGCATCCGCAAGTATTCCGTCACGGCCTCCTCCTGCTTGCCGGTTCGCTCCAGCGCCGCGCCGAGCGTCTGGTGCGAGAGCTGGTACGTGGGATCGAGTTCTGAGAGCGGAAAGGCGGCGTCTAACGCCAGCGACTTCGCGAGGTAGCTGACCGCCTCGTCATACCGGCCGGCGTAGAATAAGAGGAGGCCATTGGTGGTTTTGGCCAGCAGTGACAACGGGTCAAGTTTCAATCCCATCTCCATCTCCGCCGCCGCCTCTTTAAAGCGACACTCGTCCATTAGAAAGAGGCCGTAGGACAGATGTGCGTCGGCCAGGTTCGGGGTCAAATCGAGCGCGACTCTGAATTCCCACTCGGCGGCGTCCCACTGCCAGTCGTAAAGGTGTGCGAGGTTGGCCAGCAAAAGGTGCGCCTCCGCCAGCGCGTCATCTATCTCCAGCGCGCGTTGCGCGCAGGCTCGCGACCTCGAGGTCGCCGTCCGCACCTGAGCCGGGTCGGAGCTGAAGTAGGATTGAACACAGAAGACTTCCCCCAGGCCCGAATAGGCAAGCGCAAAGCTGGGGTCGCTGCCGAGCGCTCGTTCATAGCAGGCCTTTGCCTCGCGGAATCCCGCCTCTGTCCACATGCCAAAGTGATAGCGGCCCTTCAGATATAGCTCGTAGGCCCCTGGGTTCCTGGTATGGGCTCTGGCCAGCCGGCGTCTATCGCTGCTCGTCAGCTTCAGTTTCAACTGCTTTACAATGTCGCTTGAAATCTCGTTCTGCAAAGAAAGAATATCGGACGGTTTTCGCGAGTACCGCTCGCCCCAGAGTAGCGAGCCGTCCAGAACGTCAACCAGTTCGGCGCCGACCGAGAAGTAATCTCGCACACGTTGCATTCGTCCGATCATTACCGCTCGCACATTCAAGTCATGGCCAACGCGTTGGGGGGCCATCTCGCACCCTTTGTAATGGAAGACGGTCGAGCGTGCCATGACGCGCAATTTCGGGATGCGCGAGAGGGCGTTGATCAAGGTTTCGGTGATGCCGTCGCTCAAATACTCAAGATCGGGATCGCCGGTCGAATTGATCAGCGGCAACACGGCGATGGAATCGATCGGCTTTCGGCGGCGGCGCGCCCCGGAGTCCCGCGCGATGTGCTCGCCCATTGCCTGGTGCCCGCTATCACTGTTGGCGTAGTCGAAGCCGCTGATAGGGGATACGGTTGTGTTGTTCAGGCTCGACGCGACCGCCCGCAGATCGGCGAGGAAATCCCGCGCCGTCTGGTATCGCAGTGTGCGATCCTTGCGCAACGCCTTCGAGACTATCCAGTGCATCTCAGGGGGAATCGCCGGCGAGAAGCGCGCCAGCGGCTCAGGCTCGCTATTTAAGATTGAAACCAACAGGTCGCCCGTCGTAGCACCGGCAAACGGCCGCTTGCCTGTGAGCATCTCGTAAAGCAGCACGCCGAGGCTGAACAGGTCGCTGCGTGCATCCACTTCAAGGCCGCGAGCTTGCTCGGGTGACATGAACGCAAGCGTGCCCAGGATCACCCCCGGGCAGGTCTCCAGGGCCAGCCGCACCGTGGCGTCATCAGAATGGTTCTGAGTCGGGACGATTTTGGCGAGGCCGAAGTCGAGAACTTTAACCAGACCGCCCGCGGTAACGATGACGTTCGAGCTCTTAATGTCTCGATGAATGATGCCGAGCGAATGGGCTTCGTCGAGCGCCTTGCAGACTTGCGTGGCGATGTCAACGGCCAGATTAATATCCAGTGGGCCGCCTTCGAGTCGCTTTGCCAGTAACTCGCCTTCGACATACTCCATGGCGATGAACATAGTGCGGTCGCTTTCGCCAAAGTCGTAAACTGCCGTCACGTTCGGCGAGCGCAGCATGGATGCGGCGCGCGCTTCCTGCTGAAATCGCTCCCGTCGCTCCGCGTCATAATGAAACGAGGCCGGCAACAACTTGAGCGCGACCTTGCGCCCGAGCCGCGTGTCTTTTGCCAGATAGACCTCGCCCATGCCGCCGGCGCCCAGCTTCTCCAGAATCTCATAGTGCGCAATGCTGTTGCTCATCGTTTCGCCACCTTCGCTCTTCAGGCATTGAGAACCATTCGGCTTAACCCGCATCAGCCGGTTGCGGCCCGTTGCTCTCTGCTGTTTCCCGCTTCTCGTGCATTAGAACCGCCTGACATCCAGATGCGGGGCGAATCTCGTGGCTTCCAGAAAACGTTTACTGAGGGGAGGAATAAATGAACCTCTCTTACCCTGCTCTCTGGAGGTCTTGCAATTCGTACCTACAGATAACGCTGAAAGCCTTCAACGGATCGTCTCTGTTTTCCGCGGTCATCCGAAGTTGTTCAGCCGATAGATTGTCAGCGCCATACTGCCTGACGATTCGATCGATGACCTTCTCTGCTTCCATAATCACCTGATCAGATGCAAAAAGCCGAATGCGGCTCGAGACGGCGTAAAGCGAGACCATGCCTGCAAGCTCCCCGTCGCCATCGTCAATACGGTGCGTGGCCGACGCCGCATAAAGCTTGGAAGCCCGCTCTATGAACTCGGAATAGGTAGTCTCTCGCTTGGCGATTTCCCGGTGTAGGCGAACGCGCCTGTGCCGGCTTCGTTCACTTACCCAGGTGCTAGCCAATGACGCAAGGCCTCCGACCAAAGCACCCATGAGGGCCGCCAAAGCGCTTATCACTCGACCGTTCATACTCCCGTTCACTCCCTTCCATCCGTCATTCGGTCGTCATCTTTCCATGCGTCGCTCACCACCTCTTCGGTGAGGGCCGCCAGCTTCAGTCTCCTGTAGCCGGCGACTCTCGCTGCGGTGTCGCTCCCGCCTTGACCTGCTTCGCCGTCCCCGTGGCTTCCCACTTGATCAGGTTCAGATCGAGGACGAAGATCGAATAAATCACCGGCACCAGCAGCAATGTGATGAAGGTCGCGACCATCATCCCGCCCATCTGCGCGTAACACATCGGCTCCCACAGCGGCCCGCCGTGCATCGCCAGCGGGACGAGTGCGAACACCAGGGCGAGGACCGTGATCATTACCGGGCGCAGGCGCATGATGCCGGCATCCAGCACCGCCTCCTTCAGCGGCTCGCCTTCCGCGCGCCTCTCTTCGATGAAGTCGAAGAGAACGATGATGTGACTGACGATCAGGCCGACCAGGCTGATGATTCCCAGGAAAGCCATGAACCCGAAGGGCGTGCCCATTATCCAGAGCGCCGCCAGCCCGCCCGCGATCCCGTAAGGCACCGCCGCGAAGACGACGAACGGCTTGATTGCGTTCCTGAACTGAAAGACGAGGCTCAGATAGATTGCCACCAGCGAGATCACCAGCACGACCGTCTGATTTTTGAAACCCTTGACCTGCTCCTCTTCCGACCCGCCGAAATCCATGTGGTAGCCGGAGGGAAGCTGAGCGGCAAAAGCCATCAACTGCGGGCGGGCGGCACTCACGATTTCGGACGGCAGGTGGCCGGGTTCGGCCATACAGGAGACGGTGATCGCGCGAAATTGATTGCGCCGGCGGACCTTCTCGGTCTGCATCCCGTACTTGATCGACGAGACCTGCCTCAGCGGGACCTTCTGTGACCCCTCCATGGAATAGACGTACAGGTTCTCCAGGTCGCCCAGTTGCGCCCGTTCTTCCATCCGCAGTCGCGCCACAATCGGGATCTGCTTATCCCCTTCGCGCAGCACCGTTACCTTGCTGCCGCTGATCCCCGTCGCCGAGGAAGCGGCCACGTCGAGGTTGGTGATTCCCGCCGCGTTCGCGCGGTCGGAGTCGGTCTCGAGCTTGACGGTGAAGATATCATCCCCCCAGTCGTCGCGCGCGCGCTGGGCGAACGGGGTGGCGCGCAGGATGGCTTTCACCTTCTCAGCCTCCTGGCGCAGCGCGTCCATGTCGCCGCCGGAGATGCGGATTTCGACGGGCATAGTGATGGGCTTGCCCGTGTCGAGCTGCCGCACATCTACCCGTGCGCCCGGGACCTGCTCGTCCAGGGCCCTCTGCAGGGGGCCGATCAGATGGTTGGTGTAATGCTTGTCTTTGACCTCGATGATGACCTGCGCGTAGTTGAGCTGCTGCAGCTCGGGCGAGACCGAGAACCAGAACCGCGGGCCGCCGCCGCCGACGAAGGTGGTCAGAGATTTCAGGACCTCACGCGGCTTGCCGTCTTTTTCATGGTGCTCCCTGCCGTATTTTTCGGTCACCTCGCGCACCACTTGCTCCGCACGCCGCGCGGCTTCGTTGGTGGCCGAAAGCGGCGCGTCTTCCGGCAGCCACACGTCGAGGTAGGAAAGGTAAGAAAGGTCTTTCGGGAAAAAGTCGGTTTTAAGTTGGCTGGCCGCCAGTCCACAAACCGCCAAGAAAATGAACGAGCCGAGCAGCACCTTCCAGCGGTGATTGATCGCCCATTCGCCGACCCTGTAATAAAAGGCCGGGAATCCTTTTTTGCGCCGCTCCTCAATTGGTGGTTGGAGTTTAGGCCTTAGCAAGAAATAACTTATGAAGGGGATGAACATTATCGCCACTATCAATGCCGCCACCAGAGAGCACGTCAGCACGATCGGGAGGCTGTATAAGAATTCGCCCGTGCTCCCTGGTAGAGTCAGGAACGGCAGGTAGGCAACGATGTTCGTGATGGTGGCGAAGATGATCGCCGTGATCAGTCTTGTAGGCCCCAGCCATGCGGCGATGAGCGGCGGCAAACCCGCCCCCAGTGCGTTCTTAATCGCGTCGCCGGAGACCACCGGCACGTCCACCAGCAGGCCGAGGGCAATAATCAGCGTGGCGATGGACACCTGCTGGAGATCGATCCCCAACATGTGCGCCATCCCGAAGGTCATGAAGAGCGTAATCGGAATCGCCAACCCCATCAGCAGGGCCGAACGCCAGTCCCAGAAGCCGATGAGTGAGACGATCACCACCAGGATGATCGCCTCGTAGAGGCTGTTCATGAACAGGTCCACATTCTCCGTGACCTGCCGCGGCTGGTCGGAGGTCCGCGCCATGATCAGGTCGTCGGGCAACTGTTTCTTTAGTTCAGCCAGCTTCTGATCAATGCTTTCACCGAATTGACCGATGTATCCGTCCTTCCGCATCTGGACTGCGACCGTGATCGCGCGGCTGCGCTGCAAGTTGCCGTGTGCGTCGCGCCAGTCGTAGAAGTTCAGATATCTCGGCGGACTGTCATAACCTCGGTCGACGTCCACCACGTCGCGGAGGTACACGGGCGCACCCAGCGGGGTGCGGGAAATCGCCACGTCGCCGATCTCCTTTTCACTCTTGAATTCACCGGAAGGGTCGATGGAAAAGTTCCTGCCCATGGCTTCCAATTCACCGCCTGCCGGTGTGATGTTGCGCGCGCCCAGAATCTTCGGCAGGTCTCCGGGCTGCAGGCCGTATGAGGCGATGCGCTCCTGGGAATAAAGGAGAAAGATCCGCTCGGACAGGATGCCCGCGCGCGACACCTTAGTGGCTTGCGGGACGCTTTTGAGCGCCTTCTCGATCAGATCGGTGAAATCATCCATCTCGCGGTAGCTGTATTTATCGCCCGCGACCAGACCCAGCCGTTCGCGTGCCTCCCGAGGGTCCCGGATCACCACCGGCGGCCAGCTATCCGGATGAAAATCCGTGGCCTGCAACCGCTCGTTGATAAACTGCCGGGTGTAGCCGAGCAGGGACTCATCCCTCGCGTCGGAGACGCCGTCCACGCCGACGAACCCCGGCTCCGTTATAACGCGCAGGTCGCTAGCCACACCCTTCTCTTTGAGGTAATCGGCTAACAGATTGAGGGGGTCCTGAACGACGCGGGGGCTAACCGGGTGGGTGAGGCTGCTGACAATCGTGAACGACTTCCCGCCTCCCGCCGGCGCGTACTGTGCCCGGTGGCGCGTGATGGCTTCGCCGACCTCTTTGGCGCGCAGGTCTATCTCCGTCTCGCTAACCTTGGGGCTGGCGACGGTGAGCATCAGGGCCGACGTGTCGCCGAAGTCCTTGATGAATTGTATGGGCCCCGCACCGTCCGGCAAATCTTTGATGGAGTCGAGTTTGAGCGCAATGTCGTCGAACTCCTTGCCGATCTGGCTGCCGGGAAAGTTCTCATCCAGGTCCACGTAAACGACCGAGATGTTGGTCCGCGAGATCGAGCGGATCTTCTCCACGTTGGCGTTCTGCGCCACCTTCTCTTCGACCTTCCTGGTCACCAGTTGCTCGATCTTCTCCGCGTTCACTCCGGGCCAGAGGGTGATGGCGACGGCGGTTTTGACCGGCGTGTCGGGATCTTTGCGCTGGGGCATACTCCGATAACTGTAAACGCCCCAAACGCAGACGCCGATCAGCATGACCCAGGTGATGTGCCGCTGCTCGACGAAAAAGCGAGAGATGTTACGCTTGCTCTGGTCAATATCGTAGCCGTGAGCGTGTGCCGCGTTGGCTTGGTCGTGCGTCGGGCCTTGCGGCGATTTCTTAACCCGCCTGCGCAGAGCTCTGCGCGCTTTCAGCAACAAGGCTTGAAATTTCTTCTTCATGGAATTACCTTTACCTGACCGCCATCCAGCACCATAGTCCTGCCTGTCGTGATCACTCGCTCACCCTGCTTCACCCCGTAAGTCACGGCGACGGTGTTGCCGTATGCTTCGCCCAGCTTCACGTCGCGAAGCCGTGCGATCTGCTGCCCGCCTTCGTCTGTCACCACGAAAACAGCATAGTCGTTCGGATTTTCTTTCGCTTTCATCACCGCGTTCAACGGCACGACCGGCTGCGCTGACACAGCCCGCCGTGTGTCCACGCTGAGCGAGACGATCATGTTCGGTCGCAGCAGAAAGCTCGGATTTGGGATCGTCACCTCGACGTTGAAGACCCGGCTCTTGGGATCGGCGGCGGGGAAGATGGAGGTTATCTGTCCGCGAAATTCCTTGCCGGGCATGGATTCGGTTTCCACGGTGAGCGCCTTTCCCAGTTTCATTTCGGGCACGGCGACGTCCGCGACGCCGAAGACCGCTTTGACCGACGACGTGTCGGCCACTGTGAATCCTGTTATGCCGGGCGAGACCAGCGTGCCCTTCTCTACCGATTTCTTCAGCACGACCCCGTTGAGTGGCGACCTGAGCGCGGTGTCGTGGAGGGGAATTCTTGTCTCCTGAACGACCGCCTGCGCCCCGCTCGACCTGGCCTCGATGACTTCGATCTGCGATTTCGCTGCATCGGCCTTGGCCTGGAGCATGAAGACCTGCGAGCGGGCGGCAGCGACTTTGGCGGCCGCCATATCGTACTGTGCCTTTGCCGAGTCGTAATTGGCTTTGGTCATGCTGTGGCTTGCGAGAAGGTTCTGCGCGCGGTCGAAATCGAGCTTCGCTTTTTCGTAAGACGCCTCGGCTTCGGCCAGTTGGGCCTTGCTCGACGCGACGTCGTTGAGCGCTTCTCGGTATTGCGCTTTGCTCGCGTAAACGCTGGATTTCGCTTCGCTGGCCTGAGACTCCGCTTCTTTGACTTTGACCTGATAATCGTTCTCGCGGACCCGCGCCAACACGGCTCCGGTGGTGATGCGGTCGCCTTCCTGCAGGTCGCGGATTCTGCCATCCACGCCGCGGATCTGTTGAAGCGCGACAACGTAGCCGCTGACCTTAAACGCCAACTCGACCTCGGTGCGTGGAATGATCGTGGCTGAATATCGCTCCCCACCGCTACCCGCGGAGTTCAGCTCGACCGGCGCGACTTTCACCGGCACGGGCGGTTTTTCTTCCTGCTTGGATCGAGGCCTCAACAGCGTCACTGATATCACGACTACCAGCAAGAGGGCTGCGCCGGCTGCGACTGCTTTCAATGGTTTCTTCTTCATTTGTCGGCCCCGATTGCCTTTTCGTATTCGGCCCTGGCCGTCCAAAAAGCCAGCAACGCCTGTTGATATTGGTAGTTTGCACCAGCCAGCTCGGCCTGCGTTTGTAACTCGTCCGAGAGCAGCGCAGCCTGTATCTTGTATTTGTTGATTGAAACGCGCATGTTCTCCCGCGCCGTTTCCTGCCTAAGTTGCGCGACGACCAGAGCCTGGCGGGTCTGCTGGAGCTTGCGGAACTTGTCGCCGACCTCGATCAGGATAAGGCTCTCGGCTTCGCGCAGGCCGTTTCGCGACTGCTCGATGGTCCTGTCTTTCTCCGCGAGCTCGTTCTTCTTTCTCCCCCAGTCAAAGACCTCCCACTTCATCACAACTCCCAGACTTGCAGTGTTCTTTGGAACTACCTGGTCGAAATGCCGAAATGTCAAGTAGGCAAAGCCGACGCTCACGTCGGGGATGTATTCGGACTTCTTGATGCTCCGGTCTACTTCGGCCTGCTTGACCTTCAGTCGCGCCTCTCTGACTTCGGGCCGCTGATCGAGCGCGCGGCTTCTCGCGAGGGCGAGGTCGGCGTCAATTCCATTGACATCGGGAACTGTGGCCACCCTAAACTCGACGCGTACGTCCCTTCCCAATAGGTTGTTGAGCTGCTCTTTCTCAGTGGTCAGTTGATTCGTCAGGTTCAGGGCTTCGTACTCCGCCTGCGCCAGCCTCGTTTTGACTTCGAGGCTATCGGATTTCAAAGAGACCTGTTGGGCGACGTTATCGGCCATCACGCGGTCCAGCTCGCGGTAGTACCTGATGGCTTCCAGAAGACTATCGAGGGCGCTTTGGGTTTGCAGAATTCCGTAGTATGTCTGCTTGACCTGATTAACCGTAGATTGCCTAACCTGGCGCAGTTTCTCGCTCTCCACGTCGCGTGCCAACCCGGCTTGCTCAATGTTCAGACCGATGCGGTATTGCTGCGACAGCGGCTGAAGAATCAGTCCGGCGAGGAACGCGGTCGGCCTGCGTGGAATGCTAATGGAAAAGAAGGGCTCGACGCCAGGAATGAGGGTTGATGAAGAGTTATCGAAATTGGAGTCTTGCGCCACAAGCTGCTGCGACGCGAGCGCGTACAGATGCATCGAAGGCAACCGGAGGGTGCGCGTCGCGGCCAGTGCGTCTCCGGCGTTGCCGACTGCCAGTCGTGCGTTCTTGACCTGGCGGCTGTCACGCAACGCGAGGGAGATTGCCTCATCCAGCGTCAATAGTTCTCCCGAAGCCCCAGCTCCCTTTTGCTGCGCCGGGATGTTCACAGGGATTGCCATTAGCGTGATGATCACGAGTACATGTACGATCCGATTATTCATAGCATGATCCTTATTGCTTTGCGCCGAAGACTGACAAGCCACCGCCGGCTCTGTCTCAATCTTGCCTGGTATTGCTGCATTCTGTTGTTTCTTGTCCCTCTTGCGCTTCAACTCCTGGCCTGCCAGTCCCACTTAAACGTCGTGTTGACGACCCCTCTCACGCAGGGCGGTAGTTGTACTGTCCCCCAGCCTGCCGGGCCTGTGCTCGATCCAGGGCGGTGCGCGACCGCGCAGTCTCCGAGTCATCTCGATGGAAGGCCAGCTCTCTTTCCGACCCCTCGAAGTCAATCACCACAACTGGCGCAACCGCACCTGACTGGTCGCCAGGTTGGCCAGCGGCGTCACGACAACCCGATCGATTGCCCGTTTAAGATGGCGCGTGTCATAGCGGCTGTCTACTCGTTCCACCAGCAGGAACTCTGCGGCCGTTTCCGAGACGATAATGCGGAAGGGCTCGCTTATGGTCGAGGTTGTCCTTTGCTGAGCAAGGCCGAGGCCTCGCGCTGGCCGAGGTAGCCGGGCGGGGAACCGATGAACAAGTCATATCGCCTGCCTGGTTCATCGGGCTAGCCATCAAATTAGGAGCTTGATAAGACATCTTCGTCTCAATCTTTCAATACTGATTCGACTCCCGCCACCGCAGTCTGTTCGGGTTGATAAGAGCAACAGGAGTGCCAAAGCGAGGCCGCTTGCAACTCATCAATGCGGCTTGGGCAACCGCCACGGTGATTGATAACTAACCCGACAATAGGAGTCGCGTTCTATGTTTGGCTGCAACGATGCGTGGCGATGCTCAGCTCTTGCTGACTGGCCGGGTAGCCTGCGGATGTTCGCGGCTTAGCTGGATTACTTCGGTTTCGTGGTGGATCACGAGACATTCGCCTTCACGCAACGCGTATGTCACGGTCCCGGGCCCGATTTCGACTTCAAGCATCTGACCGCGGTAGGTTAAGGGAAACCGGAGGACGGCGTTGTCCTCGGGCGCGCGCCGCGGCCAGAATGACAGCATTCCATCATCGTCCCGCAAGCCGCCAAGCCCATAAGTGAGCATCATCCAGGTGCCACCCATCGAGGCAATGTGGCAGCCGTCCCTAACGTTGCCGCCCACGTCGGCCAGGTCCATGAGCAGCGCAGCCATCCCATACCGAATCGCCTTTTCCACGTTGCCGACCTGGGCCGCGATGATCGCCTCGACGCATGAGGACAGCGACGAGTCACCCGTGGTTAGGGGGTCGTAGAATTCAAAGTTACGCTGCTTCGCTTCTGGGGAAAAAGCATTACCCAGCAGGAACATGGCCAGCACCACGTCCGCCTGTTTGATCACCTGTTTCCGATAAATGTTGAGCGGGTGATAAAAGAGCAAGAGCGGGTAGTGGTCGCGCGGCGTGTTCTGGAAGTCCCACAGCTCTCGATCTAGAAAGCTGTCATCCTGGGGGATAATCCTGAGGTTCTCATCGTACGGCACGTACATGCTTTCTGCCGCTTGTTTCCACGCCTCTACCTCGGACGGCTCGAGCGCTGTCTTGTGCACGAGCGCGTTGTATGCATCCGGGGTCGTCGCGCGCAGGGCCTCCACGGTCTGGACCGCGTAGCGCAGGTTCTCGCGGGCCATCAGGTTGGTATAAGCGTTATTATTCACGACTGCGTTGTATTCGTTGGGTCCTGTTACGCCGTTGATGCAGAATTGCCCCTCCTTTCGGTCCGAGTAGAAACCGAGGTCCAGCCATAGGCGTGCCGTTTCGACGAGCATCTCCGCCCCGCAGTCCCAAAGGAACTGCTCGTCGCCCGTCGCCTGCACGTACTTGCGCAGGGCGTACATGATGTCCGCGTTGATGTGGTACTGTGCGGTTCCGGCGGCGTAGTAGGCCGATGATTCTTCTCCGCTGATCGTGCGCCATGGGAAGAGAGCCCCTCGGTGGCCCAATTGCGAAGCGCGCTCTCGTGCCTTCGGCAGCATGTTGTAGCGGAAGGTCAGCAGATTTCTCGCGATTCGGGGCGAGGTATAGGTGAGAAACGGGAGCACATAGATCTCCGTGTCCCAAAAGTAGTGCCCCTCATACGCTTGCCCGGTCAATCCTTTCGCCGGTACACCTGTATCTTCCGAGCGCGCGGAGGCCTGCAGGATGTGAAAAAGATTGAAGCGGATGGCTTGCTGGATCTCTACAGTAGTGCGCTTGGTGCGGTCTTCCCGGATATCCTTGACTCGTATATCGCTGCGGCGCCAGAAATCGTCCATGTGCTGCTCCTGAGCCGTGAGCAGCCGCTCGAATCCCTGCTGCGTCACCCGATCCATCGTCCACTCAGCACGACCGCAGAGTTCTTCAGGCGAAGCCGTCTCTGATGTGTGATAGACCAAGTATTTTGTGAGGTGGATCGGACAGCCTGGTCGCGCCTGGACCGTGAAGACGACCTGGCCGAAGTCCTCGGTGTGGGTGGTCTTATAGGCATATGGACAGGTGGTCTCCAAAACATGGTCCGTGGCACACGTCAGAGTCATTCGGCTCTTTTCAGTTGCATGACACAGCACGATGCGACGGTCCTTCGCATAGCTGGCTCGGTGATGGAGCATTAGACCGGAGAGTCTCGCCCGGCGTGGATCATCGCTGTTGGCGCGGGCGCTTGATTCAT
>Ga0126378_10001851_pt1 | contig 15605 bp, 10 predicted proteins | sample PanSoiMetPlot_23_FD_92587 | JGI IMG/M metagenome (GOLD analysis project Ga0126378, IMG submission 92587) | Tropical forest soil microbial communities from Panama - MetaG Plot_23 | ecosystem: Environmental > Terrestrial > Soil > Tropical forest > Bulk soil | place: Panama | collected 2016-02-17 | reverse complement strand
GGTCGTATTCGGCGTCAACCCGACGATCCATTCCCTTTCTGAGGGCCGCGCGTTCTATCAAGAACTGATCAGCAAGATGCGCGCGCTTCCGGGCGTGGAGTCCGTCACCATCATGCAGGAGCGCCTCGGCTCCTTCTGGTCGGACAACAACGACATGAGGGTCGATGGCAAGCTGCCGGATCCGGTCCGTGGATCAAGATGGGTACGCAGCAATATCGCCGGCCCGGACTTCTTTCACACCCTGGGGGTTCCTATCCTTGCCGGACGCGATTTTGCAGACTCGGACACTGCTATCTCTCCCCACGTCGGGATCATCAACGAACTGTTCGCGCAACGCTTTCTGCCCAACGAGAACCCGCTCGGCCACACGATCGGGACCGAGGACGGCAAATATCAGATGACCATCGTGGGCGTGGTCAAGAATCACAAGTACCGCAGCATCGACGAAGAACCGATTCCCATGGCCTGGTACATGTACGCCCAGATTCCCATCATCGGCAAAATGCAAGTCGAACTGCGCGTTCTTGGCGATCCGCTGGCGATTCTTCCCTCAGCCCGCAAGGCGCTGCAGCAGTTGGACCCGAACTTGCCCTTGATCTCACCCGTTACCCAGCAAGCGCAGTACGAGACGACGATCTCCCAGCAATTGCTATTTGCTCGTCTGGCAGGTTTCTTTGGCCTGTTGGCCGTTTTGCTTGTCGCGACCGGACTCTACGGCATGCTCGTCTATCGGGTGAACCATCGCACGGCCGAGATTGCTGTTCGCATGGCGGTCGGCGCACAGCGCGGTCAAGTCATCTGGATGGTCTTGCGCGACAGCCTGATCCTGACAGCCGCCGGCATTACGATTGGCATTCCGCTGGCGATGCTTACGGGAAAGGCTCTGTCGTCGGCCCTCTACGGGATTAAGCCAAGCGACCCGGCAAGTTTCGCGTTCGCACTCGTTGGCGTTGCGGCCGTCGCTTTAGCCGCCAGTTGGATTCCGGCACACCGGGCCGCGAGCATCGATCCGTTGACAGCGCTCGGCTCGGAATAAAAACCTTATTTTCTAAGGTAAATCCAGCGGTGCCACCCTGCCTCCCGGTCCGGTACACTATGCGTCGGACCTATGAGCCTCGATCAAACTGCCCTAGTCAGCCCGCAACTTCTTAGCGAGAACGATCTCTACCTGTTCAATGAGGGCAGCCACTACCGTATCTACGACAAGATGGGCGCCCACCTCGTCACTCACGAGGGACAGGCGGGCGCCGTCTTTAGCGTTTGGGCTCCTAACGCCCGCAGCGTGTCAGTCATCGGGAGCTTCAACGGATGGGATCCGAAAATCCACCGGCTCAACTCGCGTGGGTCATCCGGCATCTGGGAAGGTTTCATTCCCGGCGCCAATCGTGGCGCGCACTATAAATTTCACGTCGAATCCATGCACCACGGATATCGCGCCGACAAGGCCGATCCCATCGGCATCTGGCATGAAAAGCCCCCGCGCACCGCTTCTGTCCTCTGGGATCTCGACTACGAGTGGCACGACCACGAATGGATGCAGAAGCGTGCCCACAGCAATTCTCTTCATGCTCCGCAGTCGATTTACGAGGTCCATCTCGGCTCATGGATGCGCGTCCCGGAAGAGCACAATCGTCCGCTGACTTACCGGGAAACCGCACCGCGCCTCGCGGAATACGTCGGCCAGATGGGGTTCACGCACGTCGAATTCCTGCCCGTGATGGAGCACCCTTTCTACGGCTCCTGGGGATACCAGACCACCGGCTATTTCGCTCCGACGGCGCGCTACGGCACCCCCCAGGATTTCATGTATCTGGTCGACTACCTGCACCAGCATGGCATCGGGGTCATCCTCGACTGGGTACCGTCCCACTTCCCTTCCGACGGCCATGGCCTCGCCTACTTCGACGGCACTCATCTCTACGAACACGCTGACTCGCGCCAGGGGTTTCATCCCGACTGGAAGACACACATCTTCAACTACGGACGCGCGGAAGTTCGCAGTTTCCTGCTGTCGAGCGCGATGTTCTGGTTCGATAAGTACCACGTCGAAGGCCTGCGCGTGGATGCGGTCGCGTCCATGCTCTATCTCGACTATTCGCGCAAAGAGGGCGAGTGGATTCCCAACAAATTCGGTGGCCGCGAGAATCTCGACGCGATTGACTTCCTCCGACGCTTCAATCAGGAAGCCTTCAAAGAACACCCTGACATTCAGACCACCGCCGAAGAGTCAACGTCGTGGCCCATGGTTTCCAAGCCCATCTATGTTGGTGGCCTTGGCTTCGGAATGAAGTGGGATATGGGCTGGATGCACGACACGCTCAAGTACTTTCAGAACGATCCCATTCACCGCAAGTATCAACACAATCTGCTCACATTCCGCATGCTGTACTCGTGGCACGAAAACTTCGTCCTACCGCTCTCCCATGACGAAGTCGTCCACGGCAAAGGCTCGCTCATCGGTAAAATGCCCGGTGACGAGTGGCAGAAGTTCGCCAACCTACGCCTGCTCTTCGGCTACATGTACGCGCAGGCAGGAAAGAAGCTGCTGTTTATGGGCGGAGAGTTCGGCCAGGTGCGCGAATGGGCGCACGATACCAGCATCGAATGGCACGTGCTTCAGTACCAGGTCCACCGCGGCGCGCAGGCATGGATGGAACAACTGAACCGTTTCTACCGCAACGAACCCGCCATGCACCGACTCGATAACGATCCCGCCGGTTTCGAATGGGTCGACGCTAACGACAACGCCACCAGTACGATCTCGCTGCTGCGCAAGAGCGAGAACCCGCAAGACACGATCTTAGTCGTTTGCAACTTCACGCCCGTACCCCGCCAAGAGTACCGCATCGGAGTCCCCCACGGCGGCTACTGGCGCGAAATGCTCAACAGCGACGCCCGCGAGTACGCCGGCAGCGGTATGGGAAACTTAGGCGGAGTCCACGCCGAAGCCGTCCCCATGCACGGCCGGCCGTTCTCGCTAAAGCTCACGTTACCGCCCCTGGCGGCGCTGTTCTTCAAAGCTGCTTAGCCAATTCCAGTGCCGCGCCTACCGGCGCGGCAGATACGCTCCGCGTCCCCAGGGCTGACGCCCCGGGCTAACGAATGCTGCTCCTCGAGAGCGCTCTCAACCCGTACGTCCTCAGAGCAAGAGCCGGGACTTCTGGGCAGACAATCATGCATCCCCTTACTTCGCAATCACATCTCTCACGAAATCTTACGGTGATATGAGGGCCTCACTCTTTAGCACCGTCCACGGCGCAATGACCTTCGATGCAAAATTGGCGCGCTGACTTCTAGACACCGGAGTCCGAGAGCGTCTCGCGGGCGCAATCCGGGGAGCCTAACAGGGCGACATTCGTTAGCCCAGTGTGTAAGCACTGGGACAATTTTCACCTGAGCATGGAACCCCGGAGGGAGGACAGCCATGCAGCGCTAACCATTACCCGAACGCCTGAAAATCATTCCAAAACTCCGACCACGGCAACCGCGGAGGCCCGCAGACGAAAATATTCGGATGATCGCGGCTCTCCTCGTTCCGCACGCCGATGGAATTCTGATTATGCCCCGCCAACCGGCACCCGGTGTACCTGCGGTCCGCGTTTTCAAACGACGTACCAAGGACAATCAGCGTGGTGGGCGCAGGGTCCGGATACCCCCGCAACCACCCCGAATTCGTCCCGCTGATCGGTGCCGGCAAACCGTATGCAGGACCGAGAATTTCAATCGCCCCTGCCTCTCCATAATTCCTCACAATAATCCCCATATGCTCTCTTTCCTCCGGAGGCAACGAATCCCGGATGGCTGCAACCTTCCGCACCAAATCATCCCAGCCAATCTCCTCGCGCAATTCGCCATTCTTTTCCAGGGCAAACTTCTTCAAAGGCCCATCCGAAGCCAGCGGGACCAGTACCGCGCAAACATACGCAGCCACGAGACTCAACAGAACAAAGAACGTTCCTGCGATCGCTCTACGCGGGGCCTTCGACATGGAAGCCAGCCATCTCGCCGCCATCACGGCACCCATCGCCATCAACATTGGATACGCCGCCGCCAGGTAATAATGACGCCCTTTCCCCACAACAAAGAGCAGCAGCGGGATCACGTACATCCATGCCAGCATCCGATATCGGCGTTCGCGGAAATAGCCAATAAGTCCAGCAATCCAAAGAGGGGCCGCAAGCACATTCGTACAGATCAGGAACTGTCCGCTTAAAAAGTCATCCGCCCGCCCCTCGCCAACGTCGCGCGTGTGAATGCTTTCGAGGAAGTGAAGTGAGATGAAGTCATGCCTGATCTGCCAAACTAAATTCGGCAAGAAAATAAGAAGCGACAGCCCCACTCCTGCCCACAGCCATCGGCTGAACAAGTATTTCCGGGCCCCAGTCAGCACCGCTCCCCCGACGATTCCCGCCACGTAAAACGCCATCGTGTACTTGGTCTGCATTCCGAGCCCGATCACCGCCCCGATCGCCACCCACCATCGCGGATTATCGGTTTTCAACAGCCGGATCACGAAGTATGCGATCAGCACCCACCACAAATAATCGAACGTCGTGTATTGAAACTCGGTTCCTTCAAAAATCGGTAGGGGGGAAAGCGCGACGCACAATGCGGCCGTCACCTGGGCAAAGCGGCCACCGCCGAGTTCGCCCGCCATCCATCCGGTCAGCACCACTGCCGCGGCCGATGCGATCACCGAAAACAACCGCAGCCCGGTCAACGAAAGGCCAAAAATCGACAGGCTGATGCGCTCCACCACCGGGGTAAACGGTGGATACGCCACAAAGCCCCAGTCCAGGTGGCGCGCGTCCGTCAGAAACTGCAGTTCATCCCGATGAAATCCATACCGCCCGTTAGTAAGAATGTGGAGCAGCGCGATGGCGCCCGCGATGGCGAGCAGTGCCAGCTTGTCGCCGCGCGAGCGGCTCTGCTCTTCGTCAATGCCCCCGCCGCTAGGTTTCTGCACCGCGTTCACGATGGCCATCCCTATCCTCCGAACGACAGCACAATGCTCTCACAGCGGTACGCATGCCGCGGCTTGGTAGTTCCGATACCACCCCGGCATCGCCCGGCGCTCCCGTGCTATCCTCGGCTTAAGCGCGTCTCCCATGCGGATTCTCACCCGCTACATTCTGCGAGAGGTCACGGCTCATGCCCTGATCGGCATAGCGATCTTCACCTTCGTCCTCTTCACGCGCGACCTCGGACACATCCTCGAACTCGTCGTTCGTGCCAGCGCTCCCCTGCCCAGCATCGCCGAGATTTTCTCTTTTACCATTCCGCTCGCTCTCACTTACACACTCCCCATGAGCGTTCTGGTCGGAATCCTCATTGGTCTCAGCCGCTTGGCCGCCGACAGCGAAATCACGGCCATGCGTGCCAGCGGCATGGGAGTATGGAGTTTCCTGCGTATTCTGTCCATCTTCGTTTTCGCCGCCTGGTTCCTCGCGCTGCTAAACGGCCTATGGGTCGCTCCCCGTGCCCAGGCCGCTCTCGGTCATTTGGAAGACCGTTTGAAGGGCTCGCAAGTCTCTTTTGAGATTCAACCGCGCGTCTTCTACGAGGGCTTCCCCAAAATCGTGCTCTATGTGCACGATGTCAAAAGCGCCCAGGGAGCAGCCATCTGGAAAGGCGTATTCATGGCCGACCTCACCGACGCCGCAAATCCGCGCATCACTTTAGCGAGAGAAGGAATCGTCGTCAGCGAGGGCCCGGATCGCCTGCATCTCCATCTCATCGACGGCTCCGAGCACGAGACCGATCCCAAGAATCCCGAGCACTATCAGATCTCGACCTTCGAGCAGACCGACATTCCGATCGACCTGCCCGCGGCCGAAAACAAGGGGGACGAATCTCTTCCCGCCAGCGAGATGAACACGCGCGCTCTGCTCGACAAAGCACGCAGTTCCGACCCGGTCACCGCTCGCTGGTACCTCATCGAATTTCACCGCCGCTTCGCCTTGCCCAGTGCCTGCCTCGTTCTCGCTCTGGTAGGAATCCCCCTCGGCCTTTCGTCCAAGAAAAGTGGCAAGTCCGGGGGCTTCGTGCTGACGATCCTGCTGGTCTTTGCTTACTACGTGGTCTCGCTCATCGGCGTCTCTCTTGCACGCCAGGGCCGCGTTTCTCCCTGGTTCGGGGCGTGGCTGGCTGATCTGGTTTTCTTCGTACTTGCCGCCTTCTTGCTCTTCCGGGCGGAGAAGCGTCCCCTCGATCTTGCCTTCTTCCGTAGCTCCCGCAAGGCTCAGTTCATTGGCCGCCTGAACACCCATGAACGCCGCCGCGAGAATGCCTTCGAGCGGGCTTCCTCCCGGCGCCGCCTTTTCCGCGCCAGCTTCCCCACCCTGCTCGACGACTACGTTCTGCGCGACTTCTTCCTTTATCTCGGGATGATTCTCTCCACCTTCCTCGTTCTGGTGCTTGTCTTCACCCTCTTCGAGCTCTTAGGAGACATCTTGCGTAATAAAGTGCCAGCGTCGGTCGTGGCGGAGTATCTCCTCAATGTCACTCCATACTTGCTCTACAACGTCGCTCCGCTCGTCATGCTGCTCTCCGTGCTGGTCACCTTCGGCATCATGCAACGCTCCAACGAGATCACGGCAATCAAAGCCACCGGTACCAGCATTTATCGCGTCATAATGCCGGTAGTCGCCGCGGCAGCGGTGCTGTCGGGCGCTCTTTTTCTTGCCGATCAGTTTTACTTGCCCCACACCAACAAACGTCAAGAAGCGCTCCATAACCAGATCAAAGGCAAGCCTCCGCAGACCTATCTCCGCCCCGACCGTAAATGGATCTTCGGTGCGAACAACGATATCTACTACTACCAATTCTTCGATCCCGACCGCGACCAGTTCGGAAACATCAGCGTCTTCCAGCTTGATAAGGACTCCTTCACCATCACCCGTCGCATTCACGCCGAACGCGCCCACTGGTCCGACAACCTGAATCGCTGGGTCTACGAGCAGGGATGGGAGCGCTCGTTACATGGCAGTGCTATCGCCCCCGAAGGCTATCGCACGTTCGAAGTGGCGACGTTCCCCGAGTTCCCGGAAACGCCATCCTATTTCAAGAAGGAAGTAAAGCAGTATACGGAGATGAATTACGCGGAGCTGCACCAGTACATCCGCGATTTGCAGCAAAGCGGGTTCGATGTCGTGCGCCTCCGCGTCGAACTCAATAAGAAACTGTCGTATCCGCTGATCACACTGATCATGGCGATACTGGCAATCCCGTTTGCGCTCTCCGCTGGAAAAAGAGGAGCCGTCGCCGGAGTCGCGGTCGCCGTTTCCATCGCAGTCTTCTATACCGTAGTTTCGCGCCTTTTCGAAGCCATGGGCGATCTCAGCCAACTTCCTCCGGCCATGGCAGCCTGGTCCCCGGACCTGATCTTCGTCCTGGTAAGCGGCTATCTGATCCTGAAGGTACCGACATAGTAAGAACAGAGACCGGACAGGACGCGCCCCCCGTGGCGTACAAGGGTCGCTAGAAGCTGTTCTCTGGGTTCAGGACTGGTTGTCTCCGATGGGGGAACGCTCCAGCGCTAGACCTCTGGGTCGGCGACGACGGCCTGCACGGTGTTGACAAAACTCCCGATCAACGGGAGTTTCTCCGAGTTGCGATTCCATGCGACGCCGATGCGCCACAACGGCTCCTTCCAGCCCAGTTCGTGAAAGCGCACGCCCGGCACCCTGAGGCGCTGGGCGGACCGCGGGACCAACGAGATCCCCAGGCCGGCTCGGACCAAGTGGAGGATGGTCAAGATTTCGTTTGCTTCCTGAACCACCCGGGGAGTGAATCCCGCGCGCAGGCAAAGGCTTAGCACCCGATCGTGAAAAGTCTTGGCGAGCAAGGCCGACACGAAAATAAAACCACTGTTACGAAATTCCTTGATGCCCTCTTGGCGCCGATATGGGATGTCCGCTGGAGTTGCCAATACCAGGTGCTCGGAAAATAGCGGGACGCACATAAGTTTGCGATCCGAGACCGGCGCCCGCAGAATCCCCACATCCAGCCGACTCTCTCGGAGAGATGAGACTTGTGCCGGAGACGACATCTCCCGCATTTGCAGTTCAATGTTGGGATAGAGTTTCCGGAAACGCAGGATGGTTCGCGGAAGGATCTCCGGTAGTGAAGCAATCCCGAAGCCGATCCGCAGGGTACCGGTTCGACCGGCAAAGGCGGCTTGTGTTTCACGCAGCGCATCCTCCGCGTCCCGCAACAGTTTCGCAGCTTTCGGAAGGAAGCTCTTGCCCGCATCCGTCAGGGCCACTCTCCGGCGCGAGCGCACGAAGAGGGCTCCCTTCAGTTTCTCCTCCAATCTTTGAATCTTCTTGCTAAGTGCCGGCTGGGACAAAAACAACCGCTCGGATGCCCGGCGAAAGTGGAGTTCATTGGCCAGGACTACAAATGCATGAAGCTCCGAGAAATCCAATTCATAATTATGCGTTATCACACAGTACATTTTAATTCATTGGACGACATACAGGATTGGTTCAAGAATGGCGAAAGCGGGACAAGTTGCAGAACAGAATGCAGCCCGGAATTCCGGGCACAAACCCACGAAAGCCGCAAAAAAGTTTGCTCGACACGATTCAATCCGCTCTCGGTCACACTGCGATTGCTCTGACCCATCGTAACTTCCGGCTCCTCTGGATGGGGGCTCTGACCTCCAGTATCGGCACCTGGATGCAAAAGGTGGCGCAAGCGTGGCTGATCGTCACCATGATGGGATCCCGATCGCCATTCTTCTTGGGGCTGGATAGTTTTCTCGGCGAGTTGCCGCTCCTGCTCTTCACCATGATTGGCGGTGTGTTCGCGGATCGCCGCGACCGCCGCCACATGATCCTGACATCGCAAATCATCCAGATGCTGGTGGCGCTCGTGCTCGCAGTGCTGGTTTACGCAAAGCGCATTCGCATGGGGCACGTGCTCGAGTTCTCATTCATCGCGGGTTGCGCGCGGGCCTTTGGCGGTCCCGCGTACCAGTCGCTGCTGCCCACGCTCGTCGGTAAAGAACATCTCCCCAACGCGATTGCACTCAATTCCGTTCAATTTAATCTCGCGCAGGTTATCGGCCCCTTCGTCGCGGGTGCGGTTCTTGCAACCTTCGGGATGGTTGCGTGCTTCGGTTTGAACGGCATTTCTTTTTTGTTTGTGATCGCAGCGATGCTGGCGCTGCGGGAGGTCCACGTGCCTCCGATGGCCAGCGGAAGCATGGCCGCTCAGTTCAGAGATGGCCTGCGATTCGTCCGGGCCTCCCCGAAATTGGTCACCGTTATGGCCCTCGGCTTCTTCGCCGCATTTCTTGGAGCCCCGCTGCTCACCTTTCTTCCCTTCATTACCAGAGACGTATTTCACCGGGACGTCGGCTTCTATACCCAACTCATGACCTTTTCAGGTGCGGGCGCGGTTATGGGCGCACTCATCGTTGCCTGGCTAAGTAAGAGCAAGCACATGGGACGCATGCTGCTGATGTTCCTCACGCTCTTGGGCCTGATCATTGTCGGTTTCGCACTGTCACCGATCACCTACCTGTCTGCACTGATCCTCTTCGCCGGCGGGGCGCTCTTGGTGATGTGTTCTTCGCTCACCACTTCCCTGGCGCAGCTTCTCGCGCCACCTGAGTTCCGCGGACGAGTGGTCTCCATTTACTTGGCGGCATCGTTAGGCGGCTCTCCCCTCGGTGGTCTTGCGAGCGGATGGCTGGTCACGCGAGTCGGCTCAGCGCCGGTGATGTTGGTGGTCAACGGTACAGCGCTCACGTTGGTGGCACTGTACTTTCGGATCCATAGCCCGGACCTGAAAGAGAGGCACTGGGTTGGAGGAGTGGATCATTGCGATGACCAGCGAACCTGCCGTTCAGAAATTCAACCGTAACGCGCGGCATTGCGCGCGATATTTTCGTGTCAGCAGTTCGATATGTACACCCATGTTCTTCATGGCGCATGCAGCACAACAATTGGCGCTGGGGACAGAGCCCATGGCGAAGCCAAGGCCTGAAAGAGTAAAAACTCCAAAGAAAGACAAAACTCGAAGAGATTGTTTCGCAACGACATCATGGCATAAAACACGGTGCTCTCGCCGGCACTTAACCTGTGAAAGCGCATCGAATTTTCATCAATAATAAGGGGTAAATATCAAGGGCTAAATCCAAGCAAGTGTGGCAACACCAAGGAAAAAACGCGAATCATTTTTAACCACAACCCGCAACCGGGCAATCGGCAATCAGGATCCAAGAGGTAGGCACGCACTAAACACGAACCAGAGTTCTCAGATGAAATCCTGACACAATTCACAACCCTGGGGGATTAGCGGCTGCTCGTCTTTATACGGTCAGCGGCGAACGAATTCGAAGTTCCGAGGAGTGAAATATGTGCCCAGCATGCATTGGAAACACAGCCGTGTTGGTCGCCGGAGTTGGATCCACAGGAGGAATTCTAGCGGTCTGCATCGGCAAGTTCAGAAAACTTCTCAGAGCGAATGGTCTCGCTCTGTTTTCGAAAGGAAAGGAGAAATGCTATGACAACAACGAAAGAGAAAGAAAATGAGCGCTCGCAAGAACCTATGGCGATGAAGACACCCCCGGTTGTGTCGCAACAAGAATGGGACGCCGCACGGCAGCGGCTCCTGGAAAAGGAGAAGGCTTTCACCCGCTCCCGTGATGCGCTCGCCGCCGAGCGTCGACGGATGCCGTGGATGGCGGTGGAGAGGAAGTACGAGTTCGACGGGCCCGAGGGTAGAGTTAGCCTGCTCGACCTGTTCGAAGGCCGTCGCCAGTTAATCCTCTATCGCGCCTTCTTCGAGTCCGGGGTTTTCGGCTGGCCCGAGCACGCGTGCCGCGGCTGTTCCCTGGGTGCCGATCAGGTTGGGCACCTGTCCCATCTGAACGCTCGCGATACCACCCTAGCCTACGCCTCACGCGCGCCGCAAGCTGACATTAAGCGCCTGAAGGCCCGCATGAACTGGAAGATGCCTTGGTACACCATGACGGACAGCTTCGACAAGGACTTCGGCGTGGATGAATGGCACGGCCACAATGTGTTCTTCCGCGACGGGGACCGGGTGTTCCGCACCTACTTCATCAACAGCCGCGGCGACGAGGCGATGGGAACGGTCTGGAGCTACCTCGACATCACACCGCTCGGACGTCAGGAGACGTGGGAAGACTCGCCGGAGGGTTACCCACAGACCGCTCCATACAAGTGGTGGAACTGGCATGACAACTACGATGCCGAGTCTGCACCGCACCCGAAGTGGGTCGACATTCTTACCGACCCTCAAGGAGCGGCCTTGCGAAGGCGCGAGGAAGAGGCAAAAGCGAGCTAAACAAGCGCGCCACTTCGTCGCCTTGGAGCAGTCAGCGCTCTTCCGAGAGGAGATGCGCCGGTGTCCCTCTGCTACTTCCTGCAAACCCGGTAGGTCACGGCTTTTCAGAGCACCTGGGAGCGCCGCTGTATGTGTATCGGTTCACCGGGGTCGACAAATGGCAGGCGGATCGAGGACGCATGACGCATCCGGTTAATTTGGGCAGCCATCGCGGACCTTGGTTGCGTGGAACGGGACCGAACTGGTCTGTGCGCGTGGCCGCGCCTTATTTCATGTTCCCGAGATTCCCTACCAGTTGGTTCGGCACGCCACCTGGGGGGTGCCTTGACGGATTATGGCAGTTCTTTTTTGCTCCGTTAGGCGAAAGGTCGACCTACCCTGTTGTAGTTGCGGTCTCTAACGAGCAATGAGGCTCGCCGGGGGGGTAGCCCGGCGGGCTTTATTTCACCGCCACGCCAAACGGATAATTGTCCGTCTGAATCTCCGGGGACACCGACAGCGCTCCCGTCGCGGGAGTGATCGAGTATTGCGAAACCGTGCTGCCGCCCTGCGCGATCGATCCGAAGTTGGAGACGAACATCCAATTATTGTCCGCCCGGATCGTCATCGACACTGGGCCGGTCCCGGTCGCCACTGTCGCCGGACTCAATGCCGCCAAACTCCCCGATACCGGGCTGATGGTGAATCCTGACACCGTATTCGATAGCATGCCCAGCACGTAAACATTGTTTCCAAAAGGGGCAACCGTGATCGGCCCCGGCCCGTTCGCGCTTCCCGACAGGGGAAACGGCGAACCGGAGATGGGCACGAGACTGCCATCCGCATTTGGGCAGCCCCCACTGGCATTTACGGCCATACAGATCGTGTAACCGCTGACTTTGTTGGTCAAAGAGTCACTCACGTAAACAAAGCGGGCACACGGATCGACCGCCACTCCTGCCGGCACTTGGTCCGTTGGAAAATTAGCAACCTTCGCGGCCTGCGGAGGATTTGCCAGGGCACCCGTAGAAGTGTTCACCGAATACTGCCAGACTACATTGTTGATCGAATCCACCGCGTAGAGATATTGGGCGGTCGGGGGCACATTGCTCGGAACCTGGCAAATGGAATTCTGCGCGCCATTAATTCCAGTGCCGGGAAATACCGTGGGGCTCGGTCCAACGGAAACAATGTTGGGCGGGAAAAAGCCCGGGGGAAGAACAAATAAATAGGTTCCTGGCACCGAGGTCAAGCCGCCGCTGCTGCCAATGGCGTAAACGCACACCCCGTACTGCGCGGTCGTCCCAGGACAAGGAGCTGAATTCTGTGCCTGTGGCACCGAATTCTTTCCTTCGGCTACAAACAGAAACTTCCCCGCGGGATCCATCGCAAGCGAGACGGGGTTCGGGTCCGCCAGGAGATTTCCCGACTGCGTGACGTTTCCATCAGAACCGACAACGAAGGTGGCGATCCCAGCTTTTTTGGCGTTCGGACACTGGTCGCTGCTGTTAAAGATTACAAAGACGAAGGTTCCCGCCGGATTGACCACCATCGATGCGGGCGACCCATTCAGCAAGCACGTCTCGTTGGCCGTATCGCTGGTCGGGTTGTTGATCGGATTAATATGGCCGTTGTTCAAGGTAAAAGCAAACGTCTGAAGCGCAGATGATCCCTGGCTGCCTACGATCAGCAATCCATCGGTCGAAGAATTGAAGTTGCTTCCGCACGCCAACAAGAATCCGATCGATACCAGCCCCAGCATTGCCCCGAGCAGCCCAAGTCGTTTCGCCATTCTTTCGTTCATCTCCATGTTTGGCATGAGGATTGCGCGAATACACGCTCCCAGCGCCCGCCGCCGGGTCCTGATGATCTGAAAACGCAGGAAATCTCAACCCATCTGTGTATCAGGAAAGCACAGCAAGAGCAATCTCCCGCCCAAAGTTGGTTGGAACCCTAACAGTCCCAAAGAGTTGCCCGCATCGCTTGCAAGACAGTATACGGAAAGTTCAAATGTTGTCGACGCCTGGCCTATGAGTTCCGATCCGCGGTAACCAGTTCTGTCCGCTTTTGCGTGCCCGGGCCCGGAATCAACGGCAGCCGTATCTCTACGATCAGCCCGCTCGGCTGCCGATTAAATGCCGCCACCCGACCCCCATGAAATCTCACCGCCCGCTCCGTAATGGCCAGTCCCAGCCCTACGCCTCCGGTCTGTCGACCTCGCGCATCGTCCAGCCGATAGAAGGGTTCAAAAAGCTTCTCCAGCGCGTCCGCCGGAACGCCCGGCCCCGCATCGCTCACCTTCAACACGGCTTCGCGCTTGCCGGAACGCTCCTCGCTCGCAAGTTCCACCTCCACTGACGACCCCTCGTGGGTGTAGCGGATCGCGTTGCGCACGACATTCTCGATCGCGCTGTGCAGCAGCGAGGCATTCCCGCGCACGATCCACTCTCCTTCGGGGATCGTCGTACGCACGTGACAATTCCTTGCCTGCGCTTCGAATTCCGCGTCTTCGGTAACGTTCTCGACCAGTTCGCCCAGCGCTACTGGAGTCTGCGGCACCAACTGCTCTCCGTCTTCCAGTCGCGCCAGGGTAAGAATTCTGCCGATCAACTCGTTCAGCCGGCTGGCCTCCAGTTCAATCCGGTCCAGCATGTCCACACTCTCAACCCCAGCCCGCTGCCGCGCCAGTCCCAGCGCGACATTCAACCGGGCCAGCGGCGAACGCAGCTCGTGCGAAATATCATTCAGCAGCCGCGACTGCGCCTTCAGCAGGGTCTCAATTCGTTCCGCCATGGCATCAAAATCCCGCATCAGTCCGGCCACTTCATCCCGTCGCGCAGCCGGTGGCGCACCCGTTCTGGCGCCCAGATCCCCCGCCGCCAGCTGTCTTGTCGCCATCCGCAACCGGACGATCGGCTTGGTCAAAAACCACGACAACAGATAACAAACCAGCCCCGAGCTAAGAACCCCAATAATCAGCCCCGTGAACGGCACGCCCCGAGGCCCAATAAATACGCGCGGCCCCGGCGGTAACCCCAGAACAACCGTGTAGCGATGCTTGCCATCCGAAGATGCTTTGGAATCCCGTTGTATCGGAGGTGCGGGAAACAAGAATCCATCATGCGGCGATCGAGGGCCGCCCGCCGCCACGCGTATCGCCCAATCCGGGGCGCCGCGATGCGAGACTTCCTCCATGTGCTCGTCAAACAAATAAGCGCGGACGTGCTGAGTCGCATCCACACCATCGAGGTACTCCCGAACTTTCGGGCTGCCGCCTTCTTCATATGCGCTGACCGCATCGTTGAGCACGGTGGTACGCAGAGCTTCCCAAGTCGAGGTCCGCGGCCGGAAGGCCAGGGTTACAAGAATCGCCAGCATGAAGAACAGTGCCTGCGCAACCCAAAACGATACGAAGATTCTAAGAAACAGACTTTTCATGGATGGACTCTCCACCGAGTCCTACGCCTTCGCCTTTTCCCGCGGCCGGGCAAAAATGTATCCCACTCCTCGCACGGTTTTAATGTGCTCGTCATTTTCCGTGTCGCCCAGCTTTTTCCGTACCTTGCTCACGTGCATATCGATGCTGCGGTCGAAGGGCGAAAACTTCCGGCTTAACACTGCATTCACCAGCCGCTCTCGGGGAACCACTCGACCAGCCTCGCGCAGCAGAACTTCCAGCAGATTGAATTCTACCGATGTCAGGTCGATCGGCTTGCCTTCGAGCCGCACCGTGCGCGTCGCCGGATCCAACTCTACATCACCCACTGCCACCACATCGGGAGCCGCCGGCGAACCACTTCCATCTCCGCGCGTCCGTCGCAATACCGCCCGAATTCTGGCCACCAATTCGCGAGGATTGAACGGCTTCGGAAGATAATCATCCGCTCCAATCTCCAACCCGACAATGCGGTCTACATCTTCTCCGCGGGCGGTCAGCAACAACACCGGAAGCCGCGACGTGGCACGAATGCGACGCAAGACCTCAAATCCATTGATGCCAGGTAACATTACATCCAGCACAACCAGCAAATACTCGCCCGTCGTTGCCTTGGTCAATCCGCTTTCACCATCGTGCACACATTCGATCGCGAACCCCTCGGCGCGGAGATATTCCCCTACGAGGTGGCATAGCTCCACATCGTCATCAATCACCAATATTCGTTCCATGTTGATTTAATTGTGCACCCTTTGGCCCTCTAAGTCGTAGTAAAGAATTGTCAAACCTCTAGGTGCGGTCTTGCTGGCCGAAACCCCAGTTTAGGCGTTACAAAACTTTACTCCGGTTGACTGACTCTTTACCGCCT
>Ga0126378_10001849_pt1 | contig 15624 bp, 12 predicted proteins | sample PanSoiMetPlot_23_FD_92587 | JGI IMG/M metagenome (GOLD analysis project Ga0126378, IMG submission 92587) | Tropical forest soil microbial communities from Panama - MetaG Plot_23 | ecosystem: Environmental > Terrestrial > Soil > Tropical forest > Bulk soil | place: Panama | collected 2016-02-17 | reverse complement strand
CGGGTCGTCCGGATCTTCTCCGGCCATCCGCAGCCGGCCGGCCTTGAGCTCGGCGGCCAAGTAGTCGGGCACCGCCTGGCCCGCGGCCGCCGCTGAGTCGGCGAGGTGCAGCGGGTTGCGGTCCAGCGCAGGGTGAGACGGGGTCCAGCCCAGCCGGGACGCTTGCGCGAGGCAGTCGGCGAACGTCCGGCCCTCGAACACGCCGCGACCGAGCGGGCTGGCCAGCTCACTCGGCCCGAACGCCTCGTACCGCCACTGGCCGGAGTGCAGGTAGAAGAATGAGGTACCGGTCATGTGCCGGGGCGGGCGCTGCCAGTCCAGCGCGAACGCGACCTGCTGCCACCCGGCGAGCGGGCGGACCTTCTCCTGGCCTACGTAGTGCGCCCAGCCGCCGCCGTTCACGCCCTGGCAGCCGCACAGCATGATCAGTGTGAAGAACGTCCGGTAGATCTCGTCGGAGTGGTACCAGTGGTTGGTGCCCGCGCCCATCGCGATCATGGACCGGCCGTGTGACAGCTCCGCGCTGCGGGCGAACTCCCGCGCCACCCTGGTGGCTGCAGCCGCGGGCACGCTGGTGATCTGCTCCTGCCAGGCCGGCGTGCCCGGCGTGCCCGCGTCACCGTAGCCGGTTGGCCAGTCGCCCGGCAGGCTGTCGCGGGGTACCGCGTACTGCGCCATCAGCAGGTCGAACACAGTGGTCACGAGGCGGTCACCGATGCGGGTCGCCGGCACGCCGCGGCGGACCGATGAGCCGCCCTCGGTCTCGCCGGTATCAAATCGCGGCAGGACTACCGCGACGGCTTCGCTGTGCCGTCCGTACAGGGTCAGCGCCGGGTCGGCGCCGCCAAGGTCGAGGTTCCACCGGCCCAGGCCTGATTCGCCGAACCGGTATCCCAGCGACCCGTTGGGCACCGTCGGCTGGCCGGACGCCGCGTCCAGCAGCACGGTCTTGTGCGCGGCGCCATCGCCGGTGTCGCCGAGGTCGGCAGCGGTCAGGAACCGGTCGGGTACATAGGCGTCACCGTGCTGGCGCAGCGTCACCAGGAAGGGTGCGTCGGTATAGGCCTTGACGTAGTCGGTGAAGTACGGGACCTGCCGATCGCGGAAGAACTCGGCGAGGATGACGTGACCCATGGCCATCGCGAGCGCCCCGTCGGTGCCTGGCGCGGCCGGCAGCCAGTCGTCGGCGAACTTGGTGTGGTCGGAGTAGTCCGGCGAGACGACAACGACCTTCTGGCCGCGATAGCGGGCCTCGGTCATGAAGTGCGCGTCCGGGGTCCGGGTAATCGGCAGGTTGGTGCCCCAGATGATCAGGTAGGCCGAGTTCCACCAGTCCCCGGACTCCGGCACATCGGTCTGGTCGCCGAACACCTGAGGGGACGCGATGGGCATATCCGCGTACCAGTCGTAGAACGACAGGATTGTCGCCCCGATGAGCGACAGGAACCGCGTGCCGGCCGCGTACGACACCATCGACATCGCCGGGATCGGTGAGAAGCCGACCACCCGGTCCGGGCCGTATGCCGCGATGGTGTGCACGTGCGCAGCGGCGATCAGCTCGGTCACCTCCGGCCAGGATGAGCGGACGAGCCCGCCCTTGCCGCGCGCACGCTTGTACCGCGCCGAGCGCTGCGGGTCGCTGGTGATCTCCGCCCACGCGGCCACCGGGTCGCCGAGCCGGTCCCGGGCTTCGCGCCACATGCTCAGCAGTTCGCCCCGCACGTACGGATACCGGACCCGGGAGGGGGAGTAGGTATACCAGGAAAACGACGCGCCGCGGGGGCAGCCCCGCGGCTCGTATTCCGGGGAGTCCGGTCCGGTTGACGGGTAGTCCGTCTGCTGCGTTTCCCAGGTGATGATCCCGTCCTTGACGAAGACCTTCCACGAGCAGGACCCGGTGCAATTCACCCCGTGCGTGGAGCGGACCACCTTGTCGTGCCGCCACCGCTCCCTGTAGAACTCCTCGGCGGCACGTCCGCCCCGCCGGTGCACCTCGCGGAAGTCGGCGCTGGGCTTGCCGCCAGGAACGAAGAACTGCGCCCTGCGCAGCAGCGCTTCCACCGGTTCACCGGCTGGCAGCAGCGGTGCGAGCAGTTGACCGTTGCTGCCATCCGCTGGGGTCACGCCCTGCTCGTCATCGGTAATGGCGTGCCGTTTGTGCGGCTGGGCCACGTCGCCCCCTTCTCAGTCCTGCGACTGCGGCGCGCGCGGGCATATCGCTCCGCGGTGCAATCCGTTCCAGGCGTTTGTTTCCCGCCATTGCCTCCCGCATGCCCGCCGGGCTCTGGAGTACCGAGCAGGCATTGATCCGGATCACTCGCCGCGGCGCAGCCGAGTCCCCTGGCATAGACCTTCACGCGGCGGTAATGAACTGCGGGTTAGCTGACCTTGTGAACGAGACGCCGGGAGGATGATGCACGTGCGGTTCGCCCCCGTGCCCGTGTGGTCAGGTCTCCTCGTGCTGCTGGTTGCTGCCTGCTCCCCGGCCGCGCACGCCGACCAGCCGAAGGCTGCCGCGCAGAGGGCCGGCAGCCACGCCCCGGCCAGGCCGACCCCGCAGGCGTCGCCTTCCCCGCCGCCTCCTCCGCCGCCGGAGGTCACGGTGTCGAGCTTCCATGCCCCGGACGGCACGCAGATCACGCTGGCGCGCTTCAGCGGGGCGGTCACCTACCGGCTTCACAGCGGCAGCTCTGACCCCGGCAGTGCCGCGCTCGGCGTGGTCCAGGCTGGGCCCAGCATTCCGGCGTCGGAGCAGCCAATGCTCCTCGCCGCCTTCAACGGCGGGTTCCTGCTCTCATCCGGGGTGGGCGGCTACGAGCAGGAGGGTCACGTGATCGTGCCGCTGCGCCCTGGGCTTGCCAGCCTCGTCATCGACACAGCGGGCCACGCGCAGCTCGGCGCCTGGGGATCTGGGGTGCCCTCGGCTGGCACACCGGTCTACAGCGTGCGGCAGAATCTGGGCCTGCTGGTGAGCGGTGGTCAGCCGAGCAGTTCCGCATCGGACTGGACGCTCTGGGGAGCGACGCTCGGCGGCGGAGAGGACGTGGCCCGCAGCGCGCTGGGGCAGACTGCCACCGGCGATCTGGTCTATGCCGGGAGCATGGCAACTACGCCCGGGGATCTGGCGGCCGCGCTGGTCTCCGCTGGAGTGGTAGCAGCGATGGAACTGGACATCAATCCCGAGTGGGTTCAGCTCGACGTCGCGTCGCGGCCTGGCGGCCAGCTCAGCGCGGCGATTCCGGGCCAGAACCGGCCAGCCGACCAGTACCTGGCCGGCTGGAGCCGCGACTTCATCACTGTCCTCGGCTATTAGCCGCTGAGGACCTCCTGGAGCGGCACATCCGGATCGGCGAGCTCCGCGAGGTCGGCGGGTCGCCCGGCACGGACCAGGTTGGCGATTGCGTCGTTGACGTCCCAGACATTGACGTTCATACCGGCGAGGACGCGGCCGCCCCGGAGCCAGAACGCGATGAACTCCCGCTGGCCGGTGTCGCCCCGGAAGACCACCTGGTCGTAGCTGCCGGGCTCGACGTAGCCGGAGTACTCCATGCCCAGGTCGTACTGGTCGGTGTAAAAGTAGGGCACCCGGTCGTACGCAACGTCCTGGCCGAGCATCGCCCGGGCGGCGGTCTGGGGCTGATTCAGCGCATTCGCCCAGTGCTCGACCCGGATGTGGGTGTCGAGCAGCGGATGAAACGCATTGGCGACGTCTCCTGCGGCGAAGATGTCCGGATTCGACGAGCGCAGCTGCGAGTCCACGACGATCCCGTTGCTGACCTCGAGGCCGGCCGCCTCGGCGAGCTGCGTATTCGGCGTGATGCCGACCCCGACGATGACCGCATCGGCTGCCACGTGAGTTCCGTCGGCGAGCAGCACACCGCTGGCACGCCCGTCAGAGGCAGTGATCTCGGCGACGTGTACCCCGAAGCGCGAGTCGACGCCGTGCTCGTTATGCAAGTCGGCGAAAACCTGCGCCACCTCAGGGCCAAGGACCCGGAGTAGCGGCAGGTCAGCCGCCTCCAGGACGGTTACCTCGACGCCGGCGGTTCGCGCTGCCGCCGTTGTTTCCAGGCCAATCCATCCAGCCCCGACCACGGCGACCCTGGACACCTCCTGGAACATGGCCTTCAGGTGCTCGCTGTCGGCCATCCGCCGCAGGTAGTGCACGCCGGGCAGGTCGCCGCCGGGCGCCGGCAGGTGGCGCGGCGAGGAACCGGTTGCCAGCAGCAGCTTTGCATAGCCGACCCGGCTGCCATCGGCCAGCGTGACCTCGTGCGCCGACGGGTCGATGCTGGTGACGACGGTGCCGAGCCGCAAGTCCACATCGTGCTCGGCGTACCAGTCCGCCGCGTGAACGTAGACCGAGTCGCGCTCCTCGGTGCCGAGCAGGTAGCCCTTCGACAGTGGTGGCCGCTCGTACGGACGCTCGGTCTCATCGCCGATCAGGATTACCGGGCCGTCGAATCCCTGTGCGCGCAGCGCCTCGGCGGCTTTTGCTCCGGCGAGGCTGGCACCCACGATGACGTATGCGCCGTTCTGCTTCATTGTCCACTCTCCCGCCGGGTCGGCTGCCGTTGCAGCGCGGCAGTCACTTGCTCGCCGACCGACTGCCAGCTGGCATCGAATTTGGCCACGCCGTCCGCTTCCAGCGTTGCGGTGACGTCGTTATAGTCCACGTCAACCGCTTTCAGCTGGTTCAGTACCTGCCGGGCCTCGCCGTAGTGCGCGCGAACCGAGTCGGCGGGCACGTGCCCGTGGTCGGCGACCGCGCGCAACGTGGACTCCGGCATGGTGTTGACCACGCCTGGGGCCACCAGGTCGACCACGTAGCGAGTGTCCTGGTAGGCCGGATCCTTGACCGAGGTCGACGCCCACAGGGGGCGCTGCGGCTGAGCGCCCGCGGCCCGCAGGGCGGTCCACCGTGGCGAGCTGAACGCCTGCTCGTAGTGCTGGTAGGCCAGCCTCGCGTTGGCGATCGCGGCCTGGCCGCGCAGCGCGGTCGCGGCTTGTGTGCCGATCTTGTCCAGGCGCGAGTCGACCTCGGTGTCGACCCGGGAGACGAAGAATGAGGCGACAGAAGCCATCGCGGACAGGTCGTGGCCGGCCTGCCTGGCCTGCTCCATGCCGTCGAGGAACGCGTCGATGACCGCGTCGTAACGATCCAGCGAGAAGATCAGCGTGACGTTGATGCTGATTCCCTCCGCCAGGCACGCAGTTATCGCTGGCAGCCCCTGTCGGGCCGCGGGGATCTTGATGTACAGGTTCGGCCGGTCGACCAGCCACCACAGGGCACGCGCCTCGGCTATGGTCGCCTCGGTGTCAGTGGCGAGTCGCGGGTCGACCTCGATGGACACCCGCCCGTCCCCGCCGCCGGTGCGGTCGTAGACGGGCCTCAGCACGTCGCAGGCCCAGCGAACGTCGTAGGCGGTCATCAGACGGAGCGCCTCATGGGTTCCGACGCCGCGAGCTGCCAGCTCGCGCAGTTGCGCTGCATACGCGTCGCTGCCGGTGATCGCCTTGGCGAAGATAGTCGGATTAGTCGTCACCCCGACCACGTGGTCGTTGGCCACGAGGGTGGCCAGGCTGCCGGTAGTGAGCCGCTCGCGACTCAGGTCATCCAGCCAGATCGAGACGCCTCTGCTGGTCAGTTCTGTCAGTTGGCCGGTCATGGTGTGGTCCCTCCTGCCCTGGTGCGGGCCTGGCTGGCTCAGCTCTGCGTGTTGGTCAGCGCGACAAATTCGGCTCGTTGCTGCGGGTCAGCGCGCAGCGGTCCGGCCAGGGCCGTGGTGACAGTCGTCGCGCCCTGGGCTCGCACGCCACGCAGCGTCATGCAGGTGTGCTCGGCTTCTAGCACGGCGCCAGCCCAGCGCGCGCTGAGCTGCGTGGCCAGGTAATCAGCTAGCTGCTTGGTGAGCCGCTCCTGGGTCTGCGGCCTGGCCGCGAAGAACTCGACCAGCCTGGCGAGCTTGGACAGGCCAAGAAGACGCTCACCCGGCAGGTATGCCACGTGTGCGACCCCTGAAAACGGCAGCAGATGGTGCTCGCAGACCGTGCGGAACGGTATGCCCCTGGCCAGCACGAGCTCGTCGTAGCCTTCGTCGTTGGGGAACGTCGTGAGTCGTGGCCGGCGTGCGTCGAACAGTTCCGCGTATGCCCGCGCCATCCGGGCCGGGGTCTCCAGCAGCTCCTCCGAATCCAGGTCAAGCCCGAGCGCCCGCAGAAATGCCGCGGCGGCGTCCTGAGCCGCCTGGAGGTCTACGCGCGGGGCATCGTCCGCGATCCGCTCCGGCAGGCTCGCCGAGCTGGCCACGTCATCAGGCGGCAGCTCGCGTGGCCTGAGGGCGGGCGCCGCGGTCATCTGGCTGACAGCGTGTCCGTTGATGTGGGTCACAGCGCGTCCGTTCTTCTCGGTGTGCGGGTGTGTCATCTGGTCAAGACCGATCAGTGCCGATCGTCACGCAGCAGTAGCCGGGCTGAGGATCGAGCACTGCCCGGAGCGTGCTGGCCTGCAGGCCAGCTGTGACGCCATCGATCAGCGCCAGGTTCATGCCGCAGACGGTGTCCCTGTGCTGCTGAACCAGCTGATGGAACGGGCAGTTGCGCAGCCGCGTCACGTCATCGGCGCAGCGTTCCGGCTCGTATCCGTACGCGGCAAGCACGGCCTCGAGGTCGCGCTGCTGCGGGCCGGGGGCGTCGTTGCCGCTCGTGTGGGGCGATTGCCGGGACGCGACCTGGCCGCCAAGCTCTGTGCCCAGCTGGTGGGCGGCCGCGCCCAGCGCCGCGCGGCTGCGGCCGCTGGGGTCAGCTTCGACAGCGCGGACCAGGAGCCGGGCGGCCAGCTCGTAGTCGCGCGGCGGCACGCTCACCGCGAACTCACGGTCAGACCTGGAGTAGAGCTTCGCCGGACGGCCCGCACCAGGCCCCGTTCGTCCTTCCGGCCGCCCGTAGGTTGCAGTCAGCAGCCCGGTTTCGACGAGCTTGTCCAGGTGGTAGGCAGCCAGCGCCCGGTCGATCCCGGCCGCACGGGCCGCCTCGTCCCGGCCCACCGGCTCGGACCGGCCGGACACGACCGCATACAGCCGATGACGCACTGGGTCGCCCAGGCTGCTCACCGACGCCAGGTCAGAGTTCTGCGGCACGCTCACACCAGAACTCTAACACTAAGATTCATTAGTTAAATAGCCAGGACCGATTTCCCTGCGGACGGCGGCCACGGGTCCAGCGTGCTAGCCCAGGACGTCAGCCGCGGCCTGATCAGGCAGCCGCAGCGGGTCTGCTCGGTCGAGACTGTCGGCGATCTCGGCGATCCGCGCGCGGACCCACGCGTGGGCCGGGTCGGCGGTGTGCCGCTCGTGCCACCAGAGTGTCTGAGTGATCGGCGGTAGTTCGACGGGGGGTTCGAGGAACCGGACAGCTGCCGTCCGACGGAGGTAAGGGCTAGCGCGCTCCGGCACGATCGTGACCAGGTCGGTGCCCTCGAGCAGGAAGGGCGCCAGCAGAAAGCTCTCGACGGTGAACTCGATCCTGCGCGGCAGCCTGGATCTGGCCAGGTGCTGATCCACCAGCGAAACCGGCTGTCCGCGTCCCATCGAGTAGACCAGGTGCCCGAGCCGGAGGTAAGTCTCCAGAGTCATGCGGTCGCCCACTTCGGTGGAGCCTTCCCACACGCAGCACAGCCAGCGGTCGGCAAACAGCCGCCGGGCAGCCAGCGCGGCACGCGGCATGATCTCGGCCGGCTCAATGAGGAGGTCGACAGCGCCGTCGCGGAGCAGCGAGATCGGATCCCCGGATCGCGGCAGCACCTGGATCGTGACGCCAGGTGCGGCAGCGGCCATGCGCCGGACCAGTGGGCCGATGAGCATGAGCAGGCTGTAGTCCGAGCAGCTCACGGTGAACGTGGCCCGGTCGGTGCCCGGATCAAAGCCCGGTCGCAGGTCCAGTGCCTGCCGGATCAGGATGAGAGCCTCCCGCACTGGCTCGCGGAGGGCCTCGGCGCGCGGCGTGAGGACAAGCCCAGGGCCGCTGCGCACGAGCAGTGGGTCGCCGAAGAGCCGTCGCAACCGGGCCAGTGCGTTGCTCATTCCCGGCTGACTGAGCCCCAGCCGGCTGGCGGCCCGACTGACGCTCTGCTCGGCTACCAGGGCGTCGAAGGCGACCAGGAGATTGAGGTCCACGCCAGTCAGTTCCATGAGCCACCTTCTAGCAGGCTCTATTGGCCAAGGCAATGCTGTGCATTCATAACATCCGATTGCCGGATATCAGCTCGGATGCCTACGATCAACGCCGGCAGGAGGCATGCACGCCGCGCACGCCTCCGCTCTGCGCAGCCACCGAGCAAACACTGTGCAGGCAGCGAGCAAACCCCGCGCAGCCGCCACCGAAGGGAGCAGGCGAGATGCCGAATGCGACCGGCCCGGAACAGGAGGTCCCCGTCCTGATTGTCGGCGGCAGCCTCGTCGGCCTGGCAGCGGCGCTGTTCCTGCGCTGGCACGGGGTGGACGTCCTCGCGGTCGAACGGCATGCCGGCACGGCGATCCGCGCCCGATCGGGTCATCTGCAGCTACGCACCCTCGAGCTACTGCGCTCGGTCGGGCTCGAGGACGTCGTCCGCCGGAAGGGCGAGGAGCAGTATGACCCCAATGGCGGGATCAACAACGTGGAATCCCTGGCCGGCCGGGAAATCGCCAACTACTTTCCCGACCTCAACACTGGCGTGGCGGAGTTCAGCCCGACGGTCAGGCTCTTCATCGACCAGGACAAGCTGGAGCCAATCCTGCGGTCGAAGGCTGAGGAGCTGGGCGCCCGGCTGCGTTACGGAACCGAATGCACCGAGCTGCTCCAGGACGCCGACGGCGTCACAGCCGTCTTGACGGACACCGGCGACGGGACGCAGAGCGCGGTTCGGGCCCGGTACGTGATCGGGGCGGACGGGAACCGCAGCCCCATCCGCGACCGGCTCGCGATCGGCATGCGCGGCCCAGGCACCCTGTCGCACAGCATCACCATCTACTTCCGGTCCGAGCTCGATCTCGAGCCGCTGCTGCGAGACCGCAACCAGGGCGTCCACTACGTCACCAACCCGCTGCTGCGCGGCTTCTTCCGGCTGAACCGGAGCGGGAACGCCGGCTTCCTCGCGATCAACCTCATTGGTGACACTGCCCGCCCAGAGATCGTTGCGGCCTTTCCCGACGCACCGTGGGCGAACGTGGCCGAGGGGATAACGGAGCAGCGAGCGCTGGAGCTGTTGCGTGCGGCCATCGGCGTACCCGGCATCCCGGTCGTCATCGAAGACATCGCGACCTGGCACGCCGTCGCCGAGGGCGCCGTCAGTTACCAGAGCGAGCGGGTGTTCCTTGCCGGCGACGCGGCGCACGTGGTGCCGCCCAACGGCGGATACGGGGGGAACACCGGCATCCAGGACGCGCACAACCTGGCCTGGAAGCTGGCGCTGGTGCTGTCCGGTAAGGCCGGGCTGGCGTTGCTGGAGACCTATGACGCAGAGCGCCGGCCGGTCGGGGACCTGACCGTCGAGCAGGCCTACACCAGGTACGTCACCCGGGTAGCGCCGTATCTGGGCACCCAGGGCGTCCAGCCGCTCGTCGACGACTTCTCGATGGAGATCGGTTACTGCTACAACTCGTCCGCGGTGCTTCCCGGCCGGGGGGACAGCTCGTCCTTGCATGAGCATCCTTCTGAGTCTCATGGACGTCCGGGCTCTCGCGCCCCGCACGTCGTGGTCGATCGTGCAGGCACCCGGCTGTCCACGCTCGACCTGTTCGGCAACGGCTTCGTCCTGCTCGCTGGCCCCGCCGGCGACGCCTGGTACGCCGCAGCACTTGCCGCCGGACAGCAGTGTGGCGTCCGGCTGGACGCCTGGCACGTAGGGAGCGATGACCTGCGCGACGCCGACGACCGGTTTCCTGCCGCTTACGGGATCTCTTCGTCGGGCGCTGTCCTGGTGCGTCCCGACGGTTTCGTCGGCTGGCGCGCCATCGACGCTGCCGACGCGTCGTCATCCGGCCTGGTAGACGTGCTGAACACTGTGCTGTGCCGCGGATGATCACCCGCAGCGGGTGAAGCCCCGGAGCCGCGCGGCGTGGGTAAATACCATTTCCGGGCCGCCGACGGTCGCGGCACGGTTCGACAAGGGAGACGACTATGCCGCTAGCAGCATCGACGGGCTACCCGGTGCTGGACGTGTTCTGGACGATGTTCGAGATCTTCGCGTTCGTCCTGTGGTTCTGGCTTCTGTTCGTGGTCCTGACCGATGTCTTCCGCAGCCCGGACCTGTCCGGGTGGGCGAAGGCTGCATGGACGATCTTTGTCATCTTCCTCCCGCTGATCGGGGTCCTGACTTACCTGATCATCCGGGGACGGTCGATGAATCAGCGCGCCGCGCGCCAGGCGCAACAGCAGGAGGATGCGTTCCGCAGCTACGTCCAGGAGACCGCGGGCACGCCGAGCTCGGCAGACCAGCTGGCCAAGCTGGCCGACCTGCGCCAGCGCGGCGTCATCAGCTCTGCTGAGTTCGAGAACGAGAAGAGCAAGGTCCTCGCTCCACACTGACCCGGCGGCGAACGGGTACCGGGGCCGGGCCCCGCCGCAAGGCTACGGCTGCGGCGGCGCCTGGCCCTGTGCTCGCCTGGCCTGGTCGGCCAGCAGGCGTAGCCGGTCCTGCTCCGGCACGGACATATCTGTCCGGATCAGTTCCATGCGCTGCCCCTCGAACGCATGCACCACAGCGTCGATTTGAGCGTCCGAGCTCAGCAGCACCATCGCCGAGGTTCCCGGGCTCAAGTCGTGCTTGACGGTCTCGATCATCGAGCTGTCGATGACCGGGTGCTGGAGTCTCCGCACCATTCCGCTGAGCCGGCCGCCCTGCTCGGTCACGTGCTCCTGGGTCGTCGGCCCGGTGGCATACTCAGGCCACCTGAGCACCGCGACGTCCATCACGTTGATGAGATCCTGCGCGTCCAGCTGCTTGAGCTGGACCACCGCCTGGTCGGCACCCTCGGTACCGGGGAACCGCCACGCCGTCGTCGGCATCGTCCCGCCTCCTTGCTGCGTTTAGGTTGATCATGCTCTCGCGACAGGGGTCCTTAGTGCCTCACCCGGCCGGGGTGATCGGCCCGGCGAGCCCCGCGAGCTGGCGGGCATTGACCGGTGACAGCGGCTGCGCTCCGGTCAGGACGCGCACGACCTCGTGAGCGGCGAAGTCGCGCACGGTGGTGATTGACTCCTCCGAGTAGTAGGCGGCGTGCGGGGTGATGACGACATTGGGCAGTCCGAACAGTGGGTTGACGGGCCTCCAGTCGCGGACCTTGGAGGGCTCCTCCTCGATGTCGTCCAGGCCTGCCCCGGCGATCCAGCCCTCGGTGAGCGCGCTATAGAGGGCCTGGTCGCTCACGATCGGGCCGCGTGCCGTGTTGACCAGGATGGCGGTCGGCTTCATCCGGCGCAGCTCGCCTTCTCCGATGAGGTGGTGCGTTTCCTTGGTCAGGGGCGCCTGGACGACCAGACAGTCCGAGTCCTCGAGCAGCGCCTCGAACGACACACTGGCGGCGCCGCGTGCCTCGATATCAGCGGCTGCCAGGTACGGGTCATGGGCCGCGACCCGCATGCCAAATGCGCTGGCCCGCTGGGCGATGGCCCGCGAAATAGCCCCGAAGGAGAGCAGACCGAGCTGCCGCCCGCGCAGCCGGTGGATGGGATAACCAGACTGCCACTGCCAGGTTCCGCCGCGGGTCGCGCGGTCGTAGACGCAGATCTTTCTTGCGAGCGCGAGCACCAGGGCCATCGCGTGGTCGGCGACCTCGTTCTCGCACCAGTCGCTCGGCACGTTGGTGACGAGGATCCCTCGGCGGGTGGCCGCGTCGACGTCGACGATATCGACGCCGGAGCCGTAACGGGCGATGACACGGCAGCGGGTCAGCGCGGCTATCGCGGCGGCCCCGACGGTCGCGTACTGGGCGATCATCGCGTCCGCATCCCGCGCGGCCGCGATGACGTCCTCCTCGGTTTTGCACTGAGCCGCGACGAGCCGCAGGCCCGCCCCCTCGATGATGGCGCGCTCGATGTCGACGTCACCGTAGTCGTAGTCCGTGATGACAACTGTCTGGCCCGCCATATCCGCCATGTTGTGCCGCCTTTCGGGAACCCGGACGGTTCGAAGTCAGGTGATGGAGGCCCCCTCTGAGGCCACGCGGGCGACCCGGGAGTAGAGGGAGAGGATTCCGCTCTCGTACCTCGGGCGCGGCGGACGCAGGATCCGGCGCCGCTCGGCCAGTTCCTCGTCGATCCGATCGGGCTCGCGGCGCTCACCGGCGATGCCGACGATGTCCAGCCGCCGCCGGGGTACGTCGATCTCGATGAGATCGCCGTCCGCGACGAGGGCAATGGGCCCGCCATCGATGGCCTCGGGCGCCACGTGCCCGATGCACGGGCCGCGCATGGCACCCGAGTAACGCCCGTCGGTCACGATCGCGGTGGTCGTGTTCAGCACCGGGTCGGCGGACAGGATCGCGGCCGCGTAGTACATCTCGGGCATGCCATTCGAGCGTGGGCCCTCGTACCTGATGACGAGCACATCCCCGGGTTTGACCTGCCGCTGGACCAGGGCATTGACAGCCTCTTCCTCGAAGTCGAATACCCTGGCCGGCCCGGTGTGCACGCGCATCTCAGTGGGCACAGAGAACGTTTTGATCATCGATCCTTCGGGCGCCAGGTTGCCGTAGAGCACGGCCACCCCACCGTCGGTACTGAACGGGTCCTCGCGCGGGCGGATGATTTCCTCCCGCGCGACCTTGGCGTTCCTGAGGTACCCGAGCCGCTCGGCCATGAAGAACGGGCTCTGCTCGATCTCCTCAAGATTCGCGCCGAGCGTCTTGCCGGTGACGGTCAGCACCTCGAGGTGCAGCATCTCCCGCAGTTCCAGCATGATCGCGGGCACGCCGCCGGCGTACCATAGGTACTCGACCGGATAACGCCCGGTCGTCTTCGCGTTGGCGAGCACCGGGACCCGGCGGTGGATCCGGTCGAAGTCGTCGATCCCCACGTCCACGCCTGCCTCGCGGGCCATGACCGGCAGGTGCAGCAGGGCATTCGTCGACCCGCCGATGGCGGCGTGCAGGATGATGGCGTTCTCGAATGAGTCCCTGTTGAGGATCCGGCGCGGCGTGAGGCCCTGGTCGATCAGCGGCAGGATCTGCTTGCCGGTGGCCCGCGCGTAGCGCAGGAGCTTCGTCAGCGGGGCCGGGGTCAGCGCCGAGCCGGGCAGCGCGAGGCCGAGCGCCTCGGACATGACCTGGCCGGTGCTGGCGCTGCCCATGAACTGGCAGGCACCGCAGGTCGGACATGCGCCACGCTGTGCCACCTCGAGGTCCTGCCGGGACAGCTCGCCGCGCTCGACCTCCGCCCCCATCGACCACATCTGGTCGGACGTCGTGTAGTCCGGGGCGTTCAGCTGCGTCCCGCCGGGCAGGTGGATAGCCGGCAGATCGCAGCGGGCTATCGCGAGCAGGTGCGCGGGCACCGACTTGTCGTTGCCGGAGATGAGGACCATGCCGTCGTGCGGATGGCCGAGCGCGTGGATCTCGACCATGGCGGCGATGATGTCGCGCGAGACCAGCGAGTAGCTCATCCCGCTGGTCGCCTGCACGACTCCGTCGCAGATGTCGCTGACGGCAAAGACCCCGGGCTTGCCGCCCGCCTCGAAGACGCCATTGCTGACCTCTTCGATCAGTTCCCTGTAGTGGAACGTGCCGGGGTGGCCCTGGCCGTAGGTACTGTCGACGAGCACCTGGGGCTTGGCCAGATCTTCCTCGGTCCAGTTCATGCCGAGGCGCAGCGCGTCGCCCTGGTGGTTGACCAGCCGCAGCCGCTGGCTGCGCAGCTGAGACCTGGCCTCCGTCATCGCGTCGTACCAGGTCCCTGCGAGCCCGCCGGGTAGTCCTCCAGCGGGACCAGGTCCTTCGCCCAGGCGTCGAGCACCGGTGTGACGACGCGCCATGACTCCTCGGCTTCGTCACCACGGATCGACAGCCGGGCATCGCCAGCCAGCACCTGCTGCAGCAGTCCGGCGTATGCGGGCAGCTCCGGCGCCTCGATCTGTGCGGACAAGGTCATCGGCACCAGCTTGCTGACGCGCGCGCCGATACCGGTGAGCTCGAGCGTCAGCTGCTCGGGTTCGAGCCCGAGCCGCAGGACGTTGTCCGTAGGCTCGCCCTGGACCCCGGCCGGCAGGTGCGGCACCTGCCGGAAGTGCACGGTGACTTCCTTGCGGTCGCGGCCGAGCGCCTTGCCGGTGCGGAGCCGGAAGATCGTCCCCGGCCAGCGCCAGTTGTCGAGTTCCAGGTCCATCTGCGCGAAGGTCTCGGTGCGGTGCCCGGGATCTACGCCCTCCTCGCCGACGTACGCGGGCACCTCGTGGTCGCCGATCCGGCCGGCCGTGTACCGGGCGCGGCGCGTGCGGCGCACGATGTCGTCGGTGGTCAGCGGCCGGACCGACCGCAGCACGTCCACCTTCCGGTCGCGCAGGTCGCGCTCGCCGAGGCTGATCGGCGGCTCCATGGCGACAAGGCAGAGCAGCTGCAGCAGGTGGTTCTGCAGCATGTCTTTGAGCGCCCCGACGCCGTCGTAGTAGCCCGCCCGGCCCTCCAGCGCGAGCGACTCGTCCCAGACGATCTCTACGCGGTCGATATGCGTGCTGTTCCAGATCGGCTCGAGCATCCGGTTGGCCAGTCTGGTGCTGAGCAGGTTCTGCACGGTCGTCATGGCCAGGAAGTGGTCAGCACGGAACACGGCCTGCTCGGGCACCACCGAGGCAAGCAACTTGTTCAGGCTGATCGCGCTGTCCAGGTCGGTGCCGAACGGCTTCTCCAGGACGATGCGGCTGCCGTCGGGCAGTCCCGCCAGGTGCAGTGCGGCCACGGCTGGAGGAAACACCGCAGGCGGCAGCGCCAGGTAGGCGGCGAGCGGCCCTTCGCCGGTGATGGCCGTCGCGACCGCCGCTGGATCGGTCACGTCGACCATCGCGTAGCTGGTCGCGGCGACGACGTCCTGGCGTGCGCTCGCCGGGAGGTGCTCAGCGTGCCGGCTGAGCTGCGCCGCGGCCCACTCCTGGTAATGGGACTCCGTCCAGTCCTCGCGCCCGGCGCAGATGACGCGAAAGTCATCGGGGAGATCGCCGATTGCCCGGAGCGCAGCGAGCGCCGGCAGCAGATAGCGCGCCATGAGGTCGCCCGTCGCGCCGAAGATAGCCAGCCGGCGGATCATACGGCCGCCTCCGCGATTGCCCTCGCGATCCGGACGCCGCTCGAGATCACGCCGATGTGGCTGAACGCCTGCGGGAAGTTGCCCATGAACTCACCTGTCCCTGGATCGATCTGTTCCGACAGCAGGCCCAGCGGGCTGGCCCTGGCGCACAGCGAGGCGTACAGCTCCTGCGCCTCCTCCACTCTGCGCTGGGCCGTGAGGTTGTCGACCAGCCAGAAGCTGCACAGTAGGAACGCGCCCTCGTCGCCGGGCAGCCCGTCGGGCGACTCGTCGTGCAGGTACCGGTACAGCAGGCCGTCACCGCCCGATAGCCGCTTCGCGATCGCCGTCGTCGTGGCCATCATGCGCGGG